>Ga0209164_1005422_pt1 | contig 10875 bp, 8 predicted proteins | sample MTBNYHSulfiMetaG_FD_187458 | JGI IMG/M metagenome (GOLD analysis project Ga0209164, IMG submission 187458) | Enrichment culture microbial communities from rom New York Harbor, USA that are MTBE-degrading - MTBE-NYH (New York Harbor Sulfidogenic)... | ecosystem: Environmental > Aquatic > Marine >... | reverse complement strand
AGAACGACCACGGAGCACTGTGGTGACCAGGATGTTGAGCATCCTCTCGACCTCAAATCAATCGTTGAGTGAACGCATCATATTGTCTGTTCGAGTTGAACATTATGGGCATGATAGGAACTTCTCACCCGAGGCGCAGCATAGACTTCTGTGAAGCCCGTTTCCCGGGCTTTTTGTTCAAGCTCCCGAAATTCATCCGGATGATAGTATTTCCTGACCGGCAGATGTCCCGAGGAAGGGGCCAGATACTGTCCAATAGTGACGATGGCGCAGTGGTGCCGGTGCAGGTCTGATAAAAGGGTCAGGATTTCCTGATATGTCTCGCCCAGGCCGATCATGAAACCAGATTTGACTGGTATGGCCGGATTTATTCGAAATGAGTTCCGCAGGACTTCAAGTGATCGTTCATACGAAGCCTCAGGCCTGACCTGCCGGTATAAACGAGGCACTGTCTCGACATTGTGGTTCAAAATTTCAGGTGCTGCCTCCAAGACCAGCTGCAACGCTGCCCGACTGCCCTGAAAATCAGGGATGAGCACTTCGATGGTCACGCCGGAACAGTCGTGTCTGATGGCCCTGATCGTGGCTGCGAAATGTCCAGCACCACCATCAGCCAAGTCATCACGGGTCACAGAAGTGATGACCACATGTTTGAGATCGAGAAGCCGGACAGCTTCAGCAATCCGATGCGGTTCCTCTGCATCCACTGCTGCGGGTTTTCCTGATGAAATGTTGCAAAAGCGGCAATTTCGGGAACATACCGTGCCCAGGACCAGAAAGGTCGCAACTCCACAGCCGAAGCACTCGCCTATATTGGGACAGCGGGCCGATTGACAGACTGTGTGTAACCCTTTCCGCTCTAACAACGAACTCACTTTGCCATACTTGCCCAATCCGGGTAAAGGGACTTTCAACCATTTGGGCAATCTGTTGCCCGGCCCAGCGTGTTGATCGATTTCCGGCGTGTGCCTGGTCATAACTTGTCTGCCCGAGATTAAGTAAAGATCAGTGATACCACAGCGGTTTCATCAGGTCTTTGCCTTCGATCTGCTTCTGAATGTATTCGGTTGAAAGATTGATCCGGGACATGACTTCGCGAAATTCTTTCGGCATTCGCCGCAACATGTACTTTCGGTCCCGTTCAAGAGCTTCCTCCCTTGTAATCTGGCCATCCCGGACCATGGCACTCAAACGTGAGCACTGTTTTGAAATGTGTGCACGCTTCGAATACAAGTAATTGATGACAGGTTCAAAAACGCAATCGATCCGGGCATGTTGTTCGCCTTTTTTCTTCCAGCCCAGCTCATCCAGACATGTCGTGAGAACGTCCTCTTCCCGCCAGTCAAAATAATTTCCAAAATAAACCTCATCAACGGCATCAACCATGTCCTGAGTGACGATAAAATTGTCCAGATCCACCTGGTGCTGCTCATCATCAAAATGACGGGCAACAATTTCCAGAGTTTTATACATGATGATAGCCCGACCGGGCTTTTTCGGAGCAGCCAGCTTGCCACCCGGAAAAACGACGACCGGCGTGTTGGTCTGAATTGCCGAGCGATACGCCAGAGCATAAATGCCAACATCACACGGCAGGCAGGGAATGGTGCATTTCATGAAACTCCGTCGCATCAATTCGCACCAGTTGTCGAAATTGGGGTAGAATGTGAGCAAATCGACCCCGAGTCTTTTGATCACAATGTCGATATTCTGTTTGATGATCGCGGTTTGAAAATAATTGTTCAAATTGACAGCGAGTGGGTTCAGACCAAGTTTTTCCTTGACATAATACAAAACATAGGAGCTGTCTTTACCCCCACTAAACGGGATGATGCAATCATATTTGCCTTTTTTCTGGCCAAAATGGGCCATAAATTTTGCTTTGCCATCGGGAAAATCATTGTTTTTCCAAAGCTTGTCCCATTCATGGCAGACACTGCACACGCCCTGCTCATCAAAGGTAATGCCGGTATATGTTGAGGGAATAATACACTTGCTACATTTCACTATGCTCATTCAGGGGTCCTTTCCGTGGATACCACACGCAGGTATGTCAGATAACATGGTGGCAGATCACTTGTCTTTAGGGACGTGCTGTTTTTTGGGGGCAGACTCGAGCGAAAATGATGAACTGGCGGGATGCTGTGCTTGATAGCCAATGAAAATGCATTCGGAACAACCCTTGCCATTGATCTTCAGATTAAATTTTAGTTTCCTGGCTGACGATTTGAAATCAAACCCGTTCTGACCTTTCTCATTCGTGGCCTTAAAACTGATCCGGCGAGCACTGTTCTTGTAACGCAGATTATCCAGTTGCGGAAAAATCACATTGAACTGTTCCATGACCCCGTCCTTCGATCGAATCTCACCAGAAAATAGATATGATTTACCCGTTGTCACCCAGCGGACATGCCAACCCACATCATCATGCCAGACCATGAAATTTGCTGGCTTTAACGCTGGAAATCCCGGTCTTCCTTCCGAATTGATCGGTTTTCGGGCGGCTAAAGCGAGAGCAGTCAACATCCCAAACACGAGGGTGAACACCACAATTTTTTTCTTCATGACACGCTCCTTGATTACATGTACAGATTTATGTCACAACAGGACCATAATGTCAAAAATGTCAGCGTCAGCACCAGAACACGATGCTTCAATAATACCAGTTTACGGGCTTTCATGTCAAATCGACTCCTGCCTCGATGGACCGAGAACGTCAGAAAATTACTTATGGATGCTGCTTGCCCGGCAGGTAGTCACGCCTTCAGGCGGTTTTCTTCACTCGCAATAATCATACCGGCCGGCTCATGCCATCACGACGTGCCGTGCCAGACGGATGAAATTTTGTATTTGAATCTTGATTTATACTATTGAGAGAATTATATATGTTGTATTTCCAAAATCTGAAAATCCATTTTACAAAGAATGTCCTGACTTTCACCCGAAGGGAGCTAAATCATGGTCCTCAGCACTCGGTCTTCATCACAATCGTCACCTCCTCGATCTTTTTATTGTTTCATAGTCCTCGTTTTACTTGTGCCAGTTGTGCTCATGGCGGCCTCCACAGTGCCGACAGATGTTAAAATGCCCGGGACGCAGCCTGATGGTGTGGACAGCCCGCCGACTTTTATTTCCGTGTCGAACTGCGGCTGTCATGACGGCATCAACGGGGCAAATGTCCATCTCGATCCGGTCTTCGGGTGGCGTGGGGCCATGATGGGCAATGCCGGTCGTGATCCTCTCTTCTGGTCGACCCTGGCTATTGCCGAGCAGGATTTTTTACCGAATGCCACAGTTGCCAATCGCGGCGGTGTCGGCGATTTGTGTATCAAGTGTCACTCGACCAATGGTTGGTTGCGGGGCCGGTCCGTGCCGACAAACGGTTCTGCTCTCAGTACCAGCGCGGACACTGAAGGGATCATGTGTCATTTTTGTCATGTCATTACAAACCCTGACCAGGAGAATTCCATTCCCAATCCACCGGAAGGTGAATACCTCGAGGAACAGAACGCCCCGTTCTTTGCTTATGACGAATTATCCGGTGAGGGTTATTATGGTGCGGCAGAATATGTCTTGAACCAAGATGGTACAAGGCTCGGCCCCTATCTCACCAATTCTAACCACGATGTTATCCAGTCCCCTTATTTCCGCGATGCGCGCATGTGCGGGACCTGCCATGATGTGAGCAATCCGGCTGTCGGTGATTTGGCCCATAATCATGGTTCGATGTATCCCTTCATGGGTGTCTATAACGGGACAGTCAACGGACTGATAACCGAAAAAGCGGCCCTGAACAATCAGCCACACTCGTACGGCATCGTCGAGCGGACCTTCAGCGAATGGCTGACCAGTGGTCTCGACACATTGCTGGTCAACAATTTCGGTACACTGCCCAGCGAGTTACAGCAACCTGGAAAAGCGTTGGATTATGCCTATCACCGGTCGTATGACGCTCTTGGTGATGCCAATTACGTTGACGGTGCCCTTCGTTATTATTCCTGCCAGACCTGCCACATGCCTGCCTCGACCGGAAAAGGCGCTCAGCAGGGCCCGACACGCACTGACATGCCGCAGCACGATCAGACCGGCGGAAGTTACTGGATCCAGCTGGCGACCCAGTATCAGAACACAAAAGGAACGCTCCGGTTCGGGACAGGCCTGACAACGACCCAGATAACAGCCATGAATCATGCCATGCAGCGGGCCGGTTCGCAGTTGGCCATGGCCGCTGATATTTCGGCCGAACAGGTCGGCACTGACCTGCTGGTCAAGGTCACCAATTTTACCGGTCATAAATTGATCAGCGGTTACCCGGAAGGGAGACGGATGTGGCTGAATATCAAGTGGTATGACGCCGGCGATGCACTTATTTCCGAGAATGGGGCCTACGGTCCAATCGGTAACATTGTCCAGGATCTGGTCGGAACGTCTTTTGATGTCCAATCGATCCTTGACCTCGGTTCCACTAAAATCTACGAAGCCAAACCGGGATTAACGCAGGAGTGGGCGGCCCAGTTGATTTCCCTGGGTTATCCCTCGACCTTGCCCTTGACCTGGAATCGACTGAACAATTCAGTGTATAAGACGCTCGGTGATTTGGCCCTGGAACCGGCTGGCACTATTTACTCGACGTTTCACTTTGTGCTGAACAATGCAATCTATTCCGATAACCGCATTCCGCCCTATGGTTTCGCTTACGATGACGCTGATGCCAGGAACACCTTGCCTGTGCCCGACACACAATTTGGCAATCCCGGGCCCGGAGGCGTGTTCGACTACTGGGATGAAGCTGCCTTCACAATCCCGAGTGGGGCAGATCATGCCGAGATCAGTCTGTTCTATCAGTCAACAAGCTGGGAATATATTCAGTTTCTCTGGAAGCAGAACGACACGCTTGATCCGTTCCTCGGGGCTGAGGGTATCAATATGCTCGATGCCTGGCTCAATACAAGCATGTGTCCACCGTTTGAAATGGCAGCGACCACTGTGACCGGCATTGTCGCTTCAGCTGGACCTCCTGGTGAAGCTGGCACAGACAGCCCCCTGCTTCTGGTCAAGTCAACAGACAATGTTGATTTCTCCTGGGGTAGCCCCGGTGCAACCTGTGATCTCTCAACATACGCCCTTTATGCAGGCGACGTTTTATCCCTTGCCTCAGGCTACAGTTATCAGGAAGCGTTGACCTGTGTTGAAGCCGGCTCGACATTGTCCATGGCTATCAACGATCCGCAGATATCATTCTCGCCCGCGATCTTTTTCATCGTGGTATCGAATAACGGCACCAGTGAAGGTTCGTATGGCAAGGAATCCGAAGCGGGAGTGGAACGTGACCCGGCCCCATTGACCGGGTTCTGTTTCGGGACTGTCCAGAATCTCAGCGACTGCCCTCTCTAAACAGGAGCGATGTGCACAGGAAATCCGCTTCTCAGAGGAAGGTTTGCAGACCTTCGGGGATTTTCTCTAACTCGAGGATGCGATTGCATGCATGTTCTTCATCCGGAACAATCGCTGCCAAGTCATTGATCGGGTCATGAGGCGAGCTCGATTTCTTTTGTGCTGACTTCATGAATCGGTCCCTGAACCAGACCAGAGTCGTACCTTTGAGGGGCAGCTCCTTTAAAACGGGGATTTTTTCGCTGCAGATCACCCGTTCACTGTTCAGGTGGATTGTTTTTGTATGGTTTCGATTGGCACATGTTTCTCTCAGCACAGCAGTGAAATAGCTGACGCTTGTCGTGGAGTATTCGGAGGCGATTATGTCGGGCCAGAGTGAACGGTGAAAGGACAACTGGTCGCCGATCGAGTTCAATGACCATAAACTCTTTTTCTGATGAGCCCGACCCCATGTTGTTATGATTTTTTGGATGGCCTTTGGAGTGTCTGTCAGGGTCAATCGTCTGATATACCCGTTTTCCGTTATCTCTTCGAATGGTTCACAGACGTAAGCGGCAGCTCGCTTACGGGCCGCCATGGCCTGATATCTTTGCTTGTACACATATGAACAGTAATTGATCGGGAGCTTGGCATTTTCTTGCTCGGCCAGCTGCAACAATCGCAATGCCGTCATTTCCGACTCGAACACAGCCGGATGTCGCCCGTAAATAAAGGTATAATCACGCTCCAGAAAATGACGATAATTGTGCGGTGTACAGCGAAGCTGATGCAGGTTCAGAAAACTGACACCCGCCTCGGATGCATCTTTCAGCAAGACGTTGAGACGAGAGTAGTCCTCCGGAACAGCCGGAATTTCAATGGTGACATGCTTGATAAAGGTGACGGCTTCCTTGATCTTCCCGAGCTTGTAATCTGTCGCACAAAGATTGAACCGCATTTCATCGAGTCCAACTGCCTGAAGTTCCCTCAATATTCCCGAAGTGAGGCCGGCACCACTGGTGTAAATCCAGATATAGAGCGACGTGCCGAAGCGTTTACGGACCTCTGCCAGAAATTTCAATGTCCGGTCAGGGGTCAAAAATGGTTCTCCGCCACTGAAACTGACTCCTTGAAATTGGAAACGGGCCACATAATCAAGATAATCACGGGGCTGTTCAAAATCCAGATTGTTTGTTCCCGGTACTCCTTCCGTCTCTTGAGTGGTCGGGCAGAAAAAGCACCCGGCCCGGCACAGGCCATTGATAAACAGACACGACCAGCTCCCGGAACCGCAGAGCCGACAACCCGGCGAAAGTGCGTGACGATACACTTTGGTGTTGTGATAATCCCAATGGACTGACGTCAACGAATCGATGATCCTCTGACGTTGCACGAGGGCTTTTGCGGCAGCGTCTCCCTCCAGCCATCGAAAATAGCGGGAGGCGACCCCATACTCATGCTGGTGGTGTTCATTAAAATCGTCTTGGTTTTCAGGGACCATCATCATTCCTGTTCAGATTTTCTTAACCCGGGCCAGCATGACTGTGTCGACGGAACGCTCCTGTCACATGTTTGCTGGACAATAAACGAGACCATTGGTTGGTCCGTGACTTATTAAGGTAGTGCTGGTGTCTATAAGACAAAATTATGCCAAAAGGCAAATTATGGATCGTCAAAAAGATAAGCCGCCAGGCACAGCGATCTGTTCACGTTAAAAAAGTCCCGTTGCCTCGCTTGACCGAGGTTGGTCAGGCTGACATTGTGTTTGTAATGAGCAGAAAATATTGCTATAGAATGCATCTAGTTATCGGTGTATCTGCTAATCATTACAAGAGTGCTCTCAACCGATTGCGTAAGTCACTGGAAGTAGTGCCGGCGAGAGATCTCTGAGCTCACAGATGGTGTCCAGATCATGCAATTGACAGGCATAGTTCGCAGTGTTGTGTTTCGCAACGAACAGAATTCGTTTACGGTCATGACTATCGAGGTCCCGGGTGAAAGCTCGACCCTGAAAGCAGTCGGGACTGTCGGACCTGTTCAGGAAGGCGACACGGTCCTCTGTGAGGGTGAATGGGAAATCCATCAACGGTATGGCCGAAATTTCAGGGTCCAGAGTTGCCGGACTGTGCTGCCTCAAACCAAAGAAGGTATCGCCGCTTTTCTCAAATCGGGACATATTGCCGGTATTGGACCAAAGATGGCCGCCGAAATAACGGAAGCGTTCGGTGTCGATACTCTGCGTATTCTTGATGAGCAGCCCGAGAAATTACTCGAACTTCACAATTTTGGACCGAAGCGATTGGATGCTGTTGTCAGCGGGTGGCGTTCGAGCAAGGAAAAGCGTGAAGAAATTATTTTCCTGCATGGCCTTGGTCTGAACCGGTCTTATGTAAACAAGGCCTTGCAACGGTTTGGCGAACAGGCTGCCTTAAAAATCAGAAATAATCCGTACGCCCTGACCGAGATCCCGGGCATTGGTTTCGGACGAGCTGATCGAGTTGCCCGCGACATGGGTATATCGCTGGAATCGGCAGAACGGATCAAGGCTGGCCTCCATCATACCATGAATGAATGTGTCGGCGACGGGCACAGTTGTTACCCGCGGGCTGATTTTCTGGCCCGGGCCGAGCAATTATTGAAGATAGGGCCGATGGCGATAGAACAAATGTATGAGCAGCTTGTGCAGGAGGGTAAGTACATCGAGAAAACAGAGGCTGCGGTCATGACCTTCAGGGCTGATCTGGCCTATGCCGAATCGGCAGTGGCCCACCATTTGAAGAGAATTGCCCGGGGAAGTTTCGAGCAGCGACTGAAATATGCTTCTGTGGACCCGAAAGCGGTCGAGAAGAAACTGGATCTGTATTTATCAAGCGGCCAAACAAAGGCCCTCGAGACCATTTTCATGTCCAAAATAGTTGTGGTCACCGGCGGTCCGGGCACGGGCAAAACGACATTAATCAAAGTCGTCATTTCCATCGGATCTTCGCTCGGTTTTCGGATCAAAATGGCCGCTCCGACCGGTCGAGCGGCCCAGAGAATGAAGGAAGCTACGGGGTTACCTGCCCAGACAATCCATCGTCTTCTGGAATACAACCCGGCCCTCGGTTCTTTCATGAGACGCGAAGAACGCACGCTTGAAGCTGACATCCTGGTAATTGACGAAATGTCCATGATCGATGTATTCCTGATGAATACGTTGGTCCGGGCCATTGATAACAATTGTCAACTGATAATGGTCGGCGATGCAGACCAGTTACCGAGCGTCGGGCCCGGAAATGTTCTGGGTGATATCATCGCCTCGGCCTCATTCGCCGTCATCCGCTTGACCGACATATTCAGGCAGGCTGAACGTTCTCTGATCACCACCAATGCCCACAAAATCAACCGCGGCGAAAAACTGACCTTGCCCGAAAAACGCGGTCCGGCCTGGAACAACGACTTTTATTTTATTTCCCGTCAAGGGGCGGCGGAAACCGCGTCGACCATGCTGCAGGTGGTGACTAAACGCATCCCCGAAGCATTTCAGCTGGACCCGCGCCGAGATATTCAGGTATTGACGCCGATGAATAACGGACCTGCAGGCGCCACTGAACTCAATCTCAGTTTGCAGAATGTGCTCAATCCCCCATCAACGGCAAAGCATTCGCCAGAGGACTACATCGACCTTCCCTTCAGGGTCGGCGACCGGGTCATGCAAATTCGTAATAACTATAATCGAGGTAATCACGGTGTCTTTAATGGCGATATCGGTTTCGTTCACTCCATCCACTGGCTGCAAAAAACGTTGTCGGTCCAGTTCGAGGAGCTGATTACCTACGACTTCGACGACCTGCATGAACTGATACTGGCCTATGCCATCACTGTTCATAAATCCCAGGGAAGCGAATATCCTGCCGTCGTCGTACCCCTCCTCACTCAGCATTATGTTCTGCTGCAACGGAATCTCATCTATACTGCGGTGACCAGGGCCAAAAAACTGGTGGTCCTGATCGGTAGTTACAAGGCCTTGTCAATTGCCATCCACAATGACCAGACCTCCGCCCGCTTCACCGGATTGAAACAACTCATCATTGCCAAGGATATATGATTCTTGGCTGATTTTGGAGAAACAAATCGTTGTTGACAATTTTATCCGGGGTAATTATGGATGATTTACCACGAATTTCGAAGGATGCAGACCAATCAGACGAGGCCTGTCTGAAGGAGTGGGTTCAATGTGGTCTGAAAGAACACGTTTCCGGAGTATTCATAATTTTAACGTGATCGGATGCGGTTTGGTGACCAGAAAGGATTTTCCGGATGATTACATTACTGGAACAAAATCCCATATTTCGCTCCATTCTTGATCAGGTCAATATTGGCATCTATTTTATCGACGAAAGTGGCCGGTTTTCATTTGTCAACAAATATATTCTGGATATTCTCGGCTGTCCGGAGGATGAATTGATCGGGACCGACCCGCTGGATATAATCCATCCGGATGAGCGTCAACGCATCCGGGGCGAAATGTCGAAAAGGCTTTCGGGAAAGGATGTCAAATCTTCTTACACGACAAAAGTGTTGAATAATAAGGGCAAAACCTTTGATATTGCCCTCGATGTGGCCAGTATCAGCGATGATAAAATGCAGATCATCGGGATTATCGGTTTTGTCAGGGATATTTCGCAGCAGCTCTTATCCCGCCGTGAACGCATCCGCTTTGAACAACAAGCTCTCCTGATCGAGAAACTGGCCGCTCTGGGCCGGATTGCCACAACGGTTGTGCACCAGATCAACAACCCTCTTGAAGCGATTAAAAATTATATATACCTGGTGAAAGATGAGCTCATTCTGAACAAGGAAACCCGCGACATGTTCCAACGCATGGAAAATGAGGTCTTTCGCATCGCCAAATTGACCCGACAGATCGTTGATTTTGCCCTCCCCAGAACGACTGAATTCATTAATTACAATATCAACAACCTTCTGGAAGAAATCCTGTTTCTGATGGGACGCGAGATCAAATCATCTAATGTCACCCTGAAAACTAATTTTGACAGCTCACTGCCTGTAGTCAAGATATTGCCGGACCAGCTCAAACAGGCCTTGATCAATATTGTCTTCAATGCCCTCGAAGCAATGCCGGATGGCGGTCAACTCCATGTCACCACTGAATCAGTCGACAACAGTGTCGAAATATGCGTGTCAGACACGGGAACAGGCATTGCTAAAGACAATTTCAGCAAAATATTTGACCCATTTTTCAGCACCAAAGACGAACACAAATTTATGGGCCTGGGCTTATCAGTCAGCTTACATGTAATCCATGGTCACGAAGGCCACATCCGTGTTGAATCCGAGGTTGACAGGGGCACAAGTATTATTGTGTCTTTACCGGCTGCTGATCTCGTTTCCCGCCAGATAGGCTGATCTCCTTTCCGAATGACACGGCTGATTTGCAGCTGATGAAGATGGTCATTTTTAAGGAACATTGATTTTATGGACCAACTGCAATAAATCTTT
>Ga0209164_1005417_pt1 | contig 10888 bp, 11 predicted proteins | sample MTBNYHSulfiMetaG_FD_187458 | JGI IMG/M metagenome (GOLD analysis project Ga0209164, IMG submission 187458) | Enrichment culture microbial communities from rom New York Harbor, USA that are MTBE-degrading - MTBE-NYH (New York Harbor Sulfidogenic)... | ecosystem: Environmental > Aquatic > Marine >... | reverse complement strand
CCTTCGAGTGTTCGGGATTCCCATCAAGGTTCATGCGACCTTTCTGCTCTTGCTGGCGGTCGTTGCCTTGGCCGGTCGAGAAGAGCCGGCGACGACGGTAGGCGTCTCGGGCCTGCTGCTCATCTGCCTGGTGTTCCTCTGCGTCGTGCTGCACGAACTGGGGCACAGCCTGGTCGCCCGGCGCTACGGGATTCGCATTCGCGATATTGTCCTGTTGCCCATCGGGGGAGTGGCCCGGATGGAATCGATGCCGGAGAAGCCGCTTCATGAGATCGCTATCGCAGTCGCGGGGCCGATGGTCAGCGCCACGCTCGCCTTTCTTTTCTTCGCAGTGATCGTCGCCTCCCTGGGGGCGGGAGTCTTCCTGCAACGCTCGGTCGTGAGCGCCCCCATCCTCTTCCACCTCTTTCTGATCAATCTCATGCTGCTGCTGTTTAATCTGATCCCCGCGTTTCCCCTGGACGGAGGGCGTGTCCTGCGGGGGTTGTTGGCTCTGAAGACGAATTGGGTGCAGGGAACCCGCATTGCAGTAAAGGTGGGCCAAGGGTTCGCGCTGCTGTTCTTCCTGGCTGGAATCGCTTTTCAGGTGTGGGTGCTTCCCCTGATTGCCCTGTTTGTTTACATCGGCGGCAAGGGGGAACAGCGCGCCATCCTCCAGCGATGGGCGCTGCGATCAACGCCCGCCCGGGAGGCGATGCTGACCTCGGTGCAGACAATCGCGCCCTGGGATTCGATCGGCGCGGTGGCCGCCCGCAGCGCGCAGAGTGCCCAGCACGATTTTCCGGTCGTCGAGGGAGGGAGAATCGTCGGCATGTTGACCCATCCCCTCCTGGTCGGCGCGCTGCACCAGCTGGGACCCGAGAGCCCGGTATCCGCGGTGATGAGCCGCCAGTTCGTCACGGCCGACGAGTCGGACTCACTCGAAAGCCTCTACCGCCGCATGACCGAAACCGGCCAGACCGCGGTGCTCATTGTTCGCGACGGCCGCGTGGTGGGATTGGTGGACCTTCAACAGATCGGCAAGTATCACCTGCTCCATGCGGCACGCCCTGCCGCCTAGGGGCCGGCAAGAAGCGCCCCCCTTCTACAGACCGCCCCTGCGCCGCTTCAGAGGCCTCAATCCGCTGCCGCGATCACGCCTACCTTGGGCTGAACCAATCGGGCAAAGTCCTCATAGGCCATCGTGATGATTTCCCGGTGAGTGCCCGCGTTAAAGGCGATCTGTTCGTCTTCGGCCAACGATTGGGCCACGACGACCGGCAACCCGTAGAGATTCCCCAGCGGCGGTTCCGCCCCCAGCTCACAGTCCGGGAAAAGCTCACCGAATTCCTTCTCGCCCGCCAGCCGGGGATGCTCCTGGCTGCCGAGCGTCTGTTGCAGCGCACTGAGGTCGAGCCGCTTGGAGGCTGGCAGCACCGCCATCACGAATTGCTCCCCGACCTTGACCATGACCACCTTGGCCACCTCGGAACCCGAAATGTGGGTGACCGCGGCCACCTCCTGCGCGGTGTAGGCCGGGGTATGCTGGATCACCTCGTACGAGATGCCTTGACTATCCAGAAACTCTTTTGTCCTCTTGCTCACACTCATCGTTAGCCTCCTTCTTCACGCCGACAGTCACGCTCGCCGGACCACGAAGCATGAAATGGCTCAAGTTCATACTGCTTCCGATATTCGCAAAAGGGAAGTCGCCTGTCAAGCCGACACAGAGCGCGCATGGAAAACCCCCATTGGGGAGCGCACGAGCCCCGCTTTCGAAGCGGAGGGGTTAACCGGCACCCGGGGGATGAGGCGAGGCCCGGTGACCGCGCTCGATCAGGCGGGAATCGATCCGGCCGGGCTTCAGCGCGCGTTGCAGAACCGCTCGCACCCGCTCGGGATCGATATCGGTACGGCAACTGAAGAAGTCCACCGCGGCGTAGCCATATTCCGGCCAAGTATGAATCGCGATGTGCGATTCGGCGACCAGAATGACCACTGATACACCTTGGGGTTGATATTGATGATACGCCTCCTCCAGAGCGACCATTTCGACCGAGCGGACAGCGTCGTAGAGCATCCGGCGAAGAAACTCCCCGTCGTCCAGAAGCGCCGCCTCGCACTCGTACAGCTCGTAGAGAACATGGATTCCCAAGGACGCAGCCATAGTCCGACTTTCTGAATCATTATCGTTACAGCGCTGGTAACCTAGCGGTTTGCTCTCCGCCCGTCAAGGAGCCAGCCCCCTTGACGCAGCGGGCAATGATCTCTATAAAAGGCTTGGAGGCCGCTGCAAAGCCGTGGAAAGCGAGGACACGATGAAACAGGAGCAACTCCATATTACCGGTATGACCTGTGCCAGCTGCGTCGCCCATGTCGAGAAGGCCTTGCGCAAGGTGCCCGGCGTGCGCGATGCCCGGGTCAATCTTGCGACCGCCAGGGCCAGCGTCGAGTATGATCCCGGCCAAGCCAACCACGACCGCCTGGTTGAAGCGGTGCAGGACGCAGGCTATGGCGTGGAGGAGGAAGCCGAAGAGAGCGGTTCTGCCTCCTTCGCCGGGCGAGCGGCGTCCCGCCGGGCGGAGGAGATCGCCTCCTGGCGCCGGCGATTTCTGGTCGGCATTATCCTGGCCACCCCGGCGATGATTCTCAGCTTCCTTTCGTTTCCGGGCAAAGGCGGGGTTCTCTTCGCCTTGGCGACGCCGGTCCAGTTCTACGTCGGTTGGAAGTTTTATCAGGGAGCCTGGAAGGGCCTCCGGCGCCTTCGAGCCAATATGGACACCCTCATTGCTTTAGGCTCCTCGGTCGCGTGGCTTTACAGCACCGCGCTGATGTTTTTCGCCGGAGAGCACTACTACTTCGATACCGCCGCGTGGATTCTCACCCTGATCGCTTTGGGCAAGTGGCTCGAAGCGCGCGCCCGGGGCGGGGCCAGCAAGGCGATCGAGAACCTGCTTCAACTCCAACCCCCTTCGGCCCGCGTCGAGCGCAACGGCCGGGAAGTCGAAATCCCCCTCGAACAGGTCGAGAAAGGCGACCGGGTGATCATTCGCCCGGGCGAGCGAATCCCCGTGGATGGAACGATTCTCGAAGGCACCTCGACCATTGATGAATCCATGATTACCGGGGAGTCCATCCCCGTAGATAAGGAGCCGGGAGAGACCGTCATCGGCGGAACCATCAATCGCCAGGGGGCCTTTACCTTCGAGGCCACCCGAGTAGGGAAGGAGACCGCCTTACAGCAGATCGTCCGCGCGGTCGAGCAGGCGCAAGGCTCCAAGGCGCGCATCCAACGCCTGGCCGATGCGGTCTCCAGCGTTTTCGTGCCGGCGATCATCGCCATTGCTTTGCTGACCTTCCTTGGCTGGTACGTTCTCGGGCCGGCCGAAGGCGCATTGACCCGCTCTCTGGTCAATATGGTGGCGGTGCTCATCGTCGCCTGTCCCTGTGCTCTGGGCCTGGCCACTCCGACCGCGATTATGGTCGGCACCGGCCTGGGCGCCGAGCAGGGCATTCTCATCGAGGATGCCCAGGCGCTGGAACTGGCTCGTAAGCTGGATACGCTTGTTTTCGATAAAACAGGCACTCTCACCTTGGGCGAACCGGTCGTCACCGACGCCATCCCCGCCAACGCGCAACTGACCGGAGAGCGCTTTCTCCGCCTGGTCGCGTCGGTGGAGAACGCCAGCGAGCATCCCATCGCAGAGGCGATCGTGAAGTACGCCAGGCAGCAAGGGCTGGAGCCGGAGCCGGTTTCTGCCTTTGCCGCCGAGGGGGGAAAGGGAGTGCGCGCCCACTGGAACGGCCAACCGGTTCTGCTCGGCACCCGGGCCTTCCTGGAATCGGAAGGCGTTAACACCGCGTCCCTGCGCGAGCGGCACGAAGCGCTGATGTCCGAGGGCAAGACGGTCATCGCGGTGGCCCTCGATGGCCAACCGGCAGGGCTGGTAGCCGTTGCCGACTCCCTGAAGCCTCATGCCCGGCAGGCCTTGGAGCAGTTGAAGGGTCTTGGCCTCCAAGTCGTGATGATCACGGGCGACAATCAGCGAACCGCCGAGGCCATCGCGCGCCAGGCAGGCATTGAGGAGGTTCTTGCCGAGGTGTTGCCGACCGAGAAGGCGGCCGAGGTCGAGCGCCTTCAGAAGGCCGGGCGAGTGGTGGCGATGGTCGGCGACGGGATCAACGACGCCCCGGCCCTGGCTCAAGCCGATATCGGGATCGCGCTCGGCACCGGGACCGATATCGCCATCGAGGCGGCCGATATTGTGCTCATCAGCGGTGACCTATCGGGCGTGGTCCGGGCCGTCAATCTGTCTCGGGCCACGCTCCGAAAGATTATGCAGAACCTTTTCTGGGCGTTCTTTTACAATGTCTGTCTCGTTCCTTTGGCGGCGTTCGGAACCATTCCCCCGATGGCGGCGGCGGCCGCGATGGCGTTCAGCTCGGTCTCGGTCGTGGGCAACTCATTGCTGCTGCGGAGAAACTTGGAGAAAAACCGCAAGTGATTAAGTCTAGGGAACAACAACGCCTAAAGTCATTCCATCGGAACACTGGATGTTAATCTTTCGTGAAACGCCTCAGTCCGGACCGGAATACTTGAAAGCTCTTTGAGCAGTTACGAACAGGATCCATGTGTCGCGCAATCCGGTCCGCAGCCTCAAACTTTGGCAAGCGAGTCCTGTAGTGCCCCGACCGAACGAGTATTCGCTCCAGTGCTTCCCATGTTCCTCCGCCGATCGCGTCCGGATCCCGATAGCCTGACCGAGAAGGGACATTCGCGGACACCTTAGGATAAGCCGACCGAACCGCTTCCCAGTCTCCAAAGAACCATGCTTCCAACTCCTCAATCGCAATTCGGTTGAGCACTCTGATCCCCGTTTGTCGTGCCGCCGCTGCCATTCTCATCTTCAGCTCGTGACAGTTCTGCCGATCCTCATCGACCAAGACACAGACACCCCAGTCCTTCGGCAGCCAGACAGAATAGGCTCTAAGCTTGCCAGGGAGTTTGGCCAAGAGATCCATTTTGCCCTGATGGGCATGTATCCGGTAGCTACTACTCGGAGGCAGAATCTTCGGAAGGATGTGTTGCAATGCCCTTTCAGCAGAAGGTTCTTCCACCAGGAACTCAATGTTCATCTCATTCCGCGCCCTTCTTATGACCACCTCTGGATTATTCCACGCGAGCGCTCAGGGGATCACCGGCGTCAAAATGCCCCTCCATCCAGAGAAAACCGAGCTGCGAACCTTTATCCACAAATTCCTTAACTCCTTTCATTTCCGAGGCCCGATGGACCGAGGTATATCCATCAGCCAATCGTTCAAGGACCCAGACCTCGTCAGGACGAAGACCATTGACGACAAACGGCGAATGAGTCGAGATAAACACTTGGGATCGATCGGAGGCATTCCGACACTCTTCAACCAAGATCGGCAACAGGCGAGGGTGAAGGAAGTTCTCAGGTTCCTCGATCCCCAAGAGTCGGACGGGGTCGGGATCGTAGAGCAAAGTCAGGTAAGCCAGCATCTTGAGGGTGCCATCGGAAGCATAACGGGACAGAAAGGGCTCGGCGAAAGGCGCATCCTTGATCCTGAGCAGAAGCCGACCGTCCGCCAAGGGCTCCGCGGTGACCTTTTCCAGTCGAGGAACTCGACTCGTTAGTTTCTCGAGGATGAAGTCCAGCTGAGCAGGATGTTGCTCACTCAGATATTGAATAACGTTGGGAAGGTTATCACCGGTTTTACTGAGCTTCTCCTGGGGACCAGCCTCAGGAATGCCTCGCGTGTCCGCGATCGACAGGTAAGCGAGAAACCAGCCCTCGATGAATTTCCTTAAGGCAACGACTCTAGGGTTTTCGGCTAACTGCCCCAAGGTGCTGACGGCCAGGAGCTCGGACGAGGCCAGAGGATAGGAGATCCGTTCGTCGTCGTTCTCAGGGCGCTCGCCCGTGATCACCTTTCCCTGACCGTTGCTATACTCGAGAAAACGGAACGGTCTTCCATACCTTCCTCTTTTCCATTGCAACCATTCCTGCGCCACAAACGGCCCTTTCGGGCGTTCGTCAATTTCAAGATGGTAAGTGATTAAAGGATTTCCCTTCGTGGCCGACTCACGGTATTTGAGCTCAAAGACAATCGGTCCTTCCGATTCTCTGCTGCGCAGCTCCCGGAATCGACCCCGGCGATCCCATGCTCTTCGCAAGCCATCGCTTAAACACTCCGACAGGAATGCAAAGACATCAAAGAAAGTTGATTTGCCACTTCCGTTAGGTCCCAATAGAGCGGTCAGAGGGGTCAGATTTTTGAACGTCACATCCCGCAATACACGGAAATTCTTGACCTGGAGGGTTTCGATCCTTGAAGGTGCAAATGTTTTTTTTGGCAAAGCTGTATGAGACTCTTCCATATTCTTCTTAACCATCTTACCCATAATAACCTATCCGAATCGATGAAATCCTCAAGCCGTAGGGTACTTATGGAACAACCAGTGAGCGCTGATTCCAGCCACCTCGAGCGATTAACCAAAAGTATACAGAGAACCGATCACAGCGTCAAATCCCCCCAACCCGCCCAGTAACATAACGGCCCCTGTCGGGTCGCCACTTCCTTTTAGGGAGCAGTGTTCTGTTCTGTTTCCTGGCTCACCCGCCTGCGATTGCGCCGTTCCCAGAAGACAAGGCCGGCGATCACCAGCGCTGTGCAGATAGGGGAAGCATAGCCGTACCCCGGACGAGCATACTCGTACATATCCTGAGCGCGGCCGATCAACAGCGATACCCGCGCCAGAACGGTGTACCCGAACGACGAGCCGAAGGTCACCATCAGAAAGAACGTCCCGACATACGCCACCAGCTTGCTGACGCCCTTCTGCTCAAACGAGAAGAAGAAATAGACCAGCACACAAAGCACTCCGACGATGAGGGTCGCGTGATTGAACACCGACGGCCCTTGCCAGGCAAACGCGGGCAGGCCTTCGCCGGCCAGCGGCACGAGCGTCCCGTTCGCTTGTTGCACCAGGTCACTCTGCGCGTAGCCGGTCATCCGAAGCGCGGCGAAGGTGCCGATCAGGACCGCCAACGGCCAGCGGGAAATCCAGCGGGTGCGGGGATGCAACCGGGCGAGCACGAGGATTCCCAGCACCAGAGCACCGCTGCGCTTCCAGTGGTCGAGGAATTCTTTCCAATCAGCGGCTGGCGGCCCGCTGAAGGCTTCCTTCAGCGGCTTGTAGAGATTCGGATCGAGTGTCCCCGTCCAAGCCTGAATTAAGGTGTAGCCGGTGGCGATGCCGATAAACAAGTGCTCGGCGAGCTTGTAGAGCGGATTGTCCTTATAGAGAAAGCTGAACACCGCCAAGGTCAGAAAGACAGCCACCCAAACTCCGAAAATCTCCAGCATCCTATCGGCCCTCCGCCCGCCGGGTGTCCCGCGCCTTCCACCAGCTCCGAAGATGAAGCGCGTTCCCCAAGACAATCAGAGCCAGGATCAGGAAGTGCGCCAGGGACTGCACCGTCATCCCGCCCATCGCCGGGCCCGGCGTTTCCAGCAGCGTCTCATACTCGGCCGCGCCGACCAAGCCTCCCAGAAATCCCTCGAGCTGCTTCGACTGGAAGAACGAGTAGAGGTCCGGCGCCATCACGGCCGTCACCGCCGCAACCATACGCACATTGTAGCGCGTTTGAACCTGCTGCAACCATTGCCGCACGCCGGGCGAGCCGATGCTCAGGTTGCACATCAGGGCAATCTGATCGAAATTCTCCACCTCCTGCATCAGCGGCAGCGTCTCGACCGAATGGCCCAGGTAATCCTTCGGGTACGAGTCAATAATCGAAGTGCCGATGTTGGCGATCGCCACGTCATTGCCCGCCTTGTAGCCGAGGTTAACAAAGTCCACGCCGTATTCCTTGTGAATCCCTTCCGCCGCTAAGCGTCGGTTAGCCTCCTCAAAAGCCCGATCAATCATCGGCGGACCGGTGACCCAGACCGCTCCCGCGATGACCCGCACGTCCTTCTTCAGCGCTTGATAAACGATCCCTATATGCGCCGGGAGGATTTCGGCCTGCGTCGAGGGACCGTAGTCGGCCGAAACATAGAGGATCGAGCCGGGCGGCAACTGCTCCACCGCCTCGAAGAAGCCGCGCGATTCCGGGCTGGGCTGGAGCGGCTGGCGCAAAGGCAGCTTCAGAAAGCCAAAGACGATCAGGCCCATCGCCAGGAAGATCCAACGCCGGTCGAAGCCTTTAGAAGACAAAGAGGTTATTCTCCTTGGTGCTGGGGTTTCGGGTCTCGGGTATGGGGTTTCTCAGGGATTGAATAAGCTTAGTCAACATTTTACCCACTTCTTGCACAATGTCCCAAACCTCCATCACCATTCCTCTTTCAATCAAATGCAATCGCACTGAAACAGTCAAGTGAGTCTCCAGTTCCGCCAGCGATCCCTTCGCGATGGATAGATGATGCAAGTAGTCACCACGATGCATTCGCGCATATCCTTCAACGATATCCGCCGGGATGGAAACCGTTGCCCTCTGTATCTGGCTCACCAAGCCGAACCTTTCTTCGGGAGGAAAGACCTTTGACAGCTGATAGACTGCCACCACCAAATCAACAGCCCTCTGCCATACCTCCAAATCCCGATAACTCTTCAACCCCATCCTATCCTCCCAGACCCTGAACCCGAAACCCCAAACCCCACCCTCACTCCCCCCTCAGATAAGGTCGTTCGATGCCGAAGATGATGCGCAGCCCGGTGGCGATCATCCCCATCGCCGCGCCGATAATCAGCCCCCGCTGCCCGGCCGCGTTCGGCACCGCCATCAACCAACCGGTGATCTTCGGAAAGGTCTCCCAGAGCCAGGCCCCGAGGGGAACCCGGCCGATCATCACCAGCGCGGCCGCGATCAACAGCAGGGCGGCCCGAACGCTGCGCGCGCGCGAGGCTCGAAAGGCGGCTGAAGCGATAAAGAACGCCAGGAGGGCAAACATCGTCGAGCCGAGCGGCGTATACACATACAGGTACAGCAGGTTATAGTAGCTGCCGACTGAAACATGACCCCGCCTGAGCAGGTCCACCACGCCCACCCCAGCCATGAACAGCATCGAGGCGACCAGGACCGCCTTATAAGGCCAGTCCTCGGCGCGCCGCCGGATCACGTTCAAATTCACCCTCAAGAGGTTTGCCGAACCGAGCACCAGGGCCATCGCGAAGACGATCATCCCCCACTGGTTCATCTCTTCCGCCACCGCCTTGACCCACGGCGTGGTGATAAAGAAATTCAGCAGGACGAAGACACCGACGATGATGGTCAGAAAGGTCGGGATTTTGACTTTCAGCATGGTTTATCTTTCAGCCTGTTCTTGGAGCCCGCTGTTCACGAGGCAACCGCCCCACCCTCCCCAAACCCGGCGAGTGGCCCGGCAACTCACTTGCCGGGGTCCGCCTCATCCCCACACCATACCTTTCTTAGAAGGGCCATCAAAACCAGAACTTCAGCAGCTCCAGGTAACTCTCCGGAGCGAACGTGGCCATCAGGACCCCGGCGATCAGCACTGCAATCACAATGATTTTGAAGTAGTCGGCCGCTTTGATGCTGGAGACCACTTTGGGATCGCGCGATAGATAGGCCGACACCGCATAGAATTCCTCGCCAATGATCGTGTAATCGCAGGCCGTCACAAAGAAGGGTAGCTGGGCCAGGGATGCCGTGCCCGCCACCTGAATCGCCCCGCTGGCAAAGCCCGTTTCGGCCAGAATCAGCGACTCGGCGTAGAAAGCACCGAGGTAAATGTTCGCCGCCGGCCTCTCGCGAAGCATAATCCCGTCCACGCCGGCCGTGAAGGCAAACTGCTCATCCGACAGGAACCGGATATTATCCGGCTGGTAGGCATCGGGACGTCCGGCAGCGGTGTAGCTCTCCCGGACCGTCTCCTCGCAGATGGACATCACAATCGAATCCCGCGTCGGAACAATAATCTCGGCGTTGTACTCGGCCACTTTGCGGGAGACATGACTCAGGATGGCGATGCTAGCCAGGGTCTGAATCTCCTCGATGGGATCGATACCGGGAACATAAAGCACCGGCCGCCCCATCTCGGTGGCCCGGCCGATCGCTTCCTCAATCGCGGCGACACCGGGAATGCGCCGCAGGTAGAGGGTGCGCCCCCGGCGGGACAGGGCCAGGAAGACAAAGAAAAAGATAGAAAAGATCCCCAAGGCCACCAGGACGTTGAGGTGCTCCCTGACCAGAAATCCGACAACCGCTTCTGCCTGCTCCGGCTCGGCCGCCGGCGCGGAGAGGCACAGCAGGCTCCAGGCCGCCAGGAACCCGGTTACCCGCAGCCGCTGTCGTCCCTGTCTACCCACGCGCCGCCTCTTCCCGCTCAATCGCCTCGAGCAACCGATCCACCGAACGGCGATTCTCAAGCAAAGCTGCCAAGGTGTCGTAGTCGGAGAAGTGTCCAAACGCCTGAACGAATGGGGCTAAGAAGTGGAGCAGCTGGCTGCCGACGAAGTTCAGCGGCCGCACCGATTCGATGAACAGAAGGGCTACGGGGCCGAGTCCCAGCCGCACGATGCGCCCGGCCAGGCGGTTGGCTAATTCCTGCTCTTGGGGCGAGAGGTAATCCTGGTTGGAGACGCGGGGAATGTCCATCGGGTCCTGCACCCGGCTCTCTTGGTCGAGAGAACGATTCTCGAAGGATGGCCGATTCCCCGCAGAGCCATTCACGATGGGGCAATCCTGCGTTCTATTCCCTTCGACGCGTGCGATTCCAGATCTCCCAGGCAACAATGCACAGAACCACGAAAACGCCGCAGACGATCGAAGCAAAACCATACTGAGCTTGTGAATACTCGTGCAAGTCCCGCGCCCGACCGATCAATAAGGAGACGCGCCCCATGACCGTGTACCCAAAG
>Ga0209164_1005415_pt1 | contig 10891 bp, 8 predicted proteins | sample MTBNYHSulfiMetaG_FD_187458 | JGI IMG/M metagenome (GOLD analysis project Ga0209164, IMG submission 187458) | Enrichment culture microbial communities from rom New York Harbor, USA that are MTBE-degrading - MTBE-NYH (New York Harbor Sulfidogenic)... | ecosystem: Environmental > Aquatic > Marine >... | reverse complement strand
TCAATTACCTCCAAGGCTGTCTGGAGCATGATGAAGTCAAAGGAAGGACCTTTGACATCGGCGGGCCTGATGTCCTCACCTACCAGGGACTGATGGAAATATACGCCCAGGAAGCAGGCCTTTCAAGGCGATGGATCATTCCGGTGCCCGTGCTAACCCCGAAACTGAGCTCCTATTGGATCCATCTGGTCAGCCCGGTGCCGGCATCTCTTGCAAGACCTCTCACAGAGGGTTTGAGAAATCCTGTGGTGTGTCGGGAAAACAGCATCTTATCCATCATTCCTCAAAAGCTTTTGAGCTGTCGTGAAGCGATTGCCCTGGCTCTGGAAAGGGTTCAACAGGAGCGCATCGACACGTGCTGGTCGGATGCAGGCGCCCCTCCGGTGCCTGAATGGACCCATTGCGGGGATGCATCGTATGCGGGCGGAACTATTCTCGAATCCGGGTATCGCGCCCTTGTAAAAGCGACACCTGAGGAGATGTGGAAAATCCTCAAGGGGATCGGGGGTTCAAGGGGATGGTATTTTGCCGACTTCCTCTGGTCGTTGAGAGGCGGGATGGATCGACTCGTTGGGGGGGTCGGGTTGAGGAGGGGCCGGCGCCATCCGGATGAGCTGTTCCCCGGCGACGCCCTTGATTTCTGGCGTGTCCTTGAAGTGGAGGATCAGAGGCGGTTGCTTTTGCTGGCGGAGATGAAGCTGCCGGGTGAGGCCCTATTGGAATTCCAAATTCATCCGGTAGGCGAAGAGGGCACCGAAATCGTGCAACTTTCAAGATTCCTGCCGCGGGGTCTTTTGGGGCTCCTCTACTGGTACGGTCTTTACCCCTTCCATCAGTGGATTTTCAAAGGCATGGTCGGAAAAATCGCCCAGGCTGCAGGGAAACCTATCCTTGAAAAATCGGAGAGGTTCGCTCCGGGACGTCATCACGTCTGCACCTTTGACCCTCGACAGATCCAGGGGAAGAAGCGATCCTGAAGGGTTCAACCACCTGAAGATCCCGTGGCTTTTTAAGAGATCACCATCCTTGATGAACTCGTAAAAAGTTCCAGCCGGTCATTGCGAGGCGCAACGCGCCGTGGCAATCTCTTGGCGATTCGAACAGTTACGAGATTGCCGCGCTTCGCTCGCAATGACGAATCGCGCTTTTTCGGACTTTTTATGACGCCGTCATCTTTCTCCCTTGAAAAAGTTTGACCTGGTCCTAAATTTTGTCCGTACTCAATGAAGGATAAAGGAGGATATACCATGGATCTTCAGGAATATTTCGACAAAGCAAAAGGGACCGGCGTTCTGGCAACGGCGGACAAGGACGGAAAAGTGGACCTCGCCATTTATGCCAAACCTCACGTGATGGACAAGGAAACCATCGCCTTTATCATGGCCGACAGACTGACTCATCACAATCTTCAGTCAAACTCTTTTGCCGCATATCTTTTCAAGGAAGAGGGTGCGGGGTACAAAGGTCCCCGCCTTTTTTTGACAAAGCTCAGAGAAGAGCAGGACACGGAGCTCCTCTACACCCTTCGAAGCAAACGGTATTCGTCCGAAAAGGAGGAAGGCAAGCCTCGTTTTCTTGTCTTCTTCAAGGTGGACAGGGTGCTGCCCTTGGTTGGTGCAGGGAGAGATCCTGAAAAGGATTAAGCCCCCGGCCGGTCGGCTTTTCGCAGTCGACCGGGAATGTCCCACGCCATCATGAGACGGGCTGTGCTTTTTGGGACCAGATGTTCCCAGGGCTCGCCCGAAGCCATTTTTTTTCGGATGAGCGCCCCGCTCAAGCCTTTTTCATCCGGCCTCTTTTTCCAGAGGACCTCGGTTTTGAGTCCAAGGGATTCAAATTGCCTTAATTTTCTTTCTCCCCATGCATCATAAATGGTAAGAAAAAAAACCGCGTCAAGAGGCACATAGTAACGGTAGAGCTCAGGCAGATTGATGGGAAAGGGCACCACGGAAAACTCCGGGCCGTGCACTCCGGCCTCTGTGAGAGCCGCCTGGAGGAGCAGGTACCTCTCATAGTAGGTCAGAGGGTTTGAGGTGGGAAGGCTTCTTTGAGGGTCTGCGGGATCATCCCGAGTCAGGGTGGGATCGGGGTTTGTGATGCCCACCACCAGATGGTGGCACCTCGCTTTTCCTGCCAAGAGATACCTGAGGTGATCGTTGTGAAGGATCTGAAAACGTCCATGGATCACGCCGGTGCGGGCCATGCGCTTCATCCTCTGGAAGTGAATTTTTCTTGGAGCAGTCGAATTTCATATAAAGGGGCCTCCTATGTCAAGCGCTTTGAACACGGTGCAAGATCTCTCCTCCAAAATAGGACAGCTTTTCATGGCCGGTCTGCCCGGCACAACCCTGGATGAAGGCACGGTAAAGCTGATCCGGGAGGTCCACCTTGGCGGCCTCATCCTTTTTTCCCGCAACATTGAAAATCCCCTTCAGGTGGCAGAGCTTTGCCGGGACCTTCAGAAAGAAGCGCTGAAAAGCCATGGAACGCCGCTTTTCCTGGCGGTGGATCAGGAAGGGGGGCGGGTGGCCAGGCTCAAAGAGCCCTTCACCCTTTTTCCAGGCAATGCGGCCATCGCTGCGGATGAGAAATGTGAGAAGCGGGCCAAGGAGTTCGGCACGATCACGGCAAAGGAGATGAACCTGGTCGGCCTGAACATGGATCTTGCCCCTGTGGTGGATGTTCAGCGGGGCGAGTTGGAGAAGCATCTTCAGGGCCGGAGCTTTGGGGAAAACGCTGAAAAGGTCGCCCTTTTGGGAAAAGCGGTCATTGAGTCTCTTCAAAGGAACGGGGTCATGGCTGTGGCCAAGCATTTCCCGGGTTTGGGTCAGGCCCGGGTGGATCCCCATGTGCTTTTACCGTTCATTGATGCGTCACGGGAGGAGTTTGAAAAGGTCGGCCTCCTGCCCTTCAGTTCGGCCATTGATGCGGGGGTCGCGGGTATCATGAGTTCCCATGCGGTCTATCCTGCTTTTGATCCGAAAAACCCCGCCACCTTGTCTCACGAGATTCTCACCCGTCTTCTCAGGGACACCATGGGCTTCGAAGGGCTTATCATCACAGATGATCTGGAGATGGGCGCCATGGCCGGCCGGGGATCTGTGTCAGAGGCGGCCTGCCTGGCGTTCCATGCCGGGGCGGACATTCTTCTTATCTGTAAAGACCAGGAGAACGTTGTTCAAGGCATCCGGCTTCTTAGAGATCGTTTGCGGGAGGGCCGTGTTTCGAAGGAGCGGGTGATGCGGTCCCTGGAAAGGATCGAAACCGCCAAAGCGCGGTTCTTGGGAAACCACAAAGAGATCTCTCTTGCAGGGGTTAGAGAATATTTCACGATATAAAATCGCTGACGCGATTTTATAAAACGCGGCTTCGCCGCTTAAAACCAGGAACCACTAAGCAGTAGGCAGTGTTTATCCCACAGTTGCATAAAACGGCTCATTCAGTCGAAGGGCGTTGAAACGGAAGCCCGTGTCGGTATTGGCCGATCCTGGATCCCGGATCCTGGTTCCTGGATTCTGGATTTTGTGGATGTCATGATTAAGGAAGTCCTGGGTATTCAGCATCGAGTATCAAGCATCCAGCATCAGCCCGTAAAGTGCACCCATCTCAGTATACCGGCAATGCCGGCTGAGAAGATCTTATGCAACGTTAGGGTGAACAGTGAAAGACGGTACAATTTTCGAATTTGTGAATGCCAAATTACTGAATACTGGCTGCCTACTGCTTACTTGTTTGTTCCAGCCACTCGGGCGGGTGGACCGCGATGGTGATTCGCTCATCGCGGGTCGGGTGCTTGAAAGAGAGAGACAGGGCGACGAGGCGTATTCCTCCGCCGCTCAACGGGTAAGGAGCTCCGTACTTCACGTCCCCTTCAACAGGGTGCCCTAATCCGGCCAACTGGGCCCGAATCTGATGCTTGCGCCCCGTCACAAGGCGGATTTCGAGAAGGGTCTTGTCTTTCGTGCTCTGAAGGGTTTTGTAGCTCAACAGGGCCTCTTTGGCCGCCATTTCCCTTCCTTCCACCAGTTGGACTTTCTTCTCTCCTTTCCTGATAAAAGACAGAAGGCTTCCGGAAGGCGGCCTCACCTTTCCGTGGACCAAGGCCCGGTAGGTTTTCTCCACGCTCCTTGAGCGCAGTTGCTCTGAAATACGCGAGGCCGCCTTGGAGGTTCTGGCAAAAAGCACGACACCGGAGACCGGGCGGTCCAGGCGATGGACAAGACCGAGGAACACATTCCCTGGCTTGCGGTACTTGTTTCTGATATATTCCCGGGTCAGGCCCATGAGCGACGCAGCGCCTGACGCATCGCCCTGAACCAGGAGGCCTGAGGGCTTGTTCAGGGCGATAAGATGATTGTCCTCGTAGAGAACCTCAAGATGCTCGAAGGAAGGTGTTATAGGTGATTTCCTCTCCATGAGATCCCGCTCACCCTCAAAGACAAAAGTGAAAGCCCGGCCCCGTAGTGACGCGCTGCGCCCGGGGTTGTCCTCCCTCAAGACGTGGTTCGAGAGAAGCAGTCTACATCTGGGTGAAAATCAATACAAGCAGCTTTGGCAGTACCACACGCTGTTGCGCGAGAAAAATGCGGAATATGACCTGACCCGGATCTATCAATTCGACAGCATGGTTCAGAAGCACTATGTCGATTGCATCCTGGCGGCGAAATTGCTTTGCTGGAAGCTGCCTTCTCCGATCCTCGATATCGGCACCGGGGCCGGACTTCCCGGAATTCCCCTGAAGATCGTATGCCCGGAGACGGCTTTCATCCTTGCAGAGGGACGGCACCGGAGGATCAAATTCCTCAGAGAGGTGGTGGATGCCCTCGACTTGGAGGGAGTGGAGATTTACGAAGGAAAAATCTACGCCTCCTTCAGCGGCCCCGTCAACGGCGTCATTACCCGGGCTCTGGAGACGATCCCCAAAACGCTTTCCCGTGTGAAACACTGCCTTGCCCCGGGAGGCAAAGCGATTTTCATGAAGGGTCCGCGATGTGACGAAGAAGTGACCCAGGCGTCCAGGGACTTCGAAGGAGCGTACAAGGTCGTGCAGGATCTCCGCTACACCATCCCCCACTCGACCTACCATCGAAGGCTGATTGTTTTCAAAAAACTCTGACCTAACCGGATCGGTTCCACGTTCGAGGTTCAGGGTTCAGGGTTGAAAAAGATCAAGCCGCTATAACCTCTAAACCTCGCAATTGCATAAAACGGCTCATTCAGTCGAAGGGCGTTGAAACGGAAGCCGGTGTCGGTATTGGCCGATCCTGTATCCTGGATACTGGATCCTGGATTTTGTGGATGTCATGATTAAGGAAGTCCTGGGTATCCAGCATCCAGTATCAAGCATCCAGCATCAGCCCGTAAAGTGCACCCATCTCAGCATACCGACAATGCCGCCTGAGAAGATCTTATGCAACGTTAGGGTGAACGCTGAACCCAGAACCCAGAACCTTGAACCCTTATCCCCTAAATGTCCTGTCTCGGAATGCGGTCTTCCCGCCTTCTCCTCATGAACCTCCGATCCCCCTCCTTGGGAATCCTTTCCCGACCCTTCAACATGAGGGTGACGATCAGGCCGATGATCAGCAAGGCCTGAAACAGCCCGAGAAGGGCTTCGATAAAGTCCTGCCTCATGATGATGAGGGCGCTCACGCCGAAGCAGACGCAAAGGGTGGAAATGATAAAAACCACTTCTTTTCGTGCGAACCCCAGGAAGAGAAGGCGATGATGAAGGTGGTCCTTGTTCACGCAATTCAAAAGCTCTGAGAAGTTCCTGGCCTGGCGATTTTTTATTCTCGAAAGATTGACATAAGCCATGTCAAAGATGAGAACGCCGAAAATCAGAACGGGCGAAGCGAGCGAAACAAATTGACTGGACTTGGACCATGTGCCCATAACAGCCAGCCCTGCGAGCATGAACCCAAGGAAAGTGCTTCCCCCATCGCCGAGAAACAGGCGCGCTGAGCGGCCGAACCGGAAATTGTGGGGCAAAAAGCCGGCACAGGATCCAAGCAGAGCGACTGCAAACCAGCCCAGAGCCGGCTGATCCGTGTTAAAGGCCAGAATGCCGAGGAAGAAAGAGATAATAATCGAAACGGCAGAGGCAAGGCCGTCCATGCCGTCAAAGAAATTCATGGCATTGGTGAGCCCGACGATCCAGAGCACGGTCAGGATGATGCCGAGCGAATTTTCCCAGGCGGCGCCGCCTAAGGACGTGATGTGCATCTCACCAAGGAAAACCACGAGGAATGCGATGAGGATCTGTGTGAAAAACTTGAGCATGGCGGGCAGGGGCGAAACATCGTCCATCAAGCCCATGATAAAAATGAGTGTCCCTCCAAAGAGAAGGATCTTCATGGCAGGAAGAAAAATGCCGTTGAGGAGAATCGCGGAGGTGAAGGCGACGTAGACGGCGGCCCCACCCAGAAGCGGGGTGGGTTTATCGTGGATTTTTCGTGAGTTGGGAGGATCGAGCACATTCAATTTAAGGGCTAGGGACCGGAAGAGAGGCGTCATAAAATAGGCTGCGATAAAGGAGAAAATGAAGATATACTGCCAGCGGAGCCCTGCTTCGAAATAGAGCACCCGGATACTTGGGTGGATCATAAAGAGAAGGGACAGCCCCAAAAAAATTTGCCAGACAATCTTAAGGGCCAACGGCCACTCCTTTTCTTGAGAGAAGGTGACGGTAAACACGCTCAATCGCGTCGACCATGGCCAGGGCGTCGAACTCACTCTTGATTCTTTGCCTTCCTGCCAGTCCCATTTTCCGGGCCAGGGATGGGTTGTTCAGAATCTTGAGGAGCGCTTCTTTCAGATCCTCCACACTTCCAGGGCGCACAAGATAGCCGTTTACACCGTGCTCCACAAGATCGGGAATGCCTCCGACACGGCTTGCCACAACCGGTTTTCCCATGGCCATGGCTTCCAGGAGAACCCTTCCCATCCCCTCGAAGAGGGAGGGAAGGACCGCGGCGTCAAAGGTGGCCACAAGGGGGGCGACGTCCGCCTGAAACCCGGCGAAAAGCACGGAGCCGTCCAGCCCATGCGTATCGACCAGCCTTCTTAGATCCTTGAGACGATATCCTTCCCCGACAATGACCAGCTTCGCTTCCTTTTTGGTGCGGTGGATCTGCTGAAACGCATCCAGTAACTGAATATGCCCTTTTCCATCCCAGAGCTTGGAAACAATCCCCACCACTGCATCCTGCTCCCCGAGGCCCCATTTTCTCCTCAAATCCATTTTTTTTTCCTCGGATACCGGTTGGAAGCGGTCAAGCTCGATGCCGCTGTAGATCCTCGTCATCTTCTCCTTTTTTCCGATTCCTTCACGCAGGGCCCATGCCATGAGCGGCTGGGAAATGAAAATCAATTGATCGCACCATTGGGCGGCAAGACGCTCCATGCTCCTGAACAGACCTTGACGCCAAGGAGGCTCTTGATCGTGGAAGGAAAAACCGTGAACCGTGTGCACGACGGCAGGCACGCGGGCCAACTTTGCCGCCAGGCGACCCACAAAACCCGCTTTGGAATTATGGGTGTGGACGATATGGTAGGGATGTGTTTTGAGAAAACGAGCCAGATCGAGGACGACAAGAGAGTCCTTCAGCGGGTGAAGCGGCTGGACGAGATTCTTGAAGGGAATGACTCTCATGCCTCGGCCGGAGACAAGGGAGTTGAGTTTACCGCCCGGAGCGCAGGCCAGGGCCGTTTCATACCCACGCTTTTTCAGACCCTCCATGGTGAGAAAGGTGTTCAGGCCTGAACCGCTGATCACCGGAAGGGTGTGTATATGCAGGACTTTTGTCATGACTCGGGCTTCTTGGTCCACCCCGCATCCTATCCAAAACCGGGAAGCTGAAAGGATATATCTTAGGAAAAGAATGTTATCATAACCAAACTGAGATGTAAATAGCTACCTTTGAAACATTAAAGCTAAATGAAATTGTAATTACGCATTCTAATGAACTTTGTATAAATAACATATATCAGATAATCACAAAAAAACTGGCTCAGGTGTTTCTTTTGTGTCATATTCATTGACTGGAAATGGATGACTTCACAAGAAGTCGCGACAAAGGACGGCAGAGAAAAGGCATTTTCGGACTTCATGCAAGACCGTCAATTCTTGTTTGCTCAGGAGGGCCATTTGTGATGAATACCCCGGTTTCAGGCCGATTGAAGAAAATCGAGTGCAAGGATAACGAAGATGTGAAGAAGCTCGTGAAGGATCTCAACGTGAGCTTCATTCAGTTTTGGTTTGTGGATGTTCTGGGATTTCTCAAGAGCTTTGCCGTCACACCCTCGGAGCTGCCCGAGGGGCTGAACGAAGGCATGGGATTCGATGGGTCTTCCATCGAGGGATTTGCAAGGATCCAGGAAAGCGACATGATCGCCAAGCCTGATCCCTCAACCCTTCAGCTTGTTCCATGGCGGGACGCAGAGCGCCCCGTTGCACGCATGTTCTGCGACATTCTCAACCCCGACGGAACGCCCTACGAGGGGGATTCGCGGTTCGTGTTCAAGAGGCTTTTGAAGAAGGTGGCGGACAAGGGCTACACCTATTATGTGGGGCCCGAACTGGAGTACTTCTATTTTAGAAACAACAAAGGCACGGAACTTCTGGATTCAGGGGGTTATTTCGATGCAAGGCCACTGGACGTCGGAAGCGATTTGCGAAGGGACACGATTTTTGCGCTCCAATCCATGGGCATCCAGGTCGAATACAGCCACCACGAAGTGGCGCCGAGCCAGCACGAGATCGACCTCCGCTATGACGAGGGGTTGAGGATGGCCGACAAGACGGTGACCTACCGGCTGGTGATCAAAGAGATCGCAAGGCAGCACGGGGTCTACGCCACCTTCATGCCCAAGCCCGTTTTCGGCATAAACGGGAGCGGCATGCACGTGCACCAGTCCCTGTTCGAGGGCTCCAAGAACGCCTTTCACGACGGGGCCGACAAGTACAACCTGTCTTCCCTTGCCAAGCACTACATTGCCGGTTTGTTGCGCCACGCCCCGGAAATCGCCGTGATCACGAACCAGTGGGTGAATTCCTACAAGAGGCTCGTCCCCGGTTATGAAGCGCCGGTTTATGTTTCATGGGCGCGGCGAAACCGCTCCGCCATGATCCGTGTGCCCATGTACAAACCGGGAAAAGAGGCCGCCACGCGCATTGAATTCCGCTCGCCGGATCCGGCCTGCAATCCCTATCTGGCCTTTGCGGTGATGCTGGGGGCGGGAATGGACGGTATCGATAAAGAAATGGATTTGCCTGACCCCATTGAGGAGGACATCTACGAGATGAACCCTGCTGAAAGAAGGGCCCACGGCATTACGGATCTGCCGGGCAATCTTTACGCGGCCATTCTGGAGGCGGAAAAAAGCAAACTCGTACGGGAAGTTCTGGGAGATCATGTCTTCAACAAATTCATCGAGAACAAGAAAATCGAGTGGGATACCTACCGGACCCACGTGAGCCAGTATGAGCTGGACAAGTATTTGCCGCGGCTGTGAGGGTGGGCCTTGAAACACGGAAATTCGAAGCACGAAATCCGAAATCCGAAACAATCTCAAAACGACAATGTCCAAAATCCAAAACAAATCAGATGAGATGGAGCATTAGGCGCCGGCGCGGGTGACACCCGGTGCCGGTCAAAGGGTTTTGGGAAAGGAAAAAACGAAGGTGGTTCCTTCCTCATTGGAAGAACGGACCCATGCTTTTCCGCCGTGTCTTTCCAGAAGCTCTTGGACGATGGCCAATCCAAGGCCGACCCCTTTTACTGTCCTGGAGGAGTCATCCCGTTCGAAAGGCTTAAAGATCCTTTCAAAAACACCCGCATCGATGGTCGCTCCGTCGTTCTTCAGGGAGAGAATGTGAAACCCTTCCTCTTCCTCATAGCCGACCGTAATTTCACTCAGCTCGTCTCCTGCATATTTTAGCGCGTTGTCGACCAAATTTCTGAAAACTCGAAGCATGCAAAGCCTGTCGGCTCGAACTTGAGGGAGACAATCGGGTTCCATCCACCGGACGCTGCGGACGGCGAGATGAGGGGAAAACTCCTCCCGAATCATCTCTGTGATTTCTTTCAGCTTGACGGATTCAATGTGGAGGGGGTTTTCCTTGGAGGAGATGTAGAGCATGATCTGCTCTGCAAGGGCGGCGATCTGCTCGGCGGTCTTGAGAATCTGGTTGCAGTATTCCCTGCCTTTTTCGTCGAGCCGTTCGGCATAACCCTGATGAAGGCGTTTGGTGAGCCCGTAGATGCCGACGGCAGGGCTCTTGAGATCGTGGGACACGGAGTAGGCGAATCGCTTGATTTTTTCAGAGCTCTCCTTGAGGGCTTCTTCCATGGTTTTGCGGTCCGTGATATCCAGGATCATGGCCTGTTTTGAGATCCTGCCGTCTGCATGATAGATGGGCGAATTGACAATATAATACCATCGTCCGTCTTTTGGGCTCAATACTTCCCAGCGGACGATTTCGCCGCGGAAAACTTGTTCGTTGACGCACCAAGGGCAGACCGAGTCGAGATTGTGAAGGGCTTTGTAACAAAGGTCTCCAACGGCTTCATACCCGGTTCTTTCGATGAGTCGCTGGTTCATGAATTCCACACGATAGTCCTGGGAGCATATGTAGATCAGCCCGTCAAAGGCCTCCACCATGGCGCGATAGCGCGCCTCTCGATCTTTCAGCGCTTCCTGTGCGATCCGGTAGGTTGTGATGTCGCGAATGATCCCTTGATATCCAAGGATGTCTCCTGCGCCGCTTGTGCGGACCGTGGCGGTCAGGAGACAAGTCATGGGGGTCCCGTCCTTTTTCTTGAGCACGGCTTCGTAATCCCGCACCGAGCCCTTGGTTTCAATCTCGCGCTGAAATCGCTTCCTGTCC
>Ga0209164_1005410_pt1 | contig 10898 bp, 5 predicted proteins | sample MTBNYHSulfiMetaG_FD_187458 | JGI IMG/M metagenome (GOLD analysis project Ga0209164, IMG submission 187458) | Enrichment culture microbial communities from rom New York Harbor, USA that are MTBE-degrading - MTBE-NYH (New York Harbor Sulfidogenic)... | ecosystem: Environmental > Aquatic > Marine >... | reverse complement strand
GTTGACGGACTCATCCCCCAGCACCTGGCGGCCAAACTCCACCACCATAAGTTGCATGCCCAAGCAAAGCCCAAGGTAAGGCACTTTGTCCTCGCGAGCATAGCGAGCGGCCTGGATCTTGCCCTCGATGCCTCGGTCGCCGAAGCCCCCTGGGACGATGATCCCGTCGGCAGCTTTGACGGTCTCCCAGCCCTCGCCGTCTTCGAGATCGGCGGAATGCACCCAGGCGATCTCGGCCTCCACGCCCAAGGCCAGCGCAGCATGCTTGAGGGCCTCGCGCACGCTCATGTAGGCATCGTGCAGCTCGACGTACTTGCCCACCAGGGCCACCTGCACCTTGGGGCGCTGGCGGCGGGATTGCTCGACGATGCGCTCCCAAATGCCCCAATCGGGCTGCTTGCGGGGCTGCAAGCCGAGGCGTTCAAGCAGGTATTCGCCGATGCCGGCGCGCTCGAGCAGCAAAGGTACCTCATACATCACCGGCGTGGTGACCATCGGCACAATGGCCTGAGGCTCGACATCACAGAAGAGCGCGATCTTGTCGATCAAATCCTGGGTGATGGGGTGATCGGAGCGCGCCACGATCATATCGGGAGAGATACCGATGGAGCGCAGTTCACGCACCGAGTGCTGGGTGGGCTTAGTCTTGAGTTCGTTGGTGGCGCCGATGTAGGGCAACCAGGTGGCGTGAATGTACACGCTGTTCTCACGGCCGACGTCGCCGCGCATCTGGCGCAACGCCTCCAAAAAGGGCAACGATTCGATATCGCCCACCGTGCCGCCCACCTCGACGAGCACGATATCAACGTCCAGCGTCTGGGCAACCATACCGATACGCCGCTTGATCTCGTCGGTAATGTGAGGGATGACCTGGATGGTGCCGCCCAGGAAGCTGCCGTGGCGCTCCTTCTCGATCACCTCGGCGTAGACCTGCCCGGTGGTGACGTTGCACACCCGGTTGAGGCTGATGTCGATGAAACGTTCGTAATGGCCGAGGTCGAGGTCGGTTTCGGCGCCGTCATCAAGCACGAAGACCTCGCCGTGCTGATAGGGGTTCATCGTGCCGGGGTCGACGTTGATGTAGGGATCGAGCTTCTGGACGGCGACTTTGAAGCCGCGCTCCTTGAGCAGGCGGCCCAAAGCGGCGCTGGTCACCCCTTTGCCGACCGAACTGACCACACCACCGGTAATGAAAATGAACTTGGTCTCCATCAATAATCACCCACCAGTATGGTTATATCATTAAAGAGAGAGGGGAGGGCCATCGATCTGCCCCTCCCCAGAAAAAGCACGTCTCCAAGCCAGTACGCACGTTCACTCCAACATTTCAGCCAAATCATCAGCCGCCCTGCGCATCTCGAGGAAGATCAAGCCTCGCTTGGCCTCGACCTGTGCCAGGGCAGTGAGCACAGCATCTGAGCCAACCGAGGTGAGCAGCACGTAACCGTGCTCTCCCCGAATATAGACCTCTTCCAGGGAACCGCGGCCAAGCTCTAAGGCGATGCGTTCGCCCAGGCTGAGCATGGCGGCCGACATGGCAGAAACGCGATCCTCTTCCACATCAGAGGGAAGGGCAGAGGCGATGATCAAGCCGTCCACCGAAACCAGGGCGGAGGCGACGATACCGGCGGAGGCGACCTGCATATCACGCAGGCGCGCGACCATCTGTTCAGCACGTGAATTGGCCATTGTGACTCCTCACTCGAAGAGCAGATAACTACTTCCCAGAGAGTCTACCATAATTGAAGGGCAACTGCAAAACAGTCTCTCCACACCTGCCTAACGCGTAGGTCCCATGCCCGCCTTCATGTTATACTGAATGGTTGCCATGCGCACCCTAAGGCTATGGCTGATGTTTTTGTGTTTAACGGTCTGCACGAGTAGGCCAGCTTTGGCGCGCCAGCAGAGCGGAACGGTGGTAATCACCTCGCCGCAAGCCGGGGAAGCCGTGCAAGGGGTGGTTTCGATCACCGGTAGCGTTATCGTGCAAGGCTTCAGCTACTATGAACTGGCCTTCGCTTTCGACGAGGATTCCACCGAGACCTGGTTCGTGTTCGAGCGCAGCAACCAATCGGTGACCAACAGCACGCTGGGCGAGTGGGATACCTCCGCCCTGACGGACGGCGGATACAGCCTGCGGTTGAGCGCCTACAATCAGGATGGCGAAGCGACCACGACGGTGGTGAGCGGTGTGCGCGTGCGCAACTACACTGCTCAGGAGACCGGCACACCGACAGCCCCTGCGACTGCATCACCTGGGGAGACCGCCCTCCCCACCTCCTCCCCCACACTACTGCACCCCACGGCCACAGCGCGCCCAGACAATCCCGCCAGCGTGCAAGCCAGCCAGGTCAGGCGAGCGGCCATCGGCGGGGCCATCGCGGCGGTGCTGATCCTGGCCGCCCTGGGCACCTACGTCAAGCTACGCAAACGATGAGGATTAGTGGTATTTCGAGATGAGCATCTTTAAGCGCCTGCGGGAGGCCTTGAGCGGTGGGAGCGAGGCCACGCTCTTGTTGGTGGGCCTGGGCAACCCGGGCCGCGAGTTTCACAATAACCGCCACAATGTGGGCTTCATGGTGCTGGATCGCCTAGCCGAGCAATTGGGGGCGGCCTTCACGCGAGTGCAGAACGAGGCCCTGGTCACCAAAGCGATTCACAACGACCAACGCCTGCTGCTGGCCAAGCCGCGCACTTACATGAACAACTCCGGACGGTCGGTGGGCGCCTTGGCGCGCTTCTACAAGCTGCAACCGGAGCAAGTCGTGGTGGTGTTTGATGACGTTGACCTGCCCTTCGAAACCCTGAGGATACGGGCGTCGGGCAGCTCAGGCGGGCATCAGGGTATGAATTCGATCATCGAGCATCTGGGCACGCAGGAATTCGCCCGCTTGCGCGTGGGCATCGGGCGGCCGAAGGGTCGTATGGAAACCCCCGATTACGTGCTCCAGGCCTTCAGCAAGGGCGAGCAAGAGGTGCTGCCTCTGCTGCTCGACCGCGCCGCCGAGGCGCTGCTAGCCATCGTGGAGGATGGCATCGAACAGGCCATGACGCGCTACAACCGGAGCGAAATGTGAAGGCGCTGCTAGCAGCAATCAGCGAATTAACGGGCTTCAAGAATTTGGTGGGTGCGCTAGAGGGGGGTGAGAAGCACACCCGGCTGGGGTTGCCGCGCGCCGCCCGCTTACCCGTCCTGGCAGCGCTTCATCAGATGCTCGACCGGCCCTTTCTACTGCTCAGCCACCGCAGCGACCGGGCACTGACGCTGAGCGACGAACTGGAACTGTGGGTGGGAGAACACAAGCCCCTATATTTCCCCGACTCGGGGACGTTGTTCTACGAGAAGATCGCCTGGAGCGAGAACACCCGCCGTGAGCGGTTGCGGGCACTGACCACCTTTGCCCTCCGGGGAAGAGATGAGAACAAACGCGCCGCGACGCCGCCCATCGTGATCGCACCGGCGCGCGCCGTGATGATCGGCACCATGCCGCCGCAGGATTTCCTGACAACCCTACAGCAACTGCGCGTTGGTCAGGTGCAAGCGCCAGGGGAACTGGCTCGCCAGTGGGTGGCCATGGGTTACGAAAGGGAAAGCACGGTGGTGGCCCCGGGGCAGTTCGCCCGGCGGGGCGGCTTGCTGGATATCTGGCCGCCGGAGGAAGAGCTGCCCACCCGCCTGGAGTTTTTTGGCGACGAGATCGACTCGCTGCGCTACTTCGACCCCGCCACCCAGCGCACGGTGCAAGGGCAGGATGAACTGACCATCTCACCGGCGCGCGAGTACCTCGCTGGGGAAGAGCCAGGTATAGCAAGCCAGGGCGAGGTGCTGTGCGAATTCCACCTGCCGCTGCTGCACGAGCAGATCGCCAGCCCGCTGGATTACCTCCCCCAGGACGCCGTGGTGCTGATCGACGACTGGCCGGCCATCCGAGATACGATCAGCGACTTGGAAGCCCAATCGGTCAATCTGAGGGAGGATTACCTGCAAAGCGGGGCGATCACTGAGGATTACCCACGCCCCTATCTGACGCTGAACGAGATCGAAGACCGCCTGGCAGAACTGACCACGGTTGAACTCGGTCCAGCGGCGGAGGCTGAAGATCCCACGCTGGTGGAGGCCTTCTCGAGCGAGCCACGCTTCGGCGGGCGATTGAAACCCCTACTGGATCACCTGTACAAGATCCGCAGCGCCGGGGACAACACCGTGATCGTCTCGCGACAGGCGGCTCGTCTGCAAGACCTGTGGCGCGAGAACACATTAGAGGAGAGCCACGACCCTGCGCCGCGCTTCATCCAGGGCAGCCTGTCCGATGGCTGGGTGCTCACGCCGGAGCAAGGGCCGCGCCTGCACCTGCTCACCGATGGGGAGATCTTCGGCTGGAAGCGACCACAGCCGCGCAAACGCCCACGCATCACCAGCGAAGCCCCCGAAGCGGAATACAGCGATTTCGTCATCAACGAACTGGTCGTGCACGTCGACTACGGAATCGGGCGCTTCAAAGGGCTGACGCGGCGCCAGATCGAGGGCGTCGAGCACGAATACCTGTGCGTGGAATACGCCATGGGGGACCAGCTCTACGTGCCCATCCACCAGGCCGACCGGTTGACGCGCTATGTGGGCACCAAAGGCGGACGGCCCTCGCTCTCCCGGCTGGGCGGCGTGGAATGGCGCAACACGCGAGCCCGCGTCAAGGCGGCAGTCAAGGAGGTGGCGGAAGACCTGCTGGAGGTGCAGGCCCACCGCCGGATCGCCAAGGGCTTCGCCTTCCCTCCCGATACGCCCTGGCAGGGCGAATTGGAGGCCAGCTTCCCTTACATCGAGACCGAAGACCAACTAGGGGTGATCGAGGAGGTCAAAGCCGATATGGAAAGCCCGCAGCCGATGGATCGCTTGATCTGCGGCGATGTGGGCTACGGCAAGACCGAGGTGGCGCTGCGGGCAGCCTTCAAGGCGGTGATGGGCGGCAAGCAGGTCGGCATCCTGGTGCCGACCACCATTCTAGCGCAGCAGCACTTCGAGACCTTCCGGCACCGTTTGGCGGCCTTCCCGGTAGAGGTGGAGATGCTCTCGCGCTTCCGCAGTGACCGGGAGCAGACCGACATCCTGAAGCGGCTGGCCGAGGGCAACCTGGACATCGTCATCGGCACCCATCGCCTGATCCAGCCAGACGTGCAGTTCAAAGACCTGGGCCTGGTGATCATCGATGAGGAGCAGCGCTTCGGGGTGACCCACAAGGAGCACCTGAAGAAGCTACGCGCCGAGGTCGACGTGCTCACCATGACGGCCACGCCGATCCCGCGCACGCTGTACATGGCGCTGACCGGCGTGCGCGATATCTCGACCATCAACACGCCACCCGAGGAGCGCCTGCCAGTGGTCACCCACGTGGGGCCGTATTCCCCCGAACTGGTGCGCCAGGCGATCCTGCGTGAGCTGGAACGCGGCGGGCAGGTGTTCTTCGTGCACAACCGCGTGCAGACCATCGGCGCGATGCGCAACCAACTGCGCCGGTTGGTTCCGGAGGCACGCGTCTCCGTGGCTCACGGCCAGATGGACGAAGGCCAGCTTTCGCAGCGCATGCACGAGTTCACCGCCGGCGAGATCGACGTGCTGATGACCACCTCGATCATCGAATCGGGGCTGGATATCCCCAACGCCAACACGCTGATCGTCGACCGGGCCGACACCTTCGGCCTGGCGCAGCTCTACCAACTGCGCGGCCGGGTGGGGCGCGGCGCCCAGCGGGCCTACAGCTATTTCTTCCGCCATCCGCGCCGGTCGCCCAGCGAGGACGGCCGCCAGCGATTGGAGACCATCGCCGAGAACACCCAATTGGGCGCTGGCTTCTCCATCGCCATGCGCGACCTGGAGATCCGTGGGGCTGGCGACATCCTAGGCACGCGCCAGCACGGGCACATCGCGGCGGTCGGCTTCCACCTGTATACGCGATTGCTGGCTCAGGCGGTCAATGAGCTGCGCAGAACCGGAAAGCTGGCCGTGGGGTCAGCGGTGGCCGCGGCGGCGAGCTACCATCCGATGATCAACGTCGACCTGCCATTGGCGATCAACATCCCCCACGATTACGTGCCCGATAATGACATGCGCCTGCGCCTGTACCGGCGGCTGGCCGACATCCGCGACCTCGAGGAAATCGACACGCTGGAAGACGAGTTCAACGACCGTTTCGGCCCACCTCCCGCCTCGGTGCACAACCTGTTCACCCAGCTCAAGGTGAAGCTGCTGGCTGAGGCGGCCGGCTTGGCCTCGGTGAGCGCCGAGAACCGCCAGATCGTGCTGCGCTACCCCAAGCTGCCAGAGGGTGCGCCGCGCCGCCAGTACCCGGAGCTGAAAGCCCCGGCGCGCACCAGCAAGAACGCCATCTGGATCCCGCAAGAGGTCGAGCTCTCCTGGCAAGAATTCCTATTGGAGACGCTAGAGACACTCAGCCAGCACCAGCCCACATCACAAGCGACACACCCAGCCAGGGCCAGGACATGACTATACGCATAAAAATCGGGGGAATCGCCTTGCTCCTGCTGGCTTTGGCGTTGGCCTGCGGCGCGGAAGGGACGGCAGCCCCCACTGCTCAAACCCCCACAAGCGCAGGCCCACCGCGCCATTACCATCTCGGATTCACCCCCTTCCCTTACGATATCACCTCCGAAGCCTTGAGCTACGTATATGAGAAGATCGCCGTGGATGCCGACATTATCGCTCACCACTTCGATGGCGGCATCCCCTGGCCCGAAGCGCTGGAAGGGCTGCCCTACAACGACAACCTCATGGACGATTGGCAGCGGCGCGAGACGTTCACACCGCCAGGGCACAAGGTGTATGTGGCGATTACTCCAATCAGCGTCAGCCGCGACAGCCTGGCGCTTTATTGGGGCGAAACGGAGAACATGCCCTTGCCCGCCCCTTGGGATAGCTACGGTTTCAACCACCCCGACGTCAAAACCGCCTTCCTCAACCACGCCATCGCCACGGTGGAGTTCTTCCAGCCCGATTACCTGGCCATCGGCATTGAAGCTAACCTGCTGCTGAACAGCATCCCAGAACAGTGGGACGCCTACCTAGAGCTGCACACATATGTTTACGAGCAACTCAAAGCGCGCTACCCAGACCTCCCCATCATGGTCTCGGTAATGGGCAACTCCTTGTTGGAGGGCTTCAATACCGAGGGCAACCTCGAAGCCAATAGGCAGGCCTTCGAGCAACTCATCGAATACAGCGACTACTTCGCCATCTCCCTGTATCCATACCTGAGCGCGTACTTGACCGATAGCATTCCAGAGGACATGTTCGAGAATCTGCTGCCCCTGAGCGACAAGCCCATCGCCTTCGCCGAGACCGGCTACCCCGCTCAATCCTTTACCCTCACGAAAGACAACCTCTATTTCGATACCAACCCGGAAAAACAACTGGCTTACTTCACCATGCTGTTCGATGAGGCCGACCGGCACAATTTCGTCTTCATCATCAATTTCGTGCTGCGCGATTACGACGCACTATGGCCGTATCTGAACCCGGACGATCAGGAGCTGGCCATCCTATGGCGCGACACCGGCTTTTACGACGAAAAGGGCCAACCACGCCCGGTGCTCGAACTGTGGCAGGCGGTGCTGGCGCGGCCCTACCAGGACTAATCGCCACACCCAAGCAACACTAGGAGGTATCTCCCCTGCACCCAAGGGATTCGACCAGTTGTCCAAACAGGACACTTGCCCTCCCCTCGAGGGTATAGATGTCCCTACGATTCCCTATCCAGCGGCGTTAAACTTGTACGGATATGTAACAGAAATCACACTCAATCACTCCGATTAATCTCAGATGGAGTCTTTCCCATGAAACGAACGATCGTGACAATTGACGGCAACGAAGCAGTAGCTTCGGTGGCTTATCGCATCAACGAGGTGATCGCCATTTACCCGATCACCCCCTCCTCGCCGATGGGCGAGTGGGCCGATCAATGGGCTGCCGAAGGCAAACCGAACGCCTGGGGGACGGTGCCCCTGGTGATAGAGATGCAAGCGGAGGGCGGCGCGGCTGGCGCAGTGCACGGCGCTTTGCAGGGCGGTGCGCTGACAACCACCTTCACCGCCTCACAGGGCTTGCTGCTGATGATCCCCAACATGTACAAGATCGCCGGGGAGCTGACCCCTACCGTCTTCCACGTGGCAGCCCGCTCGCTGGCAGCCCAGGCGCTTTCCATCTACGGCGACCACACCGACATAACCGCCGCCCGCGCCACGGGCTACGGCCTGATCTCCTCAGCCTCCCTGCAGGAAGCCCACGATTTCGCCCTGATCGCCCAAGCGGCTTCGCTGGAAGCGCGCGTGCCTTTCGTGCACTTCTTCGAGGGCTTCCGCATGTCGCACGAGGTCAACAAGATCGAGCAGCTAACCGATGATGACATCCGGGCGATGATCGACGACGAGCTGGTGCAAGCCCACCGGGCGCGCGGCCTCTCCCCGGAGCATCCCTTCATTCGCGGCACCTCGCAAGGCCCGGACGTGTACTTCCAGGCGCGCGAGTCGGTGAACCCCTACTACCTGGCCTGCCCTGAGATCGTGCAGAAGGCCATGGACAAGTTCGCCAAGCTGGTGGGCCGCCAATACCATCTCTTCGATTACCAGGGCGCCCCGGATGCCGAGCGCGTGATCGTGCTGATGGGCTCGGCCGCCGAAGCCGCCTCGGAGACCGCCAAATACCTCATCAAGGAAGACGAGAAGGTCGGAGTGCTCACCGTACGGCTGTACCGGCCATTCGCGGTGGAAGCCTTCGTCAAGGCGCTGCCGGCCACGGTCAAGGCGCTGGCGGTGCTCGACCGCACCAAAGAGCCGGGCGCCACCGGCGAACCGCTCTACCTGGATGTGGTGGCCGCCATCGACGAGGGGCTGGATAAGGGCTTTGCTCCCTTCAGCCAGCGACCGGAGATCATCGGTGGGCGCTATGGCCTATCCTCCAAAGAGTTCACCCCGGCAATGGTGAAGGGCATCTTCGACGAAATGGCCAAGAAGGAGCCCAAGAACCACTTCACCATCGGCATCGAGGACGACGTCACCCAGAGCAGCCTGTCCTATGACCCCAGCTTCTCGATCGAGGATAAGGATACGGTGCGAGCGGTGTTCTTCGGATTGGGCGCCGATGGTACGGTGGGCGCCAACAAGAACTCGATCAAGATCATCGGCGAGGAAACCGATAATTACGCCCAGGGCTACTTCGTCTACGACGCCCGCAAATCTGGGGCCATGACCATCTCGCACCTGCGCTTCGGGCCTCGCCCCATCCACGCCCCCTATCTGATCAGCAAGGCCAGCTTCGTAGCTTGCCACCAGTTCCTCTTCCTAGAGAAGTTCGACGTGCTCAAGTACGCCGAGCCGGAGGCAGTCTTCCTGCTGAACAGCATCTACGGCCCGGACGAGGTCTGGGAACACCTGCCGCGTGAAGTCCAGAAGGCCATCATCGAGAAAGAACTGAAATTCTACGTGATCGATGGCTACAGCGTGGCCGACGAGACCGGCATGGGGAAGCGCATCAACACCATCATGCAGACCTGCTTCTTTGCCATCAGCGGCGTGCTGCCACGTGACGAGGCCATCGCCGAGATCAAGAAGGCCATCAAGAAGACCTACGGCAAGCGCGGCGAGGAAGTGGTGCAGCGCAATTACGCCGCAGTGGACGCCACCCTGGCGCACCTGCACGAAGTGAAAGTGCCGGATAAGGTCACCAGCACCTTCTCGCGCATCCCGCCGGTGCCTGCAGAGGCGCCCGAGTTCGTCCAGGAGGTGCTTGGGCCGATGATCGTGCGCGAGGGCGATGATTTGCCGGTGAGTGCCTTCCCGGCCGACGGCACCTACCCCCTCGGCACGACGCAATGGGAGAAGCGCAACATCGCCCTGGAAGTGCCCGAGTGGGACCCCGACATCTGCATCCAGTGCGGCAAGTGCGTGTACGTTTGCCCGCACGCCGTCATTCGAGCCAAGATCTACGACCCCGCCCATTTGAAAAAGGCGCCCGAGAGCTTCCTGTCGGCTAAACCACGCTGGCGGGAATACGCCGATCAGAGCTACACCTTGCAGGTCTCCGCGGAAGACTGCACCGGATGCCACCTGTGCATCGAAGCCTGCCCGGTGAAAGACAAGAGCCAGACCGGGAGGAAAGCCATCAACATGGTCCCGCTGGTGGACGTGCGCGAGCGCGAACGCGCCAACTGGGACTTCTTCCTCTCTCTGCCGGAAACGAAACGCAGCGACCTCAACCTGAACACCGTCAAGGATGTGCAACTCCTGCGACCGCTGTTCGAGTTCTCTGGAGCCTGCGCGGGCTGCGGGGAGACCCCTTACGTCAAATTGGTCTCGCAGCTTTACGGCGACCGCATGATCGTGGCCAACGCCACCGGCTGCTCGTCGATCTATGGCGGCTACCTGCCGACCACGCCGTGGACCTTCAACGAGGAGGGGCGCGGCCCGGCCTGGAACAACTCGCTGTTCGAGGACAACGCCGAGTTCGGCCTGGGTATGCGCCTGGCAGTCGACAAGCAGCAAGAGTTCGCCCGTGAACTGGTGCAAGCGCTCTCCAAGGAAATCGGCGACAAGCTTGCCAAAGCCATCTTGAACGCCGACCAATCCAACGAAGAGGGCATCCAGGCCCAACGAGAACGGGTGGAGGAACTCAAGAAGAATCTCAAGAAGCTGAAATCGCCGCAGGCCGAGAACCTACTTAGCGTGGCCGACGCCCTGGTCAAGAAAAGCGTGTGGATTATGGGCGGCGACGGCTGGGCCTACGATATCGGCTACGGTGGGCTGGACCACGTGCTGGCCTCCGGGCGCAACGTCAACGTGCTGGTGCTGGATACCCAGGTGTACTCCAACACCGGCGGGCAGGCCTCCAAAGC
>Ga0209164_1005408_pt1 | contig 10902 bp, 8 predicted proteins | sample MTBNYHSulfiMetaG_FD_187458 | JGI IMG/M metagenome (GOLD analysis project Ga0209164, IMG submission 187458) | Enrichment culture microbial communities from rom New York Harbor, USA that are MTBE-degrading - MTBE-NYH (New York Harbor Sulfidogenic)... | ecosystem: Environmental > Aquatic > Marine >... | reverse complement strand
AAGGCCGAGGTACACGGCTGCGACGTTGATGCCCAGGACCCGGCCTCGCTCCTGGGGCGGAAAGACGGAGGTGAGAATGGCAACGCCCGTGCCAGAGATCATGGCCCCGCCGATCCCTTGCAGGGCCCGGGCGGTAATGAGCACTGTGGCAGAGGGCGCAAGTCCGCACAGCAAGGAGGCCGTCGTAAAGACGGCTGTGCCCAGGGCAAAGACCTTCTTTCTGCCATAGATGTCCGCCAGGCGGCCAAGGGGGACGAGGAACATGGCAGCAGCCAGCAGAAATGCCGTGGGGATCCAACTGAGGAGGATCGCATCCATGGCAAAATCGCGGCCGATGACGGGCAAGGCAATGTTGATGGAAGAACCGGTAAAAGAGGTGAGCAAGGAGGCCAGGGTGGCGCCAACCAGGGCCGCCGTCCGGCCATTCCAGCGGGTTCTTGTCATCCTGCCTCTCCCAGCATACCGACATAGTCCTGCAGGCTGTCAATGTCCGTGACCACTGCCGCATCCTGAACGTCTACCCGTTCCACCTGTTCGTGGTGGCGGGCCACGACCAGGCGACCGCCGCGGTCGCCCTCCACGGCCGACAACTCGGCAAACAGCGCCCGGTCAAAAAGCACCGGGTTTCCGCGCTGCCCCCGGTAAAAGGGGGCCACGATGGGCGCCCGGGTGGCGCGATAGCGGGCCGCCAGTGACTGGAGCAGGTCTGCCGTAAGGGCCGGCTGGTCGCCCAGCACCAGCAGGACGGCCTGGATCTCGGGACGCAATGCCTGCAGGCCGGCGCGCACGGAACTGCTCATGCCCTCGGCCCAGGCCTCGTTGACCACGGTCTCCACCGGAAGGCCTGCCAGGGCCGCCCGTACCGCCCCAGCGTGGGCGCCGGTCACGATCACGACTTGGGCCAGCCTCGCCGCGGCAACCGCCTCGGCCACCAAGCGTATCATCGGCCGGCCGCCGACCGGCAGAAGCTGCTTGGGCTGCCCCATGCGCGCCGACGCGCCAGCGGCCAGCACGATGGCCCCTATCTGTATCCTCTCAGCTTTCGTTTCCATAGCGGCCAATTGTATCACGAAACAGAGAGAGGTACAAAGTAGTCGGGCTGCCAGAGGCGCATCCGGCGCCGGAATCTGCCTTCCTGCCTTGCCGCATGCTTGACGATGCCCGCATTTTCTGCTATAATACCGCCCGGATAGGGACGAAGCACAGACGGCTCTTCTACCGGTCCAATGAAGTACTGAATAGAGAAACGGACTGCAAGGCATCACGATTTTTGCAGAGGCTTTCGGTAGGCCATCATAGCAGCGATCGCCCCTCAGTCCGGAAGCGCCAGCGCGTCCGGTGGGCGCAGATTGAACGGAGGTGAAGCGTACCCGATGCAGAACCTTCAAGAAGCACCCCGGGGCCTATTTGCGGGCCCTAAAGGGCGGGTTCGACGAGAGACTCTCACCGCCTATCTTTTTCTACTCCCCGCGATTCTGATCATCTTTGTCTTTGGCATCTGGCCGGTGGCCCATGCCCTGTATGTCAGTCTCCACAAATGGAACGTGACACCCAAAGGTTCGCTCTGCGTCCCCTACTGGCTGGGCTCCCTGGGCATCGGGTCCGAAGAGGCCCTGGACAAGACCGACTGCCTTGGCATTGCCAACTATGTTGAGCTGATGGGGCTGGGCGATGCCTGGGCCGTGATCGGCATGATCGTGGCCCTGATCCTGGGCGTCATCGCCTACAGCCTCTGGAAGCGGTCCCGGCGGGCGGAAGAGACAGGCCAGGGGCGCAAGATTGCGGCCGCCGTCGTGGCAATCGCCGCCCTGGTCATTCTCGCCCTGGTGCTTCCCGGCCTGATCGCGTCCGGCGAGTGGACCTACCTGGTCGGGGTCGCCCTGGCCTTGCTGGCCTGGCTTCTCTGGAAAGGGGCCAAGCTGTCGGACTCGTCCGCCCGTCTCATCCTGCGCTGGGTGGCTATTGCCGCCATCCTGTCCGCCGCTACCTTTTTCTTCTTTGTGGACTTTCAGCGCATGTGGGACCTGGGAAACCAGAAATATTTCAGATCGCTCATCTATACGGTCTTTTACTCGGCCGGCACCGTGCCTATCCAGTTGGGCGTGTCGCTTATGCTGGCCTACGTCCTTTTTCAGGGGATCCGGGGGCAAGGGGCCTTCCGCCTGCTCTATTTCATGCCCTACATCGCACCGTCCGTTGCCACCGCCGTGGTATTCAAGCGCATCTTTTCCCTGCGCGAAACGGCCCTGATGAACAACCTCATGGGTGTGGTGGGTCTCCCCCCGCTCAAGTGGCTGCACGAGGCCAAAGGCGTCAATCTGGTCATCCTGGATCTGATCAACGAGCTCTTTGGCACAAGCCTGGCCTGGCCCAGTTTCTCCGATCCACTCAACGTCATCCTGGCCGGGCCCAGCCTGGCGTTGTTCTCGATTATCATGTACAACTGGTGGGTCTTTATCGGATACGACACGGTCATCTACCTGGCCGGCCTGGGCGCGATTCCCCACGAGTTGTACGAAGCGGCCGAGATCGACGGCGCGGGCCGGTGGGCCCTGTTCCGCAAGATCACCATCCCGCTCCTATCGCCGACGACCTTTTTCCTGACCGTCATTGCGACCATCGGGACCTTTAAGGCATTTAACCACATTTTCATTATGAAAGAGTACGCGGCGCGGGACACGGTGGACACGGCCAGCATCCTGATCTACCAGACCTTCCGCGGAAACGGCCAGTTTGGCGAGGCAGCGGCCATGGCCTTTATCCTGTTCGGCATCATCCTGGCGCTGTCTCAGATCCAGAACCGCATCGGGGAAAAGCTGGTGTTCTATGGCTGAGCAGATTACCTCTGGTTTTCCCTGGTATCAGCGCTTGTGGCGCGCACTCCCGCGGGCGCTCCTGTACGTGCTCCTGATCTTGGGCGCAAGCGTCATGCTCCTGCCCTTCCTCTGGATGTTGAGCACATCGGTCATGACCATCGGCGAGGCCAATGCGGGCCGCCTCTTGCCGCGTTCCGCGCGCCTTACCTGTCCCTACGTGAACCTGCAAAGCTATGACAAAGCAGGCACGGTCACCGGCTTTGCCGTGGCCCCGGAAATACGCGCCGGCGAGCAGGAGCTGCACACCGATAGCTACTATGTCGAAGTCCAACCGGATGAGGCCGCCGAGTGGCAGTTCCGCCTGGTAAACAACAAGGCCGAGCCGGTCGCCATCGTCCCGCACGACCAGCCCGACGGCGCCCTCACCGGCGGTTGGCAAAAGATCCCCGACGGCGGCGGAACGGTGGACACGGGCAGGGGTCTGAGCATCACCTTTGCCGACCCGGCAACCTACCCTGCCGACACCAACCTGGGCCGCAGATCCGGCGCCGCGCGCACCGAATATGCCAACTGCTGCGAATACCCGTCCGACGTACTGAGAAGGCAGGAAGCCGAGCGCACGGAGCGGACCTACACGGGCCGTCCCATCCCCGACGACCTCAGCGAATGCCGCACCACCGGGCGGAAGGTGGCCTACTTTGTCGAAGAGTTCATCGGCAGCAACTACTACGATGCATGGAAGACAGCGAAATTCAACGAGTACATGTGGAACAGCGTCCGCCTGACCGCCATTACCTTAGTCGGCATCCTGATCGTCTCGACGTTGGCTGCCTACGCTTTCGGACGGATGACCTTCCCGGGCCGCAATTTTCTCTTTGCCGTTCTGTTGTCCACGATGATGATCCCGGAAACGGTGACCATGATCCCCAACTTTTTGACAATCACCGGCAACAACCCCTTCCTGCCCTTTATCAACTGGTACGACAACTGGCCCGCGCTCACCATCCCGTTCATGGCCGGCTTTTTCAACATCTTTCTCCTGCGCCAGTTCTTTGCCCAGATCCCGGATGAGCTGTATGATGCCGCCCGCATCGACGGCGCCGGGCATCTGAGGTTTCTCGTCCAGGTAGTGCTGCCGCTGTCCAAGGCGCCGATCATGACCGTGACCATCTTTGCCTTTATCGGCTCGTGGAACGCCCTGCTGTGGCCCCTGATCGCCACGAGAGCAGGATCCGATTGGTGGCCCATCTCGGTGGGCTTGCAGAACTTTGTCAACGAAGCAGGACCGGAAACGCACCTGTGGATGGCGGCAGCCAGCATTAGCATGTTGCCAGTACTGATCCTGTATTTCCTTGCCCAGAAGCAGTTCATCGAGGGTATCGCTACGACAGGTCTGAAAGGATAATCAAGAGAAGGACTCCGGGCAAGCAGGGATAGAAACCGGCGCAGGCAGAGCCAGGACAACCTGCACTCTGCCGCGCCGCGGAGAGGAGGTGAGGCGCTCGAAGAGATTTCTGCCAACCAAACAGGCCGTTGTTCAAATGGGCACTCGTGCCGATACCTTTAGAAGAAATACGGAGGAGATGAAGAAAAATGAGTAAAAAATGGATGTATCTGTTTGTACTGGCTGTGCTGGTGATCCCCTTGATCCTGACAGCCTGTGGCCCGACCGCGGAACCCGAGCCGACCAAGGCGGTAGCCGAGCCGACGGAAGCAGTGGCCGAGCCAACTGAGACCGTAGCCGAGCCGACTGAGGCCGTGGAGGAACCAGAAGCCGCCAAGGGCCCGTACGATGAAGTAGACCCGACCGGGGCCACCGTGCTCTGGTGGCACCAGCACACCAAGGAGCGTGAGGAAGGCCTCCAGGAGATGGTCGCCGAGTTCAACGAGACCAACGAGTGGGGCATCACCGTCCAGGCCGAGTACGCCGGTGGCTACAGCGAGATCTATGACAAGATGATCGCCGCCATCGCTGCCAACGACCCCACCCTCATGCCCAACCTCACCGTCGGCTATGCCAACCAGGTCGCCAAGTACCAGCTCTCCGAGGCCCTCGTCGACATGGACTACTTTGTCGACAGCGCCAAGTGGGGGCTGACCGAGGAAGAGATCGCCGACTTCCCCACGGGCATCTTTGAGGCCGACGTCAGCCCTGTCTTTGGCGACGGTCACTTCCGCATGGGCTTCCCGCCAAACCGCTCCATGGAGGTCATGTACTACAACCAGGACTGGCTCACCGAGCTCGGCTATGACGGCCCACCCACAACCTGGGCCGAGTTCGCCGAGATGGTCTGCGCCGCCACCGATCCCGATGCCGGCACCGTCGGCTACGAGATCAGCACCGACGCTTCCCGCTTCTCCAGCCTGGTCTTTAGCCGCCATGGCACCTACTTCCTCGAGGATGGCAGCGCCTTTGACTTCCAGAACGACACCGTCGTAGAGACTATGTCCTTCATGAAGGACCTCTACGACCAGGGCTGCATCCGCCTCATCGCCGAAGCCTACGGCGACCAGACCGACTTTGGCAACTACAAGACCCTCTTCACCATCGGCTCCACCTCCGGCATCAACTACTACGACTCCGCGGTCAAGTCCGGTGAGGCCGGCGAGTTCGTCTGGGGCGTCGCAGCACTGCCCTACATGGACGGCGGCGACGAGCCGGTCATGAACCTCTACGGCGCCAGCGTCAGTGTGCCCGTGACCACGCCCGAGCAGGAACTGGCTGCCTGGCTCTTTGTCAAGTGGTTCACCGAGCCGGAGCAGAACGCCCGCTGGGCCAAGATCTCTGGCTACTTCCCCACCCGCATCTCTGCTGCCGATGCCATGACCGACTACATGGAAGCCAACCCGGTCTTTGCCCAGGGCTTTGAACTGATGCCCTACAGCACCTACGAAGCCCAGTGGTGCGCCTGCTACGAAGAGGTCCGCCGCCTGATGGAGGAGGCCTACAGCGCCATCCTCGACGGCGCCGACATCGAGGCCACCCTGACCCAGCTCCAGGCAGACGCCAACGTCAGCCTAGCTGAGAACACACCGTAGGCGAGCCATCAACTGGACCTCGGAGGCTGTGTGTGCCAGTCACAGGCGACCTCCGAGGTAACACATGAAGCGCAGAAGACGGGTTGCGGGCCAAGTCCTGCAACCCGTCTGTTCTAAAGGATCGGTCAAAGGCGCAGCGGACCATGAGAAGCAAAGGGAAACCCGCGACCGGCAGGCGGCTGCTCGCGTCGCCTGGCAGGCCGGGCGCGGGTGGGATCATCAGCATCGCCTTTCTGTTGGCCCTCCTGCCGGCCTGGTTGGCGGCCTGCGATCTGGCCATCCTGACACCCGAGGCCGTCCCAACCTCCCCGGCCCCCACTTCCACCTCCGAGCCGGAGCTGGTCGACACTGCCGCGCCGGGGGTAACCACGCTGGTCTTCTGGGAGCCCTTTGCCCTGGACCGACCCCAGGGCCTGCTGCTTGGTGAGATGGTCCGCGATTTCGAGGCCGAGAACCCCGACATCGCCGTCGAGATCGTCGCCAAGAGCGATTACGCCGGCATCCACGGCGCGATGCAGGCCGAGCTGCCCGACGGCGAACTGCCCGACCTGGCCGTCGCCTTCCCCAGCATGATCGCCGAGTACGCCGCGGCAGGCGTCGTCGTCCCCCTGGATGCCTACCTCGCCGACCCGGAATTGGGACTGACCGCCGACGACCTGGTGGACATCTTTCCCGGCGCCCTGGAGGCGGGCCGGTTTCCGGCCTTTGGAGGGCAGATCCTTGCCCTGCCCTTCTCGCAGAATGCGATCGGCCTGTGGGTGAACGAAACGCTCCTCAGGCAGGCCGGCTGGCAGCATCCCCCGGCCACCTGGGCCGAGTTTGAACAGGCCTGTTTTGACGTTGCCGCCACAACGGGCGCTCGCTGCTACCCCTTTGTCGAGAGCGTGTCCACCTTTAACGCCTGGCTCTACAGCCGGGGAGGGCGGCAACTGGACGCCTCGGGCCAGTGGGCCACCTTCAACGATCTGGCCGGGATCGAGAGCCTTGCCCTGCTACGGCGCCTGATCGACGCCGGCCTGGCCTGGCGCCCCGAGGAGCCTTTTGGGGATTATGTCGCCTTTGCCAACGGGCAGGCGGCCTTTACCTTCTCATCCACCGGGAACACCCTGCTCTACCTGGACGCCTACGACGGAGCCCTGAGAAGTGGCGTGTCGCCTTTCCAATGGCGCCAGACCATGATCCCCCAAGCCGACCCAGAGAACCCGGCGACGGCCCTCTATGGCGCGAGCATTTTCATCCTGCAAAGCGATCCCATCCGGCAAGAGGCTACCTGGCTCTTTATCCGGTGGTTCACCGACGCCCGCCAATCGGCCCGCTGGGCCGGGAATTTGCAGTCAATGCCGGTGCGCCTGTCCGCCCTCGATTGGATGACCGATACACTGGAGGCCTATCCGTTTTTCGAGGCTCAGGTACGAGAGATCCTGCCCTACGCCCGACCCGAGCCGGCGGTCGCCGCCGAACTGGAGATACGGGACGTTCTGTATACCGCCATCCTGACCGTGACCCAGGGCTACCTGGATCCCCAGACCGCGCTCGACGAGGCCGCTCGCGAGGCGGACCTGATTCTCTCAGGCCAGCCGTGAGATGATGCGCACGCTGGTCATCACCCCCTGCTCGGCCAAGAAACGGAGCCAGGTGCCGGAACCGGCGCTGGCTGATGACCTGGCGGACGCGGAGCGGAGGGAAGAGGCCCATGCGCGATTGGCCGGCCATGCCCTGCCTGCCACCGAGATGTACATCGGCACGCACCATCGCCTGGTCATGGATGGAGTGCAGGCGGTGTGGCAGCAGTGGGGACGCCACACGCTGGACCTGGCCATCCTCTCCGGGGGCTATGGCATCCTGCGCGCCGACGAGGTGATCGTCCCCTACGACGTGAGCCTGGACCAGTTTGCCGGCGAGGCGCTGGCGGATTGGGGGGAAAAGCTGCAGATCCCCGCCAGGACCGCGGCGCTGGCAGCCCAATACGACCTGGTGTTCCTGTTGCTGGACGGCAGCTACCTGGCCGTCCTCGACCTGCCCCTGGACGTGCCGGATAGGGTCCAGCAGATCGTGCTCACCGGGCAGGAGAGTCTGGACACTGTACCTCCGCGGCCCAACCTGCACCCCATCGTGGCTGCCGAGGCGATGGCCGCCCAACGCTGGCATGTCAAGGCGCCCCACGTGCGCGGGTTCCTGTTCCGGCGGCTGTGCGCCAAGGTGGTGCGGCACGGGCCGGGCCTCCTGGAATGGCTCTACAGCCATCCCCAGGATACGGAGCCGCTATTCTACAAGAACGCCCTGTGGCGCCCGCAGATGTCATTCTGGTGGGAGTAAGACAAAGGAGTCCAAACCAGCCGTGCGCGCACTCGACTTTGAAGACCACGTCGCCCAACAACTATCCCGCGCCAGCCTGCATACACCGCGACGCAGCCTGCGTTGGGGAACGCTTATTTTGGCCGCCCTGGCGGCTGTGGCCCTCCTGGTCGCCCTACAGACCGGGACGGCCTGCTGGCCGGGGTTGCTGCTGGCGGCTTTGGCCCTGGCAGCGGGGCTGGGGCTGGGCATCGTCGAGAGGCGCTATCGCGCCCAGGGCGTTTTGCGCGGCCAGCTCGAGGCCGGCCTGCGCGGGCAAAACCGCATGGCCCAGATCCTGGGCGTGCTGGGCGACGAGTATTACTTGCTCAACAACCTGAAGCTACCCGGGCGCGCCGACGATATCGACCATCTGGTGATCGGCCCCAATGGCATCTTTGCGCTGGAGACCAAGAACCACCGAGGACACATCTACTGCCGGGAGGGGCAGTGGTACCAGGCCAAGGCCAGCCGCCAGGGACGCCCCCAGCCTGAAGCGCCCATGAGAGATCCTACCCAGCAGCTCAAGCGCAACGTGGACTATGTCCGGAGCTGCATCAACCACACTGACCCCGGGCTGAGCCGCCGCACGCGGCTGTGGATCGAGGGTGCAGCCGTATTCACCCACCCCGACGTCTTTCTGGACCTGCCCCAATCTATCCGGGACAGTCTTCCCTTTCCCGTATTTCAGGCGCGAGAGCTGCCCGGGTATATCCTGGGGCACGCGCCGAGGCACCGCTACTCCGCAGGCGATGTCCGGCGCCTCGTCAGCCTGTTCGCGCACCTGCGAGCGCCCCGCTAAGGGTAAACCCATCCCAGCAGCCACTGGAGTGTAAGCGGTAGTCGGAGCGATCCCGAGGTTGTGCCACCGGAGTGGAGGCTTTAGCCGGAGCGACCGCCTGAAGGCTCGACTCTGGCATCCAGACCTCCGAGGTTTTGAAAACCTCGGAGGTCTATCAGATGTCGATGCAGATCAGAACTCGGTGGCGCCGGTAAAGCTAAAGCTTCCCAGCTTGAGCGCCGGCTGGACGGTACCCCCCAGGAACATGCCCGACAGCAGGCGAAGGTCCTTGCCGATCATGTCCACCCGGTTGAGGGCCTCCAGATAGCTCTGGGTAAAGCGCAGATTCTTGACCGGGTAGGCGATCTCACCATTCTCGATCAGGAAGGTGCCATCGCGGGTCATGCCGGTGACGACGACCCTGGTCGGCTCCACGGGCCGGGTGTAGTGGAAGCGGGTCACGTACAGGCCCCGTTCGGTGCCGGCGATCATCTCGTCCAGCGTGGCGTCGCCCGGCCCAAAGAAGGCATTCAGTGGAAAAGGCCCAAAGGCAGCAGGGGCAGGAAGCGCGTGTCCTGTGGAGGTCTTGTTCTCCTTGCCGGCGCGGTAGGAATCGTAGACGACGCCGCGGGCCACACCCTTTTCGATCAGGTCCACCCGTTGCTTGGGCACGCCCTCAAAGTCAAAGGGCAAGGGCAGGCCGCGGGGGTCGGTCCCATCGTCCCAGATGGAAACGCGCGGGTCCACGATCTGCTGGCCGATCTTGCCCACCATAAAGCTGCGCCCTTCTTGCATAGCGACCGCACTAAAGCCGGTGTAGGCCATCATCTGGATAAAGTCCTGGACGGCATAAGGCTCCAGGATCACAGTATAGTCCCCCGGATCGAGGGCGCGTGGCTTCTGGCTGCGCAAGCACTTTTCCACCGCTTCGCGCCCGATGGCCTCAAAGTCCAGGTCATCCAGATCCAAGGCCATGTCCGAGGCGTATCCGGCGCTGGTGTCGCTCATGATGACGGTGTTGATCTCGGCCTGGGTCGTGGCGAAATGGCCGAACACGCCCAGCGAGTTGGCCACGGCCAGCTCGACCACTGCCGTCGTCAGCGCCCCAGAGGCGACCACGCCCTTGTTCCGAGCCATCAGGCAGATCGCGCCCACCCCTTTGGCCCTCTGTTCGGGCGTGCAGCCGGCCGTTGCCTGGCCAAAGGCTGCGAACCGGGGCAGCGGCTGGGGACCGGGCAGCGACTTGAAGTTAGGGTTCTCCGGCTGGAGGCGGGCAATGGCCAGGGCGCTTTCCAGGGTTTGGGCCAGGGCCTTATCGTCCAGGTTGTTGGTCGTTGCCACCCCCACCCGGCTGCCCAACACCACGCGGATGCGCACCTCGCTGTTGGTCTCGGCCACATTCTGGTGGATGGTCGAATTGGCAAAGCGCGTCAGATACTCGTCGCCGGCCAGCACAACCACCTCGGTCTGATCGGCAGTGGAACGGGCCAGAATGCCTTCTACAAGTTCTTTGACTCTTTGTTCTCCTAGCATCGTGTCCCCCCCTACTTGATCATCCCGACTTGGACATTGCGGAACCGGGCCGGCGCGGTCCCGTGACCGGTATGCGCCGACTGTCCCGGCTGGCCCTTGCCGCAGTTGGGCGTGCCCCACACCCGCCAGTGGTTCTGGTTGCAGATGGCGTCGCAACTGGCCCAGAACCGCGGCGTGATGCCGGTATAGGTGGCGTTCTTGAGCAGGCGGCCCATCTTGCCGCCCTTGATCTCGTAGGCAATCTCGGTGCCGAACTGGAAGTTGAGCCGCTTATCGTCGATGCTCCAGCTCTTGTTCAGCTCCATGTAGATGCCGTCATCGGTATCGGCGATCAGGTCGTCGAACTCCCATTCACCGGGCTCCAGGTTGACGTTGGTCATGCGGATGATGGGAATGCGG
>Ga0209164_1005407_pt1 | contig 10902 bp, 5 predicted proteins | sample MTBNYHSulfiMetaG_FD_187458 | JGI IMG/M metagenome (GOLD analysis project Ga0209164, IMG submission 187458) | Enrichment culture microbial communities from rom New York Harbor, USA that are MTBE-degrading - MTBE-NYH (New York Harbor Sulfidogenic)... | ecosystem: Environmental > Aquatic > Marine >... | reverse complement strand
ATGGAACCTTGCGTACCATGACGTACCTCCTTCGAACACATTAACCGCGGGTTAAGCCATAGTCAATGACCTGCGGTTATTGTGAATCAGTTCGCAAGCTCACTAATAGCGAGCGGCGTGCCGAGTTGCGTCGACTGTGGCGTGGGTGCCGGTGAAGCGGAGGCCATTGCCTGGGGTCTCACCACAGGTGTCTTTAGGGAACCGTGTGGGGAAGAATTGCAGCGGGATGGACATCGGGAGGGCATTCTCGGCGCTGACGAAGGATCCCCGCTGGAAAGGCAAGATAGCGGTTGGGGTCCTAATCTCGCTGGTTCCGATTGTGAACCTGGCCGCTGTCGGCTGGGGTATTCGGTATGTCGCGATGTGTGCGAGCGGGCGCGATACAGAGCTCCCGGATCATCAGGATTTGCAGTGCGCGGTGCACCCATCCGGCAGGTTGGCTAGAATCATGAGGGTACGGTGACCGGGTGTCTCCAGTCGCGTTGGGGAGGTCGCCAGGGGTGGGGGGTACGCAACCGCACGATAGACCTCGTGTGTTCGCAGTGGATGATCACACGCTATTCCTGCGCGGCCTTGAGATGCTACTGGAGAGCGCAGGGCTGCATGTCACGGGAACTGCAACCACCGGGGAACAGGCCCTCGAGTGCATCGATATCGCCGAGACAGACGTTGTGCTGCTCGATGTCGCTCTCCCAAGCATGTCCGGCCTTGAGGTAGCCGTTGCTTTGCGGGCCAGAGGGTTCATCGGAGCGATTGTCTTCCTCACCATGACGGACGATGGGGTCACGGTAAGAAGGGCTATTGAGGCAGGGGCGGATGGATTCGTCCTCAAAGGGGCAGACGAAGAGGAGCTTCTCGGTGCCATCCTAGCCGCCTATCGCGGTGACACGGTCCTAGACGCCTTCGCGACCCGAGCTTTGATAGAAGGCATCCGTGCGCGGGGAGTGCGTCACGACAACCCGATTCCTACCGACCTGACATCTCGCGAACTTGAAGTCCTGGACTTGATGGTGCAGGGCCATGACAACGCCAGAATCGCTTGTGCGCTGCGCATTAGCGTAAACACCGTCAAGCATCATGTGTCGGCGGTGCTTCGGAAGCTTCAAGCCCGTTCAAGAAGCGAGGCCGTAGTGGCGGCGATTCGGGGGGGTATCGTGGATGTCTTCAAGCTGCAGTAGAATCGCCAGCCACGGTCAGGACCTCGAATCAGGAAACCGTCGACCTCAGGCCGACGTCATCAATGACCGCTGGCTCAAGACCTCCGTGACCACTGCGGTCGCCTGGGGCTTCTACGTCTTCGGAGCCATGTGGCTCCTCAGCGGCGGCCCTGATGCGGCTCGGAGCTGGCGGGACAAGACGGTCTTTCTCGGCACCTTCGGCGCATATCTGATCGTCCGGACCATGCTCCTGGCCGAGTCGCGCCGTGCCACCGCTGTGCTGACACCAGGCTATTTCGTCTTGGACACCTCTGGCCTCGCCGTGGCGCTCGCCCTGACAGGCGGAAGCCAGTCTCCCTTCGCGCCGCTCGTCTTCATCATGCCGGTCGCGGGGGCATTGATCTATGGCATGCGAGGTGGCGTTGTCGCCGCCCTCGGGATGTCGCTGGCGCTGCTCCCCGCTTGCATAGCTTCAGGTACGTGGAACGCCGACAGCACAACCGTGTGGGATCTACTTGGTCACACCTTCGGACTGCTGTCGGTTGGCCTGGCAGCCGGCATCATGGCGGACGGTGAGCGTCGGGCAGTAAGGGCGCGGCATCAAGCGGAGAAGTCGGCGGCCATGGCTCTGGCAGAGGAACGCGGGAGCGCCCGTCTGCTCGCTCGGACGACGGAAATCCAGGAGGCCGAGCGAGCTAGGATAGGCCACGATCTCCACGACGGAGTCGGACCCTTGTTGGTCGCAGTCAAGCTTCGCATCGCTTCCGCGCAGAACACGCTTCGCTCACGTGGCATTGATTTGGTCGAAGACCAGCTCACTGAGGGCAGGGCGATTCTCGCCGAGTCGGTGGGTGAGCTGAGGCGGCTGGTGCATGACTTGCACCCGGCGGTCTTGGAGAGGCAGGGGCTCGAAGGGGCTCTCGCCGAGATGATCGATCGCTTTGATGAGCACTCGGAGCTTACGGTCTCCCTCCACTGGTCTTTCGAGGGTGACCTTCCCTCGGCGGTCGAACGCTGTCTGTATCGCGTTTCGCAGGAGGCTGTGGAGAACGCTCGAAGACACGCTGAAGCTTCAATCATCCGCGTGTCTGTCATGGGTGATGACGAGGCGATTGAGCTGGTGGTTGAAGACGATGGAATCGGGCTCGACGCTGTTCGTCGTCTCAGCGGAAGCGACTCAGGAGCCGATTGCGGACTAGGCCTGATTGGCATGCGACGTCGTGTGCTCTCGTGCGACGGTTCGTTTGACGTGCTGCCTCATGCGACCGGCGGAACCACAGTACTGTGCAGATTGCCTCTCAGCAGGAAGTAGTCGCGACGTCTCATTCCACAGCGTTTCTGCCAGCGATCACCCCTCGGATTGATGTTGACCCGGTTTCGTGGACACCTGACGATTGGGGACCCCGGTCCCCGGATAGGGAGTCCACATGCCCAGATCGCACCCGCCCTACCCGCCTGAGTTCCGGACCGAGGCCGTGCGCCTGGCCCGCTCCGGCGACATCACGATCGCGCAGGTCGCTCGAGACCTCGGGGTCTCCGACCAGACGCTCCGCGACTGGCTCGCCCAGGCCGACGTCGACGAGGGACGTAGAGGGTCTGACCATTTCGGAGCGCGATGAGCTTCGGCATTTGCGTCGCGAAGTCAAAGTGCTTCGCGAGGAGCGCGAGATCCTGAATGAGGCAGCGGCTTTCTTTGCGCGGGAGACCAGTCGCCGGAGATGAACTACCGGCTGATCGAGGCGATGAAGTCACAGCGGTCCGTCTCCCGGCCGTGCAGCACGCTCGAAGTGTCCCGCTCGGGCTACTCGCCTGGGCGTCCCGCCCGCCTTGTGAGCGCAAGCTCACGGATGCGGCGCTGACCGAGAAGATCGAGGAGGTCCACGCCGGCTCCGGCAAGCGTTACGGAACCCCCAAGATCCACGCAAAGCTCGCCGACGGACACGACATCCGTGTCGGCAGGAAACGCGTTGCACGGCTGATGAAGAAGGCGAAGATCGTGGGTGTGATGCGCGGCAAGAAGTGGCGCACCACCATCGCCGACCCCGCAGCTCCGCCCGCACCCGGCCTCGTCGATCGCGCCTTTGCCGCGTCTGCTCCGAACCAGCTGTGGCTGGCCGATATCACGTACCTCCCGACGGCTTCCGGCTTCCTGTGCCTGGCGGTCATCATCGACATGTTCTCGCACATGGTCGTGGGCTGGTCGAGACGAAGCGACATGAAGGCTGACCTCGTGGTCGACGCGCTGTCCATGGCGGTGGCCAGGAGAGGGCCTGGAAGCGGCCTTGTGCACCACAGTGACCGCGGCAGCCATTACACCTCGCTCGCCTTCTCGGCCAAGCTCGATGCCTTCGAGATCACGCCGTCCATGGGATCGAGGGGCGATGCCCGCGACAACGCGGTGGCCGAGAGCTTCATGGCCATCATCAAGACCGAGCTGACCAGGCGCTGCCCGTTCGCGAACCATGCTCACGTCAGAGCGGAGATCTTCGAGTGCATCGAGACCTTTTACAACCACCGTCGGCGTCACTCCGCCCTCGGCCACAAGAGCCGCCCAACTCCGAGAGGATCCACGCTACATTCAGCTCAGACAAGGCCAAGGCGGCCTAATGGAGAACTGTCGCGAAACCGGGGCAATACCAGATCGCCGCGTCGTATGGCACGAAAGTGCCGTTGTCACCGGCACCGTCGAGCGATGTCCGACGTGATTGGCGCCGCTAGTATGGGGAACGCTCCATCCGTCGCGATGGATAGCGCAGTGACTGATCAAGGAGGCGACATGATGCGCCAAGTCGGGACTGGAAGCACTGGACGGGAGGCGACAGGACGAGCCAGTGGGCTAAGTCGCATCTCTTTCCGCGGAGCCTGTGCGATACTCGTCGCCGTCCTCCTGGCCGCGCCCGTCGCCGTTTCCGCAGAGCCGCACACCGTGCGCGATCCCCACGCCTCTGAGGTGTCGGCACCGACTCTCCGAGTCGACCGGATCGGCAGGGGACTGGTCGGCGTCGAGGCGCTCGGGCAGGACGTGTTCACAATCAGGAACAACAAGGGGTTCGCCCAGACTCTGACCATTGTCGTCAAGGATGCCGACGGAGTCGTGAAGGGACAGCTCTGCGACGCAGAAGAATGGGGGCTTCAGCGGTGTCCACCCGTGCTCGGTGCGAACGAAACGGTCGAGATCCGCATAGAGGAAGACGTTCACACGGGTATTCCGATCACGATTGAGGCCGGAGACGTCGTGGTCATCGACGTCAACCCGTTCCATCTGCGGGGTAGGCTGGTGAACACCCTGGACGCCTTCTACATAGCCTTATCCGGGAGTAGGCTTCCGACCGGCGCATGGGACTGCCTGTTCGAGACGATGGAAAACGTTGCCGAGGCCGGAGGGCAGGGGATAGACGTCTTCGTGGCACGAAGTTTCTTGTCGCATGTGCTGGACGGGGACTGGGTCGGCGCTTTCATGGATGTGAACAAGTTCATCGAGGCAGCACCAGACCGAGCCGCTCAAGCGCTCGGCACCGTGGTCTCCGCCCCGGCGCAAGCGGACTTCGCCGCGCGCATGGGAGTCGAGACGTTCGCGCAAGCCCTAAAGCAGCTAGCGGGTTTCATAAAGCTCGTGGCGGCCAACTGGAACGCGGGCACGATGCTGTACGACCAGGTGACGAGCGGGACCGAGTCGGACGTGGTGATCTTGAAGGCGATCTCGACCAAAGACGCCGTGTCACTACTCAGCCTGGGCACGGATCCTGGGCACGATCCACCTTCGCCCCTGGTCGTCGATCCGCTGGTCGTTCAAGTCGGCGGGACCCGCAGTCTGACCGTCAGAGTGCGCAACGATGGACCGTGGCTGCCAAGTGTCTGGGTGATGCTCAGCATCTACGATTCCGAGGGCCGGAAGGTTGAAAGTTCTCAGCTTCCGCCCGGGGCTTCCGTCGACCCTCAAACCCATGTGAACGGTGCGATCCTCTTCCCCGCGCAAGGTGAGAGCCTGGACCCCGGAGAGATTCGCGACTTCGTCGCCGAGTACAAGTTCGGGACTAGTTCGGCCGGTCACACTTACATCGGCGGGAGATACACCTGTGTCGTCCAGGTACTATCCGACGGATACCCCGGACAGACGTTCTCCAAGCCGGTCAGTCCCGCGATCTCTCAGAGACTTCTCGTTCAAGACAGCGTTGCCCCTGCTGCGCCAGCGGACCTGAGTGCTGTTGGCGGCTCGGGTCATGTGGCGTTGAGTTGGGCTCCCAACCGGGAACCGGATGTCACCACGTATGAGATACGACGGTCGACGTCTCCCGACGGACCGTGGACCGCCGTACTCGATTCTGTGGCGGCGCCCGGTGTGCAGTACGTCGATGCGGCCGTGGCCGACGGGACGACCTACCACTATCGGGTCGACGCGGTCGATCTTGGCAACCAAAGAAGCGCATTGTCCACCGTGGCCAGTGCTCGACCCGGTACGGCGCCGAGGGTCTCCGTCGCCGCCGACACGACACGGTACGCGACCGGAGAGCGGGCTCGCGTGACGGTGCAGGTGTCCGGCGCGGCCGAGAACCCCGTCGACGCGGATCAGACGCCGAGGGTCGAGCTGTCGGGCTCGGTCGTGCAGGTCGTGCGTGAGGGCTGCGGCCTCTACGTAGGTGAGACCGGACCACTTGCCGAGGGCGAGCATCAGCTCAGGGCAGAGGCGAGTGTCGGGGGATTCGTCGGGGTGGCGAGTTCCGAAATCATGGTCGCGGGGGACCTGTCGATTCCGTCGGGTCTCTCGTGCTCAGTGGCGAGCAATCATGTCGGTTTGACGTGGAACGCGTGCGCTGGGGCCGTCGGCTATCGGGTCTACCGAGGGGTGGGCGGCGGCACGACCACCTCCTACGTCGCCGTCGACGCCAATTCCTACACCGACTTCGGGGTCGTCTCCGGCACACTCTACGAGTACCGAGTCACTGCAGTCGACGCTTCCGGCAGTGAGAGCATGCCCTCCGAATCCGCGTACGGCACGCCGATGACCGCCCCGGTGTTGTCCCTTAGCGCGTCGTCGATGGCGCCCTCTATCGCACTTCAGAACACTTGGTTCCCAGTGGGCCAGATCGTGCTCAATGCGACAGATGGCGCGACGACGCTAGACGCACTGAAGCCTATCGCAACCGGGACAGTTTCAGGCGACGACGTTGATATCGCGCGACTCTACGAAGACGTCGACGGCAACGGTGCTCTCGATGAGAGCACAGACAACCTTCTGGCAGAGTCTCAGCGAAGCTACGAGGGCAAGTACGTCTTCCGCGACCTCGGCTTGCTCGTAGAGCCCGGTCGCGCACGCCGACTTCTGGTGGTATATCACTTCGCCTACGACGCACAACTATCGAGACTTGCAGGGATGCGTCTGGAATCTGCCGATTGCACATTGCGTGGTCTAGGGGAGATCCAGGGCTCCTTGCCGTTCAACTCGTCGCAGACGAGTGTCGGCTCCGGAGATACGCTGGGGCCGGATGTGGTATGGAAGCAGCCGACGCCGACGACCCTGTTCACGCACGGTCCCGTCCGCATCGACTGCTCCGTGTGGGACGGTGCGCCTGAAGGCGTGATGCCGAACGCGTCCGCCGGCGCCGAGTACTACGTGGACCAAGTGAGATCCCCCGGCTCGGGCACACCTTTGACGGTCTCCGACGGGGCATGGGACGAGGTTCTAGAAGACGCGCATGTGGTCATCGACGCCAGCGGTTGGCCGAACGGCATGCACACAGTCTGGGTGCGAGGGCGTGACGTGCTGGGCAACTGGGGAACACCCACGGCCTTCCGAGTATTGAAGAGCGTGGGTACGGTTCAGAGCCTGTCGGCTTTCGGCGATGGTAGGGCCCAGCGAAGCATGGTTCGCGACTCGGCTGGGACGATTCATTTCGCCTTCAGCAGCGGGAGTGCGCTCTACTACACGTCATCGGCGGACGGAATCACGTGGGCTGCGCCGGTGCAGGTCAACATACCAGGTCAGTATGCCTGGTATCCGTCGCTGGACGTCGATGCCAACCGGAACGTCCATCTCGTGTTCGAGGGGAACGGAGCGTCTCCTTCCGGCGCGTACTATGCCAAGCGTGACGCTTCGAGCGGTACGTGGACAACTCCGGCCAAGCTGAGCAGCGGAGGACTTACGTCTTACTTCTATCCGAGGATCGCGATCGACGGAGCAGGCACACTGCACGTCGTATACGTGGACTACCCTGTCGGGCATTCGGACCAGCTTGGTCTCTATTACATCCGAAACGCCGGCTCCGGCTGGGCGTCTCCGGCCGTGATAAGTGGCTCCCTGTATCCACAAGGTCGGCCCAGCAACCTAGCCGTGGCACCGAACGGAGACATCCACGTCGTCATGCCACACGGTGGCGGAGGCGTATACGCAACACGCAGATCGGCCGCTGCCGGCACATGGGACGCGCCGGTTGCCCTCGTGGCTACAGGCGGCGAGACATGGCCGACCGTATGTGTGGCCGGCAACACGCCGTACGCCGCGTACAGGGACGAATCGGGAGGGATCAGCGTTTGCAGCCGCGAAGGCGACACTTGGTCCAGCCCGACCAGGATCAGCGGATCGACCACGGCGGCGCGCTATCCCTTGCTCAGCGCCGACGAACTGAATCGAGTCTATCTCGCCTGGAGAGAGGATGATCCGAGCAGGCTGCGCCTGGCGTACGCAGCCAACGGCAGCACTTGGACCGAGCCGGTTACGATCAGCGACACATTGACCGAGGGGTACTACCCCATCGCGCCCTGCATGAAGGACGGACAGGGTTTCGACGTCCTTTGGGCCGAGCGGGCCGAGCCAGCTGAAGAGACGTACTTCGCGGTCTTCAAAACACTGACCCCGGATACGGTCGCGCCGACGGTCTCGATTTCATCCCCCTCACCCGGCGAAGCGGTGCCGTCCAGGATCCTAGTGTCGGGTACGGCCTCCGACGCGAACATGAGCCGGTACAGACTGGAATGGGCCTCAAGCGAATCACCCGATGAATGGGTCGAGTTCTATTCGAACGGGGTCTCTGTGACCGACGGCTCTCTCGGCGTGTTGGATGCCGACGACATCTCCCACGGCACCCAGATCTCTATCAGACTCACCGCTACGGACCTGTGGGGTAATCAAGCGTCAACCGCTGTCTCGGTCAGTGTAGACAAGCGAAGCCCTTTGATCTCCCAGGTCGAGGCGGATCACGAATCGTACTCACCGAACGGTGACGGCGTGCAGGACGATACGAACATAACCTTCCACATCGATGAGGAGGCATGGGTCTCGATACTGATCTACGACGCCGACAACACGCTCGTGCGCACCCACTACGGTGGGATTCTCGGCACCGGGGTTCACCCGATAGCGTGGGGTGGAGAGATGTCCGGGGCTTCGGGTGTCGTAGAGGACGGCGTCTACACAATGATGTTCGAGGCGAGGGACGCTCGCGGGAACGTTGGCGCCCCGGTATCGCAAACCTTCGTGGTCGACACGTCCGCGCCCTCCGCATCGGTAGGCCTGGATTCGCCCGAGGTCGCCGGGATTCAAATGATCACGGGTACCGCCCAGGACGCCACGTTGCGGGCGTATCGTGTCGAGTGCCGCGCCGCGGGCTCAGTTGATCCTTGGGTTCTGCTGCGGGAGGGCAGTGCCCCGGTGACCGACGGGCCGGTTGCCGAGTGGGACACCACGAAATCCGTCAACCAGGGCTACGAGATCCGCATCGTCGCTGTGGATGCTGCCGGGAACGTGCGCGAGGAAGACACTGCGGCGACGGTGCACAACGTCGTGTCCCCGTCCGGGTTCGTTGCGAGTGCGGCCAACGAGGACGTTCGTCTGACCTGGTCGCTGGCAGAGGGAGCACCCTCCTGTCGAGTGCTCCGATCGACCAGTACATATGCCTCCAATGCGTCGCCGGGCGCGGATCAGATCATGGCGTACGAGGGCACTGCCGAAGAGTTCGTGGATCAGACCGATGCGTCGACAAGGTACTACTACACTGCGTTCGCGAAGGATTCGACGGGGAAGTGGTCATATCCCTCGCATGCCACGATTGTCTCGCCCGCCCATTCAGGTGACGAAGGAGTCGCACCATCGACCTGCGAGGTTGCCGGTGCCACTCGGTACGACACGGCGATCGAAGCGTCCAAGAAGGCCTTTCCGTCAGGCGCACCTGCGGTAGTGATCGCAACCGGCGCGAATTGGCCGGACGCTTTGGGTGGCAGTGCGCTCGCTGGCGTTGTGGATGGACCACTGCTTCTGACGCCCCCAACCGCGTTGCCCGACTCGGTGGCTGCAGAGGTCTCTCGCTTGGGCGCCACTCGCGCCTATGTGCTCGGCGGTACGGGCGCGGTATCCTCTGCGGTCGAGAACTCGTTGCGGTCGAAACTCGGTGGCGGCAACGTCACACGGATTGCCGGAGCAGACCGGTACAACACAGCGCTCAAGGTTGCCGATGAGGTGATTCGGCTGAAGGGCGCGGAGTACGACGGCCACGCCTTCCTGGCCACTGGGGCGAACTTCCCAGATGCGCTCGGAGCCTCGCCGATCGCGGCTGGCAAAGGGCGCCCCGTGCTCCTGTGTCCTTTCGGGGGCGACCCGTCGCTTCCCTCCGCCACGTCGCGTGTCGTCATTCTCGGGGGTACAGGCGCTGTGGCTCCTAGTACTGAGAATGACTTGGTAGATGCTTTGGGTCGCGAAGATGTCAGTCGAATCGGGGGAGCGGATCGCTACGAGACCGCAGCGCTCGCCGCCCGATTCGGGGTGGAAGAGGGCATGGAATGGGACTGCGTCGGAATCGCGACCGGCGCGGCCTTCCCAGACGCCTTGTCGGGCGGAGCGATGCTCGGTCGACTTGGCTCGGTGATGCTGCTGACGCCCGGGACGGCATTGTGCTCAAGCGCTGAGGAGTGCCTTGCGAATAGCAAAGCCGAGATATCCTGCGTGTACTTCATCGGAGGCACGGGTGCGGTGAGCGCAGCTGTGCGAACACGCGTGGAACAGGTGATTCGGTAGGTGGCCGTTCCCTGGGGCGGCGCTACAGGACCTGGGCTACGGGTTTGCTCTGACGAAAGCTGCTCGCAACGGGAGCACATGTTGAATTGACGGTCTGCCTGGCCACCGGTCGGATTGTCGGCCGACTTGAAGCGCTGCATCATCGAGCTGGCCTTGGCGCAGGAGACCTCGACGGCGAGGTACAGCCCACGCTCTACCACGGCAGCCGTATGCTTCACACCGCGCGGAAGCGCGGCGTCAAGCGGGTGGACCTCGAAGTCGCACGAAGGGCATCGCAAACGCCTGCGGGCCACAGTGACCGCTCCGGCCAGTGTCTCTACGGAGTGGGGGAGAACCGTTTCCTCGCAGCATGTCGCCACAGCGGTACTCTGAGCGATCGGTCGCCTGCAACTCCGACATACACTGCTGGAACGCCTATCGGTGACGCTCTTTCAACGCCTGCTCGATATCGCGGTTCAGCTGAGCAGCCGAGCGGTCTTCCACCTCGATCTCAAGCGCCTGCAACTCGATACGGACTATCATGCCTTTCTTCTGCTTGGCGGCGCAGGATTGGAGTCCATTCTCTTCCAACGAGTGCGAACGCAGGATTTGGGATTCTACCTGGACCAGCACGCCCATTTGCACCTTCGCGAATTCCGGTGCTACACTCCTTGCCAATCGAATACGCGCCGATGACGGGGAAGAGTATCCCGGGAGCGAAGCAGTAGAGAGTCGGGGACGGTGGAAACCTGACGTGAGCGA
>Ga0209164_1005406_pt1 | contig 10902 bp, 12 predicted proteins | sample MTBNYHSulfiMetaG_FD_187458 | JGI IMG/M metagenome (GOLD analysis project Ga0209164, IMG submission 187458) | Enrichment culture microbial communities from rom New York Harbor, USA that are MTBE-degrading - MTBE-NYH (New York Harbor Sulfidogenic)... | ecosystem: Environmental > Aquatic > Marine >... | reverse complement strand
GCACCGACCTGCTCCAGTTCGCGCTCATGTTCTCGGCCTTCCTCCTCCTGCTCCCCTTCGCCCTGTCACGGCTGGGCGGGATCGGGGCCCTGTGGGCCGCCCTGCCGGCCGACCACACCAGCTGGGACGGGGGCCTGGGCTGGCAGGCGGTGCTGGTCTGGTACCTGATCGCGTTCCAGACCGTGGTCGACCCGGCGTTCTACCAGCGCGCCTTCGCCGCCCGGTCGCCGGCGGTGGCGCGGACCGGAGTCCTGGTGTCGGTGGCGTTGTGGGCCGTGTTCGACTTCCTGACCGTGTTCAGCGGCCTTGCCGCCCGGGTCCTGCTGCCGGACCTCGCCGACCCCCTCGCCGCGTACCCGGCACTCGCCGCTGCCGTGCTGCCGCCGGTGCTGCGGTCGCTGTTCGTGGTCGGACTGGTCGCCACCGTCATGTCGACCCTCGACTCGTACCTCTTCCTCGCCGCGGCCACCCTCAGCCACGACCTCTTCCCGTCCGCCGACCCCCTCGAGGAGCGGCGGAGGACCCGCTGGGGCCTGGCCGTTGCGGCAACCCTGGCCGGCGCCGGCGCCCTTCTCTTCGACTCGGTGGTGGCGGTGTGGCACCACGTCGGCTCGGTGGTCACCTCCGCCCTGCTGGTGCCGGTGGTGGCAGTCCACCTGCCGCCCAACCTGCGGCCGCGACCCCTGCCGGCCGGTCTCGCCATGGTGTCGGCAGCGGCCACCGCGGCAGGGTGGATCCTCCTCGGCCGAGACGGGAGCTACCCGTTGCAGGTCGAGCCCATGCTCCCGGCCCTGGCGGCGGCGCTCGCGTGCTGGGCGACGGACCTCGCCCTGCGCAGGCTCGGTCCGCCGACGTACAATCCGGCCCGGAAAGAGCCGTGATGCCGTGACCGCCGCCGACCGCCCGCACCACGCCGCCAGCGCCGCCGACACCGAAGCGTTCGGCGAGGCCCTGGCACGAGCACTGGAGCCCGGCGACCTGGTCCTCCTCGTGGGGGACCTCGCCAGCGGCAAGACGACCCTGGTCCGCGGCATGCTGCGGGGCCTCGGCGGCGAAGCCGAGGAGGTCACCTCACCCACCTTCGTGCTCGTCCGGAGTCACCCCTGCAGCCAGGGGCGAGTTGCGACCCTCCACCACGTCGACCTGTACCGGGTCGCCGACTCCGCCGCGGTGCTGCGGGAGGTCGGGCTCGAAGAGCTGCTCTCCGACGCCGACGCCGTCGTTGCGGTGGAGTGGCCCCCCGATGCCCTCCCGGACTGGCGTCCCTCCGGAGCGCGCTGCTGGCGATTGAGCCTCACCGCGACCGCGACCGGAGGGCGAGAGATCACCCTCGAGCAGGTGCCGAACCGAACCGAAAGCTGACCGCTCCTCAGGTCGCCGTCATGCCGCCGTCGACGGGGATGACGGCGCCGGTGGTCCAGCCCGCCGAGGGCGACAGCAGGAACAGGATCATCGCGGCCACCTCGGCGGGCTGGCCCACTCTCCCCAGCGGGTGAAGCGGACCCATACGCTGCACCTGCTCCGCGCTCATGCCGCGGGTGGCGTGGATGGGGGTGTCCACGACCCCGGGCATGACCGCGTTGACCCGGATCCCGGGGGCCCACTCCAGCGCCAGCGACCGGGTGAGCTGGTTCAGCGCGGCCTTGGCGGCGTTGTATGCGGCCATTCCCGGGATCGCCTTTTCCGCCAAGGTCGAGGACACGTTGACGACCGCCGGGGCGTTGCCCTTCAGGAGCAAGGGGTACAGGGCCCGGGAAACGAGGTAGGGCGCCCTCACGTTGACGGCGAAGGTCCGGTCCCACACTTCCGGCTCGGTCTCGACCAGTGTTGCCATGGTGGCCAGACCAGCGTTGTTCACCACCCCGTCGAGGCCATCCCAGCGCTCGAGGACCGCGGCCGCCAGCTCCTCCACGCGGGCCGCGTCGGCCACGTCGCACGCCACCGCGAAAGCACGGTCTCCGACGCTTGCGACGGCTCTCTCGAGCGCCTCGCGGCCTCTCGCGACGAGCGCCACCTCGGCGCCGGCGCGGTGAAGCAGCCGCGCGGTTTCCAGGCCGATCCCGCTCGACGCACCGGTGACCAGCACCCTCCTGCTCTCAAGCTGCCCCATGGGTCCTCCTCTGACGATCGCGGGGAAGGTATCATGCTCTCGTTGTGCCCGCCGCCGAGGCAACCCCCGAGCAGGTACAGGCATTCCGTGCCGTGGTCCGTCGTGTCGTCGAGGGCGAGCGCGCCTCGGGGGGCGAGGTCGAGGCCTGCCGGGCGGTCCTCGGGGGGGAGGCCAACTCTTCCCTGGTCTTCCAGGCGCTCTGCATGCTGCTGGAGGGCGCCCTGGCCGACCCGACGCTGCCCATCGACGACACCCGCCTCGTGGTCACCCTCCTCAAGCAGCTAGCCCGGGGGGGGGTCACGCCGGAGCAGGTGCTGTGAGCGCCGCGTGGTTCCTGTTTTCGATCCTCGCACCGGCCGGCGCCGCCACCGCAGTTGCGCTCACCCTGCGCGATCGGACGGCGCCGGACCTCGCGGTCGTCCTGCTCAACGCCCTCATGCCGGGGGCGGGCGTCGCGGCTGCGGGGCGACCGCTGGTCGAGGTGGCCGCCGGCGTGATCTTCTCGGCCGTGAGCCTGCTCACCGTCGGCGGATGGAGGGACATCGGGTTCTGGCTGCCGATCATGGCGGTCGGCGCTGCCTGGGGCCTGGTCTACACCCGGTTCAACCCACTCACGCGGGAGCGCCCGCCGTCACCGGCCGCTCCTGCGGGCTTCGGCGGGAGGCCCGCAGCTGCATCCCCGGGCTCGGCACCGTCGCCGCGGCTCGCGCGCCCGAGCGGCGATCCCCAGCACCTCGGCGAGGGCGAGGAGGAGACCGGCTACGCCGTGTCGCTTCGCTGCACCGAGTGCGGCGCCGGGCTCGACATCCCGGTCCTCCAGCACATGGCCCGGTGCCCGTTCTGCGGCAGCGACCACCTCGTGATCGGCCACGACGCCTGCCTCGCGCTCACCATCCCCGAACGGGTGCTCGGCCCCGGCGACCTCAAAGGAGTGATCCTCGACCACTTCCGTTACCGCCACTACGTCGCCCTCTACCAACGCCACGTCGCGCCGCTGGAACGCCGCGCCGCGGAGTCGTCCCCGCAGGCCGCCCTCTCCGCCGGGCCCGAGGTCAACCCGGCCGCGGTGGCGATGGAGCGCGTGATCTCGGTCAAGGCCGACGCCTACCGGGCGCGCCTCGAACCAAAGCTCCGCCTCGAGGACCCGGTCCACTTCCTCGCCCCCTACCGCCACGGGATGGGAACCCTGTTCCAGGCGGCCTTCGGGCGTTCCGCCTCCGACCAGGAGAAGGCCCTGCGCTTCGCCGTCGCCACGGTGGAAGCTGCAACCCTGGCCACCACCGCGGCGGACTTGCCGCCCATGGGGCGGCTCAGCTACCTGCGCGCCCTTCGCCCGGTGGCTGACTACCCCGACCAGACCCGTTGCCTGCCCCTCGAGGGCAACGACGGTGACCTGGAGGGGGCGTTCGGCGATCTCGACCGCAAGCGGCTGGTTCGCGACCTGACAGTGATCCGTCAGCGGTCGATCCTGACCCGCGACGTCTCCGCCGTGGTGTGGCGGCCGTGGTGGGTCGTCGGTGTGCGGGGCCCGGGCCTGGACGAGACCCTCCTGGTGGACTCCGCCGCCGGCTCGGTGGTCGGCCCGGCGCCGCTCATCGACCGCTCGCGCCTCGAACCGCTGCCCGGAGAGGCCCGCGCCGCCGGCAGCGGACTGCGCTTCCTGCCCATGGAGTGCCCCACCTGCGGCTACGAGTTCACCTTCGACGTCAACGCGATGCTCCACTTCTGCGCCAACTGCCACCGGGTGTTCAGGGTCGAAGACGGGCGCAAGGTGGAGGTGGAGTACGACCGGACCCCGGGGACCGCTTCAGCATCGAGCGACATCGTGCCCTTCTGGCGATTCGACCTCCGGCTGCGCACGGGTGACGGGACCGTGGTGAGCGACCTGTCCCACCTCAGGGACGGCATCGACGGTACCCTCGACCGGGCCGGGCAGGAGGCCGAGCCCGGCCAGCACCGCCTGTTCGTGCCGGCCTTCCGCTGCGTCAACTCCCGGCTCATGGTGCGGGCCTACAGTCGGTTGCTCGCCCACTCGTTGACCCTGACCGAGCGGCTGGAGTCCGGACGCTTTCCGCTCGACGAGAAGCCGCAGCCGTGGCCGGTCGGCTTTCACGAGAACGAGGCCCGCGACTTCGCGCCCCTGTACCTGGCGCTCGTCTTCGACCGGCGGGACCTCGCCCGCGCCAACGTCCACCAGGTCGCCTCGTGGTTCTTCGAGGCGAGCCTCGAGACCGAGGGTCGCCTCGCGTACCTGCGGATCCCGCGCCGGTTCACCGAGACCTTCCGCGCCCATGTCGGCCGCTTCCGCGCCCGCGCCCTCGCCGACGCCACCGCCGTCCGCGGGGCGTGATCGCCACCCGATCCAGTTCCCGATCCCGGTGCCGAGAAGGACCAAGCGCCCGAGGAGGCCTCACTGCCCGGGTCGGGGACCGGCCGCCCGTCACTTGTCGGCAAGGGCCCTTCGCGGTATGCTCATCTGACCAGAGAACGGGAGGAACCATGGCCGCAGAGATCTTCACCCAGGGATGGGCTGAGCTTTGGGCCGAGAGGATCAACTCCAACGAGAGCTACCGCAAGGCGGCGGCGACGTGGGAGGGGTCGCTCGCGTTGATCATGGCCAGCGACCCCGAGATGGGCATCGCCACGGATCGCGCGGTCGTGGCCGACCTCTGGCACGGCGATTGCCGCGGCGCGGCATCACGAGCCGCGGACGACATGGACGACGTCCCCTTCGTCATCCGAGCGACACCGGAGACCTGGGGCAACGTGCTGTCCGGCCGCACCGACCCCATCGTCGGGCTCATGGGCGGCAAGCTCAAGCTCGTGAAGGGTGGCCTTTTCGCCCTGCTGCCCTACGCCAAGGCCGCCAAGGAGCTGGTGGTCTCGGCGGGGCAGGTCGAGACGTCGTTCCCCGACGGATGGGACTGAAGAAGCTCTCAGCTCTCAGCTCTCAGCTCTCAGCTGTCAGCTTTCAGCTCCACCGCCCCCCCGGTTTGCGAGGCGAGTTCACGTCGCATTGCGGCATCGTAATGCCTGGCATTCCCAGCGTGTGAGGCGTATATCACTCTCCAGAATCGTCTTAGAATCTTGGCGAAGGCCCTTGACAGTCTTGCCGCAGTGCGTTATATTGTCCCTGGAGGTTATGCCGCAAAGCGGCAAGGCTCCCCGGGCACACCGAAAACAACCACAGGGCGCGGTGCCCGCGCCACGAAGGCCGGAACGGACCGGCAAGGAGGTCACCATGGCGAAACGGAAGAAGACTCTGCAGACCGAGTTGGCAGACACCGCCCACAGGATCTGGCTCGCCGGGCTCGGCGCGCTGTCGGTCGCCGAGGAAGAGGGCGGCAAGATGTTCAAGGGCCTGGTCGACAAGGGCCAGGAGCTCGAGGATCGCGGCAAGACCCAGGTCGAGAAGGCCAAGGGCGCGGTCGGCGGCATGCGAACCGTGGCCGAGAGCTACTGGGAGACGCTGGAGCACACGATCGACGAGCAGATGACCGCGGTCCTGCACCGCATCGGTGTCCCCACCAAGGACGAGATCGAGGCTCTGAGCAAGAAGGTCCAGGATCTCACCGCCAGCATCGAGAAGCTCCGCGGGAAGGAAACCACCCGCACCCGGACCCCCCGCCCCAAGACCGAGGCGGCCGAGTAGGGGCGAAACGGCAGCCGCGATGACAGGGGCGCTTCGGCGCCCCTAAATCGTGTCGGCCCCGCGCTATGATCGCCTCGGTGGACACGACGTTGGACGCGAACGAGACCAGCCCGGCCCCACGCGTCGTCGGCCTCGCCTTGAGCGGCGGCGCCGTGCGTGGCGCGGCGCACGTCGGCGTGCTCCAGGTTCTCGAACGAGCGGGCATCCACCCGGCCGTGGTGGCGGGAACCAGTGTCGGCGCCCTGGTGGGCGCCACCTACGCCGCGGGAGTCCCGGCCTCCGAGGCCAGCGAGATCTTCCGTGGCATGAGCTGGCCCAAGCTCCTGCGCCCATCTCTGAGGAGCCGCTACAGCCTCCTCGACACCCGCCGCATGGTCGAGGTGCTTCGGCCCGCTCTCGGGACGGACACCTTCGAAGGGCTCAAGCGGCCCCTCGCCGTGGTGACCTGCGATCTGCTCACCGGTCGCCGCGTGGTCTTCCGCTCGGGTCCGCTGCTCCCCGCCCTGAGCGCCAGCTCGGCGGTCCCCGGCCTGTTCGCGCCGGTGGAGTACGGTGAGTACCTCCTGGTGGACGGCGCCGTGGTCGACAACCTGCCGGTGGACGTGGCCCGAGACCTCGGGGCCGACTACGTCATCGCCGTCGACCTGGTCCCCCCCCCCAGCGGCCGCCGTCGACCCCGCAACGTGCTCGAGGTCATCACGGTCGCCGGGTACCTGTGGAGCCGGGCCAACCACCCTCCCGCCACGGCCGTCGACTGCCTCATCACTCCCGAGATCGGCGACGCCGGGGCCTGGAGCTTCAGTGGGGTGGACGAGCTGGAGAAAGCCGGACGCGCAGCGGCCGAGCACTCGCTGCCCCGCCTCCTGCAGGACCTCCAGCTCCCATGAGTGTCCTCTGTCGAGGTCACCAGCAGGGCACGACCCGGTCAACGGTCTTCAAGCCCGTGTGTCGGCCGTGGCACCGGAGTTGCAGAACACCGGGGCGCACCCGGTCCAGTGCAGGCAACCCGCCGGGCCGGGAGGAGGAGGTTACCAGTGCGAGCTCACGGTGTGCTGGCGTTGTCCCTCTCCGCGGTCCTCGTCATTCTCGCTTCCCCCCAGGCAGCGGCCCAGGGTAACTGGCAGCCGGGCGATTTCGGGTCGGCGCGGGTGCGCCTCGGCCTGTTCATGCCCGACGGCAGCAGCCAGTACTGGACCGACGTCGAACGGGCTTTCACGGGGAGCGTCGACGACTTCGAGGACCTGACCTTCGGCTTCGACTACGTCTGGAGGTTCAGCCGCACCTCGGGCCTGATGTTCACCGGCAGCTTCTACGAAGGCAGCAGCACGCGCTCCTACCGGGACTGGGTCGACGACGACGGGCGCCCCATCAGCCACACGGCCGAGCTCCAGACCGGCGACCTCGCGGTCGCCTGGGTGCTCCAGGCGAACACCTACCCCGTGCGTCCCTACTTCGGCCTCGGCGGCGGCATCCTCTTCTGGGACCTCGGCGAGGCCGGGTGGTTCATCGACTTCGGCGACCCGGACCTGCCCATCGTCAGCGCGGCCTACTACGACGACGGCACGACCCTGGAGGCCCTGGCCCTGGCCGGGATCGAGCTCCGCACCTCGCCCGGATTCTCGGTCATCCTGGAGGCGCGATACCGCTACGCCGACGACACCCTGGGCGGGGACTTCTACGAGGCCGGCACCCTCGACCTGTCCGGCCTCGAGGCCTCGGCCGGGTTCGCCTGGAACTTCTGACCTCTCGCCCTGGACGAGCCACGAATGCACCGACATCCCGGTCGACCCTGTAGTAGAGGTGGTACTGGACGCTGCGGAGGAGCACTCGGCGAAGTCCAGGGATTCCCGAGTCCGAAACGAGGGCGCCGGCCAGTGGCTGGAAGGTGAGGAGCCGGAACGACGTCTCAAGTTCCTCGGTGAGGCGGCCGCGAGAGTCGGGACGATGGCTGTGCCACGATCGGGCCGCTTGGTGAATCTGCTGGGCGGCTTGTTCAGTAACTTGAAGCGGGAGGGTCGGGGTCAACGGATGGCTTTGATCTCGCGAAGGAGCTCCCACCGATCGATGAGCCGCCCTTCGTCGGCTTGCTTAGCGGAACGAAGGAGCAGCGCCTGCTGTTCGGTTGTCAGTGCGACGTCGTCCTGGTGGTCGAGAAGAACGGTGACCATCGCCCCCTCGCGCAGGGCGTCGCCCTCCACCACGATCCTGCCGTCAACGACTCGTCCTGTGACTACTTCCATGCGGCCATTGTACCCCGTAGCGGAGTAAGCGGACTAACGCTCGCGTTAAGCGGCGAAGCCGCAGTGGCTTGTGCGAAGCCGGCGGACAGCGCGACTGGTGGACATCACGGTGAACCAGATAGCGGCCTCGTCCGCTGCAACGCGTCGTCAGACCCCCGGACAAGGAGCACGATCAGTAGTGATAGCGCGCTTGAACGAAGTCAATTCGGCCGTTGCCGACGAGGTAGACGACCCGGTGCTCCTCGGTAAGGCGTCGAGACCAGGTGCCGGCGGGAAGGCACTTGAGGAGCTCAGGCTTGCCGACGCCACTGAACGGATCGCGGAGGATGGCTTCAACGAGGTCAAGCACACGAAGCGCCACGCTTCGGTTGGCGGAGGCCCAGAACTTGAGGTCCTCGATGAACTCCGGGTGGAAGGCCGCGAGCCACTGGCGCTGAGGCTGAGAAGTGCGACGGCTACTCCGCTTCTTGGCCAAGGCCCAACTCCCTACGGAGGTCGCGAACCGAGGAAGAAGGAAGCTCGCTGCGTTGAGCCCGGGCCAAGGCGGCAAGCAAGCGCTGGGCGTTCTTTGGCGATCGGAGAAGATGTGCCGTCTCGAGGAGGCTCTCGAGCTCAGCGGCCGACACCAGAGCGACGTCTTCGGCGTTGCGGCGACGGATGATGACCGGCTCGCGGGTCGAAGCTACCTCATCGCACAGGGCAGCAAGGGTTGCCCTGGCTGCGGTATAGGTGGTCACGGTAGGCATCTGACCCTCCACCCAACATGTACAGGAGAACAGTACAAGAGTGCGTGAGGCGCGTCAAGGCGCGCAGGGTAGGTCGGGGGCCTTGCGGCCCCGTTCCCCCCTCAGAACCGTACGTGACAGTCTCCCGTCATACGGCTCAAGCACTTACGAAGGTCGCCGAGGCGACGATGTTTCGGTAGTAGTCGCCCCACCCACGGAGCAGGACGTTCAACCGGGCCAGGAGACCTGCGGTTGGTGCCCACACCTGGGACCCGATGAGCTTCCTCACCTTCTGCACGAACGCCAGCACCTTCTTCTTGGCCGGCCGCATGAGCAGCTTGCAGTGGTGCTCTTGCACGTTGCAGCCGAGGAAGTCGAATCCCCGGTTGACGTCGACGATCCTCGTCTTCTCGGGGAGAGGACCAACCCTCTCTCCTCGAGGAGAGCCTCGAGGACGGGCCGGATCTGCTCCTCGAGCAACCCCCGCGCTGCAGCGGTGGATACGAAGTCGTCGGCGTACTTCAGTTCGCTTGCCCGGGTTTCCCGGGCGAGGGCACGGGGCTCCCGTGTTCAACGTGAGAAGCCTCATGGGTCACGGAGGTCCCACCCGTACGCCAGTGGCTCGACATCTGCGCCGGGTGACGTCAGAGCGCCCAGCCCTGGCCACTCACCCTTTGGTCCAAGCCCCAAACCACCTTCGGCTTGTTCGCGCATAACGACGCTGCAGTGGTTTGCATGTGCTGACCATATGACCCGACCCTAGCTCCCTACCGCCTTGGTGCTCGCAGAGTTGACGAGACCTTGCGGTCAACCTCTCCTGGGCGAGTGCCCACGGGCTACGTTCCCCGGGAGCTTCACACCACGCCTCGCGTACGAGAACGCAGCATGTCATGGGGTACCGGTGGCGGAACACCGGGTCGTGCACGGCCCTCCCAGAGGCCACCGCCACGACGTCTCCTCACACGACAACGAGTCGCGACTAACGCTCGCGCTAAGCGGCGAGGCCGCAGCAGTTTCTGCGAAGCCAGTGGGTCACACGATTGGTGAACATCACGGTGAACCAGCGAGCGGCCTCGTCCGCTTCAACGCGTTGTTAGCTGGCGCGCGACAGCCGTTCGGCGATTACCTGGTTCAGGCTCTTCCTTTGGCGCTTGGCCTCGATGAACAACTCGCGATGGAGGTCGGGCGGCAATCGAAGCATGAGCCGTCCGGAGAAGGGCTTGTCTGGAGCTTCTCCGCGCTCGCGACAGAACTCGAGGTAGTCATCGACTGAGTCGCGAAACGCCCCTTCCAGGTCTTCAACACTTGTTCCCTCGAAGGTGATGACGTCGCGGGTGTCGAGCACCTCGCCATGGAACACCGAGGCTGAGTCGTCGTACTCGACGTGACCACTGAAACCCTTGTACCGAAGCATGGCTCTATCCCCCTTCGCTCAGGCCAGCTTCCACCAAGAAGCGACGGAGCGATCGAACCGCTGCCCTCCCGAGTTCGGGGCGCGGGTGCGGGCGATGGAAAACCGCCCTGACTCCGCCGAGCGCGATACGGACTCTGGAGCCACTTCCCTCGCTCAGCTCCGCTCCGAGAGCTACCAGAAACGTCTCGACATCGGTCCACCGGATGTCTGGCGGTGGCGGCTCCCGGAAGATCCTGGCGAGAACCTTGCGGTGCTTGCCGGCGAGCGTCATGATGTCAGTATACGACACTATGCTCTCAACTGCCTCCGCCGTTTCACCGAGCCAGCTAACACTCGCGTTAAGCGGCGCGGCAGCAGTAGCTTCGGCGAAGCCGGCGGGCAACACGATTGGCGATCATGACGGTGAACCAGACAGCGGCCCCGTCCGCTTCAACGCGTGGAGAATCAGTAGAGGCGACCTCCAGGGGTCGTGGCATCGTGCCACGGGGATTGATGAAAGGAGGTCACCCGATGGGAGTGTACTGCGGAGTGGACTTGCATTCGAGGTCGTCGCAGGTGCGCGTGATCGACGGTGAGGGCAAGGGGCTGGTCAACCGGAAGGTGCCGAACAGGATCGAGGACATTCTGCGGGTCCTGGACCCGTTCGGGAGCGGCATCCCGGTGGCGGTGGAGAGCACGTTCAACTGGTACTGGTTGGTGGACGGTCTTCAGGACGCGGGGCACGAAGTCCACCTCGGTCACCCTCTCAAGCTCGCGATGAT
>Ga0209164_1005405_pt1 | contig 10905 bp, 5 predicted proteins | sample MTBNYHSulfiMetaG_FD_187458 | JGI IMG/M metagenome (GOLD analysis project Ga0209164, IMG submission 187458) | Enrichment culture microbial communities from rom New York Harbor, USA that are MTBE-degrading - MTBE-NYH (New York Harbor Sulfidogenic)... | ecosystem: Environmental > Aquatic > Marine >... | reverse complement strand
GTGGCCGTTTTCTTACTGAGAGGCAGTTTAAACCATGCAGGATAATATTCGACTTCTGATCAATAATATCAGCGTTGTCTATTCCGATGTCATACAGGTACTCAAGGGTGTATCCCTTACCATTCGGGAAGGTCAGGTGGTTTCCCTTTTAGGGAGCAATGGTGCCGGAAAAACGACGACACTCAAGGCCATCTCCGGTCTGCTCAAGCCTGAAAACGGCAAGGTGACCGAAGGTTCGATCGAGTATGACGGCAAGCCGGTCCAGAATTCGTCCCCGGAGGAAATCACACGGAAAGGAATCATTCAGGTGCTGGAGGGACGTCAGGAATTCAAATACCTGACCGTGGAAGAGAACCTGAGGGTCGGCACGGCCACCCGATGGGGCAAGCCCTACCAGAAGGACCTGGAGATGGTCTACGAATATTTTCCCGCCCTCCTTGCGAGGAAGAAATCCATGGCAGGCTACTGCAGCGGCGGAGAACTCCAGATGGTGGTCATCGGAAGGGCCTTGATGGCGCACCCGAAACTGTTGCTTTTAGACGAACCCTCGTTGGGCCTTGCCCCACTCCTGGTTAAGGAGATCTTCCAGATCATCCGACGAATCAATCAGGAGAAGAAGACCACCCTCCTGGTGGTCGAGCAGAACGCCAATATGGCACTTCAGATCGCCCACTATGGCTATGTCATGGAAAACGGGAAGATCGTCATGGAGAGCGACGCGGAAGATCTGAGGGAAAATCCCGATGTAAAGGAGTTTTATTTAGGAACGGCCGCCTCGGGAGCGCTCAAATCCTATAAAAACGTGAAGGCCTACAAGCGTCGCAAACGGTGGCTCTAACCCCTTTTGCTGCAAAGAATTCAGACTTTTCTTTAACGAAGCGATTTCTATTATCATACGAAACAGCCTGCGTGTTCGCAAATTTTGATGCAACTCTCCTTTACTGAGTTCCAGACGGCCCGGACGCGGCCCCTGCGTCAATCCATCCACCACTGGAGATCAAAGCTTCATGGGTTCCAGCAATCCCCTTCCGGAACAGATCCTCTGGCAAGAAGGCCCTTTTCAATTCATCAACCCCGATGATTTTGCATCCTTGGGGATAGATCCGTCGTCTGTCCCGTTAGGAACATTCGCCTCATTCAAACACCCCTCCCAGCTTCGCAGCAGATTCGGTGGCAATGCCTATGGATTCGGCCTTTTTGAGGATTATGATCGTCTCAAGCCAAGTGAGATCGAGCAGCTGCAGTCCATCAATCTTGATAGTACCGACGACATTCGAACCCATTACAAAATCCTCAATGAAATTTACCGCAAGATGGGCCTGCTGATTCGGTTTTCCAGCCATGGAAAACGGTATTATTTGGTCCCTGTCCACCTGATGTCGAACTCCCTTATTCATGTCATGGCCAAAGTGGACGAAATCAGCAAAACCGTTGGTTTCCACCGGAAAAAATTCCTGAACGAGTATCACAAAATCGGCGTCTTCTGTCGACAGGACGACCTGGTTCTTCAGGAGCTGACCTTTCGCCTCAAAGAACATCATTTCATTGTCCTGGATTCCCTCGAAAAATTGTTAAACCTGAACCAGACACTGGACCTTGTCATATTGCCCAGCGATATGTATGAGATTGTCCTGATGGAGAAATTCAGCCCCCTTGCCCGGGAGGCCCTTTCAAAAAAACGCCTTGACCAGTATTGCAGCTATCTTCTTTGGAAAATCCGCAGTGTGTTGAAGCCGGAGGAAGGCGAAATTTTTATCCTTGCCGACCACGTCACGGCCAGGACCCACCAAAGCGTCGAGCTGGCATTCAAGACCGAGAATGAAGAAAAGAGCTTTTTATTGTTCACCCATCTCTTCGACACCCGAAAGCGGTATCAGATCAAGGGACACCGGGTCAGGATCAACATCTTCGATCTTCAGAAATATCTGGGCGCATCCTATGTGGAACAGGAAGGCATCAACCAGTTGCTCGGGGGGAAGTCTTTTGAAGCGTTATCCACGGAGGAAATCCATGATCTCCCATACCTTAATACCCCCTTTGAAGACTGGTCCTTCTTTATCGACCAGGAAAAGGCCTGGCCCAGGCTCTTGTCTCCATTCTTTGACAAGGTATTGCTCAAGCCTGTGGTGCCGGATCCCGTGAGGAAAGAGTGGAACAAGCGATTCTCATGTAGGGATTATTCTCCCAAGTACATGCTGATCTACTTGGGCCAGATAAGGCCGGCCAAGAGCACGGTGGCCGAAGTCAAAAAGGACGTCGCCAAGTCCAACCTGATGGGCTGTCCTGTTGAACTTGTGGCTGATTACCGGAATTCATTTGAATATTTGATCCGGACCCTGAAAAGTTTAGGTGGAAGACTCAGAAGGGAGAGCTATCAGGCCCTTCCCCAGGTCTTTATTGACCGCCTCACACTGCCGCTGGAGAGCAAGAGCAGGAGATTCAGCGCCCTCAACGATGTCATCAAGCTCACAAAAAAGATCCACTCCATCGAAAGAATACAGGGTTACCTGAACCCTGGCGGGATGGAGGGATCCAGGACCAGGCTCTTTGAAAACCTGGAGGCACTCTCCCTCTTCGGGTTTACCCACAATGAACTCAAGGAGATTATCCTCATTGCCCTGGGACACACCGCCATGGGCCGGATCATCTCGGGCAAGGTCACCGAGAAGGCATTGAAACCGGTTTCTGACCTGGCCCGGACCTATGACCCGCAGCAGGCCCTCAACCTGCTCCGGTATTGCCGATTGATGGCACTGGCCGAAACCGAAGCGGCCCGTGATGCGGAGCTCAGCCACGAACAGCTTCAACAACTCTTTGAACTCTACGAATCAGCGGTCAGGGTGGTCGTCAATCGGGAACTGGACTGGGATCAGCTCCTGGACCAAAAGATCGCCGCCATGGGGGGCATTCATAACAGGATCGTCCAGAAAATTCTCATGATGATGAATTATTTTGAGTTCCTCGACAACTGGGCTGAACTGAGGCAAAAGGGTTGGATGGAGAAGGAATCCCTGGCCGATTATGATGAAGAGCGGTTGGCAAGGATAGAAAACGTCATCAAGCTGGTGAATAAAATGGAACACTTCGAGGAGATGTACCTCAACTTCGATCCATTTCAACTAAATGTTTTTTATCGAAAATTTCTTGATTTGACATTCCACGGGACGTGGCATCTCTTTGAAAGGATGGACCCTGAAAATGTTTTTGTGCTTCTCTGGATCGCCGTCAATGTGGCACAAGGGGAAATAATCAACTTTAACCCGGTATTGGCTAATGTGGACGCCCTCGACATCGAAAACCGGGTGGAAAAGGTCGAGCAGGACGTGCGGTCCATCAATATCGAGCATTTGAATCTCGCCGTTCTCAAGGAGTTCAGCGATCAACTGAACCGGGAGAATATTTCATTTATAATGGGTACCGGTTTTCAGCTGAAGGTATCTTCAAAAACCCAGGCATTGGAGATTTCCTACACGGATGTGGCCCGAGACATTAAGCGCCTAAGCACCCTGTTGCAGAGGATCCGGGGCCGTCCCGTTTCAACTATTTCCGTAACATCCCTCAAGACTCTGGAGACCCTGTTTTCCAATCTGGAGGCGTTTTTTCAAGGGCACCTCAGGATCATTCATGACGTAGACCCTGCGCCCGGCATCCCTGCCAGACAGAAGCGGTGGTTTCAGGAGGTTGAGGAACTAAGGACCACCCTGAAATCCAACTTCCTGGGCGTGATGTTTCGGCCTGAATCCCTCTATTCGGATATGGAGGCCTTATATCGCAATGTACCGTCCCTGTTGAATTTCCTGATCCCTGAATTCATGGCCCTTCTGGACCTCGACATCTCCGGGCATATTTATTTGACGGCCCCAGTAACCGATTACATCATTACGGCAACCCGGAAGTTTCAGGCCTTGATCGCCCACGACAGACAGAGCTACTACGACACGGGATTTTTGCACCGACTGGCCCAGAAGGAATTCGGGCCGATGGCCGCAGGGATCGTCGGCGTCAGCGAATTGCAACTGGAGACCCTTTGGAACATCCTGGACGCTCTCAGAAGGAATGCGGATCTGTCGGATGCACTCGCCAAATCATTCATATTTCAGGATATCGGGAGGGTTCCTCCCCTCATGGAGGCGTACAGGGAGGAGATTAATCCGGCGGATCTTGGCGACGCCGGCGCCTTCCTGGTGGAAAGGGAAAAGATTGCCGAAAGATACCACCTGACCCAACAGGGGAAATCGTACCTCATTTTCTTAATCAAACACCATGGGCTGCTTCACCATACGGTCCGCGGAGAGATATCCTTTGCCGGTCTGCAATCCGTTCTGAATGCCCGGGACAAGGAACTCTTCGACGCCTTTCTGGTCTCTTCATTCATCATACTCTCTGCGATCCGGGAAGATCTGATTCTCGAGGATCTGGCCATCCACCTCTTCCAGATAAGGACCATGTGCCATCAGATCATCGATGGAACCACAACGCTTGATGAAGCGTTGAACAAGATTTTTGAGGAGAGAGGCGCCCTTTACCATATTCTGGAGAGGTACCGGACCCAGGGACTCCCCGATGGAATTTCACTGGATGACTGTCTGGAATCGACCGAGTGGAAAGAGAGCGATCACTCGAGGACCATCGCGGCCGGAAGGATGATCTTCGCAACAGAGAGGCTCTTGAGGCTGAGAGGCATCCGATATGTTGAATTCCAGGACCTCGTGAACATGATATTGAATGTCCCCTTAAAATATATCCACAAGAAAAGAAGATTTCATAACGTGGGGTACGCCACGTTTGAAAAGGAGGTCTACGAGGCCATTCGCATCTACAAGACCCTTCAAGCCCTGGCAGAACCGGTGAGGCACTTCATCCTCGAACAGCTCATCGGAGACAGGGTGCGTATCTTCGGCTATGAGAGGGTGAGCGGTTTTCTGAGCTACGAAAACCAGATCAAACTCCTCCTGATAGGGTTGCTGGGGACCCGAGAGATCGACCCCGGCGGCCCTCCGATCTCCCTCAGCTTTCTGGGGATGATACACGAAATCGACAAACGCTACGAAGCAGTCAACGACTGGCTTAACAGGATTTCAGTGCAGCAGATCTGGGAAGAGAGATATCCGTTGGCCCATCTCTTGAGCGCCAAGACCGGCATCCTCCTCAGAAAAGGCCAATTTCCCAACCTCCTTTCCGTGGGCTTTCAGGACCGGATTTCCATCTCCCGAAAGATTTCATATCTGTCATCCATCAACGACCTGGAACAATTGAAAAACTATTTTCATTACAGCTTGAGGTCCCTGAGAACCTATCCATTCTATACGGATGACTATGAACGGTGCCTGGAAGAGGCCTTTGAAAAAAGGATGACCGAAATAACCGATATGATCTTGAACCGCACAGAAAAACAGATGGGCCTGGTCAGGGATTTCGAAGACCTGCACAACCTGGTCAACGACCTCCTGGATCGATCGTGGGATATCGGCCTCACCCCTGAGCAGAAGCACCGGCTGAACGATCTTTATGAGATGCGAAAGGATGCCTTGAAGAGAGAAAAGCTCAGCGAGATTGAAGGGTTTCTTGAAAACATCCACGAAATGGATGAGTTGAAAGACTACTGGCGGAGCATCAAGTGGTATCTGCAGAAAAACCGTCGCTACTTTGGGAAGGAATTCGAGTACTTCATCGCTGAAAAATTTGATGCGGTGAACGCTGTCCTAACCGCCTCCTGAAGCCTCCCTTTTCACCATGCCTGGCAACTGCTCATGACGTACGGTCCATCGCCCCTGGGCATGTCCGTCCCCCTGAAAGGAGGGCCACAGCGCTTGGGAAGAGACCCCACGACTCCTTCAGAACGCCCGTCGCCCATGCCGCTGCTTGACACCGAGAGGAGAATGCTACTATACTCCGCCACTTTCCTTAGCAAACAACCAGAGGTGATTGGGGGGCCATCGTGAAAAGGTATCTATTTCGGTTCATTGGGCTGGGTCTGCTTTTAAGTGCATTCATGGTTTCGTCCGCCTATGCCGCCCAAAACAGAAACAGGGGTCATGGAGACCCTTCATCCCAGGATGAGCCAACCCGGGCAAAACAAACCCCCAGGTCTGACGCCATGTCAAAAAACCCATATGCGGGTGCCATCGTGATTGACGCCGACACCGGAGACGTCCTGTTTGAGGACAACGCCGATGAAAAAGGGTATCCTGCCAGCATCACCAAACTGATGGTCCTCCTCATCATTCTTGAGGCCATAGAATCCAAACAACTCAATCTGCAAGATCCGGTTACGATTACGGCAGGGGCATCCCGGATCGGAGGATCACAGGTTTTTTTAAGAGAACACGAGGTGTTCCCGGTGGAGGAATTGCTGTATGCCACGATTGTACAGTCTGCAAATGATGCGGCGACCGCCCTGGCGCTTCATTATGCGGGGAGCAAGGAAGCTTTTGTGGATATAATGAACAGACGCGCACAGGAGATTGGGATGAAAGACACCGTCTTTCATTCGGTGCATGGTCTTCCCCCGGCAAAAAATCAACTGCCGGATATCTCCACCCCCCGTGATCTCGGCATACTCTCCCGGGAACTGTTGAAACGGCCGGGAACACTTCAGTATACCTCAACCAGAGAACGCCCTTTCCGCGCGGATACCCAACAACCGTTTGTGATGCGCAGCCACAATCATCTGCTGGGGGCCATGGAAGGCTGCGACGGGCTCAAGACAGGCTATTTCAGACGGGCGGGATTTTCCATCGCTGCAACGGCCCAGAAAAAAGGCGTCCGCGCCGTTGCGGTGATTCTCGGATCGTCTGACCGGAAGGCCCGGGATGCCAAGGCCCGGGAGCTTCTTTCCAAAGGCTTGATGCAACTGGTCGCCAAAACGCCTCAGGTGCCTGCGCCCGTTGCCCTGTCTGCGAAATCCACGACCCAAGCCCAGGAGGAGGTCAAGGCCGAGGCTGCCGAGAAAACAAACGGAGTGATCCAAATCAAGAAAAGCACGCTTCTCCTGTTCGTCATGACCATCTTAGGCATCCTCGTTCTGCTGATCGTCCTTTTTGCCGTTAAAAAGAGGAAATCCAAGGACAAGGAGATCTATTTGGATCACCTCCCTGAAGAATAACAGGGGGATTATAGCCCTATCCTGGCGACCAGTTCCTTGGTCTTCACCACGTTCATGTTCAGGCCCAATTCTTTTGTGTCAAACCCCATGGCGAGGCCCAGGACCTGGGTCAGGTAGAGGACCGGAAGGTTATAGGTCGCATTGAATTCCGCTTCGATGCTCTTCTGGTTTCCGTCGTACATGACCGAACAGAAGGGGCATACGAGGCAGAGCGCATCCACCTTCGCCTCCACGAGGGTATCCAGCTTCTTCTTGGTGACCGACAGGGCCAGCTTTTCATCCACAGGGAGTACGGGACCGCCGCAGCACATCTTCTTTCCCGGGTAATCCACCACCTCGGCCCCGGTAAGGGCCACCAACGCTTCAAGAGATCTCGGGTCTTCCACATCGTCAAAATGATCGTGGATGGAGGAGGGCTTGAGATAATGACAGCCGTAGTGAACAGCGATCTTGAGCCCCCCCAGGTCCTTTTTGAGATGGGCTTTGATGGCTTCGGCCCCCACTTCTTCAAACAGAATCCGGGCAAAATGCCTGACCCTTGGGCCCTCTCTGTAGGCCAGGCCCACTGCGGAAAGTCGCTCATTGACACGGGCCTTTTCTCCGTCGTCCAGCGACAGGTGGTGTGCGGCCTCAGCCAGCTGCGAGGCGCAGGAACTGCACAGGGAGCATATATCCAGGCCTTTCTTCCGGGCCAGGGAAAGGTTGTAGGCGGCCATGAGCGTTGCGGCGTCCCTGTCCGCGGCCTTAATGGGAAAACCGCAACACATGAACCTCTCCATCTCTATCAGTTCAATACCCAACGTCTCCGCCACCCTCCTGGCAGAAAGCTCATAATTTCTGGCCCTCGCGGGGATGGTACAGCCCAAGAAAAATGCGTATCTCATCAATCGGTTCCTTGAAGTCTTGTTAACTGAATCCGTCTCAACGGTCGCTTCCGTGCGATAAAACGGTCGCACACATCCTATCTTAAGCGGCAGCCTGTCATTCAAACAACTTCGTTATTTCCTCGCATGAGGTCGGCAATACCGGCAGCCCTGCCTTTGTCCGTTTTTTGTTGTCAAAATCATCGATCGGATAGATCCGGCCGTCACCGGTGACCAGTTTCAACTGGGCCCTTATCCCGGCAGGCGCGAACCCCTCCTTGATGGCCATATTTTTCAGGAGCGTCATGAACTCTGTAATGGTCACGCCCTGGGGGCATCTTTCCTGACACGTATAGCAGGTGGAACAGAGCCATATGAAATCGCTCTTAAGGACCTCATCCTTGAGTCCGTAAAGGGCCATTCGGATGATCTTGGCCGGGCTGAACGCCTTGTTGACAGCGGTTATGGGACAGCCTGCCACGCAACTGCGGCAGGTGAAACAGGCCTGTATCATCTCCCCTCCGGGCTGTCCGGCCAACTCCTTTAAAAAATTCGGATCGCTCCGATCCAGGTCTATGGTTCCCATAACACCACCTTGATAGCATCCGTTACGGAATTGAAGGGGGTCTCCTCCTGCCGATCCCTCAATCGCGGCATTCCTGAATCCCTCAATCCCTCAGTTCCAGCATTTCTCAATCCCTCTATTCCCCGCCTACACCTCATTAATCATGGCCATGATCTGATCTTCGCCGAAACCCTTGAGGTTCAGCGCGCCGGATCGACAGGAGGCCACACAGAGCCCGCATCCCTTGCAAAGGGCGGGATTGATTTCCATTCTGCCTGCAAAAGGCCCCTGCGTCACCACCGTAGGGGCTGAATAGGGGCAGATGGTCGCACATACGCCGCAGCCGCTGCACGCGCGGGGATCCACCTTGGCCACCGTTCCGGTCATTCGAACCGATTTCTTGGACAACAGCGTCACCGCCCGGGAAGCGGCGGCCAGGGCCTGGGCCACGGATTCATCGATCGGTTTGGGATAGTGGCTCATCCCGCAGAGGAACACCCCGTCCGTGGCAAACTCTGAAGGCCCCAGCTTGGCATGGGCCTCCACAAAAAACCCGTCTTCATTCATCGGCACCTTGAACAACTGTGCCAGCGTCTCATCCCCGTAGGGCACAATGGCCGCGGCCAGCACCACCAGGTCGGACCTGAATGTGATGGTTTCACCCAACGCGGTGTCCCGAACCTCAAGCCTGAGGCGTTTCTCATCCAAAAAGACCCTGGGTTTTTGATCCACCGAAAACGGGATAAACACCACCCCTGCCAGGCGGGCGTCACGATAGAGGCTCTCCCGTTCACCGTAGGTGCGGATATCCCGGTACAGGATATAAACCTTCATATCGGGGTTCAGTTCTTTCAGATGGAGCGCACTCTCGATGGAATGGCTGCAGCAGACCCTGGAGCAATAGGGTCGCTCAGGCTCCCGGGACCCCACACACTGGATGAACACGGCGGTCCGGACATCTTTCAATGCCGGGTCGCCTCCAATCATCTTTCGATCCAGTTCCAGGTGGGTGAGCACCCTTGAATCCTCGCCATACATATATTCTCGAGGTCGTGATTCCCTTGCGCCGGTAGCGAGCACCGCCACACCGTGTTCAATCAGGGAATCCTCCCCGTTTGAGACAAGCCTTGTCTTGAAATTCCCCACAAACCCTTCCACGTGGCCCAGCTCCGTGTCGAGGCGCACATCGATCAGGGGGTCTTTCTGAACCGATTCAATCAGTTCAGAGAGATTCCTCTGAATGTCTTCCCCCTTCCAGGTCCTGAAGAGGTTGAGGGCCTGACCGCCCAGGGCAGAAGACCGTTCCACCAGACAGACGGGAAAGCCCTGGCCTGAAAGGCTCTTTGCCGCTGCCATCCCCGAGATCCCCCCCCCCACAACAAGGGCCTTTTGGCTGATCCCCAGTTCGGTTTCCACCAGAGGCTCCATCAGAGCGGCCTTGGCCACGGCCATCCGGACAAGGTCCTTGGCCTTCTCGGTCGCAAACCGGGGGGAATCCTTATGGACCCAGGAGTCCTGGTTCCGGATGTTGGTCATTTCAAAGAGGTATTTGTTCAGGCCTGCATCCACCAGGGTCTCCTGGAACAGGGGCTCGTGGGTCTTGGGCGTGCAGGCCGCCACAACAATGCGGTTGAGACCCTTATCCTTGATGATCTGGGCGATCATCTGCTGGGTATCCGTAGAGCAGGTAAAGAGATTGTCGGTGGCATATTCCACGCAGGGGAGAGACTCGGCATAATCACGTACCCCGGGGACATCCACCACCCCCCCGATATTGATGCCGCAGTGGCAGACAAACACGCCGATGCGGGGTCTTTCCCCGGCGATCTGTTTCTCTTCCGGGACCTCCACATGCCGGGTCAGGGTGTTCCTTGCGCGGCTCAACCGGGCGCCTGCCTCTGCGGCCGCCGAACTGGCCTCAATGATGGACTGGGGGATATCCTTGGGGCCTTGAAACGCCCCGCACACATAAACGCCGGGCCTGGATGTGGCTACCGGATGAAACGATTCCGTCTTGCAGAACCCGCCCTCGGTCAGTTCGATGCCGAGCCGGTGGGCCAGTTCCAAAGACCCAGGGGAGGTCTCCATGCCCACGGATAGGACGACCATGTCAAAGGTCTCCTGGACCACGTCTCCCGCCTCGTTGACATACGGGATCAGCAGGTCGCCCGAGTCTTTGAGTGCGTCAACCGTGGGAACACGCGATCGAATGAAACGCACGCCGTGCTTTTCCCTGGCATCGGTATAGTACCGCTCGAAATCCTTTCCGTGGGTCCGCATATCCATGTAAAAAATAGCGCAGTCCAGGCCGGCCCCTGCATGTTCCTTTGCGATAACCGCCTCCTTGATGGCGTACATGCAGCAGACCGACG
>Ga0209164_1005404_pt1 | contig 10906 bp, 13 predicted proteins | sample MTBNYHSulfiMetaG_FD_187458 | JGI IMG/M metagenome (GOLD analysis project Ga0209164, IMG submission 187458) | Enrichment culture microbial communities from rom New York Harbor, USA that are MTBE-degrading - MTBE-NYH (New York Harbor Sulfidogenic)... | ecosystem: Environmental > Aquatic > Marine >... | reverse complement strand
ACTACTTCAAGGCCAACTACTTCACCGAGAACTCCGACCTGGCCGTGCTCCGGATCATGAGAATGATGGCCCGGCAGGAGGTCACCCTCTCCGGGCTCTCGGCCCCCTACCGGGTCTACTTCAACTCGGGCGAGATCAACTCCACCGTGGCCGACAAGGAGGGGGTCATGGCCGCCCTGGAGGAAAAGTACGCGGCCCGGGGGGGCCGGGTCAGCCACATCGACGGGGTGACGGTGGAGTTCGACGACTGGTGGTTCAACGTCCGCCCCTCCAACACCGAGCCGCTCCTGCGGCTGAACGTGGAGGGCCGGACCGAGAAGACGATGGCCGAGAACCGGGACGCCTTGCTGAAGGTGATCAGGGGGTAGAGGTTCTGGTGCCTTGTCTCGTAACTAATGCTGACACTTGGAATTCTGGTCTCAGGATCACATCCCTTAACCAGGTGAACAAGGAAGGGTAGGGCGGTTAGGCTTTAACTTAAGCCTAGTAGAACCTGGAAGGCGACCGCTTCCGCCGGAGGGAGATCAGCCCCACCAGCCAGCCGGCGATCAGGACCCCGGCCCCGGCCAGGAACCATCGCAGACGCCGGTTGTTGACCGTCTCGTCGGCCGCCCGGGCCAGGGTCTCGGCCTCGGCCTTGAGCTCGGTGAGCTGGTTGCGGGCCTCCTCGTACTCCTTTCTCAGCTTGAGGTAGTCGGCCGCCTCCTCGCCCAGCCGGCGGTAGTCCTCCTCCAGCTTGGTCCTGGAGGTCAGCTCATCCTTAAGCCTGGCGTCCAGCTCGGCGTTGAGCTCCTTGAGCCGGGTATTTTCGGCCTCCAGGTCATTGAAGACGGTCAGGAGCCTCTCGTTCTCGGCCTCCATCTGCTTGACCTTGAGGCCCATGGGAGGCTCCTCGGTGACATACTTGGACTGGACCCAGCCCTGGACCCCGTCCGCGTTCCGGACCAGGACCCACTCCTCCTCCTCTTCCAGAACCTCCATTCTTTCCAGGGATTTGGCCCGGCCAACCACGGAGGAGGCGTTGGCCGGCCGCTGGCGGAGGGTGATGACCAGCTCGTCGATGACGTACATGGTTTTGGCCTCGGCCGGAAGGGCGAAACCCAGGAGAAGGCAGAAGGCTGGAAGTAAGAGGCGGATATATCTTCTCATTCCGGCGTCTATCCCCCGCTGGCAACCAGTAATGGTATAGCAGATCAAAAGCCGGCTTGTCAATTTTAGCCGCAATCACGGCCAGTTTGGTCAAGCGGAGGCCGGTCCGGAGACCGGGCCATAAAAAAGCCCCCCGGCGGGCCGGGGGGCTGGTTTCGGGCCTAGGCGGGGCTCAGGAGGGCACCTTGCCGGTGTGGCAGTCGGCGCACTTCTTGGTGGGGCCGGAGGGCTTTTTGGCCTTCTCCAGCTCCTTGTGGCAGGTCTGGCAGTTATTGTGCATTGCGTTCTTGAGCTTTTCCTGGTTCTTGGCCGGGCCTTTTTTCACCATGTCGTGGCAGGCGACGCACAGTTGGACCTTGTCGCCCTCTTTCCAGACGTTCTTGCCGTCCTTGTAGTCGTGGTGGCATTCGATGCAGGTTATCTTGTAGTCCACCGAGTGCTTCAGGTGGGTAAAGCCCACCCCGGGCTTGAGGTCCTTGGGCTTCATATCCTTGGTTTCGATGACAAAAGCGTCGGGAACTTCGCCGCTCTTGGTGGTTTCGGCCAGGGCCACGGCCAGGCCAAAAGCCACGATCAGGCAGAGGACGGTTAAGGACAAGGTCAGCTTGCGACTCATTGGCTTCTCCCCTTTTGGCCAGCGACCAACTTTGTGAAATTATCTACTAACTCTAGATAGGACGAATGCCCCTCTGTGTCAAGCATGTTTTTGGCCCCATCCGGGCTCGTCCAACCCGGCCGGACCCGTTAAAAGGCGCCTCATTTTAGGCGGCGGTCAGGGGCGGGTCAAGGGCAAATTCCAGCGGGCTTTCGCCCATATTTTTCCGGCGGGGGACAGGAATTTCTTGACAACCGCCTGGAAGAGCAGGAATAATTGCCCGGAAAGGCGAACCAATGGCGGAGACGGTAAAGAGATCCGGGACCATCATCGCCGGGCTGGTGGTCATCCTGGTCCTAAGCGGGATGGCCGTTTTGGGCCGGCAGGGGCTGATGGACATGATCCGGCTCACCGGCCAGCGGGAGAGCCTGATCGAGGAGAACCAGGCCCTCCAGGAGCGAAACCAACGGATGATGAGTCTCATCAGCCGGCTGAAGGACGAGCCCCAGGCCGCCGAGGAGCTGGCCCGGGCGGAGTTGGGCCTGGCCAGGTCGGGCGAGATCGTCTACGTCTTCAGATCCTCTTCGTCCGAGCCGGGGATGAAGGTGGCCCATGGCCGACCAGGAACTGGTCCGGAAAACTAAGATCGAGATCTTCAGGGCGGTCCTGGCCCTCGACGCCAAGGCGCCCATCTTCATCGAGCTGGCCGAGTCCCTCCTGGAGGACGGCCGGCCGGGGGAGGCGGTGACCATCTGCGAGCGGGGTCTGGTCCACAACCCCGGGCTCCTGGCCGGACGGGTGCTCCTGGCCGAGGCCCTGGAGGCGGCCGGCCGGCAGGCCGAGGCCCGCTCCGCCCTGGCCTCGGCCCACAGCCAGGCCGCCCAGACCTCGGCCATCCTGGACAGGATGACCAGGCTGGAGGAGAGGCTCAGGGGGGAGGAGAAGGAGGCCCGCCAGGAGCCGGAGTTTCCGGAGCTGGCCCAGGAGGCCGGTCCGGAAGGGGAGGCGGAACCGCCGGTGGAGATGCCCAGCCCGACCTTGGCCTACCTCTACCTCCGCCAGGGGGCGCCCCGGGCCGCGGCCCGGGTCTACAAGCAGCTTCTGGCCAAGGACCCGGACAACGAGCAGATCAAGGCCAAGCTGGAAGCCCTGGCCGGCCAGCTGAGCGGGGAAGGTCCCCGGAGGACCCTGGCCGCCCTGGAGAGATGGTTGGGCCTGGTCCAGGCCAGGATCGCCGCCTTGGCCAGCTGATCCGGCCGGGCCCGCCCGGACCTTCCGGGAATCGCCGGAGTTCACTTCGTAAAACAATAGAACCATAGGGGTTTTCAAGTGTACGAGACCAGTCAGTTCAGGCGCGGCCTGCGGATCGAGTTCAAGGGCGATCCCTACAGCATCGTCGAGTTCCAGCACGTCAAACCGGGCAAGGGCGGGGCCTTTGTCCGGACCAAGCTCAAGAACCTGATCACCGGCAAGGTCCTGGACCAGACCTTCCGCTCCGGGGAGAAGGTGGAGGAGCCGGACGTGGAGGACAAGGAGGTCCAGTACCTCTACCGGGACGGCGACGGCTTCCACGTGATGGACATGACCACCTACGAGGAGGACCTCCTGACCCCGGAGACGGCCGGCGAAGCGGCCGACTTCTTCCAGGAGAACGCCAGCTTCACCGTGGTCTACTACCGCGGCCGGCCGGTGGCCGTGGACCTCCCCCCCCACGTGGAGCTGACCGTGGTCGAGACCGATCCCGGGCTCAAGGGCGACACCGCCTCGGGCGGGACCAAGCCGGCCAAGCTGGAGACCGGGGCCGTGGTCCAGGTGCCTCTTTTCATCAACGAGGGGGAGAAGATCAAGATCGACACCAGGACCGGCCAGTACATGGAGCGGGCCAAGTAGGGGTTTTGCCCGGATATTTCATGAGCCAATCTACTGCGGGGGCCATCTCCTGGTTACGACGCTTGAATTCGGCATTTTGATCCTCGACATACGATTTTCAAGTATGCCTGCGGATCAAAATGCCGAATATCTGCACGTCTCACCGACGAATCTGGCCCCCTCGCTACGATCGCTCATGAAATATCCAGGCTAGGCGGAGACCGGGCAGGTGGCCGGGGGCTCAAAGGGGTCAATACTCAGAGCCGGCCAGGTGGTCCTGGAGGCCGGGACGGGTTTCTTCCGCCACAACTGCTTCAACCTGGCCGCGGCGGTGGCCTTCTACTCCATCCTGTCCCTGATCCCCTTCTTCTTCATCGTCGTCTCCCTGGCCGGGAGGCTGGTGGGCTCGTCCGAGTCGGTCATGATGGCCATCGACCGGCTCCTGGCCGACGCGATCCCCTTTTACAGCCACCTCCTGATGAACGAGGTGACCAAGATCAGGCTGGGCTCCGGGTTCTACGGCCTCATCGGGCTGCTGTTCATCCTCTGGACCGGCTCCCTGATCTTCGACAGCCTGGAGTACGCCTTCAACCAAGTCTTCGAGTCCCCCCGGCGCAGGCCCTTTCTCAAGACCAAGCTGATGGGGCTGGCCGTCTTCCCGGTCGGAGGCTTCCTCCTGACCCTGGTTTTTTTCCTGAGCGCCCTCCTCGGCATGGTCCAATCCCTGTCCGTGACCGAGTACCTGCCCTTCCTGGGCCGCTTCAAGACCACGGCCATCGAGGTGGCCCTGGCCTCGATCCCCCATCTGTTCCTGTTCGCGGTCCTGGTCATGGCCTTCCGGATCGTCCCCGCGGTGACGATCACCTACGGCCAGGCCTGCCTGGGGGCGGGGATCTCGACCCTGGGCTGGGTGGTCCTGAAACAGGTCTTCGGCCTGGTAATCATCCCCAACCCCAACTACGGCGTGGTTTACGGCTCCCTGAAGGCCATGATAATATTGATTCTGTGGATCTTCTTCGCCGTTTGCCTGGTCCTCTTCTCGGCCGAGCTGATCGCGGCCTTGAGAAGGAGGAGCCCCCGGGAGGTTTTCCTTGCCTGACTTCAACCCCAGCTTCAGGGCCACCGGAATCGGTTCGGTCCCCTTCGAGCGGCCCGAGGAGATCCTGGACCTGATCCTGGAGCGGCTGCCGGAGATCCCCTTCTGGCCCCAGCTGACCCGGCGCAGCCCCTGGGAGGACATGATCCTCCAGTTCGCCCCCGGCCTGCCGGCCCTTAAAGCGGACCCCGGGGCCAGGAGGGTGGCCGTGGACCCCACGGCCGACCGACCCCAGGCCCTGACCGCCTTTTACGAGCAGGCCCTGTCCGGGGAGTGGAAGGAGCTGGGCCTCAACCCCGACCAGGCGGCCGGCTTCTTCGCCCTGGCCGAGAGGGTGGCCCGGGAAAAGGGCGGGGTGAGGAGGCTCAAGGGCCAGGTCACCGGGCCGGTGACCTTCTGCCTGGCGGTCAAGGACCAAAACGGCCGGGACGTGATCCACGACCAGGAGCTGAGGGAGGCTTACGCCCTGGGGCTGGGGATCAAGGGGGCCTGGCAGGTCCAGAACCTGCCCCAGGGGTTGGATCCGTCCCTGGTTTTCCTTGACGAGCCGGCCCTGACCGGCTTCGGCTCGGCCTTCATGGCCCTGGAGGGCAAGGAGGCGGTGGGGCTCCTCAACGCGGCCATGGAGCCGATCCACCGGGCCGGGGGGCTGACCGGAGTCCACGTCTGCGGAAACACCGACTGGTCCACCGTCCTCAAGACCGACCTGGACGTGGTCAACTTCGACGCGGCCGGCTTCGGCCAGGGGTTCACCCTCTACCCCAAGGAGATCCAGGCCTTTCTGGAGAGGGGAGGGGTGATCGCCTGGGGGATCGTCCCCACCCTGACCTACACCGGCCAGGAGACCGAGGCGGAGCTGATCCGCCGCCTGGAAGGCCTGATCGACGACCTGGCGGCCAAGGGGCTCCCCCGGTCTTTGATCCAGGACCGCTCCCTCCTGACCACGGCCTGCGGGATGGGCTCCCGGAAGCCGGAGGAGGCCAGGCGGATCCTGGACCTCCTGGCCGGGATCTCCCGGAAAATGACGGGTCAGGCCTGAAGGCGCCCGGGCTCGGGCCGTCCCTCCGGCCCCCTCCGTTGACAGCCCCAAGGCCCTCTGGTAGTAACCAGACAGCGGAAGTGGATAGCTCTCTGGTGGGGCTCCCGGACTTCAAATCCGGTGAGGGGCGTGAAGAGCGTCCCTGGTGGGTTCGATTCCCATGCACTTCCGCCAAATCATTTCAAAAGGTTAGGGGCAAGGACATTTTTGAGGAGGCTTTTTAGGAGCCTAAATTTGACAACACTTGACAACACGCCGACAACCATCCCGCCAATTGATACAGTCTTCAGAAATGATGAAGAGCTCAAATCCGCAGGGGTAACTCTCTCTGATAACAAGAGATTAGCAACTCCCCGGCCAGCTCCCCCCGCTCCTGGTTCAGTTATTGGCTGCCTAACGGACTTCAGTCTTCATAGTAACTCAATTCTGATTGAGCTCTAGGACTACCAATGTTGAGCGTTATTGGGACAGGGATCTACGGATTCATAGAGGACAAGGATTATCTGAAATTTCTTCTTGGAAGTTCACTTTTTCTGAGTGAAAGCAATAAAATAGAATCTAATGTACAAATAATTTTTAAACAATTGGCAGGTGTAAAGTATTTATAACTAAAGGCGCCATGCAATACAACGTGCCTTTGTGGGGCAGGGGTATCTTTTCGAAATTTTTTATTTGGGAGCGTGGCTTGAAACCATTTTCTATAAAATGTAGTTTGTAAATATTTATGGAGAATTACTGTCATATCTTTTGTAAAATTAGTATTATATTTAGATTTGAGAATTATATCTCGAAAATAATTTACTTTATTTTCAAAACTAACGGGCAGGTGAAGTTTATTTCTTCTAATGTGATCAGAAATTAAACCTTCTATCTGCGGCAGAAGAAGATAGATTGGAGACACAAAATCCCCTTTTTTATAATATCCTATCGCATTATTGAAAATAATCATCCTGCTTTGCGCTAATGATATACTTCCCCAACGATTGGATAGGGTATCTAATACATGTTTGTTAATGTATTCGACGGCATAATTATCAATTTCTTCTTGATCGGAATTATTGCTTGCTTTATATAACATCGTGCCATATGGATGAGGAAATAAAGAGAAATTTGGTATCCAACCACTTCTGATTAGTTTTTTTATAAATTTATCTGTCCTTAACTTCATAGTTTTTAAATTTGTCCATCCTAATACGGCTGTAATATTATATCCTGAGGCAAGATCAATTCCTATTTTATAATATTCATATTTTCTTTTTCTTGACATATAATATCTTCTGTCTAAACATATTTTTGCTGTCCATAGATTTGTTGTCCAGTATCCCCTTGTAACTGGATCAAATATTATTAAAATAAAATCGTAGTAATATTTTGAATTATATGGTGGTATTTTTATAAATGTATATTCTCTAATATCGAGAGTTGTAACGATTTTGCCAGGGGAAAAACCTTTTGGATTTTTTGCAATACCACGCATAATAAGTTTAAAGTTTTGTGGAAAATAAAAACTAAGATTAAAATTTTTATGATCGTCAATGACTAAATAAATTAAACAATATGCAAATGGAAATTCATCATCAATTTTCTGATTCGGAAATTTATCATTGTAAGCTTTCTTCGCTAATTCAATGCAATAAATAGGGTCAATTGGCAGATTGAAATCATTTAATTTATATTTTCGTTTCATTCTTCTTCTCGAATAAAGGTCCAAAATTTCGTCGCCTTATTGGGTGGTTAATAATAGCACAATCAAAACCATAATGACAAGCTCTGATCATAATTAGATATAAGCAACTCCCCGGCTATCCTCCCACCATTCTTGCCCCGATTGTTGGAAGTGTAACGGACTTCCGTCTCAAGAATAAATTGACCCCCATAGATCTCCCGGACAAAAGGGTCATCATCATAGCTCAGGAGCCACTTTCCCTTTAGCTGCCCCAAGGCCTTGCTCAGCCGACGGTGATCTTTCTGGCTCATGGTGTGTTTGTAGCAATCCCGTCCCTGGGCCGTGGTGGTCATCATGTAGGGCGGGTCCAAGTAAAAGAAGGTCTCCTCTGAGTCCCACCTCTCCAGGCAGGCCAGGGCATTCTGGTCGTTGATGTAGACCCCCTTGAGGCGGTGATGGGTAGCCTCCAGATCATCCATGTCCAGGCTTCTGGGCGGCCGTATTCTGGAGAAGGCCCAACCCCCGCCGGGCCTGGCCCCGAAGCTTTGTTTAAGCGCATACCAGAACATCAAGGCCCGCTCGATCTCATCCTTCCACTCCCCGTCCTGGAGGCGCTTCACAAAGTCATGGTAGTCCCGTTCGGCCGTTATGAGGAAGATCCGCCGGCGGTAGAGATCCTCAAACCGATCACGGGCCACCCGGAAAAGGTTGACCAGGTCCCCGTTGAGATCGTTGAGAACTTCCACTTTTGACCTGGCCTTGGCGAAAAAGACCCAAGCAGCCCCCATGAAGGGCTCTACGTAAGTGGTGTGGGGAGGGATCAAGGAGACGATTTTGGGGGCGAGCTGGGACTTACCGCCGACCCAGGGAATGAAGGAGCGCATATCCGACCTCTACCGCTGTGCTATACTCCCTCCGCCCTGCAGGGCGGGAGGGTCGAGGTTCAACCTTGGTCGGATGCTTGTTCATCCGGCCGCCGGTCGGGGTGTGCGGCTCCGGCCGGCGGCCCTCCACTAATCGATAACGAGTCCTGCGGGCAAAAGCTTTCGTTGCTTCATGCCGGTGAAGGCTCTGGGGCTGACTCCCAGGAAGGCGGCCGTCTGGGCCTGGGTGGTGAAGGCCTCCCTTGCGGTAACCAAGGCCAGGAGCCTCAGATTCTCCAGCCTCGGCTCCGGGAGGAGGTTGAGGAGGCGGATCATCAGCTCCACCGCCTCCCGGCCGTCCTCTCCCTCGGGGAGCCTGACCTCGGGCTTGGGGGCCGGCTCTCCGGTATTGATGGTCAGATTGCCGCCGATCTGGAGGCTGGTCACGTTCATTACCTGGCCATTCTTCGGACCCTGACTAATGATCCTGTCCAGGACCTGTTGGGAGATCATGGGGGCGATCTCCATCTTCTCCAGATCGGGCACGGTTAGTCCCCCTTGTCCTTGGAGAGCCTTCCTTTCACGTTAGCCAATCCCTCTGAGAGCCTGTCCGCGGCGCTGAAAAGCTGGTTTTCATTGTCCCGTCGTTCCTGCCGACACTCGGCCTCCCGTTTCTCAAGCCTGGTCAGAGCCGAGGAGAAGTTGTTGTTGATGGTCTCTATGGCCTTGAGCCAGGATTCCTGGGCAATGCTAAACATGGACCGGCTATTTTCCATGGCCTTGTTGAAAAGGCGATTGAAAAGCCCGGCCATTCCAAGCGCCCCGGCCTTGAACCCCGACGAGCCGCGACTGCGGAGTTATGGGGCCGGCTTCCTCTTTACGGGCATGGATCACCTCCGCTTCGCGGTTTACCGGCGAAACTTTCGTCCGTCAAAACTGGCCAGGCCAGGCCCTTATAAAATCGGTTGACGGTCTCTTAAAGAACGAAGGCAGAAGCATCCCTTGGTTTTGTCTCTTGACGATGCCTGGGAAAAGACTGAACAATGGCCTGGAGATGAGAATGGCTTCAGGTTTCTTTGGGCCCAGAGGGGCCCCACCCTGGAGGAGTTCATCGAAAAGCCGTACCAGAACCGGATATCCTTACTCCGGGCCGAGGCCGAAAACAGGGGCCGTCCGGTCCCTTGACCAATAAATACCTCATCACCCTTTTCCAAAGGATAGAAGCGGAAGATGACCGGGTTATACATTCTGATCGGTTTAATCGTGGTCCTTGCTCTTTGGCTGGTCTCCATCTACAACCGTCTGGTGCGGAAACGAAACCTGGTGGAAGAAGGCTGGTCCGGCATTGAGGTCCAGCTTAAACGCAGAGCCAACCTCATCCCCAACCTGGTGGAAGCGGTAAAAGGCTACATGGGTCACGAGCGCGGCGTCCTGGAGAAGGTCACCGAGCTACGCGGCCAGAGCCTCCAGGGCGGCCCTCCCGCCCAAAGGGGGGCGGTGGAGAGCGCCTTGGCGGGAGCCTTGGGTAAACTCCTGGCCGTGGCCGAAGGGTATCCGGACCTGAAGGCCAATCAGAACTTCCTGGGGCTTCAGGGCTCCCTCTCCGAGGTGGAGGAGCAGATTCAACTGGCCCGGAGGTATTACAACGGAGCCGTGCGGGACCTCAATATTGCGGTCCAATCCTTTCCGGCCAACTTGGTGGCGAGCCGGTTCGGGTTTAAAGAGGCGGAGTTTTTCGAGCTGGAAGATCCCGCCGACAGGGCCGTGCCCCAAGTAAATTTCAGCTAAGTCGAAGTTTTGAACGGTTAGATATCTCTCACTCCTTTGGTTCCGGGAGGGCAGCCATGGGCCGGTGTTTCCGCTCAGTGGGTTTTTTTATAATCCTTGCCCTGATATTCCTTCCGGCAAGCTCCTGGGCCGAGGCGGAACGCATCCTGGATTTCAACAGCGCGGTGGTCATTCGCCCCGACTCCTCCCTGGAGGTGACCGAAACAATCAAGGTCAGGGCCCTTGGGCAGGAAATAAAACGCGGCATCGTCCGCGAGTTCCCGACCAGATACCGGGGCCGCTTGGGCGGCACCGTTCAGGTCGGGTTTGAGATAAAAAACATCCTCCGCGACGGGCGCCCGGAACCCTATCATACCGAAAACATCTCCAATGGCGTGGCCATCTATATCGGAAGCAGGGACGTCTTCCTCAAACCCGGGGAGTACACCTACACCATCGTCTACGAAACCGGCGGACAACTGGGCTTTTTCAAAGATTATGACGAGTTGTACTGGAACGTCACCGGCAACGGCTGGACCTTTGCCATTGACCGGGCCCAGGCCGTAATCACTCTGCCCCCGGGAGCCGAGATCCTGAACCAGGCCGGCTACACAGGCCCCCAGGGAGCCAAGGGGAAAGACTTTGCCGTTAAAAAGGTAGACCAGGGGATTATCTTTACCACCACCAAACCCCTGGCCCCCAAGGAGGGTTTGACCGTGGCCGTATCCTGGCCCAAGGGGCTGGTGGCCCAACCCAGCGCCCTGGAAACGGCCCTCAAGAATTACCGACCCGCGCTGGTGGGGCTGGCCGGCCTGGTGGTGGTTTTTCTCTACTTTCTGGTTTTCTGGTTCCGGGTGGGTCG
>Ga0209164_1005398_pt1 | contig 10917 bp, 9 predicted proteins | sample MTBNYHSulfiMetaG_FD_187458 | JGI IMG/M metagenome (GOLD analysis project Ga0209164, IMG submission 187458) | Enrichment culture microbial communities from rom New York Harbor, USA that are MTBE-degrading - MTBE-NYH (New York Harbor Sulfidogenic)... | ecosystem: Environmental > Aquatic > Marine >... | reverse complement strand
CCGAGGTGAACTATGAGGGCCAGCACCACGCGATCGGCCAGGCCAACAACATGTTCGTCTTCCCCGGGGTGGGTCTCGGCGTGCTGGTGTCCAAGGCACGCCGGGTCACTCAAGGCATGTTCCTCGCGGCCGCGGAGGCGCTGGCGGCCAGCGTGACCGCCGATCAGCTCAATCGTGGATCTCTCTACCCACCCATCACCGAGTGCCGCACGGTCTCCCACCGGGTGGCCCACGCCGTGGCCGCTCAAGCCTGCAGCGAAGGCATGGCCGCCGCCTCCTGCGTGGACATCGAGGGCACGATCAACGCGACGATGTGGTACCCGGCCTACGTGCCTTACCGGCCGGCATGACCCGCCGCACCCCGGACCAGGGAAGCCCGGGCGCCGGGCCCCCGCCTCCGCCGTAAGGGCGAGCCGGGTCCTACGGCCCCCATCCCGGGACGCCGGGAGGCGATCGCCTCTATGCGGCGGCCCCCGACGCGGCCTACCTTGAAGCCGCTCAGGCGGCGAAGAGAGGTGGCGCGCGATGCAATACCGTCCGGCCCTGGACGCCACGACCGGCCAGCTCTACCTCCCCGTGGAGGAGCGCGGGCGGGCGCTACTCGAAGAACCCCTCTTGAACAAGGGCGCGGCGTTCACTCAAGAGGAGCGGGAGGCTCTCGGGCTGCGGGGGCTGCTTCCCGCCCACACCACCACCATGGACGAGCAGCTCGCCCGGGTGCGCTCCCAGTGGGACGAGAAGCCCAACGCCGTCGAGAAGCACATCTACCTGGCCGGCCTGCACGACCGCAATGAAACGCTCTTCCACCGCTTCATCCTCGAGAACCTCCGCGAGGCGGTACCCGTCGTGTACACCCCCACGGTGGCTGAGGCTTGCCGCACCTGGAGTCGCATGTTCCGGGGAGCGCGCGGCATCTATGTAACGCCGGGTGACCGGGGCCAGATCGTCCGGGTGCTGCGCTGTCGCGGCATCCGCGAGGCGGCGGTCATCGTGGTCACCGACAACGAGCGGATTCTGGGCATCGGCGACCAGGGCTGCGGCGGCATGGGCATCCCCATCGGGAAACTGGCCCTCTACAGCGTCGCTGCCGGCATCCACCCCTCGCTCTGCGTGCCCATCTCCCTCGACGTGGGCACCAATAACGAGGGACTGCTCCGCGATCCCTTGTACCTGGGGTGGCGCGCTCCGCGCCTGCGCGGTGACGACTACTGGTCGCTGGTGGACGAGTTCGTGATGGCCGTCAAGGAGGTCTTCCCCAACGCCCTCTTGCAGTGGGAAGACTTCGCCAACGTCACCTCGTTTCGCAACCTAGAAACCTACCGGGACGTCCTGCCGTCCTTCAACGACGACATCGAAGGCACGGCGGCCATGGTGGTGGGCGGCCTCATGGCCGGCCTGCGCCGCACCGGGGGAGGCCTGTCCGACCAGACCTATGCCATCTACGGTGGGGGGTCTGCCGGGACCGGCATCTACCGCCAGATCGTCAGCGAGATGGAGCGGGAGAGCCTCACCCGGGAACAGGCCGCGGGCCGCATCTTCGTACTGGATCGCCAAGGCCTGCTCGTGGAGGGCGACAAGGGACTGGACGATCGGATGCGCACCCTGGCCACCAAGCGGGAGACCGTCAAGGAGTGGCGGGTGCGAGGCGATCGCATCGGCCTGGAGCAGGTGGTGGAGCACGCCCGGCCCACGGTGCTCATCGGCGTCTGCGCCCAACCCCGCCAGTTCACCGAGGCCGCGGTACGCCAGATGGCTTCCTACAACGAGAACCCGATCATCATGCCGCTCTCCAATCCCTCGGCCAACGCCGAGGCCGACCCGGCCGACCTCGTCGCCTGGTCCGACGGCAAGGCCTTGGTGGCGACGGGGAGCCCCTTCGGCGATGTGATGCACAACGGCCGCCGCCACCGCATCGGCCAAGCGAACAACGTGTTCGTCTTCCCGGGCATCGGCCTCGGCGTGTTGGTCTCCAAGGCCCGCCAATTGACCCCCAACATGTTCAGCGCCGCCGCCCGAGCCCAGGCGGCTTGCGTCGATGAGGACATGCTCGCCCAGGGCAGCCTGTACCCGCCGATCTCCGAGGTGCGCGACGTGTCGCGCCGGGTGGCTCACGCCGTGGCCGAGCAGGCGGTGGCCGATGGGGTAGCCGACCCGGTCGTGGACGTCGAGGCGGTCATCAACCAGGTCATGTGGTATCCCGCCTACCTCCCCTATCGGCCCGCCTAGGTACCGCGCCCCCGGCACGCGCCGGGCGAGAGGGGTAATCTGATGTCAGCGGAGTAAGGGGCCCCCCGCAAGGGGAAACCTTGCAGCAGAAAGCCCCCGGCGGCGAGACCCGTCACCGGGGGCTTCTGCATCGCCGGAGCAGGCGAGACAAGGAGCTGCAAGTGCGCCGCGGTGAGCCGGGGAGCCTCCGAGCGGTGGCCCTCCCCACCGAGCACGGCGGCTGGGGGCTCACCCTGGAGCCCGTACTGCTCGGGCTGCTCGTCGCTCCGAGCCTGCCCGGAGCGGGAGTGGCTGCGGCCGCGGTGGCCGTCTTCCTGGTCCGCCGCCCGCTGCGGCTCCTGGCGGAGGATCTCCGCCGGGGGCGGCGCCTCCCCCGCACCGCGCTGGCTGTCGGTGTGGTGGCCGCCGGCGCGGCGATCGCCGCCGCCGGGCTGGCCTTCGCCTCCTGCCGGGCCGGCGGGCGGTTCTGGTGGGCGGTTGCGGCCGCCCTCCCCGCCGCCGTAGCGCAAGTGGCCGCCGACCTCACGCGCCGCAGCCGTAGCCTCTGGGCCGAGGCCGCCGGAGCCCTGGCCATGGGCGCCGCCGCGCCGGCCGTGGCCCTGGCCGGCGGCTGGGAAGCCGCCCCCTCCTTCGCCCTCTGGGGAGTGATCGCCGGCCGGTCGCTGCCCTCCATCCTCTTGGTGCGAGCGCAGTTCCGTCGCGCCCGGGGAGAGCCGGCCGCACCGGCACCCGCTCACTTCGGCCACGGCGCCGCCGTGGCCGGCTTGACCACTCTCGGCGCCGCGGGCCTCCTCCCCTGGACGGCTGCTGCCGCCGTTGCCTTCCTGTGGGCCTTCGCGGTGTGGGCCCTGGCCCGCCCCCCGCTGCCTACCCGCACCCTGGGGTGGGCCCAGGTGCTCGCCGGACTGCTGGTAGTCGCTCTGACCGCGGCCGGCCACCATCTCGGCTGGTGAGATCCGGCGGGAGTAGGGTTGCCCCACGCGTATGCGCAACGTCCACGAGCGTGAGATCCCGGCCCCGGCCGAAGCGGTCGGGCGCCTCCTCGACGGCCTCGGTACCCACCCCGACCCTCTCTGGCCGGAAGGACCGTGGCCCGCAATGCGTTTCGACCGGCCGCTGGAGGTGGGTGCCCTCGGGGGGCACGGGCCGATTCGCTATCGGGTGGAGCGGTACGAACCGAGGCGCCGGGTGCTCTTCCGCTTCACCGGTCCCCCGGGACTGCAGGGCACCCACGAGTTCTCCGTCGCCGAGGCCCCCGGCGGATCCTTCCTGCGCCACGCCATCGAGGGCCGCACTTCCGGGGCCATGCGCCTCTCCTGGCCCCTCGTCTTCCGCCCGCTGCACGACGCCCTCATCGAGGACGCCCTCGACAAGGCAGAGAGCACCCTCACCGGGATAGCCGTCCCGGGGCGACCGTGGTCCCTCCGGGTACGGATGCTGCGGCGCCTGGCCCGTGGCCGAGGTTGAGCCGGGCCTCAGCGCGCCGGGAGGACGTTGCACTCCTCGGTGAGGTCGGCGGTGCCGGCGACCGTCTCCACCGCCTCCAGGGCCGACCGCACCTTCAACCGAATTCGCTCGGGGTCCACGATCGGCAGGTTGCGGAAGTTGAGGTCGTGGGCGTAGTAGGGGTAGCCGAAAGCCACGGTGGCGATGTCGTTGAGGTCCAGGGTGGTGGCGTACTCCACCAGATCGGGCAGGAAGGAGAGGGGGATGTTGCTGGTGGCGCTCTCCCGGACCGCCCGGGCGATCTGGGAAAACCGCGTGGCCACCGTGACGGCGTCGATCTCGGCCGCCAGCGCGCGCAGGGTGCAGCGCTGGCGCTGCATGCGATGGGAGTCGCTGGTGCCGGTACGGTTGCGCACGAAGGCCAGGGCTTGGTGCCCGTCGAGGTGGTAGGTGCCGGGCTCGGCAATGGTCACCCGCACCGGGTCCTCCCCCTCCCGCGCCGGGGAGAAGCCGACGTCCATAGTCTCGGTGATGTAGACATCCAACCCGCCCAGGGCATCCACCAAGTCCACGAACCCGGCCATGTCGACCAGCACGTAGTAGTCGATGCGCAGACCGAGCAGCAGGCTGAGTGCCTGGCGCAGCGCCTCCATTCCCGGGTCCACCGCCTCGGGGAAGGTGCGCACCCAGGCCTGGGTGTAGGTCCAGATGGCGTTCATCCGGTCGGGGAAGCACCTGCAGGACTGCTCCTTGAAGCCCTCCCAGGCGGGCGGCTCCACTCCCTCCTTCTCGGCGGCCGCCACCGCCTCCTCGTACTCCTCCTGCAGGAAGGCTTCGTCCCAGTCCTCCGGCAGGGGTGCGTAGACCATGTCGCGCGAGATGCTGAACAGCACCGCCTTGCCGGTTTCCAGGTTGATGGTGGCCACGATCATCACGTCGGTGCGCAGGCTCCAGCGCCCCGGCCCGGCATCGCCGCCTGCCAGCAGGATCGTCAGCCGGTCCTTGTCGAGACGCTCGTGGAGCGGCACGAAGGGAGCGTTGTAGAAGGCCGGTTCGCGGGGAATGATGACGGGGCGCACCGGGTGCAGGTCTTCCTCCGGGATCCATCTCTCCTTGGCCCACTGCGAGGCGTTGGGAGGCAGGGTGGACGGCGTGATGAGGGGAACGGTGGTGGTGGTGGTCGGGGGGGCAGCGGTGGTTGTAGGGCCCAGGTCCTCCTCGGTGAACCCCTGGTCGAGCAGTGCCTGCTCCCTTTCCTCCAACGGGGGTAACTCGCCGGAGACGGTGAGGGCCTCAATGGTGTCGATGGCTTCCAGCCCGTAGTCGAACAACACGGCGTGGGGAACGACCACGGCGGCGAGGAGCACGATGAGGAGGGCCCGGGCCGGCCAGCCTCTGCCCGGTTGTGTGCCGGGGCGGAGGCGGCGCTCGAGGGCATAGGCGTCGGCTACGGCAAAGACGCGCACCGCCAGGACGACCAGGTTGACCGCCAGCAGCACCCACAGCCAGCGGGGCTGGACGAAGGTGCGCAGCAAGTAGACCGCCCCCTGAGCAGCAAACCAGAGGGTGGCCCCGAGGCCGGCCCCGGCCACCGCCAGGAGCAGTAGCGACCGGCGCCGCCGCCCCGCGTACCACTGCCCCGCGCCCGGGAGCAGCGTGGAGAAGAAGGCCGCCAGAGCCGGCCGTCCCCGCCGTCCAGCGGACGGAGAGGAACCCTTCAGGTCGACCATGGTCCGGTTCCGGAGCGCATCGGCAGCCACGATAGGAGGCTTGCCGAGATGTGATAGCGGCCCCACCTCGGCCGGGGTGCGCGAGACTGCAGGACACGATGAGCCACGAGACGACAACGGCCCGCCTGGCACAGCGCGGGGTGTTCGTGGGCACCTGCTCGTGGACCGACCCCACGCTGGTCGAGGCGGGCACCTTCTACCCGAGCCGGGAGATGAGCCCGGCCGACCGCTTGGCCTATTACGCCGGGCAGTTTCCCATCGTCGAGGTCGACGCCACCTACTACGCCCCTCCGGCCCAGCGCACCTCCGGCCTCTGGGTGGAGCGCACCCCGCCCGACTTCACCTTCGACATCAAGGCCTTCCGCTTGCTCACCCAGCACCCCACGCCGCCCCGGTCGTTGTGGAAGGACCTCGCCGCCGCCCTGCCCGACGACATGCGGGCCAAGCGCAACCTGTATGCCCGCGACCTTCCCCGGGAGCTCATGCAGGAGGCCTTCGAGCGCTTCGTGTCGGCCCTCCTGCCCCTGCACTCGGCGGGGAAGCTGGGGGTGGTCCTCTTCCAGTTGCCCCCCTACGTGGTTCCTTCGCGCGGTGCTTACGGCTACCTGGCCTGGGCGGCGGAGCGACTGGCCGAGTACCGGGTGGCGGTCGAGTTCCGCCAGGAGCGCTGGATGGACGAAGCCCACCGCGAATCCACTCTGGCCTTCCTGGAGGAGCACCACCTGTCCTATGTGTGCGTCGATGCACCGCAGGGGTTCCGCAGTTCGGTGCCGCCGGTGGCGGCGGCCACCGCGCCGCTGGCCGAGGTCCGCTTCCACGGGCGGAACGCCGAAACCTGGGAAGCACCGGGGATCGGAGCCGCCGAGAGGTTCCGCTACGAATACTCCCCGGCCGAACTGCAGGAGTGGGTGCCGCGCGTCAAAGCCCTGGCCGAACAGACCGGCCGGGTGCATGTGCTCATGAACAACTGCTACGCCGACTACGGGGTCAAGAGCGCCCGGCAGTTGGCGATGCTGCTCGAACAGGCGTGGTGAAGCACCGGCCGTGACCCCGGCACTTCGCCCGGTTGCCTGTTTCCGGCCGTCGCCGGCCTCGGCTCAGTCCTCGTCCCCGTGATAGCGGAACGAGACACGCACCTTCGCCCGGTAGGCGACCACGGCCCCGTCATCGTCGAGCTGCAGGTCGAGCTCCTTGATCTCGGCGATGCGCAGATCCCGAAGGCTCTTGGCTGCCTGGGCTACGGCAGCCTTGGCCGCCTTCTCCCACGACTCGCTGCTGGTCCCGATGAGCTCGACCACCTTGTACACGCTGTCGACCATCGCCGTCCCCTCTCTGCCGCCGTCGACCTCAAGGATGCCCTATTTCGCGGCACAACGACGGCCCGACGCGCCGGTTTCTCACGGGACGAGGGGCTTTCTCGCCGCGAGAGGGACTACCTTTCCCCCATGAGGCTCTCATCACCCGCCTTCGGCAACGACGAAGCCATCCCCCCTCGATTCACCTGCGACGGCGCCGACGTCTCTCCCGCCCTCGACATCACCGACATCCCCGAGGGCGCCGCCTGCCTGGCCGTGATCATGGACGATCCCGACGCTCCCATGGGTACCTGGGACCACTGGGTGACCTACGACATCCCCATCGCCGGCACCATCCCCGAGGGAGCCAAGGCCCTGGGCACCCCCGGCCGCAACTCCTGGCGCAAGACCGGCTACGGAGGGCCGTGCCCGCCCTTCGGCGAGCATCGCTACTTCTTCAAGGTCTATGCCCTCGACCGTGCCCTCGGCCTGCCGGCCGGAGCCTCCAAGAAGCAGGTCCTCGAGGCGCTGCGGGGCCGGGTTCTCGCCGAGGCTTCTCTCATGGGTCGCTACTCGCGCCGCTGAGGGTGCCGGGGCTCAGTCCGGAGCCCGGTGGTGGAGGCGGTGCACCAGATAGGCGATGGCCCCCGCGGGGATGGGCAGCCAGAACGAGAAGAGCCGGTAGGCCAGCGTGGCCAGCAGGGCGTCGCCGGCGGCAATGCCCGACACCGCCAAGGTGGCGGCCAGGCCGGCCTCCACGAAGCCCAGGCCTCCCGGGGTTATGGGGATCATGCCGAGCACCGAAGCCGCCCCGTAGGCCAACAGCACCAGGCTGAGCCGCGGCTGGGCGCCGATGGCCCGCAGGGCGGCTACCAGCACCAAGTAGTCGAGGATCCAGTTGGCGGCGGCAAAGCCCACGGCCTGCCACCAGCGGCCTCCCATGGCCGCCACCAGCTCGTTGCGCGTGCGCAGCAGCGCGTCGCGGCGCACCATCCTTCCCCGGGTCAGGCGGTGCGGCAGCAGACGGCTCAGCCGCTCCGCCAGGGTACCCACCAGGAGCAGGGGCCGGTCGGAGCGCACTAGGGCCGCCCCGATGCCGAGCGTGAGGATGAACAGGCCCAGCCCGGCCAGGGCGACGGCGAGCAGGCCGCGAGGCACCGCGGCCGCCACCGCCGCCGAGAAAGCCCCGGCGGCAGGCAGAGCGAACAGCACCATGCTGCTGATTAGGGAGTTGGCGGTGAGGGCCGCCGCAGCCCCGGCCGGATCCACTCCGGAGCGGTGCAGCAGACGGAAGTACACCGCTCCGCCTACCACCACCCCACCGGGTACCGCCCGGCTGGCGGCGTTGGCCGCCAGTTGCGCGGTAGCGGCCACCGGCCAGCGCAGCCCCGGCACCGCCAGGCGCGCCAAGCCCCAGGCGGCGGCGAAGCTGCTGATCTCCAGGCCCAGCATCACGGCCAGCCACGGCCACTGCACCCGGCTCAGTTGGGGAGCGCTGGCGAAGACCGCGACCAACTGGGGAGCCAGGTAGTAGAGCGCCACCCCTCCTGCCACCAGGAGCACCAAGCGGCCCACCAGCGGCCACAGCCAGCGCCGCCGCTTCTTGGCAGGGGGCCGGCGCGGGGCCGCTGCGGCGGGATCGGCGTCGCTCATGCCCCTAAGGATGGCGCATCGCGACGACCGGTGGAGCGATGCCGAGTCCCCTACGGGTGGGCTGCTCTCTCAGCCATCGAGAATCACCTCTGCCGGGACCGGTTCGATCCCGGCTTCGGCCACCCCGTCTGCGGGCAGATGCTGCGGGGGCATGAGACGCCAGATCAGCAGGGATCCGGCCAGGGCGATCCCGCAACCGATCAGCGAGGCCAGCCCGATGGCATCCACGAAGGCGGCACCGGCCGCCGCCGCCAGGGCTTGGCCCTGCTCGGGGGGCAGCGAGGAGGCGATGTGGGCCGCGGCACCCACCGAGTCGCCCGCCGCTGCCGCCACATCGGTGGGCAGCCCGGCCAGCGCCGCCGCCACCCGATTGCCGTAGATGGTGAAGATAACGGACCCCATGACGGCCGCCCCCAGAGCGCCCGCCACCATACGGCTCACGGTATTCATCGCGGTAGCCACTCCGGCCCGCTCCTGCGGAACGGCGCCCATCACCGCGTCGGTCGCCGGGGCCATCACACACCCCATGGAGTAGGCCAGGAGGAAGAAGGTGAAGCCCACCACCCAGTAGGTGATGTCGGCATCCCAGAACAGATAGGAGGCGAGGAGGAGAGAGAGCACCCCCAGCCCGGCGGCGACAACCCGGTGGGTGCCGAAGCGCTTGACCAAACGATCGGCGCCCCCGGCTCCCAACATCACGCCGACCGAGATCGGGATGAGCCGTACCCCCGCCTGCCAGGGGCTGTAGCCCTGGACGAACTGCAGGAACTGGGTGAAGGCAAACAGGGTGCCGAAGAGAGCGAAGGAGGTCAGGCCGACCGCCGTCACGCCAGCGCTGAACCGGCGACGGCGGAAGAAACCGAAATCGACCAGAGGATGCGGGGTGCGCCGCTCCCACCAAGCGAACGCCGCCCCGAGCACGACGGTCCCGGCGAAGGCTCCAAGAACGACCGGGCTCGTCCAGCCACGGTCGGGAGCCTCGATGAGACCGTAGACCAACGCGGACACGGTCCCGGTCGACAGTACGAAGCCGGGGAGATCGAGCGGACGCTGCAGCGGATCGCGGCTCTCGGGGAGGAGGGCGATCCCCACCACCAGACTGACGAGCACCACCGGGACGTTGAGCAGGAAGACCGAACCCCACCAGAAGTGCTCCAGCATCACCCCGCCGATCACCGGGCCGGCTCCAATGCCGAGGGCATTGACCCCGGCCCACACGCCGATGGCCCGACCTCGCTCCTCTCTGGGGAACACATTGGTGACGATCGAGAGCGAGGCGGTAGCGATCAGGGCGGATCCGATCCCCATCACCCCCCGCCAGACGATCAGTTGGGCCGGGCTCCCGGCATAGGCGGCCGCCAGGCTGGCCCCCCCGAAAACCAGCAAACCCACCCGCATGGCGAGGGCCCGGCCGAAGCGGTCCCCCAGGAAGCCCATGATTAGCAGCAGGCTGGCGAAGACCACGATGTAGGCGTCCACCATCCAGATGAGTTGCGAGGCCGACGCCCGCAATTCCTCCTGGATTGTGGGCAGGGCCACGTTGAGGACCATGTTGTCCAGGCTGACAGCCATCAGGCTCAAGGACAGGGCTCCCAGCGTCCACCAACGGCGCCCGTAGGCCGGGTTCGCGGTTTCGTCGATCATCGCCGTCCCTTCGGAGTCGTAGGCCGCCACGTGCGGCCCGCAGCACCCCGAGCAGACCATGGGGTTGGGGGAGGCGGCCTCCCCCAATTGGGTGATTCTGTGCCGCTCCCCCGGGCTCAGAGCAGCTGCAGCCGCCGAGCCCGATCCACTGCCGCGGCGCGCCGATTGACCCCAAGCTTGCGATAGACAGCCTTCAGGTGGGTCCGGATGGTGCTCGGCGCCACGTATAGCTCCCGGGCGATCTCCGGCACGGAGAGTGGACCGGCGAGGAGGCGCAGCACCCGCTGCTCCCGGTCGGTCAGCGCCTCCCTGAGGCCGGGGAGCCCTTTGGGCAGGGGAGACGGGCCGAGAGCGGCCAGCACCGTCCTGGCGTAGGGGGGCAGCACGCCCTCAGACACTCCTCGCCTCAGCAGCGCGGCCAGGGGATCACCCTCATCGAGGAAGACCCGGAGATGGCCGTGGGCCGACGCCAGGCTGACGACTCGAGCGAGCGCCACCATGGCGGGGCGGGGGGCTCCCGAACCATCGAGGGCCAGAGCGCGCAGCATCTCCAACTCGATCACGCTCCCCAGACGGCCTTGGTCCTCGGCCCGAGTCAGGAGAGCCTCGACCTGGACCAGGGCCCCCTCCGGCCGACCGGTCCGGAGGAGCAGACGCGCCAGAGTGGTCGCCTCTGCTTCTCCCGGATAGAAGCCCGGGCTCGGCGGCTCCGGCCCTGCGGTATCGATGTCGCGCCCCTCTGCCCACCGGGCCGCGCCGGCGAGGTCCCCCTCGGCCAGGTGCAGCCGTGCCGTCAGAGCGGCTACGTATGCATCGTCGGTCTCGGTGACGTCGAATCGCTCGGCCATCACAGCTGCCTCTGCCAGAGCCGCGGCGGCGGCCGGGAAGTCACCGCGCGCCGCCAGCACTCTGCTCAGCCCGAC
>Ga0209164_1005397_pt1 | contig 10917 bp, 7 predicted proteins | sample MTBNYHSulfiMetaG_FD_187458 | JGI IMG/M metagenome (GOLD analysis project Ga0209164, IMG submission 187458) | Enrichment culture microbial communities from rom New York Harbor, USA that are MTBE-degrading - MTBE-NYH (New York Harbor Sulfidogenic)... | ecosystem: Environmental > Aquatic > Marine >... | reverse complement strand
GAGCTGTGTCTATGTTTGCCCCGGACTGGCAGTGACGATGGTGGACTATCGGGAAGACCCGGAAAAACCGCTCGTTACTTTCCCTTATGAGATCTGGCGGGAGAAGGTGGAACCGGGCAAAGAAGTCCCCGTGACGGATGAAGAAGGGGCGACGATAGGCTTCTACCCGGTTGAGCGGGTGCTCACCAGCCCCAGAAGATTTCCCGGCACCATGCTCGTCCAGATCAGACTGGACAAACGCGTTGCCAAGAGCGCCGCAGGGATCTGGGTGCAGGAGAAAAGGATCGATCCTTCTCTGATTTACGAAAAGGAACTCCCGCCCGATGACGCCGTGATTTGCCGCTGCGAAAGGATTACGGCAGGCGAGATCCGGACCGCCATAAAGTCCGGCGTCAGGGATATGAATCAGTTGAAAGCTCTGACCCGTGCAGGGATGGGCGGTTGCGGTTCCAAGACATGCCGTCCCATGATCTGGAGGCTTTTCAAGGAGGAAGGGATAGATCCCGGAGAGGTGACCGACAGGACGGACAGACCCCTCTTTGTGGAGGTGCCGCTGGGAATACTGGCGGGGATGAGGAAAAGAAAGTGATGAGTAAGCAGTAGACAGTAAGCTGTAAGCAGCGGGAAGACAAGAGTCAGAAGACAGAGATTAGGAAACAAATGAACATCGAACGTTGATGGTCTCCTAAAAAGTCGAAAATACCCTTTTTTCGTCATCCCGGCGAAGGCCGGGATCCAGTATTTTTCGAGCCCTTGCAGAATATCTGGATTCCGGCCTTCGCCGGAATGACGACTTTTTACGATATTGTCAACGTTGAATGGAAAAGATGAATTAGACCGTAGAAGGATGGGTAGACCCCGGGGGATACCCATCAATTCGGCAGACGTCGAAGAACAGGCGCACTATTGAATTCAGGTGATTTGGTATTCGATTTTTTATTCGATTTCGACGTTCATCTGTCGCTGCATAGGAGAGTGCTTTGAACGAGTATGACGTAATCGTTGCCGGCGCGGGATCGGTCGGTGTGCCGACCGCAATGGCTCTGGCGGAGATGGGGCTGAAGACCCTCGTGGTTGACCGCAATCCCTCTCCCGGACAGGGTGAGAACAAGAGGGCGATCGGAGGAATACGGGCCACCCACTCGGATCCGGCAAAGATCATCATCTGCCGGCGATCGCTCGAGATCTTCTCGACGTGGGAAGAGAAGTATGGTGAAGATATTGAATGGCTTAAGGGCGGCTATCTCTTTCCCGTGTACCGGGAAGCAGAGGAGAAGGCGCTTAAGTCCATCCTTCCCGTCCAAAAGAAGTTCGGACTCCGTATCGACTTTGTCGGTCCGGCGGAGATCATCAACATCATGCCCGGGATCAATCCCGAGGGACTCATAGGCGGAACCTGGTCGCCGGATGACGGATCCGCTTCCCCTCTCAGGACGGTGAATGCCTTTTACAAGCGGGCAAAGGGACTCGGCGCGGAGTTCCGCTTCAAAGAACGCGTCCGGAGTATCCTCGTCCGGAATGAAAAGGTTGCCGGTGTAATCACCGACACCGGTGAGTTTCACGCTCCTGTCCTGGTTGACGCAGCAGGTCCCCTTTCAAGGGAACTGTGCAAGAGCGCCGGGGTGGATATCCCTGTGACCCCCGATTCCCACGAGGCGGCGATCACCGAGCCGGTGCAGCCGTTTTTCACCTGCATGGTAGTGGATTTGCGGCCGGGCCCTTCATCCAAGAACTACTACTTTTACCAAAACCGGCATGGACAGGTGGTCTTTTGCATCACCCCGGACCCTCTCATTGTAGGGACGGACAAAAGGGAAACTTCCCTGTTTCTGCCCCAGATCGGCGCGCGCATGGTCCGGCTCATCCCCCGGCTCAAGAATCTCAGGGTCAGGCGGGTTTGGCGAGGACTCTATCCCATGTCGCCCGACGGCTCTCCACTGGTCGGATGGAACCGCCGGGTTCAGGGTCTCGTACACGCAACCGGCATGTGTGGGCAGGGGTTTATGCTTGGACCGGGGACAGGAGCGCTGGTTGCGCGCCTCGTCACCGGAAAACTGCAGGAAGGGGACGACATTGTCCTTTCCGCCTTTTCTCCTTACCGGAAATTCGGAGGCGGGGAAGCGCTGAAGTGAAAGAGGTCGGAGGTCGGGAGTCAGAGGTCAGCGGGTCCGCCCACTGCCGAGGCGGCAAGCGGCTATGCTGACTTCTGATCTCTGACTTCTGATCTCCTTCTTTTCCATTGACGCTTGAGCAAATATTTGGTAGGGGAAAATCAACCTTCCTGAGACCCTGCGAGGGTTTTCACCTTATAGAACGACCCAAGAAGTATTAGTTGTTACAGTTTGGATCCTTCCTGGAATAACCGTGCAAAAACGCCCAGGTCGTTTTCCAGACTGCATTTACTCTGCGCGCAGGCTCCACAGGATCGCAATATTGGTTTGTTCCCGGAAAATGGAAAGAAGCAGATTCGAATAACTTATCACAGAAGATGAGGAGGAGACGCCCATGCCCTATGATGCGGTAAAGATGAAGGATTGGCAGATTTCCGAGGCTGCTGAGAAGAAAATGCCAAGCCCGGAGGAATGGCGGGAGAAGATGGGTCTCAAGAAAGACGAGCTTATGCCTTATGGCCGTCTTGGGAGACTGGATTTCTTGAAGATCATGAAACGGCTCGAGAGCAAGCCGGACGGCAAGTACATCGAGGTGACGGCCATTACCCCGACGCCTCTTGGCGAAGGGAAGAGCACCACCTCTGTCGGCCTCATGGAAGGGCTCGGCAAGCTCGGCATGAGCGTGGGCGGCGCCCTCAGGCAGCCTTCGGGCGGTCCTACCATGAACATCAAGGGAACGGCTGCAGGCGGCGGAAACGCCCTCCTGATCCCCATGACCGAGTTCTCCATGGGCCTCACGGGCGATATCAACGACATCATGAACGCGCACAACCTGGCCATGGTGGCGCTCACCGCCCGCATGCAGCACGAGAGGAATTACAACGACGAGCAGCTCAAGCGGCTCACCAAGATGAAGAGGCTCGATATCGATCCCAAAAGGGTGGAGATGGGCTGGATCATCGACTTCTGCGCACAGAGCCTCAGAAACATCCTCATCGGTCTGGGCGGCAGGATGGACGGCTTCCTCATGCAGTCCAAATTTGCCATCGCCGTATCCTCCGAGCTGATGGCAATCCTCGCCATTGTCAAAGACCTTGCCGATCTGCGGAAACGCTTGGGCGAGATCACGGTGGCCTTCAACAAGGCCGGCAAGCCCGTGACCACCGGCGATCTCGAAGTGGACGGCGCCATGACGGCCTTTATGCGAAACACCATCAATCCCACCCTCATGAGCACGGCCGAATACCAGCCCTGCATGGTCCACGCAGGACCTTTTGCCAATATCGCAGTCGGCCAGTCCTCAATCATCGCAGACCGAGTCGGCTTGAAGCTTTTTGATTACCATGTGACTGAGAGCGGTTTCGCGGCCGATATCGGGTTCGAGAAATTCTGGAACGTGAAGTGCCGTTACAGCGGGCTGAAGCCCCACGTGTCGGTGCTCACCACCACCATCCGCGCCCTGAAGATGCACGGCGGCGGACCCAAGGTCGTGGCAGGCCTGCCTCTGGATCAGGCATACACCAAGGAGAACCTGAAGCTCCTGGAAGCCGGCCTCCCCAACATGGTGCACCACATCAACACCATCCGGAAGTCCGGCATGAACCCGGTGGTCTGCATCAACTGCTTCCATACGGATACCAAGGCCGAGATCGCGGCCGTCAGGAAAGCCGCCGAGGCAGCCGGTGCGCGCTGCGCCCTCTCCGAGCACTGGGCGAAAGGAGGCGAAGGCGCCATCGAGCTGGCAGAGGCTGTCAAAGAGGCCTGCGACGAGAAGAGCAAGTTCAAGTTCCTCTATCCCATAGAAATGAAACTCCGGGACAGGGTCGAACTGATCGCCAAGACCGTGTACGGCGCAAACGGCGTGAGCTGGATGCCCGATGCGGAAGCCAAGGCCAAGATGCTCGAGGCCGACCCAAAGTACGCAGACTATGCCACCATGATGGTGAAGACTCACCTGAGTCTCACCCACAACCCGGCCCTCAAGGGTGTGCCCAAGAATTGGACCCTCCCCATCCGGGACGTGCTCATCTATTCGGGCGCGAAGTTCCTCTGCCCCTGCGCAGGCGAAATCAGCCTGATGCCCGGTACCTCATCCGACCCGGCCTTCCGCCGAATTGATGTGGATGTGAAGACAGGCAAGGTGAAGGGATTGTTCTAGCAATACGTCAACACAAGAGACAGAAAAAGGGGGCTTCGGCCCCCTTTTGTTTTCCTTGTGAGTGTACCGCAAGATGGCTTTATCGCTTTGAAACCCCTTATTCGATCATACCATTATTCCAATATTCGTAATACTTCAGCTCTTCCAACTTTCCAGAAACGGTTTACCGGCTGAGCCAATCGACTCTGACCTGGTCCAGAGCGCCAGGGTTTCCACATCACACTAAATAGTTTTGTGAACACAGATCCTGTTATACCGGCAGTTCGCCTGATCGCAGTATCCGCTGGCTGTTCCAAAACATTCGGAGTACCCCTGGCTCTTTTGCTGTTTCCGATAAAGAGGTTTCAGGGCCTCGATGAGACACTCCATGCACAGCCCGGACGAGTCGGGCCCGTCATCCAAACCAGGGCGGATTATTGTATGGCAATTGAAACAGACGGTTTTCATTCTTTCACCCCTCTGCGTCCTCTACCATCTCCGGCTGCTATCTGAGGCGCGGCAAAATGGTACCTCTGCAATATTCCCACAAAGATCCTGAGTCTCCCTGTAATCACTAGAGTAGATCTCTCTTTGGGTATGCGAAATAAGCTTTTTGGCGCATTAATTAGGTAGGTTGTCCTTATTTAGCATAAGCCGAAGATGTACATGCGGGGTAGGTAGAGGTGTATGCAAAATTGATTGACGACCTTCATCGCGCGATTGCCGAAAAGGCAAAGTACGTCGAAAACAAGGGCGGACTCTTTCACCTGATTGCCTATAAACTGAGCAACTATGCCGGACGGGTGTTCGCAAACAAGGCCAAACAGGATTTCTTCGATCTGGCCGTTCAACTGGTCCTGAAGGCCGATCAGTCGATTCCCCAGAACAGGTACGTGAAAGCCCGGCTTTCCGAGGCTTACGCCGACAGCGCTGCCGTCTGGCGGGAGCTGACCAGAAAGGCGCTCTGGGGAAACCATGCATACAATAAGATGTTCTGCGACAAGATGGTCATCCAGCAGTACGAGCGGGCCCTGCAGGCGGACCCCAACAACTCCAAGGTGAGAAAACTGCTTGAACAGCTGAAAGCACCCAAAAAACCCGTTCCCGAAGCAGTGAAGCAGGTTCCGGAAATTGATCCGCAGAAATGGGATCAGGCCCAGACCCTCATGTCGCAGATGGAAAGAGGCAGCATCGAACCGGAGGAACCCAAGCAGGAGGAGGCACACCCGATACAGATCGCCGAAATGACCCTTCGTGCCGGCAACGGATCGGTCAGCATCAAACGCTCAGGAACCGATGAATGGAAAAAAATTGCCGAGGATTACACCCTGATCTATCCCCGCGACGCCATCAAGACCAGCGCCGATGCAACAGGGGTGTCGGTCAGTTTTGCCTCGGACAGGGCTTTCCTTTCCATCAAGCCGGACGCGGAGGTGGTGTTCCAGGATGAGTCCACCTTGCTTATCTATCGGGCCGGCGCCCATGTCAGGGTAACCAAGCGCGGCAGTGAATTCCTGGTGATCAGCCAGACCGCAGCGGTCGGAGTGCGCGGGACCAGCTTTGAGGTCAACGTCGGCAGCGACATGACCACGGAGACCTACCTCTACGAAGGGGTGGTGGAAGCCCGCACCGGCAGCGACATCTGCTACCTGGTGCCGGGGCAAAAGATGATTGCCCGAAAGGGGGAACCGAAACTGGAGCAAGCCCCCTTCGATGCCCAGGCACGCTTGAAGAGCCATTGGAGTCAACTGGAAAACCAACGGCGGTTTCACCAGAAGGCCCTGGCAAGCGGGCCCCGGGACAGTGCGGTTGCGAAAAAAGAGTCTGGCCGGACCGCGCGACCAGATCACTCTGCCGGCACTTTGACCGGTCAGGCCAAAAAGGGTGGTCGGGACACCGGCGTCTCTTTCAGTTGGAGCCCTTATGGGACATACTCTTCGGTGATGGTCGGCCATGAGTTCAAATACGGCACCCATAACCTGATTGCCCGGGTCCCGGCCAAAGTCAGCAAAAAAACCCCGGTCACCATCAACTGGTATCTTGGCAACCAGAAAATCAGCTCTGGAAACCATTTCATTCTGCCGCAGGCGGAGTACTTCGACGGGCAGATTGTCAGCGGCGGGGAGCCGATCAACCCCGGCAAGTACCGTGTGGAATTCATCACCCGCAAGAAGAAGACGGCAGAAGGGGACGTTGAAATCAAGGCGCCGGGCCGGCTGCAGAAGAAGCCAGCCACAAAGAAGTATGCTGCATCCCTGAAGATCATGCAGGAGGCGCTCGACCTGGTTGACAAGGGCGACCTGTTCAAAGCAGGCATCAGGGCATCAGAGGTGCTGAACGATCTGCGTCAGGTGCTCTATTCCGCTCCGGATCTGCCTGACATTCAATCGGTCGCGGAAATGTGCCTGGCGTTGATGTCATTCACCGAAATGATGCACGCCACCGAAAACAAGATGCAGGAGCCGGCTGATGAGTGGGTCAAACGCAGCCTTGGCCATGCAAGGAGGAGTAATCAACTGTGTAAGGATCCTCAGTTCAAAGTCTCCACCAGCCGCATTCTAAAAGCCCTGGAAGATGTTTTTCCGGGACAGTGACCGGGGAGATCTTCGCCGAAACCGAGTCTGACTGCCCAATGCCCATCCACAAGCCCGCATAGCCGTTTGCCGAATGGCCGGCCTGCTCCAAAGGCGAGCTCTGCGCTTGTGCCCTGTTTTCGTAGATACCGCAGCCGCGCGCCGGAAGGACGCGGCTTTCAATTAGTGTCCGTCCGGAAATCGCCTCTTGACTTTTTTCGTCATTCCGGCGGAAGCCGGAATCCAGTGTTTTCGAGCTTCCTGGATGCCGGATCAGGTCCGGCATGACGGATAAAGCATTGATATTTACAACCGTGCAACAATAGTCTATGGGTATTGAGCAGCCGAACGTGTCATGGGAAACGAGGTGTGGAAATGAATTCTTGCTTCAGATCCGCCGTCGCTCTGGTGTTCGCTGGTTGTCTGTTGACTTTATCCCTCTGCGAGGCCGGCGCGCAGGAAAACCGGGGAGGGGCGGTCCCTCCTGACCGGCTTCCGGAAGAACTGAGAGACCTCTCGCCCATTGACCGCTTCATCCCGTCCTCCCAAAAGGAGGTCGGTGTTATCCACAGGCTGGAAGGAAACGTGGTCATCGCCCACGGCGCAAGCAGGCAGGCCTACTTCGGAATGCAGGGGGACACGGTCTATGAAAAGGACACGCTGGTCACGCTGGCCCAATCCCGATGCCATATCGAGCTCTTGGATGGGGACACCATCACTGTGGCTCCCGAGACCGAATTCATCCTGGAGAGTTTCGAAGAACACAAAGAGGAAGGGAGGAAGAGTTCTTTTCTCAGAATGGTGAAGGGAAAGGCCATGTTCTATGCCATGCGCCTTTTCAGCTACAAGGACGGCCGATTTACTGTTGCCACCCCTTCCGGCAACATCGGCGTGAGGGGAACCACGTTCGGCGTACATGTGTACCTGCTGGATGACCGTAGAAGCGTCATGGACTGCTTATGCCGGGAAGGCGTGGTCTATTTTGCCGGGCTGACGGTCACTGCCGGGAACATGTACAACGGCCGGACCGGGCAGGTAACCCCTGCACCGGCCGAGGTGATACGCTCCTTTGAGGAGGCAATGGAATTCACGACAGGGACCCAGACCGGAACATCCCCCGTAAGCCCTGCGGTCTCCCCCCCTGATCGGCCGGCGGTACCCCCGCCTATACACGTCCCCCCTGTGCGGCCGGTGACGCCGCCGTCAAGCGTCACACCTCCCAAGCCGCCACCCCCGCAGCATCATATGCCGATGCACCGTTATTGAGGGGAGCGCAAGACAGCCTGCACTCACCCCGGCATGATGGGTCAAGAAACTCAGGAGCGCATAACCACCGCAAACCTACTATCCATGCTTTTTTCTTGAAATATCCTGCGGCAAGCCTTAAAACTGGGACCCGTAGTGAACGATCCCTCTCATAATTTGCGGACTCTGCCCCTTTAGGGTCCGCTGCAGGCTATGCTCTTTGGGCTCTGCGCTTTGGTCTTCGCATACTCTATGCGCTATGCTCTTTGCGCTTTGCATTCTAAAGTCCGTAGGATGGGTTGAGCCTCCGCGAAACCCATCATCCAGAAAAGGAACGCATTTCGGTTTTCCGTTGAGCTCTATGCACTTTGCGGTTCCGGCGGTTTCGTCTTCGCCATGCGCCATGCCCTATGCGCTTTGCATTGTAAAGCCTGGAAGGATCTTCATGGCATCAAAGAACGGAACGATCCTCCACTCGCCTCAAGATAAGCCCCTCCGGGCCGACTCCTCTACCCCTGCGCCCGCGTCTGCCACAGCCGTACTCATGTTTTCAATACCGTCACCCCCGATTTCTATTTTTTTATCCTCAATTTTCATTTTGTCATTCCCGATTTCCATTTTGTCATTCCCGCGAAGGCGGGAATCCACTGTTCCCTACCTCTTTCTCCAATTGCAGATATGGCAATACGTGTTTCCAGCCAGGAGCCTTGCCGTCGATCCGAGGAGCGGGAAAGCGCGGCGTCATCATCTGAACCGAAACAGCGAGCGCAATCCCCGCATCCTGCCCGCGGGGTTAGCGAGCGAGTCTAAACAGACACAAAGTCCTCGTGAGGTGGAAGATTCCCTGCAGTATTCTGCAGGGAGTTTCAACGAGAACACGATTCAAAAGGCCGTAAGAAAAGCCGCCTCGGAGTCAGGCATAAACAAAAGGGTTGGTTGCCATACGCTCCGTCATTCCTTTGCCACCCATCTTCTTGAGGCTCATTACGACATCAGAACCGTCCAGGAACTCCTGGGACACGCCAATGTTGCAACCACCATGATCTATACTCACGTGCTCAACAGGCCTGGGCTCACCGTCAAGAGCCCGGCCGATTTGTAGAACTTGGCAGGGGATCGCCAAAGGATTTATGACTCCAATGGCTTACGAGAACAATCAAGCATCATGCTAGGCAGAAAGAGAATATTGAAGCGGCTTTTTTTGAGCCAAAAACCTGCCGTTCCAAGAGGTTAAGGCAAAATCTGTCGGCTTGATGATCTCTTTCTACCTAGTAACTGTTGAACTAAACCGCTTCGCGGTGGCCTGTTGAGGTGCATTGTTCTTTGACAATTGAATAGCGTAATCGTGAGCGCAAGAGGGTGCGTTCCCGTTAATTCCCTGCACCTGTGACTGCCTCCTTTCTTTGAGCCGATGTTCTTTGTTGTGAACATTAAACATTTTGAAAGGAGGCACGTCATGGGAAAATTGAGGGACCAAATGGTAATGGACATGAGGCTGAAGGGGCTGAGCCCAAAGACCATCTCTTGCTATGTGGGGGCCATGAAGGCCATTGCCGCCCACTTCGGCAAATCGCCGGCCGAATTGAGTGATGACGAGATCCGGGAGTATCTGTATTACCTTGTGGAGGCGCGGAAGGCATCTCGTGCCGTAATCAGTCAGAGTTATAGTGCGCTGAAGTTCCTCTTCGAACACACACTTCAGAAGCAATGGAACCATGCAAGGATTCCGCGCACGAAACAGCATAAGAGACTTCCCTGGGTGCTGAGCAGGGAGGATGTGGAAGCGATCTTTTCAGCCACGAAGAACCTCAAGCAGCGTGCGATCCTCATGACGATCTATTCGGCCGGACTGAGGGTGGGCGAGGCGACTCGTCTGAAGGTGCGCGACATTGACAGCAAGCGGATGATGATCCGAGTCAGTGAGGGAAAAGGGCTGAAGGACCGTTATACCCTGCTGGGTGAGAGGAACCTGGAGCTGCTGCGCACCTACTGGAAGGCATATCGGCCCGAGGATTGGTTGTTCCCGAGCGTGAGTGGCTCAGAACCTGTTAGCATCTCCTGTGTGCAGAAGGCGTTCAGTGCGTCTCTTCGAAAAGCCGGGATCAAAAAGAAGGCATCGGTACACACCCTGAGGCACTGCTTCGCCACTCATCTGCTGGAGTCGGGAACCGATCTCTATTACATCCAGCGTCTTTTGGGGCACAAGAGCGCCGGGACCACTTCGGTGTATCTGCACATTGCCGGGAAAGAGATCGGGAAGATAAAGAGTCCGAGCGATCACACGAAGGACGATCCGAAGCCGACCCCTTAGAGGCTCCCGATGCAAGGGCGCCTTGAAGTGGCCGATGTCTTTCGTGCCCATGGTCCGGATTATCGAAATGCTCATAAGCTGCAGGCAAGGCATCGGCGTGCGATGAGAGCCATCGAGATCTGTCGCACGGCGGAGCTAGGGGGCCATAAGGATGAGTGCGACCATTGTGGCCGAGTACGGATCTCGTATAACTCCTGCCGGAACCGCCACTGCCCCAAATGCCAGGGGCTGGATAGGCAGCGGTGGCTGGAGGCAAGGAAAGAGGACATCCTTCCCATCCATTACTTTCACGTGGTCTTCACCCTTTCTGAAGCCATGCGAGCCCTGTGTCTGAGAAACCAGGCGGTGGCATATTCGATTCTTTTTCGCGCTGCCTGGGAGAGCGTTAAGGAGATGACGGAAGATGCCCGGCACCTGGGAGCGGAGGTGGGTCTCATTGCGGTGCTGCACACCTGGAGCCAAACCCTGATTGATCATCCCCATCTGCATTGTATTGTGACAGGGGGTGGACTGTCCATGGATGGGCGTCGATGGGTCTCC
>Ga0209164_1005396_pt1 | contig 10918 bp, 7 predicted proteins | sample MTBNYHSulfiMetaG_FD_187458 | JGI IMG/M metagenome (GOLD analysis project Ga0209164, IMG submission 187458) | Enrichment culture microbial communities from rom New York Harbor, USA that are MTBE-degrading - MTBE-NYH (New York Harbor Sulfidogenic)... | ecosystem: Environmental > Aquatic > Marine >... | reverse complement strand
TGGATGATGTCCGTAGTCGTCTAATAAGAGAACGCCCTCCTTTTCTCCTTTGACCTGAAATCGCCGGGAAAGCCCCCCCAGGGCCCTGAGGCCCTCCTTGATGACCTCGAACCCCAACTCCAGTTCAAGGCCGACGGCAGCGGCGGCCAGGGCATTCAGGACATTGTGCTCTCCGGGTATCCCCACGGTCAGCCTGCCCAGTGAACGCCCCTGGTAAAGGACCTCAAGAGAGGTTCCCCACTGCTCCTTTTCCAGGTCCTTCCCCTGCAGATCCGCCTGCGGGCTCATCCCGTAGGTGAGGCATCTCTTTCTGAGCCGGGGAATGACCGACTGGATTTCCTTGTTGTCCAGACAGAGGATGGCCGTGCCGTAAAACGGGACCTTATTGATGAAATCGATGAAGGTCTGTCGAATGGCCTCCATATCTGTGTAATGATCCATATGCTCATGATCGATGTTGGTGACTACGGCAATGGTTGGGGACAAGGCCAGAAAGGATCCGTCGCTTTCATCGGCCTCGGCCACCAGGATATCCCCCTGTCCCAATTTGGCATTGGATCCGCCCCAGATGTCGAGTCTCCCTCCGATCACCACGGTGGGGTCGAGTTGACCGCATGTCAGGATAGAGGCGACCATGGAGGTGGTGGTGGTCTTGCCGTGGGCGCCGGCAATGGCCACCCCGTGCTTGAGGCGCATCAGTTCCGCCAGCATCTCGGCCCTGCGTATGACAGGGACATGGCGATCCCTTGCCGCTGAAACCTCGGGGTTGTCGGCCGCGACGGCCGAGGAGTAGACCACCACATCGGCACCCTCAATGTGATCCTGGTGGTGCCCCTCGAACATGGTCCCCCCGAGGTCTGCAAGGCGCCCTGTCACATCCGTGGCCTTCAGATCCGATCCGCTGACCTCATAGCCCAGGTTGACGAGGAGTTCGGCCAGCCCGCTCATCCCGATCCCACCGACCCCCACAAAATGGATATGCCTCACCTTTCCGAATTTTGTCATGTCTCAACCCATCAACAACCGCTTATTCCAGGAATTTTTCATGCAATTCTTAATCGTCCATCTTCAATTAGACTGCCATCTCCATCAACCGGTCCACAATGGCCTCTGCCGCATCGGGCCGGCCGACCTGACGGGCCCGCTCGCCCATCGACTGAAGGGCCGGCCGGTCGTCCATATATCGCGTCAATGCATGGGCCAGTCTCTCGGCGTTCAGTTCTTCCTGGAGGATCATTTCCGCGCCGCCTTGCCGGACCAGGGCGCTTGCATTGATCTCCTGGTGACGGTTGGTTGCATAGGGATAGGGGATCAGTATCGAGGGCTTCCCCAATGCGGCCAGTTCGAAAATCGTGCTGGCCCCCGCCCGGCTTACCACCATGTCTGCCCGACTGCAGGCCGTGGCCATATCTGCGATGAACGGCGCGATCTCCCCCTCAAGTCCCCTGTTCCGGTAATCCTCCACAACCCGCTCGTAGTCCATTGTTCCGGTCTGGTGAATGACCGCAATCTGTCTGTTCCTCTCTTTCAGATGATGGAGGGCCTCGGCAAAGATGCGGTTGATGGCCTGAGCCCCCTGGCTCCCCCCCACCACCAGGACCGTGAAGTGATCGTCCCCTTCAGTCCGGACCGGACGGGGGAAAAAAAACTCTTTCCGCACCGGATTGCCCGTGAGGATCGCCTCTCTCTTTTTGAAACAGGGCCTGCTTTCCTCGAATGAGATAAAGACCCGATCCACAATCTTGGAGAGGAGTCGATTCGTCACCCCCGGATAGGAATTCTGCTCATGGATGGCTGTGGGTATCCCCATCCATTTGGCGGCCGTGCAAAACGGCCCCGCCGAATACCCCCCCACGCCAAGGGCGACGGAGGGCGAAAAGCGTCGAATAACGGCGGCCGACTGGAAGATGCTCTTGGGCAGTTTAAAGAGGACTGGAAGCCCCTTTTTCCAGCCCCGCCCCTTGATCCCTTCCACATCGATGGAGACGGCCTTAAACCCGGTGCCCGAGAGGATGTCCGTCTCCATCCTCCTCCGACCCACCACAAAGAGAACCTCGGCATCCCGCATCCGCGTTTTCAAGGCCCTCGCTACTGCAATCCCGGGAAAGAGATGCCCCCCTGTGCCTCCCCCGGCGATGATCAGGCGGAATTCCGGCATCATTCCCCTTTCTCCATAAGACGTTGGAAGTTCGATGTTTCCCGCTGACAGGCGGGATTGGACCTTCATCCCTTCCCTCTATGGTCAGCTCCTCGCCGAAATATTCAACAGCACCCCGATGCTCGCCAGGGTAATCAACAGAGACGAACCGCCATAGCTGATGAGGGGGAGGGTCAACCCCTTTGTGGGGAGAAGACCCATGACAACACCCATATTGATGAGCACCTGGAGCCCGATAAACGAGGTCAGACCGACCGCCAGATAGGAGCTGTAGAGGTCCTTGGCCTTGAGCGCCGCCCGTATTCCCCCAGCGATGAGTAACCCGAACAGGGCAATAACGGCCGAGACCCCCACGAGGCCCAGCTCTTCTCCGATAATGGAGAGGGCAAAATCGGTATGGGCTTCGGGCAGATAAAAGAGTTTCTGCTTGCTGTTGCCCAGGCCCGCCCCAAAGACGCCCCCGGACCCAAAGGCCAGGAAGGAATGGATGATCTGGAAACCGATGCCCCTCGGATCTTCCCACGGATTCAGGAAGGCCAGCCACCGCTTGACGCGATAATCCGCCTGCCAGACCAGCCAGATAAGGACCGGCGTGGAGAGCAACAGGATGGAAAAAAGCTGATACATCCTTACCCCGCCAACAAACAGGGTGATCAGGATCCATCCGCCGATAATGACCGCGGACCCCAGGTCCGGCTGAAGCAGCATGAGCCCCATGAAAACCCCTGCAACAAAAAGATGCGGGACGAGACCCCTTGAGAATGTCCCCATGTCTTTCCCTTTCTTGGACATGGAGTAGGCCATAAACACGGCCAGAGAAAACTTTGCCAGCTCAGACGGCTGAAATGAGACGCCTTTAAAACCAATCCATCTGCACGCACCCCCCACCTTGCGGCCGACACCCGGAACGAGGAGAAGCCCCAGGAGGACGACGCTGATCAAGAGGAGTGGGTAGACCAGTTTTCCATAAAGCGTGCAGGGGATATATCGTGCCGCTACCATCAGGCCCACGCCGATCATGCAGAACACCACCTGCTTTTTCAAGTAATGGTAGCTGTCGCCCAGACGGTGTTCCGCCAGATTGGAGCTGGCGCTGTAGACGGCAATCAGACCCAGGGTGATCAGAAGGATGGCAGGAATTAAAATCATGTAGTCGTATCCCGAGTCGGATATCTTTTTTTCACCCATGATCCAGCCCCTTCACTGCGGCCTTGAACACATCGCCTCTTTGCCGGTAATCCGAAAACATGTCAAAACTGGAACATGCCGGGGCCAGGAGAACCACATCGCCCGGATCTGCCATGGCAAAGGCCCTTGCCACGGCCTCCTCCATGTGACCGGCCATGTCGTAGGGGACGGCGCCCTCAAACGCCTCTGCCAGCAGTCCCCCGGCCTCCCCTAAAAAAACAGCCCCTTTCAACCTCCCCCGCTCCCCGCTCCCTGCTCCCTGCTCCCTCTCCACCAAAGGCCCGTAATCCGCACCTTTGTGGCGTCCCCCTGCAATCAGTATCAAGGGATCGTCAAAACTGGCAATAGCCCTTCTGGCCGCATCCACATTGGTGGCCTTCGAGTCATCGTAAAACCGGATGCCGTTCACCTCGCCCACGTACTCGATCCGGTGGGGAAGACCCTTGAACCGGTCGATGGTGTCCTGGATGACCCTGGCATCGATCCCGACAGCCATGCCGGTCAGGACGACCGCCAGGAGATTCTCCTGGTTGTGAAATCCGGGCAGGGAGAAGCGGTCCAGGGAAAAGGAGTGCGTCGGTTCGCCGGTGAGTCCGGCCCTGACCGTCCCCCCTTCCAAAAAGGCGTTCACCTCCTGCCTCTGACCAAAGCCGTATCGAAGGAGGGTCACCCCGGAATGGGGGTGCAGTGAGGAAAGCCTCCGGTCATCGTCATTGAGGATCAGGTAGTGCCCGGGGCCTTGATTCTCATAGATCCTCAGCTTTGATCGGGCATAGGCCTCCATATCCTCATACCGGTCCAGATGATCGGGAGTGATGTTCAGGATGACGGAAATGAAGGGGCAGAAGGTTTGAATGGTATCCAGTTGAAAACTGCTGACCTCCGCAACCAGGTAATCCGCCTCCTGTTTTCCGGCCGCATAGGCCATGAGCGGCGTGCCGATGTTGCCCCCCACAAAGACCTTCAGACCCGCATTTTTCAGCAGCTCGCCCACCAGTGCAGTCACCGTGGTCTTGCCGTTGGTGCCGGTCACCGCGATAATGGGGGTGTCGATAACACGGCTCGCCAACTCCATCTCGCCGATCACCGGGATGTTCTTCTTCATGGTCGAACGGATCAGAGGGGTATCGTGAGGTACGCCCGGGCTGATGACAATCGTATCTGCGTTTAGAAAGGTTTCTTTCCGGTGCCCGCCAAGCTCCAGTTCAACGCCCGACGCCACGAGTTCCCTGACCATGACAGGGTCCAGCTCCGATGCCTGTTTCATGTCGCTGACTGTCACATGGACCCCTCGCTCTATCAACCATCGCGCGGTCCAGAGCCCTGATATCCCCAGGCCGACAACCAAGACCTTGGCGTCGGTCCCCGTAGGCATGGTGGATGGGACGCTGGATTTCCGGAGGGGGGCCTGTTCCATTCTCTTTACCTCAACTTCAACGTGCCGATGGAGAGGAGGGCCAGGATGATGGCAATAATCCAGAAACGGACAATCACCTTGGGTTCAGGCCACCCCTTCAGCTCAAAATGATGATGGATCGGCGCCATGCGGAAGATCCGATGTCCCCCTGTCAGTTTAAAATAGGCCACCTGAAAGATGACGGACAGGGCCTCGACCACAAAGAGACCGCCCACCAGGATGAGTACCAGTTCCTGTTTGGTGACAACAGCAACGGTGCCTAAGACGGCCCCTAATGGCAGGGAGCCCACGTCGCCCATGAAGATTTCAGCGGGATAGGCATTGTACCAGAGGAACCCGAGTCCGGCCCCCACCAGAGCGCCGCAAAAAACGGAAATCTCGCCGACCCCGGGGATGTACGGGATCTGAAGATAGGAAGCGGTTTTGATATTCCCGGCCAGGTAGGCAAAAACCAGGTAACTGGCAAAGGCCACAATGAGAGGACTGATGGCCAATCCGTCCAGCCCGTCAGTCAGGTTGACGGCGTTGGACGTACCCACGATAATGAAGAGGGCGAAGGGGATATAGCCGATACCGAGATCGGGTGAGATGTTTTTCAAAAAGGGGATATTGAGATGGGAATCAAAGCCCGGGTGCAGATAGAGGATCAGAACCACGAGAAATCCGCCGAATATCTGGAGCGAGAACTTGGCAGCGGCCCTCAGTCCCCGGCTGTTTTTCCGCGATACCTTTAGGTAATCATCGGCAAAGCCGATGCCCCCGAAAAAAAGGGCTACGAATATAACGAGCCAGATATAAATATTGACCGGATCGGCCCAGAGGAGGGTCGCGAGGGCGATCGTCGGGAGGATCAGGCATCCCCCCATGGTCGGGGTTCCCGCCTTGGATTGATGATCCGGGGGGCCGTCGTTCCGGATCTGCTGTCCCACCTGCATGGCCCTGAGCTTCCGGATGACCCAGCCCCCGAAGACAAAGCAGATCACCAGCGCGGTCAGACTGGAGAGGATGGTCCTGAACGTGATGTATCTGAAGACGTTCAGCCACGACAGATCGGCATGGAAGAAATAGATGAGTTTATAAAGCATGGTGAGCGGATCCTTTTTACCCTTATGCCGCGACCTCCCAGGCCGGTTTTCCTCCGACCCCGTCTGCCCCGTTTCCAGTGGCGGAAAGCACCGCACTCAGGAAGTTCCCAATCCCGAAGGGCTTGAAAAGGCGGTTTACCACATTGGGCATTTCCGTCTCATACAGCCGCTGGTCCGAGGGATCTCCCGTAATGATAATGACCTTTTCGTTGCGGCCGTTCCTTTTCATGCATTTTAGCATGGCAACGCCGTCCAGCCTGGGCATGTTGATGTCGGTGACGACCAGATCAAAATGATCATTTTCCATCTTGTCCAACGATTCCTGTCCATCTTTTGCAAGGCTTACATCAAAGCCCTCATTGTGCAGGACTTCCGACAGCAAAAACCGGATGCCCTTCTCATCATCCACCACCAGCACCTTCTTTGCGGTATCCATAACGGCCTTTCCTCCCCCTTGGTTCAGCCCCTTGCGATGTAGACGAGCTGCGATAATTCCCTTGCTGCCGGCCGGGTTCTCAGCACGGAGCGCCTCGCCCGAAAACCTGCCCCCATTTCCCATGCTCCCCGCCCCACGCCCTATGCGCCATGCGCCCTCCCGCGCAATCCTTCAACCACCTTCTCCATCCGCATCCTTCGTGAGCCTTTCAGAAGAATCAGATCTCCCTCCGACATCACATGGCCGATCTCCTTAACCATTTCATCGTGGGTTTCAACGATCTTCAGACGATCCCGAGGCATGCCGGCCTTCAGGGCGCCCTCCATCATATCCCGGGCATGGGCGCCCATGGCATAAAACCGGGAAACCCCTCCCTCCGCGACCTTGCGGCCGGCCTCCCTGTGGGCGGAAATCGCGGCATCTCCCAGTTCCAGCATCTCCCCTAAACCCACGATGATCCTCCCGCCATGCGCCACCATCGCCACAACCGATTCAATGGCGGCACCGAGGGAAGAAGGGTTGGCATTGTAGGTATCGTCAACAAGGATGATCCCCTCCTCAAGGGACATCACGTCAAACCGCCCCCGAATGGCGGAAAACCCTGCCAACCCCTTGATAATGTTTTCCGCGGGTTCATCCAGGCTGAGAGCGACGGCAGCAGCGGCCAGGGCATTTTTCAGATGATGGGCCCCAGGTATTCGGAGCCGCACCGGCCAGGCCGCGCCGCGATATTCCAGCAAAAACCGTGTCCCCCTGGGTCCCTCATTTACGATGGAGGTTCCCCTGACATCATTTTCCTTCCCGAGGCCGAAAGTCATTTTTGGCGTTGAAAAGAAGGAGGCCCTCCGCATCAGGGGAACATCTTCGCCGTTCAGGATCATCAGACCCCCGGGCGAGATCCTCTCCATCATCTCCGTCTTTGCCCGGGCGACCCCGTCGAGGTCCGACACTCCCTCGAGATGGGCCATACCCACGTTGAGGATAACGCCCACATCCGGGTCCGCTATATCCGTCAGCCGGGCGATTTCCCCGGGATGGTTCATCCCCATTTCCAGGACGGCGCACGAATGCTCCCTTCCCAGTTGCAGGAGCGTGAGCGGCAGCCCGATCAGGTTGTTGAAATTCCCCGGGTTCTTGAGGGTCTTGTGACCCAGTTCGAGGATGGCCGCCGTCATTTCTTTGGTTGTTGTCTTCCCGGAACTCCCTGTGATCCCAACGACCTTGAGGCAATGACGCCGCCGCCACCACGCGGCCAGATCGCCCAGGGCCTTTAATGTATCCTCCACGGAGATGACCGCCCGGTCCGGGAACCGGGATCGAACCGAATCAAGACGCTTCCCGGCCCCTTTCGAGTGGACCCACTTCCTTTCAACCACCATCGCTGCAGCTCCCTTTTCTGCGGCCTTGAGGGCAAAGTCATGCCCGTCGTATATCTCTCCAACCAAGGCCCAGAACAGCTCACCCTCGCGTGCGGTTCTCGAATCGGTACTGGTCCCCGTAAGAACGATTTCGGGAGACCCTGAGATCAGGGTCCCGCTGATAGGGTCGAGGATCTCTTTCACCGTTATCTTTCCCCAGCCGACCGACATATCTTCCTCATTGGGAACGGGTGCGGATTTCTCCAGGTTTGAAGTTACGAGTTTGTGGGCGCTTTGCACTCTGCTCCCTGCCCTTTGCTCCCTGCTCCCCGCCTCCCCCCGACTTACCTGTCCCCGGACCCATCGGCCGCCTCGGCCGCCACCACGCGGTCATCAAAGGGCCTTTTCTCGTTGCCGATGATCTGATAGGTTTCGTGCCCCTTCCCCGCAATCAGGACCAGGTCCTTGTCATCCGCCACGCGAACCGCTCTTTGAATAGCCCTTTTGCGATCCAGGTCGAGCACATATTCCTTGATTCCCGATTCGATGACGCCCACTTCGATCTGGGCGGCGATGGCTGCCGGATCTTCGGTGCGCGGATTGTCCGAGGTGATGAAGACCCTGTCGCTTCCCATCCCCGCTGCACGCCCCATCTCTCTTCGTTTCCCCCTATCCCTGTCACCCCCGCATCCGAATACCGTGATCACGCGGCCGGTTGTCAGCAACCTGACCGCCTTAAGGGCCTTTTGGAGCGCATCCGGCGTATGGGCATAGTCGACGATAAGGGCCAATTCACGCCTGTTTTTGACCCGTTCGAGGCGGCCTGGAACCTTTTTCAGACGATTCAGACCCGACTCTATGAAATCAAGGTCGATGCCCATGGCCCAGGCGGCGCCGGCCGCAGCCATGATATTGTAGATATCGTGCGCCCCGATGAGCGGGGAGGCAATGTCTCTTTGGCCTGTCGGGGTGATGAGCCTCGCCTTCACGCCCTCCCGGCCGACGCGGAGGTCTTCGGCCCGAATGTGACAGGCGACTCCCATCCCATAGGTAATGACCCTGGCCTTGGTCAGTTGGATCAGGTCCCGGCCCTTGGGATCATCGGCATTGATCACGGCGTGGACGGGGCTGGGGTCCCCCATTTCCCCGCAAGGACTGAAAAGCCTTGCCTTTGCCTCGAAATAGGCCTCCATGGACCGGTGGTAGTCGAGATGGTCCCTGGACAGGTTTGTAAAGACCGCTACGTGAAAAGGACAGTCTCTGACCCTTCCCTGATCCAGGGAATGGGAGGAGACTTCCATCACCACATCGGTAACCGCGCTGTCCGCCATGTTCCGAAGGGTTTGCATCAGGTCGAGCGATTCGGGCGTGGTTACCGGCGCCTCCAGGACTTGACCCGGGAATCGATAATTGATGGTCCCTATCACACCCGGCTGCTTTCCCGCTGCGAAGAGAATGGATTCCAGCAGATAGGCGGTCGTGGTCTTCCCATTCGTACCGGTGATGCCGATCAAATTCATGGTTTTAAAAGGGACGTCAAAAAACCTGACCGCCAGCAAAGACAACGCCCTGCGCGCGTCCGGAACCTGGATCATGGCGACCCGGTTTGCCTGCCTCACGCCTGCAACAGAGAGGGGCAGTTCCGACATGACGCATGTCGCCCCCCTAAAAACCGCATCCCCGATGTAATCATGGCCATCCCCCCGATGCCCTCGAAGTGCGACGAACAGGCCCCCCGGCCGCACCCGGCGGGAATCGTAAGCAATACCGGATATCTCCAGATCAGCATCACCCTGAAAATCCCGGATGGTCACGCCGTCTATGAGGTCCCTCAGTCGCATGCAAACCCTTCTGTGCCTTTCGCGCCTTTTTGCGACGTCAACAACTGACGATCGATGTCAAGAATGCCCCGGCGGATGGAACCTGACGGTTACGGTGCCCGCCTTTTCGACCGGAGATCCGGCCTCCGGTTTCTGCTCTACGGCCAGGCCCGACCCTTCCAGGCACACCTTCAGGCCCAGGGTTCTCCCCCTCTTCAGCACCTCTCTCATTCCCATGCCCTTGAAATCGGGGAGAAGGCCCTCTATCAGATGATCGGCCAATTCTTTCACCTCGGGCGATTCAGGCCGATTGTCTGAAACGACAGAGGCATTCTTAGAGCCCTCTTTGCCCGCGGGCTCGGCTACCGCGAGAAGGCTCGGGTCGGGGTTGACCCTGAGGTGATTCAGTGCCCAAGAACCTATCTCGCTGAATACCGGCCCCGCCACCAGCCCCCCATACGCCACCCCTTTAGGTTCATCTATCAGCACGGAAATCAGTAGCCTGGGTCGATCCGAAGGGACAAACCCCACAAAGCTGGCGATGTATTTGCTCCTGGAATATTGTTTTGAACTGGGGTCAACCTTCTGTGAAGTGCCTGTTTTCCCGGCCACCTTGAACCCACTTATGGCGGCCTTTTCAGCGGTTCCTTCGCTCCCTGCAACCCCTTCCAGAATGCTGGTGACGGTTTTTGCGGTCCGGACGGAGATGACCCGCCTTACAACCTTTGGGCGGGTCTCTTCAATTACGCGGCCTGTTTCATCAACAATCTTCTTGACAACAAAGGGTCGCATCAGATTTCCTCCATTTGCAATGGCAGCCATGGCCATTGCCAGTTGTAAAGACGTGGCGGTCATCCCCTGCCCGAAAAAGTGTGTTGCCTGATCGATCGCCCTCGCCTTTTCAGGAGATCGGACAAATCCCTCCCTTTCGCCATGGAGATCAATACCGGTCTTCTCGGAAAAGCCGAATCGTTTTAGATAATCGCAGTATTTTGCATATCCGAGTTTCTGGCCGATCTTGATCGCTCCGATATTGCTGGAATGAACAATGATCTCCGAAACGGTTAACTTGCCGTATTTGTGAGTATCGTGGACCACCCTTCCACCGATCTTGTATCTTCCTTCTTCGCAATGAAACTCGGAAAGCGGCGTCACCACCGATTCCTCCAGGGAGGCTGAAACAAGAAATGCCTTCATGGTTGACCCCGGTTCAAAACAGTCGGTAATGACCCGGTTTCTCCATTGATCCGGACCGTATTTGGGAAAAAGATTCGGGTTAAACTCAGGGAATGCGGCCATTGCCAATATCTCACCGGTCTCTGGATCAACGACGAGGCAGTGTCCCCCTCTGGCGCGGCTCTTTATCACCGCCGCCTTCAGGGCCTCCTGGGCCTTGTACTGGATATCCTTGTCAATCGTGAGCGTCAGGTGGTGCATCCCCTGACCGGAAGGGTCG
>Ga0209164_1005393_pt1 | contig 10926 bp, 7 predicted proteins | sample MTBNYHSulfiMetaG_FD_187458 | JGI IMG/M metagenome (GOLD analysis project Ga0209164, IMG submission 187458) | Enrichment culture microbial communities from rom New York Harbor, USA that are MTBE-degrading - MTBE-NYH (New York Harbor Sulfidogenic)... | ecosystem: Environmental > Aquatic > Marine >... | reverse complement strand
ACACCCTGGCCACCGTGCAGGTGCAATACGATATCGTCGGTCAAGGTCTTTCAGGCGCCCTAGTCGCCACAAACCTCAAGCCCAACTTCGCGTATCAATTGAAATTGACGGGATTCAGCGGCACGCCCACCAACGAGGATATCGGCCTGGCCGGACGCTGGTGGCGGGAGGAGTGGAACGGCTCGGCCTGGACCAACGGCCAGAACCTCAACAATAAAGGAGACGGATCGTCGCCGAACCCGAATGACGCTGTTTACTATGCAACCAATAACATTCTCGATGCATCGAGCCCCACGGGGTATCATTACAAATATACGGGCTACCTGGTATTTGACTATTTCATAACGGACGAGAATGGGAATGCGACGCTGAATTTTACGACCGACAGCAGCTATCATGTCTTGTGGAACACGTCCCAAAGGACCCCCACGGCCGGTGACGGCCCGCTCAGGGAAGCCGTGTTCGATGCGGATAACTCGTCCGCCTATACCGACACCGGAGGCGACGATTATGCCGAAAAAACGGTCGACATCTTCGGGGAATGGGAGCGGCTGCCCATAGGGGGTGTTTATCCGGACTTCGACGATGCCTTGGTCGCTCAACTCATTCTCACCGAAGAATCGTTTCACGGCAGTGGCGGGGCGCTCGCCGGAGGTTGGGCCGGCGCCATGGGAGCCACGTTGAGCGCCGTACCCGAGCCCGGAACCATCCTTCTTCTGGGAGTCGGCATCCTTGGTCTGGCGGGAATGGTATACAGGAGACGGAAGAAATAAATTCGATCCTGTTAAATGACTGAATCTACAGGGCTGCAGTGATCCCGCAGCCTTTTTTTGCTCCGGCTGAAGACGCGAACCGAGCATTTGGCTCGCCGGAAAGCTTTGAGAGGTTGGTGGGGTGAGCAGGCTTGGCGGGAATTGTAAAAAAAACCGACTATCAGGTCCCGGCTTCGGATGGGCCAATTTAGGCTGGTGAAACCAGTACCCGTTTGGTGCTTACTTGTCAACAATGAAACAGCGTCCCTATGCCCCTCGGAAGATGTTGCGCCGTTCGATCCCTCGGCTGTTGATGTGATGCAATGCCCCATCGCGTCAATGCGTGCTTTTCGCCGCATGAGCTTTCTATCTCATAGATGATGAAACAAAGAAACGCGCAAATTCACCACCGTCCCTCTTTTCATCCGAAAACTCTATCAAGACTTTGTCAAAGATATGATTTCCTACCGACAAGATTGTTATTTACTATTCAACCTAAAAACAAATATGAGTCGTACTTCTTCATAGTGTTGCGGAGGGTGATACTAAAACGATTTAATACGATGTCTCCTTCCTTTATAATGCACTTTAAAAAGGAAGAATATGTGAATAAATCCAGCTACTTTGAATGGCGATGAGTCTCCAATCAGTCTAGTGCAAGTCGGTAGCAAGAATGGAGGCCGAGTACAAACGCAAGACAGCGCCTAAAACCAAAACGGGAGTATAAGTTTTTCTGCCTTTCTCCATTGACCGACTGTCGGCTGCGATTATTCCCCAGACAAAGCGATTCGGTTCTTGGGAGATTTGATCAGCCAGTCGTAATACTGTCGTGGATCACCCGTCAATCCTGCTTCAGCAGCTTTGACTAAATTGTAGGCTTCCCGTGCGGTTAGGTAGTGCAACTTGTAGTTGAATCCTTCGACCCCCTTCTCAAGCGCAGTGAGGGTCTCGTCCATAGCACCACCGAACCATGCCTCTGAGCTTTGCTGGCCGTGTGTGTACACTTTCAAGAAACGCCACTCCGGCTTTCCTTCAACGTACGTTGAATGCCTGATAAGCCCCGGCAATCGAGATGGCGTGGGCAAGGGATCGATCTCAAAAGCACCATATTCAAGATAGAGTGATGGGAACCAGCGGCTGAATCCCATGGGTCCCTGGAAAATCATCAGGTGCCCCAACGGCGTTCGTCCTACGGCGACGGGGACGCCTGTATCATAGGATTTAGGCGCTCCAGTATCCTTAGCGTAATAGATGGAATTCACCATTTTAGGCTGAGATGTGGTTCCGATGGTGGAAAAGGTAAAATCCGCATAGCACCCGTTCCTCGACAGGATCTCGAGTTCGTTGGCAGGGCCACAACGTACAGGACATTGGGAGTTATCGAGGGCCCAATTCCCGGCGATATAGCCGAAGGATATCTTGCCATTCTCGTCCACGACTGCCCCATGCATCGAGAACCTGGCCAGCGCTTCTGAAAGCCGGGACTCGTAGGACACTTCGTCGAGCCCTTTATGGTGCCAGTGGACTTCAATTTCGCCAAGGCCCTCAGCTACAGCCGCGGAAAGGTCTGTCAGACACTGGTCCTGGTACTGATCAATGGGGAAAAACCATGTGTGTTGAGGGCTACGGCCATCCGGATCCGAATGTTTCTTTACAAAGCTCCTATAATTTGCCAGCCAATTGCGATTCTTTTCTACAGCCGAGTGGCCGCTTCCGGGTTCGTAGTGGTCCACCATCAAGACAAACATCTGAAAAGGCAAATTAGAAGCTGCAGAAGATTCAGAAAGAATCCTTGAAAAATAACTCGGAAGCCAGATGTAGCAATCCCACTTCACTGACATCAGAAACATTTGGATAAGAATCAGAACAGGGATGACAGCAGCTATAGATATGATAACAAAGAGTAAGCGACGCGACTTCAAAGGATTACCTTTCACTATTGCTAAATAGTAATGTTATATTGACTTGTCGCTCAATCTTCTTTAGCTGTATTATTTAGGATTCTGGTGAAAATTCAGCAAACCATTCAAAATATATCACGTATTTTCGAGCAGATACAAGGATTGCAACTGAGTTTCAAAAAGCCACGGCCAACATGGTTAGCGAAACCCAATCCGGACAAGAAAAAAGCTTATTGAGGAATCGCACAAAGCCTCAACATAGTCCGATAGCTCGGTCAACAAATAAAGATCATAGAATAGATGAAAGTCAGTCTATTGGGACTTGTACGCTACTCATATTGGCCGTTAGGCAGTAAACGAGAATCCATTTAACTTCAAAAGCTGATGACCAAATAGAAAAGCACAATTCAGTAGTGGTAATTTCATAAACAAGATTGATCCTATTCGTATCCCTCCTGTAGATGCGGTTAACCGAATCCCGGCTGAGTTGTTATCGTTCACTGCCGTAAGTACATGTAGATAGCCGTTCTGTTTCATATAATTTAAAAGATATCTTCGCATTTGGAAACCAATGTGTTTCCCACGATGGGCAGACAATACATAAGTTTGGCTAGCATAGCCTGTGTCTTTGGGGATGTTTAATTCAACTTGCTTAGATCCAGCGATGGGCATTGTACTAAATTTATAAAAATGGTATCCTATAATATCAGAATTTATTTTTGCTACTATACATCCCCAGTTATGCCTATCGGCTCCCGAAACAATATCCGCGTATGAAAAGCCTGATATGCCCTTCACCTCACATGATATATCTGAAATTATTATATCAGAATCTTTTAGTGAGGCAAAACGAATCTCTACTTCGTCGTCATCAATAGAAGTTGTATTCAAAGTGACAATATCGTAACGGTAAATCAGAACCCTTTGAATATAAACAAAGGGTATGTTAAGATTGGTCAAGGAAAACCAGTCGAAATTAGTGAAAGATGCCATATAATTAAATCACTTGAAATCTACGACTACTTATTCTCTAGTCAACATATCACTCATTGGTTGACTTCTTATTCCTGGATCACTTGGAGATTCTTGGGAGATACTGGAGCGAATTCCTTTCCTAAGCTTTCGTTTCCCTGAAAGTCTACTGAGGTGACTCTGTAACGGGTTGTGCCGTCGGGGTTTCCGAATACATCGACCCACCTGCACTTCTCATCCTGGCACCATCCCCGTGCAATGGATGCGATCCTGTTGGACTGTTCCATAGCAGGCACAGTCCCATCCTCCGCATAAATATTGTAGTACCGGATCATCGTCGTATCCGCCGGTTCATCCCATTCAATGGTGTATTGACCATCCTTGTCCACTGGAGCGGCTTTCTTGTGGCCATAGGTAACGTTTATCGGCCCAAAGGGCTTTTGTGTGTAAAATCGGCTCACCCCTCCCGGATGGACCGGATAAGGAACGTCCTGCACTTGCTCCGTAATATTGCCGTTCTCGTCCAGCGTGACTTTCCACACATTCGATAAAGTGTGGGACTCGAGCCCACTGTGCTCGACGGAGGTCACTCCGTAATATCGGGTCGTTCCGGCTTCTTGAGAAACGTCACAGTACCAATCCGTTCGGGACCGATCCGTTCCCAGCCGGCTTTTCGCGGGTGATGGAGTCCATTCCGAACCATCAGACGATACCCACAATCGAAATCCCTCTGTTTCTTTGGGAAGTGGCGGTGGATCTTTCTCTTCGTCCGGCCATCCTCGAGCGGTATAGGTCCGAGGATGGTCCGTGTTTTGGCGAAAGTCAAAAGCGATTCGGACTCTTGACTCAATTTTCAGAGCTCCCGTGATTTCGGGTGGATACGGGTAGTAAGCCACAACCCAGAATAAATCCGGCTTCTCATCATTGGCGCCTTTCCTCGTCCAGGTCACTTCATTATCAACAACCGTTGGCCCCCATAAAGGCACTTCCGTTCCCGATGTTCCATCTGCTTCTGTCTCGGTTACTTCGTAATAATAGCCGTCAATGTCGGTCGCTCTTACAAGATCGCCTACTTCATAATTGTGGTTTGCTCGCCAATTGCTTGTTGTATGGGCATTATTTAAGAATGTCGAGTGCCACGCAACCTTTGTTCCATCAGGACTCTGTGTTGGTCTGACAAGGGCCTCGTAGTCTCCACCTACTACACCATCATCATTATAACGAGTGTGTGTGTAACACAGCGTTACTTGCGTTTCAAAATCATGATAGTTTTGTGCGTATATCCGATCATTCAAATAGCCTAAATCTCGATCATAACCTCTCGAACTAACCGACCAATCAGACCAAGCCATCCAACAATGATGTTGAGCCAATCCTCCATAAGTCTTGACTATTTGAACGTGATTTTCTATGTCCCATATGCTTGAGCCAATCGGATCACCGGCAAGTAGCGTGGAGCGACTATAGACAACAAAGCGGCCCCATCGATCGCGGGCAGGGTGTGAAAAGTAGGCCGGGCAATCTGTTCCATCAGGAGGGTCAACTCCATCCCCAGGATTACACCAGGGGTCGGTGTCATTCAAACTATAATGAAAAGTGTTTACGGGCTCAAGCTCGCCGCCCCACGAGTAGGGCGGGACACGATCTTGTACGTGTGATGGGCCTCCATCCGTACCTGAGCCCGTCATCTTCATGCGCCACTTGGCTGCACCGGTTGGGACCTGAAAGTGATACCATAATTTATCACCTACGCCAGTGAACCACCCAACGGCATGAAAACCGTTCCATATCGTTTCCGTTTCCCCCCAATATGTATCGAGATTCCTGCCTTCACCACCCCAGTATCCCCCGTTTTCGATCAGAAACCTGGGAAAATCGGCCTTGGCTATGTTGCTACCATAAATGTCCAAGTCGCTGTCTTCGGCAACATGGGCCGGGCAAAACCAAACCAATCCCCATGGCGACCCGAAAACATATCTGCCATCCGGCGAAATACCCGCCAAGCATACATCAGATCCCGGCATTTCAGAAGGAAACGATAATATCTTCCTATACTCAATCTCAGTGTCAGAAACAGTTGCCTTGTAAAGATCCTTCCAGTCCATTCCATATCGTCTACCGAACATGTAATAAACATCCGGAACTTGAGGATTCCAATAAAAGTAATAGTGGTGATTATTCTCAGTCAGACTTGGACCATCTTGAGTGGGACGCAAAAATAAACCATCCGTTCTCACAATAAACCAAGGCTTTATATATTCCCAACCATACGAAGAACTATAGCAATTGAAGGCATTAGTGGCTCTCGATGAAATAAACGCAAGCCTTTTGCCGTCCGCGCTCCATTGAGCTTGGCCAATATTGCGGATATAGTTTTCTTTAGAGTTGGTGCTCGTCAATCGCCACACTTCCCGTCCGGTGGTCACATCGTAATAACAGAGTGTCTCTGGCTGCCAAATGAAACGACCCAGTTCATTCGCCTCAAGATATTTTGCATCCCATGCTGCACTTGCGTGGCGGGCCTTTCGAGCGATCATTTCGTCCAGATTTTCAACGCTAGCTTGGGCACAATCGGCGCCAGAGCCAACTACGGGAAGCAAAAGCAGCAGGACCAAAATTGAGCAGATTCTACAAAAGATCTTTTCAAAGACGTAATTGATTTCCCTTATGGACGGGAAAAACCGGTTTCTCGATCCGGGCCATGCCATCGGCTTATCACCCCATACTTTGTCTTTAACAAATAATGATTTTCCCCTTCATGATATGAAGGCGCCATATGGCTAATAGAGGATGCAAATAATGTGCCGTCCAAATAAGGAAAAGCTGTTGCAATTCTCCTTTCAATCGGCTTTTGAAAAAATGTCCTTTTCTTCTGCCTTCTAACGCAGGAGAGGAGAAAGCCCTCTCAACAGGGCCTAGATTCTGAATTACCTTTTCGCAATAAAATAACACAATCTTGTAATTGGAAGGACAAGTAATGGGCTACGCCCGCCTGCGTCTCATTTGAAGAGCGTTTACGCTATACAGTCTAACTTTTTCTTCCCCCTACTCTGTGCATATACGATTCTCTAAGGCGATGGTAACCTTTCCGAAATTGCTTAAGAGGGTGATTAGTCGTTCCGGGAGCATAGCCCATTTCGACCAGCACCTCACCCGCTATTTCATAAGCAACCGCCTGATCCGCTTTGCTAAGATTATTGACCCATTTATAAATTTGCGACATAGAAGGAAGCTCGTTTAGATGAACATGATGCCCTGTCAAGGCAGAACCTACCTTTCTTGCTTTAGAAGTATAGTCAAGCATCCCTTTCTCGAAACCTAATCCAAGGAAATCCATGATCTTAATGAGCTGCTCTTCAGAATTTACAATAAGATCCTCAAATTTAATTTCTGTGTATCGCTCTTCAGGAAGCATCTGTAACATCTTTCTAGCCCAATAAATCTTTTCACGCCAGGTTCTCAACGCAGTCATGAAATCATTGGCCCCCCACCATTGCTTAACAATGGAAAGTGCTACATCTCTTCCATCCCTCATTATATGAATAAACTTCGAATTAGGAAACATCTTGTTAAGTATATCCAGTTCTGAGATATAGCTGGGTGTTTTATCTCCCCATATTTTCTTGCCAAAGCGTTCCGCATAGGCTCTATACAATTGCTCGACAGCGTCCTCAAACGAAATGCATTTATCAATATCAAAATCCTCAATAGTTATCTTTTTATCCCACCGGACAACATAAGGTTCTCTAAGCATTTTGTTTATTAAATTTATCCTGTTAGATTCTATAGCTAAATCACCAAATTTTTCTATATACTTATAATAAAAGGGAATGAAATGAGACTCATATGGTATGGCAATTTGTGAATGAGAATCCAACATTAATGCTAACAGCGTTGTACCAGATCGGTCAACTCCGACAACAAATATAGGAGGCTTTTTCATAAGATAAGCAAATTAATGTTTTGATGTTAGTTATGCAGTAAGTAACCGAAAGATAGTAGCAAAACTACCTTACCATACTTTTAAACCTTGTGAAAATTAACAATAGCTGTCTAAATAGCTTGTCTTTATGCTGGATAACACCGATGGTGTTTAGTTTAGCATAGCAGTAATTAAACTCATAAATACTGTTTGATCTTGCATATGAATACATTCGTCTTCTTATACACATCACTTTGCGCTGTTCGACAGGAATAGGAAGAACTACTTTATTTTTATAAGCTGCATCTTTGCATAAATCAAATGCTTTTAACATGTAGTTAAGCCTTTCGCTAACCGGTGTTGAAGCACTAATAGTATCGGTGTGATGTCTTCTGTAACAAAGAGGTTCAGGAACGCAAGACACAGTATACAGCATTGCCATTCTTAACCAGCATTCGAAGTCTTGTGATTTTGTCATACTTTCGTTAAACATACCACATCGTTCAATGGCCTCCCTTAGTACTACAACTGTACTCGTCGGAATAGTGAACCCTTCAATATAGAGTTCATGAAATACATATTCATTTGACCTTTTTTTTTGCCGGCGGAAAGACATTTGAGGGGAGAGGTTTGCATCACAGTCTATCAAACTCGAGTAGCATAAGCCGGGTTTCTCCTTCATTTGGAATTCCGGGAGCTGTCGCTCTAATTTATCTGGGGCCCACACGTCGTCGTCGTCGAGGAAGGCTATCAGGGGTGCGCAACCTGCTTTGATACCTGTGTTTCTCGCCGCAGCCGGCCCACAATTATTTTGATGCCTCACGATTTTAATTCTATCTCCATATATCTTGAGCTTGGAATTAATATCCTCGGTAGATGCATCGTCTACCACTATGATTTGATTGGCAGGGAGGGTCTGCTTGAGAACAGAATCGATCGCCTCCTTAATGTACCTTCCGCCATTGTAAGTTGGAATCACAACATCTACTCTAAGATCTTTAAACATATTATCAGTCCTTAATAAATCCCATCCATTTGAACGTCATACTTGTACGATGGTGATTAACTAATGTCTCTCGTCATATCTTCCATATATTTATTCAAAATAGTACTTTTTGAAAACCTGTATTTACCTGACTTTTCTTGTTGTATCCTATCCAGATAGTTAAACTTTACTCCAATGTTTTCACCAAAAACTTGTTTAATTCTGTTCGTCAGATCTTCTCTATTTTGACTAGTAAAATTTGAATCGATTACAATATTCACGTCAAACTTATCAATGCTTTCTTGGATCAGCTGCATCTGTTTAATTCCAGGGACGGCGGTCAACGTTCTTTCTATGAGAGAAATTCCGGAGACGAGCCCCCCATCCTTTCGTACAAAATAGTCCGCCCGGCGTCCTACCACCCTTTCCATTAATGGCAAGCCTCGACCGCAGGAGCATATTCTTTCACTCGGAACGCCCACATCTTCTACGTTGTAACGAATCAAAGGCATGGCCGTACTCAATAAATCGGTAACAACAATGCTTCCTTCCTCTCCTGGGTTAGCGTATGTACCGTCAGCTTTAACAAATTCGATAAAAAGATGGTCTATATTTAGATGCATTCCTTCGTGTTTTTCACACTCGGAAGCAATCAAACTGACCTCTTCACAACCGTACCGATCAAAAACCTTCACACCAAAAACATCTTCAATTGTCGATCTTTCTTTCGGCATCAATAACATAGATGTCGATATCACTGTCTTAGGCTTTATTCGATGGATCTTGAGTTGTCTTACAAAAGTTGCCAGTAAAAATAGAGAATGGGCATGACCGAAAAGAAGTGTAGGTTTCATTTTTCCCCACGCCCCTGCAAACTTAACGACAGCCGCCTCACAAAGATTCATCGTATCAAGATAGGTCACTGGGGAAAAAAGTAGACTTCTTAATCTACCTTTCAAGGACATATCTTTTTTCGGATTTCCCCAGACAGCCCCGATAGGCTCCCCTATCCTCCATCCCGCCCATTGATTGTGACGGAGTGCACATGCTTTTTTTAATTCCATGCATTCCTTAGTCCTCAAAATGGTTAGCGGGATGCCCGTAGAACCGCCGGTTTTAGCGCAATACAGTTTGTCTATTGCGTAGCCTTTTGACAGCAGACTTTCCTTCTGCTTTCGAATATCCGCTTTTGATAATATAGGTAATTCCTTGATATCTTCTGGCGTTCTCAAATCATTTGGCTCAAACCCCACTCTCTTGAAAACTCCATTGTAATATGTATTATAATAATAGGCATAATTAATAATGTTTCTTAATCTTTTCCATTGAATATCAAGAAGATTGAATTTAGGGAAAAACTGACTATGTTCTAAGTACTTGTAATGTCTTATAATCGGGCTTTGGTTCCTAATAGCCCACATTGGTATAGTAATATTTCTTCTTATTAATGGCAACATGATAGACGCAACTCCAACTAATTTCTGCTCTCCATTCAGCTTGTTCTGTAATCTAAGCAAATAAGCAATAACTTGCCATATTAAAACCGAAACAAAGGTCACGTTGTACTCGTCGACATGGAATCGACCGTGACCTTGTGAAACATTTCCGACTCACTTCGTAGTAGCTATTGCGTTATTCAATTGTTGCGAATCACTACTGTTTCGCTCTAGAGTGCGCGTGATTTCCAGGAAGGCGGCCATCCAAAGCCATTGAGGACGAAACAGATTATGCCCGCCCAGACCCAAGAACAGCAACAGCAGCAATGTGTCCCTGCAGGCGCATCCCAACTCCGTATACATCCGGGCATATCTGTTGACCGCGGTCAAGTTGGAGCGCCGGAGACGTCGCGCAGCCACTAGAGCGGCGTATACAAGGGAGGCAAAGAAAAGTGTGCCCAAAATCCCCGTTTTCCCCAAAACCTCGCCGGCCAAATTGTGGGTCTGCGTGGCGGAGCCGTCGATATGGGCGGCGCGGTATGGAACGAAGCTGTCAGGACCCACGCCGAAGACGGGATACCGGCGAAAGGCTTCCAGGCCGGCCAGAAATCCCGACCAGCGACCCGCCGCCGATTCGGCTGCGGATTCCGGTCCAGCGCTTTCATCCCAGAGGGTCCGGAATCGATCCCTGTGGCTTTGGTCCATAACGTTCCAGCCTACCAGAAGACACAAAACGATCAAAAGCACCGTTCCCGTCTTTTTACCGAACCCTTTAATGCGAAACGAAAAAAGGAAACAGAAAAAGATGAATCCGGCCACGCCGGAACGACTGTTGGTCAGCACGACGGAGGATAGAGCTAGCCATGCATAGGATACCAAAAATAATGAAAACCCCTTTCGATAAATGGATGACTTTTGACCTGAAAACAGCTTCCGTTGTGTCCAGACGAAAACCAAC
>Ga0209164_1005389_pt1 | contig 10933 bp, 6 predicted proteins | sample MTBNYHSulfiMetaG_FD_187458 | JGI IMG/M metagenome (GOLD analysis project Ga0209164, IMG submission 187458) | Enrichment culture microbial communities from rom New York Harbor, USA that are MTBE-degrading - MTBE-NYH (New York Harbor Sulfidogenic)... | ecosystem: Environmental > Aquatic > Marine >... | reverse complement strand
AACCCGGGCCCTATTGTCACTATGTATGAATTTGAACCCGCCCCCGGCATAAAGATCAATAAAATTGTTGCGCTTGCCGATGACCTTGCGCTTTCCCTGAAAGCACAGAGCGTAAGGATTTCTCCAATCCCGGGGAGGGCGGCGATCGGGATCGAGGTCCCGAACAGGCAGAGAGAGACCGTAGCGCTGCGTGAGGTCATATCGTCGGAGAATTTCAAAAAGAGCAAATCAAGACTGACGCTGGGCCTCGGCAAGGAGATTTCCGGTCTGCCGGTTGTGGCGGACCTTTCGAGGATGCCGCACCTCCTCGTAGCCGGAGCGACGGGCTCAGGAAAAAGCGTGTCAATAAACTCGATGGTCATGAGTATCCTCTATAAGGCGACGCCTGCTGAGGTGAAGATGCTCATGGTCGACCCGAAACTGCTCGAACTTTCTGCATATGAGGGGATCCCCCACCTTATCTCCCCGGTGATAACAAACCCGAAAGAGGCGTCGGATGCCCTGAAAAAAATGGTCATCGAGATGGAGCGGCGGTACAGGGTCCTTGCAGAAAAGTCCACACGGAATATCGAGAGCTATCAGGTCCAGGCAACAGAGGAAGAGCGGCTTCCGTATATCGTCATTCTTATCGATGAACTTGCAGACCTTATGTTTACCGCACCGACAGACGTCGAAGACTCGATCACCAGACTGGCCCAGATGGGAAGGGCGGCGGGCATCCACCTCATCCTTGCGACCCAGCGGCCCTCGGTCGATGTAATCACCGGCATCATAAAGGCGAATTTCCCCGCCCGGATATCATTCCAGGTTTCCTCAAAGGTTGATTCAAGGACCGTGCTTGATTCCCAGGGAGCTGAGCAGCTTCTCGGCAAGGGAGACATGCTCCTGATGCTTCCGGGCACAAAGGTCGTGCGTGTCCATGGGGCGCTCATTACTGAGGAGGAGATCAAGGCTGTCACTGAATTTGTGAAAGTCCAGGGAAGTCCGGATTATGCCATCATGGAAAGTATACAGACTATCGAAGAAACCGGCGAAGACGAGGGGTTTTCCGGAAGGGATGAGATGTATCAGAAGGCGGTCGATTTTGGTGAAGCGACGGGTGAAATATCCATATCCTCCATACAAAGACGGCTTAAGATCGGATATAACCGTGCAGCACGGATTATGGAGTTAATGGAAGACGACGGACTTGTCGGTCCGCCGAAAGCTGCGGGGAAACCGAGGGATTTCCTCCGGAGAAGAAAATAAAAAAAGGGTGAGGGAAAGTCCCTCACCCTTTTTCATTCCATGCACTGTTTACCAGTTGTACCAGATAGAACCCTGATAGCGGGTGCCGTGTTCGTTCCCGGTTGCCCAGTCTGTTTGTACATGTGCAACCTCAACACCGGCAGTTATGTCCTCCATAACCTTGACCTGTATATTTCCGAATGTGTACTGGCTCTTCTGATAAAAATCGCTTCCTACATCTGCATTCTTCGGATCGTTTAAACCGTATCCCAGATTAAGCTGTACAGTTTTGATAGGTTTCGCGCTGGCCTGTATCCATCCGCCCCTGGTAAGAATAGCATTGCCGTCAGCATTGAAGGTTCCGCCTTTATTGAAATATTCTCCTCCAAGCCCCTGGCCCATATAAGCTTCACCGCTGATCTCGACGAAGGGGAACGGAACTTTTAGTTCAAGAGCTGTCAGATACGGGGTGACATCATTCCCTGCAGCTTCTCCGTCCCTCACCGCTGCGCCGAGTGCAATATATGCTTTCTGCTGGCTCCCCATGAAAGGTGCTGAGTAAGCAAGTTTCGCACCGATCCATGGCATATGGATTTGAGCGTTATCGTCGTCGCTCCAGCGGTAACGATATGTGGTGATGAGACCTTTTAATCCTGCGCCGAGGTCCTGATGCACGGTAATCTGGGGCACCCTGTTCCAGAGGTTGCCGTTATATCCCATGATTGCGAAGTCGATGGTATTCGGGTTCAGACTTGCAATCTGGTTCCAGTCCTGTCCTATCCTGAAGAGCGTGCCGCCTTTTTCAAAATCGATATAGGCAAGCCGGATTCTCAGATCGCCGACGCTCGTGGAATCGGTGCCATAGAAATCAGACTCGAAACGGCCGCGCGCTGCCCATCCGTTCAGGGAAGGACCGGTAACGGCGATACCGAACCGTGTGTCACGGACGTTGAATGTTGTCTTGTCTTCTCCGGTTGCATTGGCGGGAATGTATGTGATGAACTCGTCTCTTCCCATGTTATTGGTATCGTAGATCGTATCGAATTTGATTTTCCCATAGACTTTGATGTCGTATTTTGAAGTGACCTTCACATCCTGTGCAGCGGCTGCTGCCGGCGCTGCCTCCATCCCCTTGATGTCCTTGATTTTCTTCTGCAGTGCTTCGATCTCTTCCTTCTGAGCCTTCATCGCTGCATCCATGTCCTTGACTTGCTTCATCAGCTTGTCCATCTGTTTTTCAAGCTGCTTGGATGAAGGTTCACCACCCAAGACGGGAGCTGCCAGAAAAGCAATCAGGCAGACAACTAAAAACCCTTTGAAAAGCCCTTTCATATAACCCTCCTTTTGATGAAAATCTATAATGCCCCTACGGGGTGATGTGTGTAAAAGTTTACCCTTAAATAAAAATTTTATCAACCCTGCGTCCGTGCCTGTAGTCTCTAATCAAAGCTCAAGCAGCACCCGAACGGAGTCGTCATCGGACGATATCCTCCTGAAGCCCATCTTTTCAGCCCGGGACATCATCCTCGCATTTATCTGGAGGATTTCCATCCACATCTTCGTGATGCCCAGCTCTTTGGCGATTTTCAGGCAATGTAGACAGAGCGCTTTGCCGATTCCCTGTCCCTGCCATTGGTCCCCGACAACGATAGCCATCTCCGCGCTCTCCATGTCAGGGAGTTTGCTCATCCGCACTTCACCGATCAGCGTCTCACGGTCGCCGTTCCGGATTACCGCAACGAAGGACATTTCCCGGTCATAGTCCGTGTGGCAGTATCTTACAAGCTCTTCATGGGTAATCTCAGTGACCTTGCGGAAAAACCTCATCATAAGGGTTTGCTCCGAAGACGTCCTCAGAAGCTCAGCGAGAAGCGGTTCGTCCTCAGGCCTGATAGGCCGAACGATTACCGTGGGACCGTCCTTTAATTTAAAGAGGTCGATATACTGGTCCGGATAGGGACAGATCGACAGATGAGGGGGACAGAATTCACCCCGGACAGGGACGAAACCATCGAGCACATCAGCCTCGAGCAGGATACTGGCATCCAGCACAAAACATTCTTTTTCTGTGACAAAGAACGGGTTGATATCAATCTCCTTGATATGGGGGAAGTGTATGATGAGATGGGAGAAGCGCACCAGAATTTCTTCAAGAAAGCGCAGGGTGTTTTCGAATTCGTTTTTTGTCTTGAGATATTTGCCTATCTTTGTCTCGATCATCATTCGCCGGGTTAAGCTCTGGTTGAGAGGCGGGAGCCCTATGGAGTAGTCTTCAGCCGCCTCAAGAAGTTCTCCGCCAAGACCAAAAAGGATTACGGAACCGAATGTCGGGTCTTTTTTCCCTCCTATTACCAGTTCATATCCCTGTCGGATTACCATCGGTTGTATGAGCACTTTCGCCGTAGGGTCGTTCAGGGAGTTTGCAAGCCCCTCGAGTTTCCTGAACGCTTCTCTTACCGACTGCTCGTCTTTTATGTTCAGAAGAACTCCGCCATGTTCGAGTTTGTGGATGACCTTTTGTGAATCGATTTTCAAAACGACAGGATATCCGATAGACTCTGCACTGAGGACCGCTTCCTGCTCTGTTTGTGCCTTCTGTGTCGGGATCACCGGTATGCCGTAGTATTCGAGAAGTTCTTTCACTTCGTGAAAATTCAGGATGAGTCTCTTTTCTTCAGAAATCTTTCTGATCACTTCTTCTGCCCGGTACTCGTCGGGTTCAAAGTCCTTGAGAATAACCTCGGGTGTCTCGTGGAGGAGCCGCAGGTTATAGTCATAACGATACATGTACATGAAACTACGGACAGACTGTTCAGGCGACACGAACGTCGGTATCCCCTGCGCATTCAGCAGTTCCCTCGCAGTGACCACCTGTTCTTCGCCCATCCATGCGGTAAAGACCGGTTTATATGAATATGCCGCCGCTGCAGTTACCACCGCCTGTGCGATGTCCCGTGAATTGGTTGCATACGATGGGGTATGGATTACGAGAACCCCGTCAACCTCTTTGTCCTTTAAACAGCTTGTTATGGCGAGTTCATAATCTGCCGGAGATGCCTCGAAAATAAGGTCTATGGGATTGTGAACATGTTTGAGATACGAAAGACGGGATTGAAGCAGTTCAATCGTTGCGTCACTGAAATCAGCCAATTCTCCGTCCAGCCGCAAAAGGGCATCGACCGCTATGATGGCCGGGCCTCCGGAGTTTGTAATGATCGCGAGCCTTTTCCCTTTCGGCCTGCGCTGTTTCGCGAGCGACTCGGCCAGATAGAAAAGGTCGAGTATCTCATCGACTCTTATTACCCCCGCCCGTTCAAAGGCGGCGTCATACACCTTGTCTTCCCCTGCCATATACCCTGAATGGGTGAGGGCAACATGTGCCGAAAGGTCGAATTTGCCGGATTTGATCACCATAATCGGCTTGCTCGATGCAAAACTTCTTACCGAGGTCATAAACCTGCGGCCGTTCTTGATGGACTCGATATACAGGATAATCGCACGGGTTTCAGGATCTACCCCGAGGAAATCTATGAGGTCTGCGAACTTTATGTCAATTTTTGACCCGACCGAAATGAAATAACTGAAGCCGATGTTCTTGCTCGCTGCCCAGTCGAGAAGCGCGATGGAGAGTGTTGTGCTCTGGGATATAAGCGCGATATTCCCTTTCGGAGGTATCCGGGGAAAGAGACTCACATTCAGGTTCCTGCTCGGTTTGATAAAGCCGAGAGAGTCCGGACCGAGAATTCTGATCCCGTACTTTTCCGAGGCCTGTTTCATTTTCATGTTTATTGCAGGGAGGTTTTGCACACGGGTTTTGAAATCGAAGCAGGGAATGATTACTCCCTTTACCCCTTTTTCGCCGCATTGTTCCAGTGCCTCTTCTATCTCTGACGGGGGAACGGCCAATACCGCCAGGTCTATATCGCGTTGAATGTCGGTGATCTTCGGATATGCCTCTACCCCCTGAATAGCTTCCATGCGGGGATTGACCGGGTAGACCGAGCCTTTATATCCTTTGCCCAGCAGATTCTTGACAATGTTGTATCCAATGGAAAACTTGTCTTCGCACGCTCCTATGACTGCAATCCGTTTCGGGTTGAAAAAGAACTCAAGGTGCTTAACTGACACGGTTTCTCTCCCTGCTCCGGTTATTTTTTGACCGCAGTGCCTTGAAAAAGTGATGCCTGCCCGGAAATATTTTTCGATGCCGGGTCTGTAACAGGATACAGGGAAGAGAGACGGTACTCCGTCTCTCTTCCCGTTCCCACATCTCTATTGTTTTCCTTTGAGAATTTCGTTCACTACGGAAGGATCGGCAAGGGTCGAGGTGTCGCCGAGATCTTCGGTATCGCCTCTTGCAATCTTCCTCAGGATCCTCCGCATTATTTTTCCGCTCCTGGTTTTGGGGAGCCCGGGAGAGAACTGGATCTTATCAGGCGTAGCGATCGGTCCGATGACCTGCCTGACATGCCCAACGAGAATCTTCTTTAATTCGTCTGACGGATCGTACCCTTCTTTCAGGGTAACATATACATAGATCCCTTCGCCTTTGATCTCGTGGGGATACCCGACTGTCGCAGCCTCTGCAACCGCTTCATGGCTCACCAGCGCCGACTCTACCTCTGCGGTGCCGATCCTGTGCCCTGAGACGTTAATGACGTCATCGATCCGCCCCATGAGCCAGTAGTCGCCGTCATCATCGAGACGCGCACCGTCACCGGTGAAATACACCCCGGGGAACCGGGTAAAGTACACTTCCTTTATCCGTTTGTTTTCAGGGTCTCCATATGTGCCACGGAGCATTCCCGGCCAGGGTTTTTCGATCACAAGATATCCCCCCTCGTTTATCCCTGCCTGTGAGCCGTCTTCTTTGAGAATCTTCGGGGCGAGACCGGGGAAAGGTTTGCTTGCCGACCCCGGTTTTGTGGTCATCGCACCGGGGAGAGGGGTGATCAGGATGCCGCCTGTCTCGGTCTGCCACCAGGTGTCGACAATCGGGAGCTTTTCCTTGCCGACATGAGTATGGTACCACATCCATGCCTCAGGATTAATCGGCTCGCCTACTGTCCCAAGGAGCCTGAGTGAAGAAAGATCATGTTTTTTCACCCAATCCGGCCCTTCCCTCATGAGGGCCCTGATGACGGTCGGGGCGGTGTAGATAATATTCACGCCGAATTTCTCCACAATCCTCCAGAACCTTCCCGGGTCGGGATATGTCGGGATACCTTCAAACATGAGGCTTGTCGCACCATTGCTTAACGGCCCGTACACTATATAACTGTGGCCGGTGACCCAGCCGATGTCCGCGGTGCAGAAGTGGATATCTTCTTCGTGATAATCGAATATCCAGCTGAAGGTAAGGTTCGTAAAAAGCATGTATCCGCCGACGGTATGCAGCACCCCTTTCGGTTTGCCGGTGGAGCCGGAGGTGTAGAGAATGAAGAGCGGGTCTTCGGCGTCCATCTGTTCGGGTTCGCAGTAATCTTTGATTTCCGGGTCGTTCATTTCATCGTGCCACCATATGTCTCTTTCAGGCTCCATGTCGACATGACCGGTCCTCATCACCACGATCACTTTTTCTATTGTCGGGCATTCCTGGATCGCAGTATCTGCGTTCGCCTTGAGAGGGACGTTCCTTCCGCCGCGAACTCCCTTGTCAGCGGTAACGAGCAGTTTCGACCTGCAGTCCTGTATACGGTCTCTCAGCGCGGCTGCACTGAAACCGCCAAAGACAATACTGTGGATTGCGCCTATCCGCGCGCAGGCAAGCATCGAGATAACAAGTTCAGGAATCATGGGGAGATAGATGGTGACCCTGTCTCCTTTCCGGACCCCGTATTTCTTGAGGACATTGGCGAACCGGTTTACCTCGTGATACAGCTGTTGATAGGTGTAAGTTTTATAGGTGCCGTCGTCCGCTTCCCATATGATCGCAGCCTTGTTCCTGAGGGGTGTGTTCACGAACCTGTCGAGACAGTTATACGAAGCGTTCAGTTTCCCCCCGACGAACCATTTTATCTGGGGTTTCATAAAGTCGTATTCAAGGACCTTGTCCCATTTTTTGAACCAGGTGAGACGTTGTTCTGCCATCTCGCCCCAGAAACCCTCAGGGTCGTCGATCGACCTTTTGTACAAGGCTTCATAGTCTGAAAGGCTCTTGATATGAGCCTTTCCGCTGAAATCTTTTGAGGGCGGAAACGTTCTTTTTTCTGCCATCAATACGTCGATGCTCTCTTTAGACATCCTTTCTACCTCCCTGACGAAATAGATTAGTAAACACTATTGTACATGAACAGGAGTATTCCTTGTTCCTGTAAGAGTGACAAGTGGTGTGAGAGAATTCAGTGTTATGGGTGTTCTCATGCACTATACTCTTACATAGTCCTTGGATACCGGAGACTTCCCACCATATCCTGGACCTCTTTCGGGGGTTCCTTTGTCAGCTTCGAAACGACATAGGTCACCACAAAGTTGATCACCATACCGATTGTGCCGATGCCTTCAGGAGAAATACCCCACAGCCAGTTTGCAGCCTTGTTCATATCAGGGCTTACGAACTTGAAGTAAATGATATATGCAGCCGTAAAAATTATCCCGGAGAGCATGCCCAGAATTGCGCCCTCTTTTGTGGCCTTTTTCCAGAAAACCCCCATGATGATAACCGGGAAGAACGAGGAGGCCGCAAGACCAAAGGCAAAGGCCACGACCTGTGCGACGAATCCCGGGGGATGGATGCCGAAGTATCCGGCCACCATGACCGCGCCTCCGGCAGCAATTCTCGCAGCGATCAGTTCGCCTTTCTCGGAGATGCCCGGGGAGATGACGTTTTTTATCAGGTCATGGGAAAACGCAGATGCGATGACGAGGAGAAGTCCGGCAGCAGTCGACAGCGCTGCAGCAAGGCCTCCTGCCGCAACGAGCGCAATTACCCATGCGGGGAGTTTCGCAATTTCGGGATTGGCCAGAACTATTATATCCCTGTCGATATAGAGTTCAGTGGTGCTTGTTTCATCAAGCGGTGTGCTCACAACCCTTTCACCGTAAGGTCCGACCGCGTTTGCATCAAATGCGAGTTTCCCTTTAAACGCATTCCCTTTGGCATACTGGATTTTACCGTCTCCGTTTTTGTCCTTCCATGCGACGAGACCGGTTTTTTCCCAGCTTTTAAACCAGCTCGGCGCTTCGGTATAGCTTTTATTGTTCAGTGTTTGGATCATATTCAGCCTGGCGAATGATGCGACAGCAGGAGCAGCAGTGTAGAGAATTGCAATAAAGAGCAATGCCCAGCCAGCCGAGGCGCGTGCACCCCTGATAGTCGGCGTCGTGAAGAAACGGATGATGATATGCGGCAGTCCGGCTGTCCCTACCATAAGCGCAAAGGTTATCATGAACACATCAATAGTGCTCTTGGACCCTCCGCTTGTGTAGGCAGAGAACCCCAGTTCCATCTGTATTTGATTGAGCTTGTCGAGCAGGTACCCTCCGCTGGTACCCAGTATCTGCATGCCGTTTTCACTGAGCTGACTGCCATACCCGAACTGCGGGATCGGGTTCCCTGTCAACATGATCGAGATGAAGATGGCCGGAATGAGATATGCGGTAATCAACACGCAGTATTGCGCGACCTGCGTATAGGTGATCCCTTTCATCCCCCCGAGGACTGCATAAATAAAAACAATTCCCATGCCGATCATGACCCCTGTATTAATGGGAACTTCCAGAAACCGCGAAAATACGACGCCGACACCGCGCATCTGTCCTGCGACATAGGTGAAAGAAACAAAGATTGCGCAGATGACCGCGACAACACGCGCTCCCTGTGAATAGTAGCGTTCCCCGACGAACATCGGTACGGTATATTTCCCGTATTTTCTGAGATACGGGGCAAGGAGCATTGCGAGAAGCACATACCCGCCGGTCCATCCCATGAGATACATGGCCCCGTCCCTGCCGAGGAACGATATCAACCCTGCCATTGAGATGAACGAAGCGGCAGACATCCAGTCAGCGCCTGTTGCCATTCCGTTCAGCACCGGATGCACCTGCTTTGCAGCAACATAAAATTCACCGGTCGATTTTGCCTTCGACCAGATAGCGATTCCTATATATACGGCAAAGGTTATACCAACAATTATCCACGTCCAAGCTATAATACTCATAAAGGTCTCCTTTCAAAAGTAATGATCACCAGTAACTGGTCGATTGAGCCTGCATGTCATGCCTGCTCATCGTTCGTGGACATCGTATTTTGTGTCCAGTGCGTTCATCAGCTTGACGTAGACAAGGATGAGTACCACAAATGTTACTTCCGACCCCTGATTCGCAAACCAGAACCCCAGGGGGAAGCCGAAAAGCCTGATGGTATCAAGCGAATCCGCGAGAATTATTCCGCAGAGATAGGATACGACAAACCAGATGGAGAGAAGAATAATGATATAGGTCAGATTCTGTCTCCAGTATGCTTCAAATTTATCTTGTTCCGCCATGACTAACCCTCCTCACTTTTTTTAATATGCTGGTGCTCTCATAAAGCACAATATGCTTCTCTCCTTTCAGATACCCTTAGCCGTATTGCCAAAGGATATGGACCATTTTCACGTTCTTTCTCACCTCCTTTTTGAAAGACGTCATATTTTCCGGGGCCTTCCTGTTCCGAGGAGGTCCCTGAGGGAATGAATCCCATATTTTTCCAGGGATTGTATGAACCTCTGGAAAAGCTGCGCGGTAACAAACGCATCATTCAGTGCATTGTGTGCGTCACTGACCTGTATGGAATATTTTTGCGCGAGGGTGAATAAATCCACCTGTTCCCTGATCCCTGCGTGAAATGCGCAGGTTTGTTCCTCCCTGTGCCGTATCCAGGTATAGACCATCTGTGTATCGAGCGAGGGGCTCTGGAGTGGGAAACCAAACAGCCTCTCCATCTCTTTATTGATGAATGCCAGGTCTATCGCTACGAAATGGCCGATCAAAATTCCGTCTGCACAAAAATCGAGGAACTCCGGGAGGAGTTTCTCGATTGTCGGACAGACAGAGGCCTCTGAAGGCGTGATCCCGTGGATTATTACACTTTTCCCGGTCAATTCAGTCTCCGGGGCAATTACCCGGTAATAGGTGCTCCCGATGTCGATCCTTTTCCCAAACATCTTGAGTGCGCCGATAGATACAACGGAATCTTTTTTCAGGTTGAGGCCGGTAAGTTCTGTATCGAACACAATATAGGTTGCCTCGGAAAGCGGGACGTCCAGCTTCATATTTTCCGGGACAGACAGATGTTTCAGGGCAGACGGATTGAGGCCCCGTTTCCCCATGATTTTCCGGAGCATTTTCTTCTTGTATGAGGTCAATATATTACTCATCAAAGGATTGATCCTGTGCCGGGATTATATTTCTTGTTAATGATTTCCTGTGTTTTTGCGATAAGCTGGCATGATTCCTTGAATACTTTTCTCTCGAAATTATTAAGCTCCTTGGGATTCAGATAGTTGTCCGGTTCCAGGCCTTCTTCGATCTGGGCATGCTGCCGGCGTATCCTTAAGAACGACAGGAATTCAAACGCATGTTCCAGGTCTCCGCCGAATTCGGTCATGAGGGTATGCCGGTGGCTGAGGGCATGTATCCTCTCGATCGTTGAAGTCTCGGGGATCCTGTTTTCGAGACTGAACAAGCGGACGATATTGACCAGAGGAGCCAGACAGGTGAATTT
>Ga0209164_1005384_pt1 | contig 10937 bp, 10 predicted proteins | sample MTBNYHSulfiMetaG_FD_187458 | JGI IMG/M metagenome (GOLD analysis project Ga0209164, IMG submission 187458) | Enrichment culture microbial communities from rom New York Harbor, USA that are MTBE-degrading - MTBE-NYH (New York Harbor Sulfidogenic)... | ecosystem: Environmental > Aquatic > Marine >... | reverse complement strand
CTTCGCTCCTTCCGGCAACGGAGTTCTTCCCCTCCCCCGGAACCGGGGGAATTGGGGGGCGAGCTATTCCGTGAGGGTGCGAATCTTGGCGAGAAGATCGGCCCTCGAGGTCGCCGGCAGCCGCGCAACGAGCTGCGCCTCCCTGGCTCGCCAGTCCAGACTCTTCAATTGGTCCGAAAGGTGACACCCTCGATCGGGAGGCCTGGCGGAATGGCCACCTCGTAGGGGTAGCCCTTGCCCCTCGCGGTGATCCGGCAGAAGAGGGCGAGCCCGCCCATCTGGTTGTACTTCCCGGGCGATACCACCACGGCGGGCCTGCGCCCGGCCTGCTCATGGCCGGCCTGGGGGTTCGAAGGTCAACCATACCACCTCCGCGCGCTGGGGCGCGTAGGCGGGTGCCATTACCAGGCCTCGCGGCCCATGTGCCCGCCGGTAGAGATTTCGCCGTGCAGGTTCGCGTCGTGCACCCCCGCCAACAGCTCGTCCAGCTCGTAGCTGGGTTCCGTGATGGGTTCGACCGTCAACTTCCCGTCCCGCAATTGGATGTCGACCGTCGAGCCGGCCTCCACATTGGCATCGGCAGCGATGGCCCGCGGGATTCTCAGGGCCAGGCTGTTGCCCCACTTCTGCACCTTGGTTCTCATTCCCTACCCCTCGCCTGTATCTACAAAGAATATACATCTCTCTTCCCCGGCGCCAAGTGGTCCCGGGTGGCGATTCCGCAGGCGTAGTGGGTGTACCTTTTCCGTGTGCTTGACCTCTGACCTATGAGGCCCGTAGAGTTCAGGGGTGAACGAGAACACGCTGCCGGGCAGCACGCCCCTGGCGGGCAGGACCGCCCTGGTGACCGGCGGGGCGCACCGCCTGGGCCGGGCCGTCGCCGAGGCCTTGGCCGAGCGCGGGGCCGGGGTCGTCGTCCACTACCACAGCTCCGCGGTGGAGGCGGAGCGGGCGGTCGCGGCGATCCACCGGTACGGCGTGCACGCCGCAGCCATCCGGGCCGATCTGGCTGACCCGGCGCAGGTCGAGACCCTCTGGAGCGAGGCCCAGATGGCCGCGCAGGGGCGAATCGAGTTCCTGGTGAACTGCGCCGCGGTCTTTCCCGTCGACGACCTGGCCGGCCTGGAGCCCGAAACCCTGAACCAGACCCTGCGCCTCAACACGATTGCCCCGCTTCTCCTCTCCCGGCTCCTGGCCGCTCAGCAGGTGTCCGGTTCGATCGTGCACATCCTCGATGCGCGCATGGATGCGCCGCTGCGCCGCCACGTCTCCTACGGGCTAAGCAAGCAGCTCCTGGCGGACCTGACCCGCCTGATGGCCCTGGAGTACGCCCCCCGGGTGCGGGTCAACGCCGTGGCCCCGGGGCTGATCCTGCCGCCTCCGGGGATGGGAGCGGCCGAGCGGGACCGCCTGGCCCGCATGAACCTCCTGCAGCGATGGGGGGAGCCCGGGGACATCGCCCGGGCGGTGCTGTACCTGGTGGAGAGCCCCTTCGTGACCGGGCAGGTGCTCTACGTGGACGGCGGTGGAGCCCTGAAAGGCGGCGGCACCCTGGAGAGCGGCGGGCTCACGGGCGGGCGTGCGGCGGGGAGGCAGAGATGAACCGGCGGGGGCGCAATCCCGGTTCGCCCCTCGACGGACCGACAGACCGCATCCTGATCCAGGACCTCCGGTTGTCCTGCATTATCGGGGTCCGGGAGCGGGAGCGCACGGCCCCCCAGGCGGTGGTGGTGAACCTCGTTCTGTGCTGTGACCTGCGCTCCGCCGGCGAGAGCGACCGCCTGGAGGACACCCTGGACTACAGCGCCCTCACCCGCCGGGTGGAGGCCCTGGTGGAGGGCTCCTCCTTCGGCCTGATCGAGGCCCTCGCCGGGGCGATCGCCGGAGCGTGCCTGGAGGATCCGCGGGTGCAGGGCGTGACCGTGCGGGTGGACAAGCCGGGGGCGCTGCCGCAGGCTCGGGCCGCGTCGGTCGAGATTTACCGCGAACGAGAGGACCTGCGCCCGCCCATGGGGTTCACGCCACCGTGAAGCGCTTGATTTTCTTGGTGCTCCCCATCTCCATGGGCTCGCTCAGCACGCGGAAGCGGCTGATGCGCTGGTAGGGCAGGAGCCTGCCGTTGACCTCGTCGATGATCCGCTGCAGCACGGCGTGCACCTCCTCGGAGTCGAAGCCCTTCCAGGCCCCGGGTTCCTCGGGGCTGAAGTGCTCGGCCCGGGGGAAGATCACGGCCTCGATGGCCTCCACCTTCTGCCGCTCGTCGGCCAGGTAGCCCCGCACCAGGATCTGCTCGATCTCGTTGTACAGCTGGAAGCGGTCCTCGATTTCCTCCGGGTAGACGTTCTTGCCCCCCTCGGTCACGATCAGGGACTTCTTGCGCCCGGTCAGGTACAGGTACTTATCCCGGTCCAGGTACCCCACGTCCCCGGTCAGGAAGAAGCCGTCCTCGGTGAAGGCCTCCTCGGTGGCCTCGGGGTTGTTGTAGTAGCCCTGCATGACCATTGGACCCTTCAGGGCGATCTCCCCGCGGCCGTGCTCGTCGGGCTCCAGGATCCTGGCCTCCACCTGGGGGATCAGCTTGCCCACAGACTCCACCTTGTAGCGGTCCGTGGGGTTGAGGGTCACGATGGGGGAGGTCTCGGTGAGCCCGTATCCCTGGACGAAGTCGATCCCCAGCTGGTTGTACTGGCGGAAGGTGCTGGCCGGCAGCGGCCCGCCCCCGGAGATGCAGATGCGGATGTTCTCGAGGGACAGCTTTTCCAGCAGGAAGCCGAACATCTTCTTCCCCGGGTTCACGTGGAGCACCTTCTTGACCGCCCCGGACACCCCCATCAGGGTATGGATCAAGGTGTAGGCCGCGGCGCCCTTCTCCTTGAGGCCGTGGTTCAGCCCCGTGAGCAGGCGGTTGAAGAGCATCGGCACCCCCAGGAACATGGTGACCTTGCCCCGTTTGAGATCCGACAGGATCTGCTTGCTCACCATCTTCTTGCCGAACACCACTTCCGCCCCCACGGAGATCGCCTCCAGGAACACCGCGGTCATGGTGTAGGAGTGGTGGATGGGCAGGAGTGCGTAGAACACGTCCTCCCGGTGCACCGACAGGTTGGCCTGGGCCAGGTAGGTGTCGCTGACCAGGTTGCGGTGGGTAAGCATGACCCCCTTGGGGTCCCCGGTCGTGCCGGAGGTGAACATGATGGCCGCCAGCTCCTCGTCTCCGATGGCCTCCCGGCGAGTCTCGCCCTTGTCCGGGAGCTCGAGGATGTAGTTCTTCCGGGCAGGGCTCAGAGAGACGCGCTCTTTGATCCCGGTGGCGGCGGCGGTGAAGCTGTCGTATTTCTCCTCGTCCGCAAACAGCAGCCTGGCCCCGGCGAAGCGCATCAGGGCAGCCATTTCTTCCACGCCGAGCTGATAGTCCAGGGGAACGACGATCCCCCCGGCGAAGAGTATCGAGAGATATGCGATCGCCCACTCGGGGGAGTTCTTGCCGGCGAGGGCGACTCTGTCCCCCCGGCGCACCCCCTTGGACTGAAGGTAGCTGGCCACGCGCAGGACCCGTTCCATGGTTTCCCGGTAAGTGAAAGACAGAGGGGCGGGCTCAAAGGCGGTGAAGGCTTTCCTGTCACCGGCCCGCCCGCAGGTGATCTCGAACATCTCGGGAATGGTGGGCCACTGCCCGTGGAACAGGCTGCCCCGGTACTCCTCCAGAAAGGCCCATGGGGTGGTCATCGGTCCTCCTCCTCTTCCGTGTTCGATTTCGGAGTTTGCTTCCTATTTTGGAGGGTTTCGAGGCGCCCGTCAACGATATCCCCCGCAGCGTGTCACCGGCCTCAGCGGTGCCGCCTGCCCTTCAAGGAATCGACAGCACGATCTTGCCGATGTTGCGGTTGGCCTCCATGTGCCGGTGCGCTTCGGCCACCCGTTCCCAGGGGTAGATGCTGTCGACAACGGGCTTCAGCGCCCCCCGGGCAAAGCGCTCGAGGGCGAACTCCGAGAAATCCAGGGTCAGTCGGGCCTTGTACTCCGCGCTCCTGCCGCGGAGGGTCGTGCCCGTGATCTGGAGGCGCTTGGCGATCAGGGTGCCGAGCTTGACCGCCTGGACAGTGCCTCCGCCCAGGGTCGAGATCAGCACCAGGCGCCCGTCCGCGCGCAGGATCGAGAGGTTCTGCTCGAAGTAGGGGGCGGCCACGAAGTCCAGGATCAGGTCCACGCCCTGATCCCCGGCGGCCGCCAGCACGGCTTCCGCGAAGGGACCTTCCCGGTGGTTGACGGCCGCCGCGGCGCCGAGATCCCGGCAGGCGGCGCACTTTTCCGGGCTCCCGGCCGTGGCCACGACTGTGGCGCCCGCCTCCCGGGCCAGCTGGATCGCGGCGCTGCCCACGCCGCTGGCCCCGGCGTGGACCAGAGCTCGCTCCCCCGCAGCCAGGCGGCCGATCCAGAACAGGGTCTGGAACGCGGTCAGAAACACCTCGGGTACCGCTGCTGCCTGCTCGAAGCTCCAGCCCTCCGGGATCGGAATGGCCAGGGCTTCGGGCAGGACGGCAAACTCGGCGTATCCGCCGCCTGGAAGAAGCCCGCAGACCCGGTCCCCGGAACGGACCTTCCCGACCCCGGGCCCGACGGCTTCGACTACGCCCGCCATGTCCAGGCCCAGGACCTCGCTGGCTCCGGGCGGGGGAGGGTAGTTGCCCTCCCGCTGGAGGATGTCGGCGCGGTTGAGGGCGGCTGCGTGCACCCGAACCAGGAGCTCACCGGCCGCGGGGGTCGGGGTGGGGACCTCGCCGATGGTCAGCTGCTCCGCGCCCCCGGGCCGTCTGAGGATGACTGCTTTCACGTGTTGCTTCTCCCTTCTTCGCCGGCCGGCCTGCCGCGATCCGTGAAGTAACGCCCCGTGACCAGCGCCGTCGGTACCTCGCTACGCGGTGCCATACTCTGAATGTATGGCACTGCCGGCTGGGGGTCAAACCGCCACGGGGGGGCGCTGCCTCGGTCGCCGCGGAGCCCCCAACGTAGGTACATTTGAATTAAGGGGGTAAACGAGATGCGCGGAACGATTGCCGAGCGGATCATACGGGATCACCTGGTCGAGGGTGACCTCGCCCCGGGCCGGGAGATAGGGTTGCGGGTGGATCAGACCCTCACCCAGGACGCCACGGGCACCATGGTGTACCTGGAGTTCGAGTCCCTGGGCCTGGAGCGGGTGGAGGTTGGGCTGGCGGTCAGCTACATCGACCACAATATCATTCAGACCGACTACCGCAACGCCGATGACCACCGATTCCTGCAGACCTGTGCAGCCAGATTCGGAGTGCTCCTGTCGCAGGCCGGCAACGGGGTCTCCCATCACGTCCACCGGCAGCGCTTCGGGGAACCCGGGACGGTCCTGCTCGGCTCGGACAGCCACACCACGACCGGTGGCTGTCTCGGCTCGCTGGCCATGGGCGCGGGAGGGGTAGAGGTGGCCCTGGCCATGGCCGGGAGGCCCTACTACCTGTTCACCCCGGAGGTGTGGGGCTTCCGCCTGGTCGGTGCTTTGCCACCCCTCGTCTCCGGGAAGGACCTGATCCTGGAGATCCTCCGCCGCTTCTCGGTGAGTGCCGGAGTCGGCCAGGTCATGGAGCTCTACGGCCCGGGAGTGCAGAACCTGGACATGGCGGCGCGGGCAACCGTGGCCAACATGGCAGTGGACGCAGGCTTCACCGCCTGCCTCTTTCCGTCGGACCGGGTGACGAAGCGCTATCTCGCCAGGAACGGCCGGGAGCAGGCCTGGAAGCCGCTGGCGGCGGCCGAAGATGCCCGTTTCGCCCGGGTCACCGAGATCGATCTCGCCGGCCTGGAACCGCTGGTGGCCTGTCCCAGCAGCCCCGACAACGTCAGGCCCGCCAGGGAGTTGAAGGACGTGGAGGTCCAGCAGGTCATCGTCGGTTCCTCCTGCAACGGGGGCTACTACGACCTCATGATCGCGGCCGGCGTCGTGGCCGGGAAGGTCAAGCACCCCGAGGTGAGCTTCGAGATCAATCCGGGAAGCCGCCAGACCCTGGAAAACGTCCTCGCCATGGGCGGGCTCGCCTCCCTGATCGAGTCCGGCGCCAGGGTCCACCAGCCCGGCTGTCTCGGCTGCATCGGTATGGGCCAGGCACCGGGGACCGGCGTGAACTCCTTGCGGACCTTCCCGCGGAACTTCAAGGGAAGGAGCGGGACCCGTGAGGACGCCGTGTACCTCTGCTCGCCGGAGACGGCCGCCGCCTCGGCTCTGACCGGCCGGATCACCGATCCCCGCGCTCTCGAGGGGGCTTCGGCCGTGGTCCGCTACCCGAAGAGGTACCGTTTCAACCCCGCCTGGTTCGTCCCGCCGGCCGAAGATCCCGAGGCGGTCGAGATCCTGCGGGGTCCGAACATCGCCCCCTTCCCGCGTTTCGAGGCGCTCCCGGAGGAGCTGGAAGGGGAGGTCCTTCTCAAGGTCGGAGACAACCTCAGCACCGACTCGATCATGCCCGCCGGCAACCGGGTGCTGCCGTACAGGAGCAACATCCCGGCGATCAGCGACTTCGTCTTCGATGCCGTGGACGCTGAATTCGCGCAGCGAGCCCGGGACAGGCAGGGGGGCTTCGTCGTCGGAGGGGAGAACTACGGCCAGGGCTCTTCCCGGGAGCACGCCGCCCTCGCTCCCCGCTACCTCGGCGTCACCGCCAAGATCGCCAAGAGCTTCGCCCGCATCCACAAGGCAAACCTGGTCAACTTCGGGATCGTGCCCTTGGTCTTCCGCGAAGCGAAGGACTACGATTTCCTGCAGCAGGGGGACCGGCTGAGGATCCCGGAGCTGCGGAGGCGCATCGAGTCGGGGCAGAGCGAGATCCCGGTCCTGGCGGGGGCGCGCCGCGTCCTGACCCTCCTGGAGGTCTCCCCGCGGCAGCGCAGGATGCTCGTCGCCGGCGGGGTGCTCAATCTGGCTCGCATGGCCTGAGGGATTCCCGTACACCGATCGTCTGTCTCCGGATAACCCGTTTGGGCTATGCCTCGACCCGGCTGCTGCGGCTACGCTTGAACAAACCACGGGATTTCCGTACAGGAGGTGCAGATGAAGGCGAAGGTGGATGAGGGTCTGTGCATAGGCTCGGCGAACTGCGAGGATACCTGCCCCGCAGTGTTCAAGGTGGTCGACGGTCTATCCCGCGTCCAGGTGGAGGAAGTGCCGAAAGAAGAGGAGGCCAGGGCCAGGAAGGCCATGGACGGCTGCCCCACGGGGGCGATCAGCCTGGAGTAGGCCGCCGACAGGAGCTTCGAGTGGTCCTGCGCCACCGAGAAGATGCACAAGGCCCTGTTCGAGAAGGCTGGGGAAGCCGTCGAGGCGGGGCGGGACGTGCAGCTGGGTGCCGTGCAGGTCTGCGAGGTGTGCGGCTACACCCTGGAGGGTGACGCCCCGGATGTCTGCCCGGTCTGCAACGCCAGGAAGGAGAGATTCACCGCCTACGCCTGACGGGGAGTCCCACCGCTCGATGAATCACGCCGGGGCCTCGGGCCAGCCTGCGATCCGGACGCCGGATCAGCACGTGCGGGTGTTCATCAGCTCCACCCTCAAGGAGATGGCGAGGGAACGAGCCGCCGCGCGGAGGGCCGTGAAGGGGCTGCATCTCGCTCCCGTTATGTTCGAGCTGGGCGCCCGGCCTCACCCGGCCCGGGAGCTGTACCGAGCCTATCTCGCCCAGAGCCACGTATTCGTGGGAATCTACGGCAGCCAGTACGGGTGGGTCGCTCCCGGGGCCGAGATCTCCGGCCTGGAGGACGAGTACCGCCTGGCGGCAGACAAGCCCAAGCTGATCTACATCAAGGGTCCCGGGGTCGAACGGGACCCGCCTCTCGCTGCCCTGCTGGCGGACATCCGGGACCGGGACGGGGTGGCCTACAAATACTTCGCCTCGCCCGACGAGCTGGAAGAGCTCGTGACGGCCGACCTGGCCCTGCTCCTGTCCGAGCGCTTCGAGGGCTCGGGGTCGCAGCCCGAAGAGACTGCGGAAGGCCCGGCGTCCGGTCTCCCGGCTCTACCGACGCCGACCGTCGGCAGGCAGGGGCTGATCGCGGGGATCCGCGAGCTGCTCCTGGATGACCGCGTCCGCTGTCTGACCTTGACCGGTCCGGGAGGCAGCGGGAAGACCCGGCTGGCAGTGGAAGCTGCGAGGCGCGTCGGCGCCGAGCTCGGAGGGGTCTCGTTCGTGGAGCTCGGCCCGGTCACGGACCCGGCCCTCGTGCCGGACGAGGCGGCCCGGGTGCTCGGTCTGCGTGAGGCCGGGGCAACGTCCGCCGCCGAGCTGGTTCTCAGGTACCTGCGCTCCCGGCGGTGGCTCCTCGTGCTGGACAACTTCGAGCAGGTCGCGGAAGCGGGACCGTTCGTGGCCAGGATCCTGGAGAGCTGTCCGCAGGTGAAGGTCCTCGTGACCAGCCGGGTGCCGCTGAACATCCGGGGGGAGCGCGAAACGCCAGTCCCGCCGCTGGATGTGCCTCCGCCGGGAGAACCGGCGTCGTTGGAGGACCTGTCGCGGCATGAGGCGATTGCCCTGTTTTGCGAGCGGGCCCGGGCGGTCAGGCCGGGTTTCTCACTGTCCCGGGAGAACGCTGCGTCCATTGCCGAAATCTGCCGGCGCCTGGACGGCCTCCCGCTCGCCATCGAGCTGGCCGCCCCGCGGGTCCGGCTCCTCGAACCGCAGGCAATACTGGCTCACCTCGAGGACAGCCTGGCGCTGCTGTCCGGCGGGCCGGCGGACCTGCCCGCGAGACAAAGGACGATGCGGGATGCGATCGCCTGGAGTTACGAGTTGCTTCCCCAGGAGGAGGCCTCCCTCTTCGTGAGATTGTCCGTGTTTGCCGGGGGGTTCCCGCTCGCCGCGGCGCAGCGGATCGGGGGGCCGATGCCGGCAGGGGGACCCGGCGGTGACGGCCTGCTCGGGCGAATGGAAGCCCTGGTGGCCAAGAATCTGCTCTTTGACCGGGCGGATCCCGCCGGGGAGACGCGCCTGTTTATGCTCGAAACCGTCAGGGGGTACGCGCGGGAGCAGCTGGCCGCCGGCGGCGGGGAAGGAGCCGCGCTCACCGACCACGCGGAATACTACGCGGCTCTCGCCGAAGAGGCCGAGCCCTGGCTGACCAGCGGCAAGCGGGGTCCCTGGATCGCCCGCCTGGAGGTCGAGCTGGACAACCTGCGGGCCGTGCTGCGGCGGGGCCTGGAGAGGCGTATCGATCCAATGCTGGCCATCCGGCTCGCCGGGACCCTCGGGTGGTTCTGGCACCTGCGCGGGCACCTGAGCGAGGGGCGCCGCTGGGCCTCCCTGCTGTCGGAGCTTCCCGAGGCGTCCGGTCGAACCCGGGCCCGTGCCAAGGTGCTTTTCCCCGCCGGCGGGCTCGCCTGGTCGCAGGGGGATTACCGTGCCTGCGAGACGGCCCTGAGCGAGAGCGCCTCCATCTTCCAGGAGGTCGGGGACCTGCAGGGACTGCTCAACGCCCAGGCCATCCTGGCCGGGGGCGTGGCCAGCCTCGGGGACTTCGAGCGGGCCGAGCTCCTGTGCAGGCGTACGGGGGCCCTCATGCGGGAGAGCGGCGATCGGTGGGGCCTGGCCTTCACGCTGCTGTGGCACGGGGACGTCGTGCTGGCCAGATCCGGGGATTCCACGAGGGCCGCGTCCATGTTCGCAGAGAGCCTGGACATCGCCGTGGAGCTGGGGGACCCGTGGATCCGGGCGGAAGCCCTGAACCATCTGGCCGCTGCCGCGGCCAGAGAGGGCGACTCCGCCGCGGCGCTGTCCTTTTTCGCCGAGAGCCTCGGCTTCCACCAGGCAACCGGGGACAAGTGGGCGACGGCCCGGGTGCTCGCCGGCCAGGCGGAGGTCCACCGCCGCCTCGGGGAGCTCGAGCGCGCCCGGGATCTGTTCGTCGAGAGCGCCAGGGTGTGGCTGGAGATGGGTCACACCAGGGGCACTGCTGCCGCGCTGGCGGGGCTGGCCAGGGTAGCCGTAGCACTGGGAGAGCATGCCCGGGCGGCCCGCCTCCGCGGCGCAGCTCCGGAAGCCGTGACCCCCCTGGGATACCTGTTCCTGCAGGGAACCCCGGGAGAGTACGAGCGGGAGCTGGAGCCGGCGCGGCGGGAGCTTGGCCAGGCTCGCTGGGGGGAAGAGACGGCTCGCGGGGTCTCGATGAGTCCGGAAGAGGCGGTGGCCTTCGCCGTCGCGTCATGACACACAGGCCCGGGAGGAAGACATGGCCAAGCCCGTGATTCTCTGCGTGGACGACGAAGCGGAAGTCCTCAACGGCGTCGCCCGGGATCTGCGCCGGCATTTCGGGGCCGGCTACCGGATCGTCAAGGCTCTTTCGGGCGGGCAGGGCCTGGAAATCCTGGGGGAGCTCGAGCGCCGCGGCTCGGCCGTGGCCCTTCTCGTGGTGGACCAGAGAATGCCGGACCTCACCGGAACCGAGTTCCTGGCCCTGGCGCGGGAACGCTTTCCCGACGCCAAGAAGGTTTTGCTGACCGCCTATGCGGACAGTGAGGCGGCGATTGCCGGGATCAATCGGGTCGGGCTGGACCACTACCTCACGAAGCCCTGGGATCCCCCGGAGGCGGGGTTGTACCCCGTGCTCGAGGATCTGCTGGAAGACTGGAGCGCCGCCGCCCGGCCGCCCTTGGATGGCATCAGGGTCGTGGGGACCCTCTGGTCCGCCCGCTGTCACGAGGTCAAGGACTTCCTGGCGCGCAATCAGATCCCGTATCAATGGATCGACGTGGAACGGGACGCGGGAGCCGGGCGCCTGATGGAGGGGATGCCCCGGGCCAGACTCCCGCTGGTGCTGCTTCCCGATGGGTCCCGCCTGTCCGACCCGGAGCTTCCGCGCCTCGCCGAGCGGATCGGGTTGCGGACCCGGGCGGCCGCGGCGTTCTACGACTTCATCGTTCTCGG
>Ga0209164_1005383_pt1 | contig 10938 bp, 9 predicted proteins | sample MTBNYHSulfiMetaG_FD_187458 | JGI IMG/M metagenome (GOLD analysis project Ga0209164, IMG submission 187458) | Enrichment culture microbial communities from rom New York Harbor, USA that are MTBE-degrading - MTBE-NYH (New York Harbor Sulfidogenic)... | ecosystem: Environmental > Aquatic > Marine >... | reverse complement strand
TGAAGTGCGAGTACATCCTCTCCACGGGGTCCCTCACGCAGCAGACCAGCTTCATGCCGGGGTTCGTCTCGGCGATGCGCCGGGGCGCCGCCTCGTCACACATGTATGTGGCCGTCTTTTCCCCGACCGCCTTCTCCCCCCTCCAGTCGTCGAAGAAGCCCAGCCACCAATCCCGGCCCTTCTCATAGTTTTGGTCGAAGTAGTGGGGCTCCCTCTGAGGCAGAAACACGTCTGGGTGCTCCTTGAGGCACTGCCTGATCCACCCGGTCGCGCACCTCATGCCTCCTATGACGAGGAAGTTGGGCTCAGGGAACTCCATCGGCTATCCACGTAGAATCTGCCCCTCTTAACATAAAGCCTTTGAAGCCGGCTTTCTCAGCTGAAGCCCGTCAACGAGCTCGTGCCCAACAGGGCGGCCCCCGTGTACGCGCGGCTACACCCGTCATCGCCGTTGTGGACGCGTGAGTTAAATCGGTGCTCCTACACCTTCAAACGGGATCAACTTGAGCGAGGACAGGCTGAGGCACCTGAGGGTCCTCTACGCCACAATCTTCCTGAGCGCCACTGGGCTGGGAACCACCACCTTCCTGCTGCCCGTGTACGCCACGAGCATAGGGGCCAGCTACGTGGACCTGGGGCTCCTGGGGGCGGTGGGCAACATAGTGTACACCGTGTTCACCCTCACCACGGGTCTCCTGCTAGACCGTTTCGAGAGGCTCAGGCTGTACACAGGCTACGCGTTCATGGGGGCCCTCATCCTGGGGGGCTTCACCTTGGCCGCCGACATCCCCCGCCTCATGGTCGCCAGGGCCCTCATGGGCGTCGCATCGGCCTCCTTCTGGGTCTCGGCCAGCACCCTCACCGCGGACATATCACCCCCGGAGAGGCTCACCCAGAGCATGGGCAGGTACAACCTCAGCTGGATCACGGGCTTCGCCATCGGCCCCTACCTGGGCGGCCTCATATCGTCTAGCCTGGGCTTCAGTGCCCTGTTCCTGTGCGCGGCTTCCCTACTGGTGGCCAGCAGCCTCCTCAGCCAGCTTCTGCTGAGGCCTCGGCTGAGCCTGAGAAACAGGTCCGGCGCTGAGGGGCTCAGCCTGACCCCCTTCAGGAGGCTCTCCGCCGCCTACCTGACGCTCCTACCCTTCACAATGGTCCTGGGCATCTACATGGCCATCGTCCCCGGCCACCTGAGCCTGGAGGGGCTGACGGCCTCCACGGTGGGCCTCCTCGTCACCATGACCAACCTGGTGAGGGGCCTCACCTTCGTCAACGTGGAGCGCTTCGTGGCCTGGGGCGCCCGCAGAAGCGTGGCTCTGGCGTCGGCCCTCCTGGTCTCAGGGATGCTGGTGTTCAGCTACTCAACAGGCCTGGCGGGCTACGCGTCGGCCCTCGCCCTCTACGGTGTGGCCGCCGGCATAATGACCCCCGTAGTGCTGGACTACATAGCCAAGAGGTGCGAGCCCGGGTCCCTGGGCGCGGCCATGGGCATCCACGAGGGAACCTACGGGGCTGGAATGTTCATAGGCCCCATAGCGGGGGGTAGCCTCGCCGAGGTCTACGGGCCCCAGCTCCTCTATAGGGCTCTAGCCGTCCTCTCAGTGGCCGTCCTTCCTCTGTCCAGGCGCTTGGAGCCTGATGAGGGTCGCCGCACCTGAAGACATTTTACCCGCCATCTCCATTCAACAGGGATAGTGTTGTCGAGGGTAGCGGTGGTCAAGGGCGAGCGCAGCCTAGAGACCGTGTACAGGGCCCTGGACCTGGTCCCCTACAGGGAGGCCCTGGAGCCCTTCAACAGGGTCCTCATCAAGGTGAACTTCATCACAACCAAGAGCTGGGAGACGGGGGCGACCACCGACCCCATTGTGGTGGAGGCCATCATCAGCCGGGTAAGAGGCATGGGTAAGGAGCCCGTGGTGGTGGAGTCGGACGCTCAGGTGACCGACGCGGATAAGGCGGTGGTGGTCAGCGGCATGAAGAAGATGCTGGACAGGGTCGGCGTCCCCTTCGTCAACATGCGCTACGCCGAGAAGTTGAAGATACCCGTCGCCGGCGGCAAAACCCTTGACAGCATCGAGGTGGCAAGGATCGCCACCGAGTCGGCCATCATCAGCGCCGCCAAGCTGAAGACCCACGCGGAGACTTGGGTCACCCTGGGCATGAAGAACATGTTCGGGATGCTCACCACCAAGTGGAAGGCACGCTACCACATCAGCGGCATGCACAAGGTGGTACACGACATATGCCTGGCCCTCCCACCCCAGCTCACAGTAATAGACGGCTTCGTGGCCATGGAGGGAAGGGGCCCAGTCCACGGCACCCCCGTCAAGATGGACACGATTATCGCTGGGGCAGACGTGGTGGCCACGGACGCCACGGCCTGCCGCGTCATGGGGTTCACCCCCGAGGAGGTGAAACACATAGCCTGGGGCCACCAGTCCGGGATCGGCGACATGGAGAACGTTGAAGTAGTCGGGGACGGTGTGGACGCCGTCCGCCGCATCTTCGCCAGGTTCTAGCTCTTCGCAGCGTTCTCCTCGCTCAGCTGCATGGACGCTGTGGGGTACAGCGCCACGGTGGCGTCGGACCCGTGTGTGTCCTCCAGCAGCTTCAGAGCTTCGCCCCACTTCTTGACCCACACGCTACCCTCGCCGTAATAGTACTCGTCAGCCTTCGCTATCTGGGGGCTGACGCAGAGCACGCGGCTCATCCTCCACGGCTTCCGTAGGTACGTGGTCCTGGTCCAGCCTCTGCCGCCGTAGTCGGTGCCGAACCGGCCGTTGTAGTGGTGGACCCTACAGCCTTCAGGCGTGTATATGAGGAACACCATGTCTCCGCCCTCCCGCACCGAGTCGTTCATCAGGTAGTACGACTTGTAGCCCTCGTTGGCCATGGGGTAAGTGTTGCCGATGACGATGTCAGCGTCCTTCACCAGCTTCGTCGCGTAGTGCTTCCTAGCGATCTTCAGCCCGGCCCTGTGGGCGTCCACCAGGTCGCCGCAGACTAGGTCGGCTACGTCGCAGTCGCTGTTGAGGAACCCGTTGATGACGAAGTCGAAGCCGGCCATCCTGGCCGCCTCCTCGCTGTCCAGGCGCCTCACGTTGTCCTCGACCCTCCCGGGGCCCGTGCCATCCCTTATCCTGTGGTTGTGGGTGATGGTGTCTATGCCGGCGACGCCGGGCACTATCATCTTGCTGCCTCCACCGAACCCGTACCCGAAGTGGGGCATCATGGTGCCCAGGGTGATCCTGAGGTCGCACTCCATCACCTCCCTGTTGATGTGCACCGGCGTCCCATGGCTTGTGACGCCCAGGTCAACAGTGTTCTCGAAGCAGCAGTGGTTGAAGACTAGGTACTTCTCCGGTACCTCCGGGCCCAGCTTCTTCTGGAAGTCGAAGAGGAGGCGGCCGTGGTGGGCCCCCGTGGCCATCATGAAGACTATCTGGTCGTCCCTCAGCCCCCCCGCGTGGAGCTCGTCCAGCACCGCCGGCAGCATCTGGTACTGCTTTGTTGGCCGCGTCATGTCGTCGAACACGATGACACAACGCCGCTTTCCCCTGGCCATCTCCTTCAAAGTTGGGGTGCCCACAGGGTGGCTCAGCTTCTCCGCCAAAAGCTCGGGTGACAGCTTGGGCGCGCTGTGCCCACTCATCCTCCGCTCATTTATCCTCCACCCGTTTGGGAATGCCAGCTCCTCCGGCTCCCAGCCGTAGAACTCCCATGCGGGGACCTTGATGGTCTGCATGGGGAAAACTGAATCATACAAGTCTAAAAACCTCTTCATTGTTTGAAGACTGATCCATAACCCCGCCAATCCGCCTGTTTGAAAAAGTTAATCAGTATAAGTTCATTTAAAATCAAGATTCAAATAAAGTCACATCTCCACAGGAACAAATGAAACATATATTTAAACGCGCGCGCTGAGAGCTGTAGCTGAATCGCGTGCAATAACCTTATCCTCACCTCAAACTCACTCTGATCGGGTGAATGTTGATGGTTGAGTTGGCCACTCTTCAGGCGGTGAGCTGCATCATGGGCAGTCTAGGAGTATTTGTAGCAGCGGTCTACTATGTTCTGAACATACAGAACAATCGTAGAAACCAGGAGCTCGCCCTCAAGGCGCAGCAGCAGACACTGGAGACCAGACAGGCTCAGCTATTCATGCAGCTCTACAGCATCTACGACAGCAAAGATTTCCTTAACGACTACACGGACGTGTGCTGGAGACACGAGTACAGTGACTTGGATGACTGGATGAAGAAGTATCATCCCCAGAAAAACCCTCAAGCCTACGCGAGCTTCATGAGGCTCGGCAGATTCTACGAGGGAGTGGGGATACTCGTGGAGAAGAAGCTAATCTCCCTAGATTTAGTCGTGGAGTTGATGAGTGAAGCCATACTCTTCTCCTGGGACAAATTGAAAGTTTACGCCTATGGGCAGAGGGAACTCACAGACATGCCCATATGGGCGCACTTCGAGAACCTAGCGACTGAGGTCAAGGCCCATCAGCCTAGAGCAGTCCCAGCGGATTTGTTGCTGAGGAAAACGAAGGAGATGAGTGAGACGCCTACCCTGTGATCTCCTTTGTGTCTGGTAGCATGTTGTTTAGAGTAACTGTATGAGGGTTATCGCTTTTGCAGGGCAGGTGCTCACGCAGAGTCCGCAGCCGAAGCACAGGTCCTTGTTGTACTCGAGTTTGCCGTCCTTGATGTTCCTCGCTCCAAAGTGGCATCTGTCGACGCAGACTCCACAGGACGTGCATTTTGACTCGTCCATAATCGTCGTCGCGATCGACTTGAGTATGTGTGGAGCCATGCCGAAGCGGAGTGTAAGGCTGAGGATGCTGCAGCAACAGGAGCAGCAGTTGCAGATGAAGTTCACGCCCTCCGGCTTCGGCGTATCTGTGCGTATGTAGGCCATGGGGACGAGCCCGGCTGCGTGAGCCCTCTCCACTATCTCTAGCGCCTCGTTCACCGATATTATTCGGGACTTGCTTCTCGTGGCGTCCCAGTCGGCTGCGTCGTTCAGTGTTATGCATACGTCGAGGGGTGCGTCGCAGTGTTTACGCTTGGTTCGGCACGCGCAATCCATGACGGCTATCTTATGTGCCTTGTTTAAGTATCGCTTGACGCTGTCAAGGTTGAGTACGGTATTCTTTAGTTGAATCTCCTCGTATACTGGGAGTGCTATCCCCGCGGCGACGTAGGTCGCGTCACTCAACGACATCTCCGGCTCCCAGTCGTTCTCGAACCGATAACCCGACTGTTTATGCGCCAACCTCAATCACACCTCACATTAGATGAAGACAAAGGGCTCGCCTCGAAGACTCGACTGCTTCTTGAAGAACCCGTGAGCGTCGAGAACGGGGGCCATGTGTTTCACGAGTAGACCTTTCGGGCACGCATCGACGCAGGCAAAACACCTGAGACAGCTTGTGTCATCGATCTCCAGTGACTCCGGGTCTATGGCTCCGAAGGGGCATACCTCTACACACCGCTTGCACCCCATGCACTCATCCTTTTTCTTCGCATTGGCTTCTACGAAGATCATGGATCTGTATCTGTTTGGCATAGCCTTCAGGCCCTCGGCTTCCGGTTTTGCTCCCCCATACAGCTGAATGTAAACAGACAGGGGGTCCCCTATGGTGCTTATGATCTCCTCTGGGTTGTCTCTCATCTTCTCGGCGATCCTTTTACCGAAATCCTCTGCTTTCTTCAGATCCGCTTCATCTGGTCTTCCCCACCCAAGCGGGTACTCCTCAGTTGCGAATGCCTGTTGGCCGATGAAGTTGCCGGCGGCGACGACGGTGAACCCCCGCTTCCACAGTATCGCGGTTATCTCGGAGAGACAGTTACCGAACTTACAGTTACCACACACGGCGACGGGGACAGCGTAACGGCTTTTCCCAATGAGCTTCTTGAGAGAAGGCAACACGATAGAGGGGAACGTGCTGCTATACACGGGCACTCCGACGATGAGTAGGTCTCCGGCGGTTGATCCCGTGAACGATTCTCTTTGCCTGGGGAGTGTCAAGTCTATTGCTTTTGCATGAGAGTACCCTGTACCTTTCGAGACTGCTTCGACTATCTTTCTCGTGTTCCCAGTAGGCGAGAAGTAGAGACATTGAACCTTCATATCTCATTCAACTCTGAAACGCTATTAGAATCGATACGTCTATTATTAGGCATTATCGGATAAAAATACCGTATATTAACTTTAAAGCATCGAAAACCTCGCACGTGGCCACTAGATCGTTTATTAACGTCTTGCATATGACGATAAACGTCACTATCACATCATTAGTCACATATGCTAAACTCAGCGGCGGCCCGCGCCTCCCCCACCGCGGCCTCCGCCACCGCCTCTTCCTCCTCCGCCCCTTCCTCCTCCGCCACCTTTACCTGATGGCGGACTCGCTACTCTCATGGAGTGGAAGTGTCTACGACTTTTAGTGACTGCAACCGCTGACTCAAGCTTGATGTTGAAATCCATCATGGCTTTCGCCACCTTATCCCCGACGCCCAGCGCCGTTCCATAGACGAGCCAGATGCCCCACATATTGAGGTCCTCAGTTGAGTACTTACTCAGCTGGGAGTAATCACTTAGGTGAGCCCTGAAGGCATCCCACTCCAGCTTCTCCTTGAATAGCCCCTCCTTCCACTTGCCAAAGAGGGTGGAGGGGGCACTGAGGGCTGCTAGCACCTGGATGAACGCCACGAAGCCCAGAATAGCTGGCGTGAGTAAGAGATACGATACCACTGGGGCCCAGATGAGGAATATAAAGGATACAAGAAGGATTAAGGCGCCAACGCCTGCGAGATACATAACAACCGGGCTACCTTTGACTATGAAGGTGTTCGAGATCTTTATCATGTCATCGGAGGCCCTTGTCAGGTAAGATAATTCGCGTTGTGCGACTGCAGCCCTATTGTCTTTAGGTGAACCGCTTCTGATCTGGTTTTCCAGATCCTTCAAGGTGTCGGTGTCGAAAACCTTGTGCGGGTTTGAGGGCTGTGCAGCATCCGATGAAGCTAGAGACGAGAGTAGATTGATTGTTTTATTCTCGTAGGTGTCATCTCCTGCTTCTTCTAGGATGTGGATCTTCATGCCATCATCTTTGGGCTCGATCTTGATCTTCTTCCTTCTGTCAAGGTCGAGGAGTGTCGCGTAGAACCCGTTCTCGTCCAGGTCGTTGACACCTTTCTCGAAGACCAGGTTAACCAGCCACGGCTTCCTGTCTGGGTTGGGCACCGTGCTCAAGTAGGTTGGGACAGCTACTTCTTCTTCTCGTCCATACCTCATCCACAGCCCCAAGAAAAGCAACGGTATCAGAATAACAGCAGCCTTCGAGACAACTCCTAAACTGTAAGCTGACCAGAACTGGGTACGGTAGAGGCTGTTAGCCTGCTCAGTCAAGCCCTTGATGTCTGATTCGCCGCTCAGAGATGTTTTGAAGCCATGTGTTCCGGTATTCATGAGCATCTCAACTTCAAGAAGCTCGTTCTCACCTGAGCTTCCAGAGATCACTATGTTGTTACTTTCGCGACTCACCCGCAGGCTGGGAGGGTGCTGAAAAACCTCGTATATATAGTCGGCGCCCTCTAACACTACTCTGACACTCCTGTAGGGCAAGTGATCCCTGGCCAGCATCAGGTTCAGGTGGTCGCTGACCCCGTCTGAGTCTAATATGAAATTAATTTTGAACACATAGCTTATGGTGTAGGTGCCAGAACTGAAGTAGTTGGGGTTGTAGCAGCCTGCCTCGTTGAGGTACGCGAGCTGGCTGATGGTGCTTATCTCATTATCGTCTGCGTAGCTTGGTTTAGGGATGAGAACCAGGCCAACGCTGTTCTTAACGTACGCTATGGATCCTGGCGGGACCTTCATGCTCATCAACGCTATGTTATCATGTCCCTGTCCCGTTGGGCCATAGTCTAGGGTGTCCTCCCAGTACCTGAAGAGCATCCTGGTGTCCGATGTCTTCAGGTTGTAGACGTATGTCTCTTCCAGGGTTCCGTCCTGGTGAAGGGTGGCCGTGTAGGACTCGATGAAGTCTCCGCTTTTATCCTGTGCCGAGATGACTGGGATGGCCAGTATTCCACAGACCCCCAACGCTAGTGTGATGACTACGAGCATTGTGATGAGTTTCTCGTCGCCTAATCCGCTGACTTTTCTCGTCTCAACCAAACTTGTTATTACTCCTCTCCATAATACTCTAGTAGGAAACGGAGCCACTCCGTCTCCTGCATGCGACTCCCTATATGGTTGCGTATCCGCTCTTCAAGGAGCTGATCTGTAGTTTAACATCCTTATTCACATCAAATCCACTCACATCAAGTTTGGCGCTGAGATGCCAGTCAATATTACTCCTATGCCCCCCAATTAGCGTCAATAAAGGCCCCACCGTCTCCACGGTTTTCATTATCTTCCCCATCGTACCATCCATGTTTGGCATTTCGTACTTGGGGATGTCGAATTGGAAGGGATACTCCATGAGCGTGCCTGAGGGGTACTCCTTCTCCGAGTCGAGAGTGATGCTTCTCCCGTAGAGGACACGTGATTTAGGGACATGTTTCCCATCCCTATGTTCGGTATAATGTTCTACCTGTTGAAGATGAATGAAGACACCTTTTGCCTTCTGTGGCTTTTTCAGCTCAAGTGTTACTTTGCCTTCGATCGTCTCACCATAGTCGTAGGTGGTTCTTGGTATCACTATGTCCATTTTACCCTTCAGAAATCCAAACATAAAGTCTTATGCACCTCGTTGATTGCCTGCACAAATGCACTCACACAATGTACCTCCGTGCAAACATTTTACGTTTAATTATTATTGGTAAATTTTAGTATATAATGACGGGCTTATGCCTTTATCTAATAATATAAACTTTAGCTGTTTTAATTTGATATAAAAAACGCATTCCTATGTGGACTCTGAAACATTGAATGGTATATAAGGAAAACATGTAAAATATTACCTAATTATGCCTTATAATAGTAAAAACAGTGTAACTATGGGTAGTTCTATAGTAAAATGTCCAAAATATTTTAATTTTAAATAATTTTTTTAAGATAAAAATTATAATATTGGGCTATGGTTATATAGGATTCATATTATACTATGGCGCCGGTCCTAGGTCTGTACACTGGCAGCGGTCTTAGGTTCAAGCTCGTTTCAACGTACAGCGGAACTCAAATTAGTGTGACTAATGTTAGGCACCATCGCCTAAAAAAAGTTGATGTGCCTAGGTTAACACTTGTGCTAACGGGGCCAAATCACTGATGCTACTTGAGAAATCATTAAACTAACTAAAACCCGCACCGAAAAAACTCGCTTTCTTCCACGTGGCTGTCACATCCCCAACTACCCACAATTCCCAGCTACATGGAACAAAACCCTAAAAACACAAAGAATCCTAAAAAAGATGTGGTGAGGATTACTCCTCGATGATCTCCACGTTGGCCCTGGGCACGGTGACCACGCGGCCATCATCCAGCTCGATGTTCACCACACGCACCATGCTCTCCGACTCCAGCTGCTGCAGCTCTACGGGTAGGCTGTGAACCTTCCCTATGGCGCCGAAGTAGGGCTGCCGGATTATCCTGATGGGCGTGCCTGGGACCATTCCGCTGCTGAGGGACTCCTCGCTGCCCTCACGGCCCTTCAACTCGTGGGGGATGATGATCTCCGGCCTGAGGACGCCGGCCCTGATCTGGGTGGCGCCGTTGACGCATGCCCTGAACCCCTCAAAGTCCTTGAGCAGGTCGAAGGTCCGCTGACTCATGGTCATCTTGCCGAAGCCCTCCATTATGACGAGGGTGATGCCCACCTCCTCCTGGCCAGTGATGGCCACGCCAATCTCCTCGCCGGTGAAGGTGGTAAGATCCTCGTGCCTTATGCCTCCGCAGACGATGGCTGAGACGCCCAACTCCACGGCCTTCCTGAGGGCGTCCAGGGTCACCAGGCTGCCCCCGATCAGGACCAGGCCCTTGTGCTCGGGCTTGATCATGTCGGCCTCCAGTACCTGGCTGCCGTTGTCAACCATCATGTGGACGTCTCCATGGGTCTCCCCGCCGATGCCGAAGATGCCCTGAATGAAGGCCGCGTTGGTCTCGATGACGGCGCCCTCCCTGGGCATCACCTCCGCAACCGTGCCCGGGATGTAGGCGTCCACCTCCACAGGAACGGGGGAGCCCCTGATGATGACCTGGCCCGTGATCTCGCTGATGCTCTCGACGGTGCCCGCGACCGGGGATATAACTCTCTTCTTGATGAGCCCGAAGAGAGCCGTGTAGTTGGCGATGAGCTCGTTCTTCTCCACCTTTTCCCCCAGCTGCTTCAGCATGAACCTGGGGACGTCCTCCGCCTCTACCCCCAGGATCATCCCCGCCTTGACGATCTCGGGGTCTCCGCTGATCTCGGTGCGGGCGATGACCTCATCGTACTCCACCCTGTCACCCACCTTGGGGAAGACCTCCCCCAGGATGGGGAGCCGCCTCATCTTGTCCACCATCATGGACCTCTTGACCTTGAGGCCAGGCGTATAGGCGTGGGCTTCCTCGGCCTCTTTCTCGTCTCCGTTAGTCTTCTTTGCTTCCGATTTCTTAACCATCTTAGATCAGCGCCTCCAGCTTTTCCGCTTCGTACAGATTCACCGACTTGAACCAGCTCAGTAATAGCTCCTTCCTCTGGCTCTCATTCTCCGGTAGGTAGAGGGGTCTTCCGCGGGCGTCTATCATCAGTCCAGCTATACCGCCGCTGACGGTGGTCTCCAGCTCCTTACCGGGGCCGGCGCCCACGTTGAACTCTTTGGCGGGAGTAATCAAGGCCTTAGCCTCCTCCCTCTCGTGGAGCTCCACTATCCTGATCTCGCCGAAGTTGAGCTCCTCCTTCAAGTGCTCACCGTTAGGCATGTCCAGATCCAATGTTATGCATGGCTC
>Ga0209164_1005382_pt1 | contig 10939 bp, 4 predicted proteins | sample MTBNYHSulfiMetaG_FD_187458 | JGI IMG/M metagenome (GOLD analysis project Ga0209164, IMG submission 187458) | Enrichment culture microbial communities from rom New York Harbor, USA that are MTBE-degrading - MTBE-NYH (New York Harbor Sulfidogenic)... | ecosystem: Environmental > Aquatic > Marine >... | reverse complement strand
CGGGACCGCTGCCGGTGCAACAGTTCGGTCGTATCTGGCTGCGACTTCATCCCAGTTGATGTTGTTGAAAAATGCCTCAACGTATTTGCCCCGGTCAAGTTGGTAGTCGAGCATGTATGCGTGCTCCCAGACGTCCATGACCAACAAAGGCTTACAGCCTGCGGGATGGTTGGCTTCATGATCGTTGATCCAGAAGTTGATCAGATGTCCGCTTTGCGGGTCTTCATAGAGAACAACCCAGCCTATGCCGCGCATCACTCCGGTGGCAACGAAGTCTTTCTTCCACTGATCGAAGCTGCCGAAGTTTTGAACGATTGCATCGTGCAAAGGCAAATTGACGTCCGGCGCCTCTGTACCCCCTAGATTTGAAAAATACAATTCGTGCAGCACCATCCCGTTGAACTCGAAGCCCAACCTTCGTTTCAGCTCGGAATATTCCGCCGAGCTCACATCGCCCGACTTCAGGAGAGCCTTGAGCTGGTCAAGGAGCAGGTTGGTGTTCTTGACGTATCCTTGATACAATTTAAAGTGATTCTGCAAAAGGACGTCGGTGAAGCCCTCCATGCCGAGGAGCCCGCTAAAGTCTTTGGCCGCATAGGTTTTGACAGGTTTGGCGCTTTTTCCTTCGGACTTCTGCACGGATTGTCCGCAGCCCGTCAGGGCGAAACCTGTTGCCATCAAAAAAACACATAGCAGATACACCCGTTTTTGCATTTTTTTCTCCTTCGTTGAATGAAGCGTCCCCAGAAACATACGTCAGTTGCTACGATAACCTAAATCGATTCCATCGCCGATCACGAGTACTTGCGTAAAAAAAAGATAAAATAATCACAAAATCTAATCTATATTGCCTCTGCGATCAAACGAAAATTGATCGGCAAGCGTGTCAGTTCTTTGCTATCTTACTAACATGACTTAACATTTCTTTTCGAAACGGCCCCTAACGAGGCCCGGGCGAAGGTCCGATTCAGCAGTTTGTTCTGCAGTGCAGGTTAAAGCTTGCACTTGTATTCTCCCGTGTTCTTATAATATAAGTGTTTAAAGACGTTACGTTTTTTAGTCTTGTCAACTTTTATTTTACGTCCGCAAATATCCCTTGGCAAACGAATCGTCTGAATCCCTGTCGGGGACATTGTCGGATCGGTACTCTGTGGTGGCCGCTTCTTTGGCCGAAAGTTTATTAAGGAGAGATTCACTATGAAACAGGACCTGGAAGTTGAAACTCTGCAAATGCAGCTGCCCTATTACGAGCTCGGTCGCAAAAGGGAGAGAACTGTCAATATTGATTGGATAACGGAATGGGAGCGATTTGATGCCAAGAAGCTGTTCGATTTTGATATTTCCTCGCTTTCGCGGGAGCAACTTGCGGCAATGCGAAAGCGTCAAGATGTGCTCATGGACGGCAATCATGCGGCCCTGTCGATTCTCACCCGGTTGGTGGACGGCCTGTGCGGTTATCCCATAACACCGTCAACACCCATCGCGGAGGATTTTGCAAGGGCCGCCGCGAATGGATTGAGGAACCTGTTTGGCCGCGAGCTGATGTATTTCCAGCCGAGTGATGAGCTCTCCGCAATTGCCGCAGTGGAAGCGATGGCCTCCCAGGGAGGTCGCTATGTGGACAACACTTCCTCCCAGGGCCTTGTCCTGAAAACCAAGAATCTGTTTTCTGTTGCCGGCAAAAGACTGCCGGTCGTAATGACGGTGATGGCCAGGGAAGTCAACAAAGGATCGCTCAGCATCCATTGCGGCCACACCGATTTCTACGCGGTCAGAAATGCCGGATGGGCGCAGCTGGTATCCGCAGACAATCAGGAGCTTCATGATTTGTTGCCGATAGCTTTCAAGGTAGCGGAATTGCGTCAGGCCATGCTGCCTTTCATGGTTGTCGGGGACGGCTTCATCAAGAGTCATGCGCTCGAAAACATAAAATTGCTCTCGGACGAGTTCTTAAACTATTTCGCAGGTCCACCCAATAGATTTTATCAGCCGGACTTCGCTCACAGCACTCTGATGGGCTCGTTCACCGACACGGACCTGACCATGGAGAGTCAGGTGGCCCAGGACCTTGCTTATCGTTTTGTCAAGAAAGGCATCATTGCGGCTATGAACGTGATGAATAAGGTCCTGGGAACGAACCTCAAGGTGGTCGAGAGCTATCGCACGGAAGACGCCGAAATGGTGATTGCCGTCCTGGGTTCTGCGGTTGGGGTGGTTAAAGACGTTGTGGACTACTACCGAGAAGCCAGGGGATGGAAGGTCGGCGTGGTTCGCCCCGTAGTATTTAACCCGCCCTGCTACGAAGAGCTTGCCTACGGCGTGCGCAACGCGAAGGCGATCACGGTGCTGGAGCGAACCGGCAGGGCGCACAATCAGCTTTTGCTGGCGGATATTCAAGCCGCTCTGCAGGTTTCGCATCGCGCCGGTCGCGAAGGAAAGGAGGAGCACAAGATTTACGCCCGCGATGATATGCCAACCATTTTGCATGGTGTATACGGATTGGGCAGTAAAGATTTCAATAAGTACGATGCCGCTGCCGTTGTGGAAAACATGAAGGCCTGCTTGGATAAGGAAAAGGGCCAGTTCCACCGCGACTTTTTCGTCGGCATTGAGGGCCCCTACACCCTCCGTCCCGTTACACTGCCCGACTATCGAGAGCGGGAGCTCGGCATGACCTTTATCGGCATCGGTGCGGAAGGAGTCAAGACGGCACTTGAAACTGCCGGCTTCATCTATGCCGAGGACAGCGGCAACGGGTGTAAATACATCCAATCGGGCGCACGCTACGGGGCTGCACGCAAAGGGGCTGCCGTGTTCATGAACCTGCGCATCAGCGACCACCCGATCCGCAATAGCTCCGAGCTCACCGAACGTGAGGTGCTGGCTTTCTTCAACGACAAATTCCTGGTGGAGCAAATACTGCGTGAATACCTCGGCGGCTTGAAGGAAAAGGGATTATTCGTGATCAACAGCCACCGAAGCGCTGCAGAGCTACGCGCATCTTTTTCCCCGTACGTCCAGCAGGTGCTCGCCGATCGACAGATTAAACTGGTGGCGATCGATGGTACTCAGGCGGCGCTCAAGCACTTGAACCGGAACCTGCCGGGAGCCGCCATAGTAGGTTTGATCAACAAGGAGATGGGTGTTCTGCCGGAGGAAGAGTTCGAACAAAGATTCGGCAACATTCTGAGAGCAAAATTGGCCAGGAAGAAAGGCGCCGAAATCATCGACTCCAACCTTGCCATGTTGAGATACGGAGCGTCTCTCGCGGCTCCCGGTGCAAGCAGCGAGGTGGTTGCGGAAGCGGGGAATTTTGACGCTGCCTGCGCACCTTATTTTGTCCCGCCGGCCGAAGATTTCGGGCAGGAACATGGAGCCGCCGGGTTGCCCGTGGTTTTGACGGAAAAGGATGAGTTGGGGACCATCAAGCCGGTTAACCTGATGGATCGTTACGAACAAAGATTCTATGATGAAATGGTGAAACCGGTTTCAGATGGAGTCAAGGTTCCGTGGGATCGTTTTCTGCCCATTGTTCCGGCCGGCACCAGTAAATATCGAGACATGAGCTATATCGGTACGCAGCTGCCGGTCTACAATGCGTCCAAATGCACGGCCTGCGGGTTGTGCACAGCATTGTGTCCGGATTCCGCACTTTATTCCACCGTTACCGAACGCCCCCTTCCGGAAGCGGCCAGGCGCTATTTCAAGATATTCAGGAAACCGCCCAAGGGAATTCCCTGGGAGTCTTTTGCTCTAAACATCAATGTGGTTCCGGGGGCCTGCAAGGGGTGCGGCATATGTGGCCAGGTTTGTCCGACTGATGCCTTGAAAATGGTCAACAAGCACGATGCCCTTGACACCGACTTCCTGCCGGAACAGTACCGGGAACTTGACAATACCTTTGATGCCGCCCGTTATGTGGATCAGATGCCGCCCATGCAGCAGGTGCTTTTTGTCTTTTCCAAACTCTACCCTGGCCGGCACACTCTTTGCCCGGGCTGCAGCGAAGGAACCATCAGCCTGCTGACATTTTTTGCAGCCGAATCCCTACGCAACAACCCGCGGGGAATCGCCACATTCTATCAAGGGATCAAGGTCCTGTCGGAAAAAAATCGCGAATCCATCGAACATATGCTCGATTACGGGTTCAATATTTACGCTATTAACTCAACCGGCTGCAGTGAGGTATCGGATCTGGTCAACCCCTTCAATGCGCGCATCTATCAGGCGGGACACTATGGCTTCGGCACTGCTTCCGCAGCGGCTCTGGGCGCCAAATTCAGCCTCGATCAGGCGTATGCGAACGGCTACAATGATAATTTGAGCAAGATCATTGTGTTTGCCGGGGACGGCGCTATTTACGATATCGGCAACGGTCCGTTCAATTATGCCTTGGGGGAAAGCAACGACATCACCTGGGTCATCTATAACAATGAAGGCTATATGAATACGGGAGCGCAAAAATCCGGTGCAACCCGGTTCGGCAGCGATCGCTCCACTTCGCCCATCGGCAGCAAGCACGCCGGTAAAACGACCCTGCACCGAAGGATCATCAGCCAGGCGATGGGCATCTCTCATGTGTACGCGGCCAAGCTCACCATCGACAATCCGCAGTATGCCATCAAGATTTTAAAGGAGGCTATCGCCTATAACGGCCCGTCTGTAGTTGAATTCTTTTCAGCCTGTCCGCAGGGGCAACAGAGCCCGGATTGCGCGGGACCGACGATCTCCAGAATGATGGTGGAAGCCCGTAAATGGCAGATTGCAATAAGACGCCCTTTTCAGCGCCTGGATATTTCCGCCAATCCGGAACCCGAGAAAATCTATCCCGCTGCCGGCAAGTCATTCAAGAAGGGGATCAAAAGGGAGGCGGCGACTTTCTATGATGTGGTCAGTATGTTGGGCCAGTACAATCAACATATCAAGACTCAGGAAGGCGGTGTGATTCCGGAAATCATTCAGGTCAATGAGACCGTGAGCCTCTTCAGATGGCTGCGCAACCAGTACATGGCAGGCTACCGGGATACCATGCCGAGCGAGGAGGAAGTCGAACGGATCGTCTCCGAGCGGTACAGGTTCTAGTGGATTTATCCCGAAAGTGAGTATACATAAGTCGGCATCCGGCAGTCTTTTCATGCTTCGTCGTGACTTGGCTACCTCGAGGACCCGATGTGCCCTGACTCCGGTCCGCGGTTCGCCGGGGTGACGATAATTGAAGTGCTGAAGTTGGAATTCATTTTCTACGTCCGCCGATCGAAGCGGTTCTTCAAGGTTGGTCGGAATCAATCGGAGGCGGTCGCTTGAAGCCTTTCTGTTGTGCGGGATAACTGCAAAGGTAGGGAGGCCTTGCTGGATCCTTAAATATCACCAACTCGGCAATGTTCCTCGTCCGCGATAATTGAGTAATCTCTGACGCCCAATACATTGTATAGTCATTGAGAGTCAGCACGACGGCTGAGCTCGAAAGCGGAGATCCGCTCGGAAGATCGTTTTCACCCAAGCAGCGTGAGAATTCTTCGACTGCTCTGCTGCTGCGGATTTCGGGTTCCGCCAACTTCACCTCAGTCACTTCCTGCATCCTTTGAATTTGTTCGGGTGAGAGGGGCCAAAAATACTCGAACAAATCCAGAAACCTGACTCTTGACGTACACAAAATAAGCTCCGGCAGTCCCGATTGAAAATATTGTTTGCTGTTTCTGCGCGCGGGTGGGGTGGCCTGCTGCTTGAGCAACGGAGCTGGAATCGGGCTATTGAGGCCATAAACATGCACGCAAATGCGCTCATCGGCGAAAATATCCAGTCCTGAAGAGCTCACCAGGGCAGCAGGGATCGAAGCACAGAAAAGCCGCATCACCTGTCGCCTGGTCAATGTAGACGTCATGATCGCCTCTGAAGCCGGCACGTTATCCCTGCCGAAATGGAAAGTTAAAACGCACGAAGCTGGAGCTTTCGATCATTTCACCATTGCCTATTCGGCATAATAACAATTTCTCGAAAAATGCAAACATGACGGTCGTGCCTGATCCGTTAAGCTTTAATTGACGAATCATCAATTATTGCGACGGCAGCGCTTGCGAACTTTGCGGTATATCTTTATGATTGATGCGCACTTTTATGCCCGCTTCAATCAACAACCGTTTCGAGAACACTAATGAAGAACAGCTATTACGGACAGGGAAATGTGCTCCTGTCAGTTATTTCTCTTCGCTTCGGCAGATTCATTTGCATTGTCTGCCTGACACGGAGCGAAGATCGGATTTCCGGAGCTGATGTGCGGATCGGTGAAGCTATTGGCTTGGGAGTATCTTTGCTGTACGCTTTGAGGCAAATCTGAATCGTCTAACGAATGGCTGCCAAAGAGAGAGGAGGGGCATGACACTGCGCAAAAAAACGCTGCTTGTCACCGGCATAACACTTGTCGGGCTGATTGCAGTTTCATACGTCGCTTCATCGACTATCCTGCTCCGCAGCTTTGCCGACCTTGAGAAACAAAGCACGACCCGCAATGTCAGTCGTGCATTGCAGGCCGTAAACGACAATATCTCCACTTTGAATAAGATAACAGGGGACTGGGCATTATGGGACGACATGTATGCCTTTGTTGATGACGTGAATCCTGAATTCATTAAAACAAACTTTCCTGACGGCACTTTTTCGGAGCTTCAGCTCAACCTGATTGCCGTGGTGAATGCTTCCCGGGGATTGGTGTTCAGCAAAGCATTCGATTTATCGGGGCAACAGGAGGTTCCGCTTTCGGAGAGCATGCTGCCGCACCTGTCACTCAATGATCCGCTTTTGCAGCATCCAAATGAGCAAAGCAGTCACGCAGGTCTTATCCAGTTGCCGGAAGGGTCCATGTTGATTGCATCACGACCGATTTTGACCAGCAATGACGAGGGTCCGGTTCGAGGAGCGTTGATTATGGGTCGTTATCTGGATGCAGATGAAATCAATCGCTTGGCTGCCACAACTCATCTGAATCTGGAATTTCATCGAACCGCGGATGATCGAATGCCGGTGGATTTTTCCATGGCAAAGAAAGCTCTATCCGAGCAGAATCCGATTCATGTAAAGCCGTTGAACGCTAATTCCATTGCCGGCTATGCAGAATTGCAGGACATCTATGGCAAGCCGGCTTTACTGCTGCGGGTTGATGTGTCGAGGGATATTTACAGACAGGGACAGGCCAGTCTTCGTCATTTGATCCTGTGGTTACTCGTCACCGGTTTGATATTTGGTGTGACGGCTTTGCTATTTCTGGAAAAATTGGTCCTCGCGCGCCTGGTCCGCTTGAGTGCCGAAGTAAGTGGAATTGGAACAAGTGGAGATCTGGCAGCCAGAGTTTCGGTAACGGGCAGCGACGAAGTCTCGACTGTGGCTGAGAGAGTCAATCGCATGCTCGGAGCGCTGCAAAACTCGCAAAAAGGACTGCAGGAGGCTCTATCGCGTTTTGAAGCGGTGATCGAGAGGACACCCCTGGTGGCAACCCAGGGTTTTGATCAACATGGGACCATCCGCCTTTGGAATGAGGCAAGTAAACATCTGTACGGTTTAGAAGCCCACGAGGCGCTCGGGCATCGCATTCAGGACACGATACTTTACCCCGATGCAATCGAGGAGTTTGAGAATTCTATCGAGCAGGTATGGGCGACCGGAGAGACTGATCCTCCGGAAGAGTGGGAAGTTCGCCTGGCTGACGGAGAGTCGAGGACTCTATTCGGTACCTTATTCCCTGTATATCTGGACGATCGGGTTGCGGAAATTTTCGCCATGCAAATCGACATAACCGACCGCAAGCGGGCTGAAGAAAAGGTTGAGGCTGCCAATCAAGAACTGGAAAATGTTAACCGGCAATTGCAGGCAGCCATAGAACAGGCTCAGCAGTTGGCGGTGGCAGCACGGAGTGCCAACATGGCCAAGAGCGAGTTCCTGGCGAGAATGAGCCATGAAATTCGTACTCCTATGAACGCTGTGATCGGCTTTACAGACATGCTGCTTGACACGCCTCTTACCGAAGAGCAAATCGACTATACCGATACCATAAGAAAAAACGGTGAGGCTCTGCTCGCATTGGTCAACGATATTTTGGATTTTTCTAAAATCGAGGCGAGACAACTGGATCTTGAAAGTATCGAATTCGACCCGGAAGTAACGGCTTATGACGTATGCGAAACGATCTATCCCCGGGTGAAGCACAAAGATGTGGAGATCCTGTGTCGAATTGACAATGAAGTCCCGGCTCGTGTCACCGGTGACCCCGGCCGGTTTCGCCAGGTGTTGGTAAACCTGATGGGCAATGCCGCCAAGTTCACGGAAGCCGGTGAGATAGAGCTCTCCTTGAAGGTGGAAGCAGAGACTGACAAGAATCTCAAGTTGCATGCGACGATAAGGGACACGGGAATCGGCATACCGGAAGCCAAGCTGGAAGAAGTTTTTGAAGCTTTTCAGCAAGTTGGCACCTTCACCACACGAAAATACGGCGGCACCGGCCTTGGATTGGCTATCAGCAGGCAGCTGGCGAGGCTAATGGATGGCGATGTGCGGGCCGAACCGGGTGAGCCCGGGGGAACTGTTTTCCATTTTGTCGGCTGGTTTGGAAAGGTTGCGGAAGAGAAGAAAAAACAATTCACCCGAGGCTCCCTGGTCCGGAAAAAAGTGCTCGTGGTCGATGATAATCGAACGAACCTGGAGATCATGAAACACATCCTCGAATCGGCCATGGTGCGCTGCGAGGTTTTAAGCGATGGTGCACAAGTGGTGCCCACTCTGCTGCAGCACCACGAATCGGGGGATCCCTTCAACCTTTGCATCCTGGATATTCAAATGCCGGGGCTGAGCGGCTACCAAGCGGCACAAACGATCCGCACTCTGGAATCGCCGGTCTCCAGACTTCCTCTGATGGCATTTTCATCGTCCACCCACTTCGGGGCAAAAAGAAGTCAGCAAGCCGGTTTTGATGGATTTCTGCTCAAGCCGGCACGTCGTGAAAAGCTGCTGGAAATGATGGAAAATCTCCTGGGCAAGGAAATGAGGGACGATTCAGATAAACGTCAATCGATTGTCACCCAGTACACTCTACTTGAGGAAGCCAAACAATCGGTGCGCATTTTACTGGTTGAAGACAACCCCGCAAGCCAAAAGCTGGCCAGGATGATGTTGTCCAAGGCAGGCTACCATGTGGAGGTCGCCGAGAACGGACGGGAAGCTGTCGAGAAATATCAAGCTGCCCCGGCCCAGTTCGACCTGATCTTTATGGATGTGCAAATGCCCGAAATGGATGGACTGCAAGCCACCAGAGCCATTCGCAAAGCTGGCTTCGACCGGATTCCCATTATTGCCATGACTGCCAATGCCATGGAAGGCGATCGCGAAAAGTGTATCAGTGTCGGAATGAGCGATTACGTCGCTAAGCCAATCAGGCGAGATGTGGTTTATGAAGTGATAAAAAAATGGGTGTTAAACAAGGAGGGAGCATGAAGCTTGGAGACATGGCGAAATCTATGGGCTTCGAAGAGGATGAATTCTGCGAAATGTTGGAGCTTTTTGTGGAGGCGACCATTGCAGATTTAGAAAAGCTGAAATTTGCCATCGATCAAAGCATGCCGGAACTGGTGGTGGAAGCCTCGCATTCCATTAAGGGTGCGGCCGGAAGCTTCGGGTTCGATGAAATATCCAAAGCGGCGGGAAAGATCGAGATGCAAGCACGGCAGAAAGATTTGGAGGGAAGCGCCGAAATAATGGATGGCGTCAAAGCTCAACTTGACGGGATCATTTCAACACTGCAGGATGGCTAAAAAAGGTTTCACGCATGAAAAAAATACTCGTGGTCGATAATCATCCGGTCATCCTAAAGTTCATGACACAACTTTTAAATGATGCCGGGCATGAGGTTTTGACTGCTCAGGACGGACTTTCCGCACTCGATCTTTTGCAGACTTATACGCCCGATGTTATGTTCATCGATTTGGTGATGCCTAACATCGACGGGAGAAGACTGTGTAAAATAATTCGCAGAATGCCGGATTTTGATGCCGTGCGCCTGATAATTCTGTCGGGGATTGCCGTTGAAGAACAGATGGCCCCTCAAGATTTAGGGGTGGATTCCTGTATCGCCAAAGGCAGCTTTGCTGAGATGAGTGAAAACGTGCTTCGTGCCCTGGAGAGCTCCAAACTGGAGGCTTGCACAAAACAGCCTGCGGTTTTTGGGCAGGAAGAGATCTGCTGCAGGGCTATCACACAAGAACTGCTGGCTGTCAACAGGCACTTCGAGCTCATTTTGGAAAGCATCGCCGAAGGCATTTTGGAACTGAGCTCCGAGGGTCGTATCATTTATGCCAACCCGACCGCAAAATTGATCCTCGGTGTTCCTGAAGAACAGTTCTTGGGCCGCGAGTTGTTCCGGTTTTTTGCAGAAGACGATCAGCCCCGGATCAAGAAACTGTTGAACGAGATGAATTGCACCAAAACGACGATTGGAGAAGAAGAACCGGTAGGTCTGGATGGAAATCAATTATCGGTCAAGTTTCTTCCCATCGTTGGAGAAGTGCAGGGAACCATCGTAATTCTCAACGACATAACCGAAAAAGAACGCATGGCAGAGCAGCTTCAACAGGCGCAAAAAATGGAAGTCATCGGCCTGCTTGCCGGGGGCATTGCTCACGATTTCAATAATATTCTGACGGCAATTTTGGGCAATGTCTCGTTGGCAAAGATGTATCTGAGACCTGAAGACAAATCGTATGTGAGGTTGCAGGAGGCTGAAAAGGCTTCTATGAGGGCGAAGGATTTGACTCTGCAGCTACTCACCTTCGCTCGAGGCGGCGCTCCGGTGAAAAAAACGGCTTCCCTGGCTGAAATCATTGGCGAATGCTGCAGATACACCCTGCGAAACCCGGCAGTGCGATGCGAAATTCAGCTCGATAAAACTTTGTGGCCGGTT
>Ga0209164_1005381_pt1 | contig 10939 bp, 9 predicted proteins | sample MTBNYHSulfiMetaG_FD_187458 | JGI IMG/M metagenome (GOLD analysis project Ga0209164, IMG submission 187458) | Enrichment culture microbial communities from rom New York Harbor, USA that are MTBE-degrading - MTBE-NYH (New York Harbor Sulfidogenic)... | ecosystem: Environmental > Aquatic > Marine >... | reverse complement strand
GGCCCGGGACCTGGGCATCGTGCTGGAGGTCACGCAGGAGGCCACGGACCTCATCGCCCGGGAGGGCCACGAGCCGGCCTTCGGAGCCCGCCCACTGAAGCGGGCCATCCAGCGGCTGCTGCAGGATCCCCTGGCTCTCTACCTGCTGGAGAGGGACGTTCCCGACGGCTCGGCGATCACGGTCGTCCCGGGCGACAGGCCCGGGAGCCTGGCGTTCGTAACTTCCGGCGCCCGTGACGCATCGGCTTAGGGCCGGGCCACCGTTGACGCAGGGCGCCCCGGGCGCCAGTCTCCTGTGACGCGTTTCGAACGGAACCCCAACCGGTCCTGCCCATGAAGCGTCTCATCCTTGCCGTCGTTCCCCTGTTCCTGGCAGGGTGCACCACCACCCAGTACGTGTCATCGGGAGAGATGGCCGGCATCGCTCCCGCTCTCTCCGTGGAGCGCTTCCTCCGGGCCACGAACGCCCGGGACCTGCACGGGATGGCCAGGATTTTCGGCACGGAGAAGGGCCCCTACATCGAGACCGGCGGCCCCGTGGGGTGCGCCTTCAAGAAGCTGGGGTCGTGGATCGGGATCGGTCAGCGATGCTCCACGATCCAGGAGGTGGAGCTCCGGATGGACGCCATCGCCGAGGTCCTCCGCCACGACGACTACGCCCTGGTGTCGGAATCCAGCGTGCCCGGAAGGGTGGCTCCCACGTCCCGGATAGGGGTGGACCTCTCGATTCGGGGCCGGACGGTCCCGGACGTGCCCTTCTTCGTGGTCCGCACCAAGGAAGGCCGATGGCTCGTGGAGCAGATCGGCCTGGAGAAGATCACGGGATAGACTCCCGAGCCGTAGGGTCCGGGGCGGACTGCACCAACTCCACCAGGATCCCTCCGGTGCTTCCCGGGTGGAGGAAGGCCACCAGGTGGCCCCTGGCGCCCGGGCGGGGCTCCTGGTCGATGAGCCGGATGCCCTCCTCCCGCAGGTGGGAGAGAGCTCCGGCAAGGTCAGGGACCCGGTAGGCGAGGTGGTGGAGGGCGGTGCCCCGGCGCTCCAGGAAGCGCCCCACCGTGGTGTCGGGCGCCAGGGGCTCCAGCAGCTCGACGGACCCCACGAACTGGACCCGGACGCCTTGCGCCTCGAGCTCCTCCACCGGGGAGGGCTCGTCCTGGCTCAGGAGACGGAAGAGGCGGCACGCCTCGTGCAGGGAAGGGACGGCCACGGCGACGTGGTCCAGAGGCAAGGTCGAAAGACCGGTATGGGACTTCATGGCTTTGCGCGGATGCCTGGGTGAGGACGATTGGGTCTCCCGGCGGCGCCAGAACCCGGCGGCATGGTACCCAGGGCCGCCCCAATGATCAAGGAGCGGGATCGATGGCAGGTGACAATAGAGTGTTCGAAGTGACCGACCAGAACTTCGGGGAGGAGATCGAGAGCTCCACCGGGCTGGCCATTGTGGATTTCTGGGCAGCCTGGTGCGGGCCTTGCCGCATGGTGGCTCCCATCGTAGCGGACCTGGCGGACGCGTATTCCGACCAGGGCCTCAGGGTGGGGAAGCTGGACGTGGACACCAACCAGAGGACGGCGGCGAGATTCGGCATCCGGTCGATTCCCAGCATCCTCTTCTTCAAGGACGGCAAGCACGTCGACACGGTCATCGGAGCCGTACCGAGGCCCTTCCTGGAAGCGAAGGTCAACGAGCACATCTGAGCTTTCCGAGGCCGTTCCCTGGACCAGGCTCCGGTGGGGCCCCATCCTTCCGGGATGGGTACGCTCTTTCTGGTCAGCACCCCCATCGGCCACCTGGGAGACCTCACCCGGAGAGCCGCCGAGACCCTGGGCGCCGTGTCCAGGGTCCTGGCGGAAGATACCCGCCGCAGCCGGAAGCTCCTGAGCCACCTGGGAATCTCCACTCCCTTGGTGTCCCTCCACGCCCATAACGAGGCGTCCCGGGAGGACGCCGTCCTGGGGTGGTTGGCCGCCGGGGAGGACCTGGCGTTGGTATCGGACGCCGGCACGCCCCTGGTCTCGGATCCGGGGCGTCGGCTCGTGGCGGCCGCGCTGGAGGCGGGTCACGCGGTGGTGCCCATCCCCGGGCCCTCGGCGGTGCTGGCGGCACTGGTGGCTTCGGGGCTTCCCTCAGACCGGTTCATGTTCCTGGGGTTTCTGCCCCGGAAGGGCCCCGAGCGGGCGGAGCTCCTGGACCGGATCGCCTCCTCCCCCGACACGACCGTCCTGTTCGAGTCCCCGGAGCGGACCGGCGCCCTCCTGGGGGCCCTGGCCGACGCGTGTGGCCCGGGGCGGCGGGGGGTAGTGGCCAGGGAGGTCACCAAGGTGCACGAAGAGTTCGTCCGGGGCACCCTTGAGGAGCTACGGGGCCGGTTCGAGGCCACCCCCCCGCGGGGCGAGGTCACGGTGGTGGTGGAGGGAGCTCTTCCCCGGGAGGACGAGGGGGAGGCGGACGAGGCGGCGGCCCGGGCCCTGGCGGCCGCCCTCAGGGCCGAAGGGGTGGCCCCGAGCCGAGCGGCGAGGGAGGTGGCGCAGCGGCTCAAGATCCCCAGGAACCTGGCCTACCGCATCGTGCAGGGGCTTCCCGGGACGGATCCCCTGAACGGTCCCCCCGAAAGGGACTCCTGAGTCAGGCCATGGCCCCCGGGATCCCCCCTCGGCGTTCCGCCGTCCCACCGAAGCCGTTGCCGGAGCCCGGCGCCTCCGGCTCCTCCCCTCCGCCTCCGCCCCTCCGGCTGTCCCCGGAAGCGGCCGCCGTCGTCCAGGCCGAGGTCCGCCGGGCCGGGGGGCGGGAGGTGACCTTCCTCATGGACGTGGCGGAGGACCGCGCGCTGGTGAACGCCCGTGCCGTGGCCCGGGGCAACCGGACTGCCGTTCTGGCGGTGTCCAGGGACGCTCCCCAGGGGAGTGTCATGGTCCACAACCATCCTTCGGGGGAGTTGGAGCCATCCGGGGCGGACCTGGCCGTGGCGGCGGCCCTGGCTGAGGCGGGGGTCGGCTCCGCTATCGTGGACAACGAGGCCACGGGGATCTACGTGGTGGTGGAGCCGCCTGCTCCCAGGGTGGTGATCCCCCTGGATCTCTCTGAGCTGGACGCCTTCCTGGCCCCAGGCGGAGCCCTCTCGCTGGTGCATCCGGGCTTCGAGGACCGGTCCGGCCAGAGAGAGATGGCCCGGTTGGTCGCCCGCGCCTACAACGAGGGTGGGGTGGGGCTGGTGGAAGCGGGGACGGGTACCGGGAAATCCATGGCGTATCTCCTCCCGGCGGCCTACTGGGCCCTGCGGAACGGTGAGCGCACGGTGGTCTCCACCAACACCATCAACCTCCAGGAGCAGCTGGCGGGGAAGGACCTCCTCCTGTTGCGCCAGGCCCTGGGCGAGGAGCTCCGGTGGGCCCTGGTAAAGGGGCGGGGCAACTACGTGTCCATCCGTAGGGCACGCCTCGCGGCGGCTACCGCCCACTCCCTCTTCGACGACGACCGAAGCCAGGAGCTCCATGGGATCCTGGAGTGGCTCGCCACCACGGAGGACGGATCCCTTTCGGATCTCTCGGCGCCGCCCTCGGACGAGGTGTGGGAGGAGGTCCAGAGCGATCCGGACATCTGCCTGAGGGCGCGGTGCCCCCACTTCCAGGCCTGTTTCTACCAGCGGGCGAGGCGGGCAGCGGCATCGGCGGAGATCCTGGTGGTGAACCACCACCTCCTCTTCTCCGACCTGGCGGTCCGCAGGGCCAGTGGCAATTTCACCCAGGCGGCCGTGCTTCCCCCATTTCGGCACCTGATCCTGGATGAGGCCCACAACAGCGAGGCGGCGGCCACGGACCACCTGGGTGTGGAGGTGACCCGAGGGGGGCTCTACCGTCTGCTCTCCCGGCTGGAGCGCCGGGGCAAGGGAATCCTGGGGGACCTCCGGGCCCAGCTGTCCGCTCATCCTCGCCGCGGCTCGGCGGAGGAGCTCCTCGGTCGCATCCGGGAGCGGGTGCTCCCGGCGGTGGAGGAGACCCGGGAGCGGCTGGAGCCCTTCCTGACCCCCCTGGGTGAGGTGTTGGGTACGGTGGAGGGAGGATCGCTCCGGCTGGGGGGGGAGGGGGGCGCAGAGCCCGCGGAAGAAGACCGGGTCAGGGAGCCCATGGCGGCCTTCCTCGCCAGCGCACGGCGCCTCGCCCGGGAAGTGGGGGAGCTCCGGACCAGGATCATGGACGACGAGGGCTGGGCGGAACTGCTGGAGGGGAGGGCCCTGGATCTCCAGAGTGTGCAGAACCGTCTCGAGATGGCCGCCGGGGGGGTCCAGCGGGTTCTGGATCCGAAGGAGGAGACGGTGAGCCTGGTGCGCTGGTTGGAGGTCCGGGGACGGGCGGCAGGGGGGAACCTGGCCTTGGCCGCGGCACCCATCGACGTGGGGGCCGTGCTCCGGGACGACCTCTTCCAGCGCCTTCATACCTCCATCCTCACCTCGGCAACCCTCACGACCCGGGCGGGATTCGAGTACCTCAGGACCCGCCTGGGCCTGGCTGGGGAGGCCTTGGCGGAAGGGGACTCCCCTCTCCGGGTGGAAGAGGGCGTGGTCCCGTCCCCCTTCGATTTCAGCACCCAGAGCCTCCTGGCGGTTCCCACGGACCTGCCTGGAGCGCAGGAGCCGGGGGATCGTTTCCAGGAGGAAACGGCCCGGGTGGTCCTGGAGACGGCGGGCATCACCGGGGGCGGGATCTTCGTGCTCTTCACCTCCCACCGGGCGCTGCGCCACGTGGCGGCGCTCCTCCGGGAGCGAGAAGGGGATCTGCCGGGGCCCCTCTTCGTGCAGGGCGAAGCCCCCAGATTCCAGCTCCTGCACCGGTTCGTGGACTCGGGACGGGGCATCCTCCTGGGCACGGCTTCCTTCTGGGAGGGGGTGGACGTCCCGGGGCACCCTCTCCGGGGGATCATCCTCCAGAAGCTGCCCTTCCAGGTGCCCACCGAGCCCATCACGGCCGCCCGCATGGAGGCGATCCAGCGCCTGGGAGGCGATCCCTTCTGGAAGTACATGCTCCCGGAGGCGGCCCTCCGGCTCAAGCAGGGGTTCGGGAGGCTCGTCCGGACCCGGGAGGATCGCGGCGCGGTCCTGGTGCTGGACCAGAGGATCCTCACCCGGCGGTACGGGCCGTACCTCCGCCAATCCCTTCCCCCGGCCCCCCTGGCCAAGGGGCCCTGGTTCGAGCTGCGCCGGGCGCTGATGGAGTTCTATGCCACGGACGGGGCCATCTCCCCTCCGGCGGGAGCGGCTCCCCGGGAGTCATCGCCCTTGTCCCGGACGGTCCCGCCGGTAGATTAGGCTCCGCTATGAGCAAGATGATTTTCGGAATCGCCATCGGGGTGTTCTACGCCGTCCTCTCGGGGCTGGCCTTCGGGACCTCCCGGGGCGGCTGGGCCGCCGGTCACGACGACCTTGGACTCTGGTGGGCCGTCATCGGGACCCTCCTGGCCATCGCCGGCCTGGGCGCTCTGCTCGGCACCTGGGTCCACACCCGCCCCTCCGAAGACTGACGGAGGGGAGCTGGATTTCGGCCCAGCCGCCAGCAGTCCCGCCGGGCCGGGGAGGCGCCGCTCCCCCGTCCCTGAACCTCTGCCCGCGCCCGTTGACCGGGCTCTTTCCGTGAGCACGCCATGACTCCCATCGGTCGTCCCTCGAAGATCGTCTGCATCGGACGCAACTACGTCGCCCACGCCGCCGAGCTGGGCAACGAGGTCCCGTCCGAGCCCCTCATCTTCTTGAAGGCTCCCTCGGCCCTGCTCCGGGCCGGGGAGTCCATCGTCCTCCCCCCCGGCGCCGGCCGGGTGGACTATGAGGGCGAGATCGGTGTCCTCATAGGGCGCCGGGCCACCCGGGTCAGGGAGGAGGACGCCCTGGACTTCGTGGAGGGGATTCTCCCGGTGAACGACGTGACCGCCCGGGACCTCCAGCGAAAGGACAGCCAGTGGAGCCGGGCCAAGGGGTTCGACACCTTCTGTCCCGTCGGGGACCTGGTGCCCCTGGGGGATGCGAACCTGGGGAGCCTGACGGTGGTGACCCGGTTGAACGGGGAGGAGAGGCAGCGGGGCCACGTGGACCAGATGGTCTTCTCCATTCCGTTTCTCATTTCCTACATCTCCCGCATCATGACCCTGGAGCCGGGGGACCTGGTAGCCACCGGCACCCCGGAGGGCATTGGCCCTCTTGCCCAGGGGGACGTGGTGGAGGTGGAGCTCGTGGGGCTGGCGAGCCTGGTCAATCCGGTGCGGGCGGGAGAGGAGTCGTGAGCCATGCATCCTGAAACGAGCCTTCGCTTCAAGGGGCTCCCCCCCTATCCTCTGGCAGGGATCCCCGAGACCCGGCGGCGCCTCGAGGCGAGCGGCGTGGACGTCCTGGACCTGAGCGCTGGGGACGCGGACCTTACCCCGCCCCCGGCGGCGGCCGCCGCCCTGAGGGAGTCCGTGGGTGACCCTGCCTTTTCCCGATACCCGTTCAACCTGGGGCTGGCGGCCTTCCGCGGGGAGGTCACGGCGTGGATGAAGCGGCGGTTCGGCGTGGAGCTGGACCCGGCTCAGGAGATCCTGCCCCTCATCGGCTCCAAGGAGGGGATTGCCCACTTCCCCCTGGGGTTCCTGGACCCGGGGGACGGCGCCCTCATCCCCGACCCGGGGTACCAGCCCTACAAGGGTGGGGTGTGGCTGGCCGGGGGGGAGCCCATCCTCATCCCCCTTCGGGCCGAGAATGACTTCCTCATCCCCCTGGCGGACCTGCCGGCCAAGGACGTGGCCCGGTCCAAGCTCCTGTACCTGAACTACCCCAACAACCCCACGACGGCCGTGGCGTCCCGGGAGTACCTCCGGGAGGCCGTGGAGTTCTGCCACGCCAACGGACTGGTCCTGATTTACGATAACGCCTACAGCGAGCTGGCGTTCGACGGGTACCGACCCCCGAGCATCCTGGAGATCGACGGGGGGCGGGAGGTCAGCATCGAGTTCCACTCCTTCTCCAAGACCTTCAACATGACGGGGTGGCGCCTGGGCTGGGCCGCAGGGAACGCCGACCTGGTGGGGGTCCTGGCCAAGGTGAAGAGCTTCATGGACACCGGCGTGTTCCTGGGCATCCAAGCGGCGGGTGCCGCGGCCCTCCGGTCCTGGGAGGAGTGGGTGCCCTCCAACGTCGAGGTCTTCCGCAAGCGTCGCGACGCCGCCGCCCAGGCCCTGGCGAGCCAGGGGTTCACGGTGCAGGTCCCGAAAGCAACCATGTACCTCTGGGTTCCCGTCCCAACCCGGGAGACCTCCATGGACTTCTGCCGACGGGCACTGGAGGAGGAAGGGGTCATCGTCCTGCCCGGCAGCTCCATGGGAGCGGGGGGAGAGGGGTTCTTCCGGGTGGCCCTCACCTCGTCGGAGGCCCGCCTCCAGGAGGCGGCGTCCCGTCTCGGCAGGCTGTTGGGGTAGCGGGGGCACCTCGCCCCGGGTCCATCGGAACCGGTGCCGAAGGGGGGGTTAGTAAACACACCATGAGAGGCCGCTCCCCCCCATCGGGGTCTCCGGATTCCCTGACCGGGACCCGGATCCACCCCCGATCCAGGTACCGGGGTGCATTCCGGGTCTCCCTGGGGATCAGCGCCCTCGTGCACCTGATCCTCCTCGCCCTCTATCCCAGCTTCTCCCAGGGTATTCCCGAGTGGGCGCTCCTCTTCGGGGGGCCGGCCGCGCCCACTCCGCCCCAGGGAACCGAGCTCGTGAACCTCAGGGAGCTGACCCCGATCCAGGAGAGGGAGGTCACGACCCGGCAGGAGGAGGAGCCCGAGGTGCAGGAGGTGGCTGTGGAAGTGGCGCGGCCCGGGGAGGCGGGACCGCCCGGGGAGCGTCCGGCGGAGGCGGAGGCGGAGGCCGAACCGGGCCTCTCGGCCGCCGAGCGCCTCCGGGCCAGGGCGGGCGACCTGCGTCTCTGGGCTCCCGTGGACCCGGAGCTGAGCCGCCTGACGGAAGAGCAGATCATGCGCCTCATGCTCATTGCCGAGCTGGAGGCCCTCGGCGACTCCATGGCGCTGGCCGAGGAGCTGGCACGCCAGGCCACGGACTGGACCTACACGGACTCCGAAGGCAAGAAGTGGGGCGTGTCGCCGGGGAGGATCCATCTGGGGGACTTGACCCTCCCGCTCCCCTTCGCCTTCGGTCCTCCCCCCGGGAAGGCCGGGGAGATCCGGGACCGGGTCTGGGAATGGGACCAGATCGAGCGGGGGGCCGCCACCGGAGAGCTGCTTCGCTCCTGGAGGGAGCGGGACGAGGCCATCCGGAGGCGAATGGAGGCCCAGCGCAGGCCGGACACGACGAAGATCCAGCGATAGGGTCTCCTGCCCGGCGCCATGGCCCGGCCCGGCCAAATTGACGCTCCCCGGAGGTTCGGGTAATCTTCCTTGTTCTCCGCTCTTTCCGGGAGGTCTCCGGAAGGAGCGGACCCGTTTCCCGATGCGTTCCGCCGGGACGGACGGCGACGGACCAGCTCCTGCTCGGCCCGGGCTTCCGCTCCGGCACAACCTGGAGAGATCGTGGCCACTGAGCTGGCTCCCCGACTGGATCCCAAGGCCATCGAGCCCCGCCTATACTCCCAGTGGATGGAGGGGCGGTATTTCCACCTTCCCGCCTCGGCCGTCCTCGAGGAGGGCAGGGATCCCTTCGTCATCGTCATCCCGCCTCCGAACGTGACGGCGGCTCTCCACATGGGGCACGGGCTGAACAACACCCTCCAGGATGTCCTGATCCGGTGGCAGAGGATGCAGGGGAGGGCTTCCCTCTGGGTGCCGGGGACGGATCATGCCGGCATCGCCACCCAGAACGTGGTGGAGAGGCTCCTGGCCAAGGAGGGGAAGACCCGGGAAGACCTGGGGCGGGAGGCCTTCCTCGAGCGGATGTGGGCCTTCGTCGGTGAGACCGGCGGCGCCATCCTGGACCAGTTGAAGGCCATCGGGTGCAGCTGCGACTGGGACCGGACCCGCTTCACCCTGGATCCGGGACTGAGCAGGGCCGTTCGGGAGGTCTTTGTCCGACTCTACGAGAAGGGACTGATCTACCGGGGCGAGTACATCATCAACTGGTGCCCGCGGTGCCTGACGGCCCTCTCCAACGAGGAGGCGGAGGGGGAGCAGGTGGAGGGGAGGCTGTACCATCTGCGCTATCCCCTCGCCCCCGGACGGGAGGACGCCGCTGCGGCGGCGAGGGCTGCTGGCGCCACGTCCCTGGGCCAGCTTTCCAACGGCCGCTGGTTCCTGACGGTGTCCACCACCCGCCCCGAGACCATGCTGGGCGACACGGCGGTGGCCGTGCATCCTGAGGACGACCGGTACCGGGGCCTCATCGGGGGCGAGGCGGACCTCCCCCTCACGGGCCGCCGGATCCCCATCATCGCCGACGAGTTCGTGGACCGGGAGTTCGGCACGGGGATGGTCAAGGTCACCCCGGCCCACGATCCCAACGACTTCGAGATCGCCCGGAGGAGCGGGATCCCCCTCCTGGACGTCCTGACACCGGAAGCCCGGATGGGGGAGAACGCACCCGAAGCCTTCCGGGGGATGGACCGCTTCGAGGCCCGGAAGGCGGTGGTGAAGGCCCTCAAGGAAGAGGAGCTCTTCGGGGGCGAGGACGTCCACCTCCATTCCATCCCCCGGTGCTACCGGTGCGATACGGTGGTAGAGCCCCGCCTCAGCGAACAGTGGTTCGTGAAGATGAAGCCCCTGGCGGAGCCGGCCTTGCAGGCTGCCAGGGACGGGACCGTGACCTTCGTGCCGGACCGGTGGAAGAAGGTTTACGAGCACTGGATGGAGAACATCCGGGACTGGTGCATCTCCCGGCAGCTCTGGTGGGGGCACCGGATTCCCGTCTGGTACTGCCAGGGGTGCGGCGAGACCGTGGTGGCCCGGGAAGACCCGGACCGGTGCCCGGCCTGCGGGAGCGGCGCCCTGGAGCAGGACCCGGACGTCCTGGACACCTGGTTCTCCTCCTGGCTCTGGCCCTTCTCCGTCTTCGGTTGGCCCGAGGATACGGAGGACCTCCGTGCCTTCTATCCAGGGCACGTCCTCTCCACGGCCCCGGAGATCCTGTTCTTCTGGGTGGCCCGGATGATCATGGCCGGGTACGAGTTCCTGGGAGAGGCCCCCTTCAAGGCGGTCTATCTCCACGCCACGGTCCGGGACACCCAGGGCCGGAAGATGTCCAAGTCCCTGGGCAACGGGATCGATCCCATCGAGGTCGTGGATCGGTTCGGAGCCGACGCCCTCCGCTTCACTGTCCTCTCGGCTGCGGCGGTGGGCACGGACATCTACCTGGATCCCGATGATCTGGAGGCCTCCTTCGCGCCGGGGAGGAACTTCGCCAACAAGGTGTGGAACGCCGGGCGTTTCACCCTCATGAGCGTGGGAGACGGCCCCATCCTCCCCCTCTCCGAAGTGGAGCCACACCTCGAGCTGGCGGACCGCTGGATCCTCTCCCGGCTGTCCGCCACGGCTGGGAGCATGACCCGGGAGCTGGAGAAGTTCCGCCTCCATGACGTGGCGGACACGGCCTACCATTTCTTCTGGGGTGACCTGGCGGACTGGTACCTGGAGCTCGTCAAGCCACGGCTCCGGGAGGACGCGGAGGACGGGAGCCGGCAGGCGGCGCGGACGACCCTGATCACCGTGTTCGACGGAATCCTCCGGCTTCTCCACCCCCTCATTCCCTTCGTCACCGAGGAGCTCTGGCAGAAGCTCCCCTGGCCCCAGGGAGAAGCTCGGCCGGAGGCGCTCATCCAGGCGCCATGGCCCCGCGTCGAGCCGGCCTGGGAGAACGCCGCGGCGGAAGACCAGATGGGTGCTCTCCAGGAGCTCATCACCCAGGTCCGCCGGATGCGGAAGGAGTACGGAGTGCCGGAGGGTGCCGAGGTGGAGGTGCTGGTGACGGGCGCGCCCTCGGACTTCC
>Ga0209164_1005380_pt1 | contig 10940 bp, 6 predicted proteins | sample MTBNYHSulfiMetaG_FD_187458 | JGI IMG/M metagenome (GOLD analysis project Ga0209164, IMG submission 187458) | Enrichment culture microbial communities from rom New York Harbor, USA that are MTBE-degrading - MTBE-NYH (New York Harbor Sulfidogenic)... | ecosystem: Environmental > Aquatic > Marine >... | reverse complement strand
AACCGTTTCGTCAATGCCTTCGGCGCATCGATCTTCCCCTACGTCGCCGCAGACGCCGGGATAGCATCGACCTGTGTCACCGAGTTCGGCTCGGTCTTCTTCGACACGTTTCCCTACGACGTCCGGAATCTGAAGAATGCGAAGTACATCCTGGTGTGGGCGTCGAATGCAATCGGTCAGAACCGCGTGGGCCACACGACGAGCCTCTTCCTTGATGCGAAAGAGCAGGGCTGCAAGATCGTTGATGTCGGCATCCTGTTCGACACCAGCGCAGCCCTTTCGGACGAGTTCGTCGCGATAAAGCCCGCAACCGACATCTATCTCGCTCAATCGATGGCGCACATCATCTTCAGAGACAGGCTCTATGACACAGCCTTCATCAACGCTCACACCAACCTTCCCTTCCTCGTCCGCGACGACACGGGGAAGATGCTCAGAGCGTCCGAGATCATCGTCGGCGGCTGTCCCGATGACTACGTCATCTGGGATGCGACCACGAAGGCCCCCATTGCGGTGGCTCCACACAGCGCCCTGCCACAGGGAGCGGAGCCTGACCTCTTTGCGAAGATGGACGTGGCCGGAATCGCTTGCACAACCGCACTCAAGCATGTCTACGACAGCGTGGCTGGATGGACACCTGAAGCACAGGAGAACCTCACCGGTGTCCCAGCCGAGACTGTCGAGCGAATAGTCAGGGACTATGTCGAGATCGAGGACAGCCTGCTCTACATCTATGAGGGTATGCGGTACCAGAACGCCGGACCTGCCTGTCGAGCGATCATGATGCTGCCGGTGCTGACCGGCAGGATCGGCAAAGGAAGAGCTGGCGGTCTGGGGATTGTCGGAATGGGAGGCTACGCGGCAGCACTCAATGATGTGCCCGTGATGATTCCATTCGACCCAGCTCAGATCAAAGCCAAGTTCCCCATGTCCTTGACCGAGATGTTTGACGCGGGCTTCCCGTACAAGGCGTTCTTCAACGTTTGCTCTAACCCGGTCGAATGCTGGCCCAACACCCGCATGTGGGCCGAGGACATCTTTCCGAAGCTCGACCTTATCGTCTCCTTCGAGGTTCGGATGAGCGACACCGCCAAGTACGCCGACTACATTTTGCCTGATGCCACGACGCTCCAGCGGGCGGAGCTCACCTGCAAGGACGGGTATCTCATCTACTGCGAGCCTGCCATCGATGCCGGAGACAGCAAGGACAGCTGCGGCTTCTGGAGCGGCCTGGCCGAGCGGGTCGGTCTCGGCGAGTACTTCGACAAGACGACCGAGGAATGGCTGGAGCTGCGATTGCAGACTGACGATCCAGCAGTGACCGGGATTGAGCCGCCGCTGACGTTTGAACGCTTGAAGAAGGAGAAGATTGTCAGACTTAACGTCCCTGAGGAGCCCTTCGACATATGGGGGAACATGGACTTCTCGACCAGGAGTGGCAGGATCGAACCGTACTCGGAGATCTACACGGGAGTAGGGCAGGCGGTCCCAGCCTACTTTGACCCCTGTTTCAAGGAGTCTAGGAACAGCACATATCCCCTTCAGCTCATGGTCGGCAGACACCGCGTGCTCTGTCAGAGCATGTTCGGTGAGTTCAAGCTGCTCAGGAAGCTGAGCGCTGAGAAGCCGTACGCGAAACTCAATCCCGCTGAGGCGAAGCAGCGTGGACTGGCGGAGGGTGACCTTGTCGAGGTCTTCAACGGCCAAGGGAGCTTCACCGTTCCGCTGCTCTTGAGCAACGCCATTCCGAAGGGACTTCTCTGGGTGCCCTATGCGTTCCGCGCAAAGGAATGGAAGGGAGACCCGCCCCAGATGCTGATGACAGAGATGGGTGGTCTGGAGCGTCACACCGCGCTCAATCAGGCGTATGTCGATGATGGGCTGAGCAGAATGCCATTCCCGGAGACTTTCGGCATTGAGTACCATCTCGCAACTGAGTTCGAGACCTACTGGGACAACGCCTGTGATATCCGCAAGGCAAAGGAAGAGGTGGCGAAATGAGCAGGAACGTCATCCTGGTGAACCTCAGCCGCTGTGTTGGCTGCTGGACCTGTGCGCTTGCATGCAAGAGCTGCAATGACCTGCCTGAGGACCAGTGGCGAATGCACGTGCGCACTATCGGCGCGGGAAACCGCATGGACGAGCCGGCCGGGACCTTTCCGAAACTCACGATGTCATGGATGCCCGTGTATACCTCCAAGTGCACCCTCTGTGAGGCACGGAGCGTTCGCGGCGAGTTGCCCCACTGCGTGGAGAACTGCCCGAGCAACGCGCTGACGTTCGGTGACATCGAAGACGCGGCGAGTCCTGTGAGCGCAAGGATTGCCGAACTCAAGAAGCTCGGCTACAGCACATTCAAGTTGCCCGAGTGGGAGCAATCGAAGGACGGAGTTCTGTACATTCGAAGCTCGGTTCCGCTGAAATGATGACGCCGGGCGCTAGGTGACCGCCATGTGCCTCAACCTCAGGGTGCAGCCGCCGTTTCTGCGCTGTGCGTGCGGAGTGCTGGTGCCCGATGGCAGCGCTCAATGCCCCTCCTGCGGCCGTGAGGTCATCAATCCGTGCCGGAAGATCTACCAGGGGCCATGTGAGGCGATCAAGGAGTTGAACCCATCTTCCGCCTCCGAACACGCTTCTGGTTCAGAGAATGAGGACCACGACTAGAGATGGGGATTGGCTAGAGGAACGTTGCGCGGGGACCGTTTGCTGGCATGAAGAGAAGCCGCCGAAGACCGGAAGGTGACGACACCGATGGAAGCAGAAGCACAGGCGTCGCAACGCGAAGCTCTAGATAGGATCAGAGATAGTCTGAGCGCACGGCATGACAACACTGAAGTACGCTATACGATCTGCCAACAGAATGGGTGTTGGGAGGGCTGTTTCCTCGCCTGCCGCGTGAGAGATGGAGAGTTGATCTCCATAGACGCGGGAGATCCAATCAACGCCGGGCAACCCAGGGAGGATGTTGGTCTTCAGGCGATACGGGAGGGGATGATTCAGCACAGGCCGTGTGTACGTGGGCGGCTATGGCGGAAGACCCTTTACGATCCCAACCGTGCGAAGTACCCGATGAAGAACGTCGGGAAGCGCGGCGCTCCAATCTGGGAGCGGATCACATGGGATGAGGCTCTTGACACGGTCGCCAGCAAGATCGAGGAGATCGTCAAGGAGTACGGCCCCTATTCCATCTACAGCTACTACCCGATCGATTTCTCGGTCTACTGCGGGTATGGGTTCGTCCCGTGGGGGATGTATTCGTTTTCCGGCCACCAGCTCGCTGACAACCTAGTCGTTGGCATCGATGACTACGGCGCTCTCGCCGGGAAGGAAACCGAGCTGACGGGGACAGAGCCCCCTGACCTTCTCAATTCGAAACTGATAATCGGCATCGGATGGAATCCGGCGGTAACGCGTCCCGAATTCGTAAACGTGCTTCTCGCGGCAAAAGAACAGGGCACGCCCATCGTCGTCATTGATTCACGCTACACGCAGACTGCCCAGAGTCTTGCCGACCAATGGATCCCCATCAAGCCGGGAACCGATGCGGCACTACTCATCGCGATAGCCAATGTGCTCTTCAAAGAGGATCTGATCGACCACGGCTTCGTGGAGAGATTCGTCGAGCCCAATGGGCTGGCAAGCTGGAAGGCGTATGTGACCGGCGAAACGGATGGCATCGACAAGACCCCAGAGTGGGCGGAGAGCATCTGTGCTGTCCCCGCAGAGACCATACTCGATCTGGCGCGTCTGTACGGTGCACATCACGGCTACTCAGATGGAAATCCGTGCTACTTCAAGGTTCACTGGCCAGCGGCGAGGATCGTGGGGGGAGAGAATACTGGTCGCGCTGGGATCTATCTCCAAGCGCTGACGGGCAATATCGGCGTGCCCGGCGGCTACTTTGGAGGTGGGGAGTTCCTGGTAGAGCCCTACATTCCGCCAGTCATGGTGGACTTCGGAAAGGCTATCCCCGAGTACGCACCGCCCACCTTGCTCAATGTGAGAACCTGGGTCGATTCGGTGCTTCTGCGCGATCAGCTTGAGCAAGGAGTGATGCCGGAGGCTGAGTACCGCAGGCGATTGGGAATCCCCCAGGACTCTCCGCTCCCGAACATAAGGATGGTCTTCAATCAGTCGGGCACGGAGCTAGGAACCAATGACAACCAGAAGCAATGGGCGGCCTACAAGAAGCTCGATTTCGTAGTAACCCGCGCATACCACATGGATCGCACCGATGTGCAGTACAGCGACATCGTCCTTCCCACCGCGGATCCGTTCTTCGAAGACTGCAACGATGTGTTTGGCATCGGTGGCTTCACATTCCCGGCGCTGTCGGGAGTCGGGACCTACGGCAACTACTTCATCCTGGGCCAGAAGATCATCGAACCTCCGGGCGAAGCGAAGCCCTTGGTGTGGATAAACGCCCAGCTGGCAAAGCGGCTTGGAGTGATTGAGAAATCGCATCCCCGACTCACGGATGTGCTTGATGATGCCAAGGCCTGGGATGAGCGGTTCTTCGAGCTGCAGAAGGAAGCGTACGAGGCATGGAGAAGGCAGTACGCGGGCTGGGCATCAATGACGGGCGCCCAGCCAGAAACAGCGCCTCCGTTCGATGAGTTCTACGCGTGTCCGATCTTCCGTGTCCCACTGAAGCGTGAACCGTTCTTTGCCTTCAAGGGCCAGATCGAAGGCAGCCGTCCGTTCAACACGGCTTCGGGGAAGATAGAGTTCCATTCGAGTTTCCTTTGCGATCCTGACATGCCCGACAAGGAACTTGTCCTCCCTCAGTCGCAAACCAGAACCGGTTTCTGCTATGGGGGAGCGAATCCCACGTTGGTTACCCCTCAGGCCGAGTATGTGGAGCAGCGGGATAGCCAATTCGGCGAGCTCGCGGGAGAGTATCCGTTCCGGTTGATCACCCCTCACTCGTTCTATCGTCAGCATACGTCGCAAGACAACAACGCTTGGGTTGGAAGTGAGGCGAGACACGCCCTGTGGATGAATGAATATGACGCACGGCAACTCGATATCAAAGATGGGGATCTTGTGAAGGTATCCACCGAACAAGCCGATGGAGTCCTTCCCGCCTACGTCACTGAACGAATCACTCCGGGTTGCGTCTGCATGATCTATGGGGCTTGGTACCATCCAGGAGCGAAGGCAAGCGAACGGATGCCTGACGGCATCGATTTTCGCGGCGCAGCAAACAACTTCACTCCGTCGGGTCACTATCCTTGGATCGTGGGAATCCAGCATTGTCAAAATCAGGCACGTGTCGAGAAGATGATCGGGGGCGATCTGTCATGAGTCAAAACGCGTTCTTCTTCGACGAAAGCCGGTGCATTGACTGCCGGGCCTGTGCTGTAGCTTGCCGGGATTGGAACGGCGTCGAGCAGCCGGACTGCAAGCTTCTGCGTGTGTTCTCATGGGAAGAAGGGGTCTTCCCTGAGCTCATGATGCGCACCGTCTTCGTACCCTGTTACCACTGCGAGAAGCCGGCGTGCGGGGAGGCTTGCAGCAACGGGGCCATCATCAAGGAAGGCCGCTTCGGCGCCGTCCTGATTGATTCCGAGCGCTGCACGGGGTGCGGCGACTGCAAGGCGGCTTGTCCCTACAGCGTTCCGCAGATGGTCGATGACGCCAGTGGCCCCAGGGCCATGAAGTGCACCATGTGCTATGAGCGGCTTGCAGCGGGGGAGATGCCCGTATGCGTCAACTCCTGCGTGGCACGAGCGTTGGACTTTGGGCCGCTCGACATAATGCAGCAGAAGTACGGAGATCGCCGCGAAGCTGAAGGATTGCCCAGCGCAGAACTCACCAGGCCCGCCGTGATCTTCAAGCCCGCAGAGCCCAAGAAGACAGTGGTTCGATATGACATCGACAAGGCACGCGCGTTGTTTGGCGTACACAAGGATTGGACGTCACCGTCAGACGAAGCATCACGAGGGGTCGAGGGCGCCGATCGCTCGATCATTGGACGAACCGGTATCGACCTGAAGGCCGAGAAGGACGAAATGCTGAGGGCGACCCGAAACGACGAATGGTAGACCGGTCATTTCCATCTGTCTGCCATACCCGTGAGGCGTGGCAGACAGATGGGCCAAGAATCCCGCTGGCGGCGTCACCGATTGAAAGGAAGCAAGAGCATGTGTTTCAGGCCACCAACGGCGTCGAAGAAAGAATACAGGTGCGCACAGTGCGCAACCGTGAATGCCGACTCTGCAGATGTTTGCTCGAGTTGTGGGGCCGCGCTTTCCAAGTTATCACCGCCGCCTGGGGCGGCAGGGGGGAGGTCCCTCGGAACACCGCCCGCTTCCGCGACGGTAGGCGCGCCAAAAGCTCCTGCGGCAGCGCCCATGGCCCCCCGTCGTCTCCGAAGCAGTAGGGCCGCCACGTCGCTGAGTATGCCCATTGTGGCGACGGCACCAGAGGAAGAACAGGGCTGACGAAGGGTCGTTGCAGGTTTGCATAGGCTATGGCGATGGCAGAATGCGTCCTGCGATGACGACGGATGAGACTTATCGTCCATACAGAGGAGGAGAGAGAATGAGAGTCAACCACGAGGGTTTGCCTCGCGTCTCACCCACGCGGAGGAGCTTCCTGAAGGTGGCAGCGGCTGCCGCTGGAGCAACGGCGCTGGCCGTTGGTCCAGGGCAGCCAGTTCTTCGGGCGCTCGCGGCGGATTCGGATGCTGCCGGGGCTGGCGTCACGGAGGTCGTCCGAACGGTCTGCACGAGCAACTGTGTCGGGCAGTGTGCGCTCAATATCACCGTTAGGGATGGCAAGGTCGTGAAGTCCGAGCCCGCGGACTTCCCGGACAATCGGTATCGCCGAATGTGTGTGAAAGGGATCTCGAACATCCAGAGAGAGTACAGCGAAAGACGGATCAAGTATCCGATGAAACGGGCGGGAGAGCGAGGCTCCGGGAAGTTCGAGCGCATTTCGTGGGACGAGGCAACGACGATCATCGCTACGAACTTCAAAGAGGTAGCCGAGAAGTACGGTCCCGAGTCTGTGGCGCTGATTCAAATGACGGGCAACCTTGGTTCCCTCAGCGATGCGCCGAAGCGGCTAGTCAACTTGATAGGCGGAGCCGTCCCAGAGAGTTCATTTCTCATGAGTGACGCCGGCCATGGCATGGGGTCTATTTTGACCACCGGCGAACTATTCGTGGGCAATGACTACACCGACCTGGTCAATTCGAGGCTGGTGATTCTTTGGGGCACCAACAGCGTGGAAACGACTCTGGGCGACATGCACTTCCTATATGACGCCAAGGAGGCGGGCACGAGGTTCATCGTCATCGACCCGAAGTTCACGCCAACCGCGGCTTTCGCTGACTGGTGGATCCCGATTCGCCCGGGCACAGACGCCGCTTTGGCAATGGGCGTGATGAATGTCATGATCGAAAACGATCTCTGGGATCGGGACTTCATAGCAAAGCACTCCATCGGTCCGGTGCTTGTCCGCGATGACACAGGCGCCCTTCTGCGGGAAAGCGATGTAGTTGCGGGAGGTTCGAGCGAGCGGTTTGCGGTGTGGGACACAGTAGCCAATGCGATTACCTATGCGGACGACTCGGCCGCGACTCCTGCGCTAGCGGGCTCCTTCACGGCCAACGGTCTTTCTGTGAAGCCGTCGTTTCAACTCCTGCACGACGCAGTCCTTGAGTACACGCCGGAGAAGGTCGAGGAAATCACCGGCGTTCCCGCAGCCGATGTCGTACGGCTGGCGACCGAGTACGGTCAAGCCAAACCGGCCAGGGTTCTGACCGGTCAGGGAATGTCCAGAACATTCCACTCCTACAATCAGAGCCGTGCGGTGATGACCATGGGTGCTATGCATGGTGACTTCGGGGTCCCGGGTGGCGGGGCTGGTGATCACTACGGTGCGGCAGGCGCCTACTGGCTGATGGCGATCTCCGCTGCGGGTTTCGCCCAGCCCGACCCGACGCGCACATCGCCTCCCCTAAAAGGAATGCAGCTGTTCGAGGCGATCCGCGACGGGAATCCTTGGCCCGTGAAGGCTCTTTGGGTGCAGAAATACAACATGCTCGTGCAGGGACCTCGCCCAAACATGGTCGAAGAGGACGTACTGCCGAAACTCGATTTCCTTCTGGTGAGCGAAATCTCGATGACGGAGACCGCGAAATGGGCGGATCTGATTCTGCCCGTGTCGATGCACTACGAAGAGACCAACCTCGTGGGTTCAGTGATGAATTTCTATCTCCACCTTAGGCAGAAGTGTGTAGAGCCGCTCTGGGAGAGCAAGACCGACTTCCAAGCATCAAAGGTGATCGCCGACAAGATGGGCGTCGGCGAGTACTTCGACAAGAGCGAGGAAGAGTACATCTCCGAGATACTGGCCAACAGTCCCTTGCCGTTCGTGCAGACCGTTACCCTCGATCAACTGAAAGAGGGTCCTGTGCGGTTGGGAGTGCCTGACCCGTGGATACACTTTCCAGACAAGGAATTCTCAACTAGCACAAAGCGGTTCGAATTCTATACCGAGGGCCTCAAGCCCTTGGGTCAGGCGCTGCCACAGTGGCTTCCGCCGTTCGAAGGCCAGGATTCCGCGAAGACCGAGCAGTATCCGCTCTCGCTCGTGTCAGGGCACACCCGGCTCAGTGGCGGCTCCACCCACCGGCAGATCCCGTGGATCAAGGAGATTGATGCAGAACCCGTTCTCGAGATCAGCAGTGTGGACGCCGCCAGCCGAGGCATAGAGAGTGGCGACTTCGTTACGGCCTTCAATGATCGCGGCACGTGCACCCTGAAAGCACGCGTAAGTGAGGGGATCATGCCGAAGGTCGTCTACATCGGAGCTGGATGGTGGCCCGACCAGTACAAGGGCGGCCAATACGCCGACCTGACTTACTTCGAGCACGAGCCAGTCTCTGAAGCCATCGCCGAGACCAACTACGCCCCGTACGACATTCTCGTTGAAGTGCGAAAGGAGGGGTAGGCATGTCCAAGAGACTTGGTATGGTGATCGACACGAAGCGCTGCATGGGATGCCACACATGCGCGATGGCGTGCAAGGTCGAGAACAATCTGCCCGACAAGAACTGGTGGAACAGGACCCTGACCGTCGGGGGAGACGGGATGGACACGCCCAATGGTGTCTACCCCAACGTCTCCATGGCGTATGTCACGCTGGCATGCCAGCACTGCGAGAACCCAGCCTGTGTGAAGGTATGCCCGGTTGGCGCCACCTACAAGCGTGAAGAGGATGGCGTCGTCATCCAGGACTATGACAAGTGCATCGGCTGCCGGTACTGCATGGCCGCATGCCCCTACACTGGCGTCCGTGTCTTCAACTGGGAGGTGCCGAAGCACCAGGTTGATTTCGCAGTGGGCGACTCGGGTGTGCCAACACACCAGAAACACACTGTCGAGAAGTGCACGCTCTGTGCGCACCGTCTCGCGCAGGGGATGGAGCCTGCATGTGTTGACGTCTGCACCGGCCGGGCCCGCTTCTTCGGTGACTTCAACGATCCGAACTCGGAAGTCTCCCAGCTGCTCCTCAAGCGTTCGCACTTCCAGCTGCTGCCGGAGAAGGAAACGAACCCGTCCATCTACTTCCTGTCCTAGGTCCCCGGACTCAGAAAGGAGCGAAATCAAGTGAGCACAGAAGCAACAGTCAAAGCGGCTCCGGCCAAGACTGCCCCGGCCAAGAGCGGCAGCACGATTCTCCTTGCCGTGACCGGTCTTCTCACCCTGGGCGGCATCGGTCTTTGGGCCTACCAGCTCTCCCGCGGCCTCTACGTCACCGATATGCGCAACCTCACGTCCTGGGGACTCTACATCACCATGTTCATGTTCTTCGTGGGGCTCTCGGCAGGCGGTCTCATCATCGCCACCGTGCCGAGGGTCTTCGGCCTCAAGGGCTTCAAGAATGTCAGCAAGATCGCGGTCTACCTCTCGATCTGCTGCACGGTCCTCGCGGCGGCCTTCATCGTGATCGACCTCGGCCACCCGGAGCGGCTCTGGCACCTGATCGCGTACGCGAACTTCACCTCCCCGCTCATGTGGGACGTCATCGTCATCACGGCGTACCTGATCGTCTCGATCGTCTACCTGCGGGCGACGCTCAGAGCCGAGAAGGGGCAGGGATCTGAGAAGGCGCTCAAGACCCTTTCCACCGTCGCCTTCGTGACCGCGATTCTCGTCCACTCCGTCACGGCTTGGATCTTTGGCCTGCAGATCGGGCGGGCGTTCTGGAACACGGCCTTGCTTGCGCCGATGTTCATCTCCTCCGCGCTCGTGTCCGGTCTTGCCTTGACGCTCATCGTGGTGCTGATCCTGCAGAAGGTGGGCTACCTCAAGGCCGATCCGGAGAGCAACTCCCGCATGGCGTGGCTCCTCGGCATCTTCGTGCTGGTCGATCTCTTCCTGCTCTTCTGCGAGCTGCTGACCGCCGGCTTCCCGCTTGGCGGCACCGGGTTCGAAGTTGTGATATCCATGCTCTCGGGCGCGTTTGCCCCGATGTTCTGGACGGAGGTCGGCGGCGGGATCATCGCGGCCGTGCTGCTCCTCAACAAGAAGACGCAGGCCTCGGCGGGGCTCGTGGCGCTTGCCTCGGCGCTCGCCGTCATCGGCATCTTCTTCAAGCGCTTCCAGCTCCTGCTCGGCGGGTTCGAGTTCAAGAACATCGACTACTACAGCATTCCAACCGGCCCGGCCGCGTGGAGCAACGGCGTGCTCAACTACTCGCCCACGCTTGTTGAGTGGGGCATCGTCGTTGGCGTCATCTCGCTCGGCGCGTTCATGCTGGTGCTCGGGCTGAACAAGCTCGCGCTCAAGCCAGCGGAGAGCTAGGCTAGCTGCACGGCCATTGATGCACCGGTTTCAGCAGGGGACCCCACCCGTCTCGGGGTCCCCTTGCTGCAGCCGGGAGGCAACTTCCAGGAAAGGTGCGGTCGACGTGACGCAAGAGAT
>Ga0209164_1005379_pt1 | contig 10941 bp, 9 predicted proteins | sample MTBNYHSulfiMetaG_FD_187458 | JGI IMG/M metagenome (GOLD analysis project Ga0209164, IMG submission 187458) | Enrichment culture microbial communities from rom New York Harbor, USA that are MTBE-degrading - MTBE-NYH (New York Harbor Sulfidogenic)... | ecosystem: Environmental > Aquatic > Marine >... | reverse complement strand
CCGCAAGAAATCGACCAGCAAAGGATTGACCACCCCTGGCTGCTCGTAATGGGGGATGTGCCCGGCGCCTTCAATGGGGCGAAAAGCCGCTTGGGGCATAGCTTCTAGCAAGGCTTGGTGCCTCTCATAAGGCACGGTGTGGTCTTCGGTGCCCCACAGCAGCAGCACGGGGATAGACAACGCCCCTATCCGGCGGTAGGTATCGAGGGCGTCTCGCATCACGTCGTGGCGCAGGGTGGAGAGCAGCGCCCGCTTGAAGCCCCGGTAGGCCATCTGGGGGCGGTAGGCCTCGGAGAAAGCCTCCACCGAACGGCGGTCGAAGAGTTTGGCGGCCATATCAGCCAGCAGGCGCCCGCAGCCGATCAGGGAGAAGAGCACTTCACCGACCAACGGCAGGGTAGCCAGGCGCATCGCTCCTGAGAGCGGCGAGCCAATCCCGGCGGGGTCGATAAGCGCCAGGCGGCGCACGCGTTGGGGATGGCGGGAGACAAAATTGGCGACCACCACGCCACCCATCGAAAGCCCCACCAGATCGACCGGTTGGCTGACGTGCAGGGCGGTGAGCAGATCGGTCAACTGGCGGTCGAAGAGTTCGGCGTCGTAATGTAGCCTGGGCCGGTCGGACCAGCCGCGCCCGAACAGGTCATAGCGCAGCACACGATAGCCAGCCGCCGTCAACGCCGGGAAGGTCTGATCCCAGATGAATTGGGGCACGGAGAAGCCATGCACCAGCACGACCAGCTGCCCGCTAGGCGAGCCTTCAAGCTCGTAATGGGTATATCCGCCAGAGAGCCGCATGAATTGCCCGGGCAGGTCGGCGCGCGCCCTGGCGTCGAGGGTCTTGCACTCCCCAGGAAAAGGAAATTCGAAGCGCCGCAAGCCGCCATCCAACCCCTAGAGTTTCCCCAAGGCGCACAGCACGCGCTCCGGCGTGAGCGGGAACTCGTTGATCCACACCCCGGTGGCGTCCTTGACCGCCGCCACCACAGCGGGAGCCAAGGGCAAGAAGGGCATCTCGCCCATGCCGCGCGCACCCCAAGGGCCATGCTGGTCGGGGTATTCCAGGATCAATGATTTGACCCGGTCGGGCACGTCCAGCACGGTGGGAATCAAATAGGTGGAGAGCATATCGGTCTTGGTATAGCCGCCCTCCTGGACGAAGTTCTCCAGCACGGCGTAGCCGGTGGCCTGCACCACACAGCCCTCGATCTGGCCCTCCACTTGCTGGGGGTTGATGGCCTTGCCGACGTCATCGGCACAGACCACGTCGAGCAAATGCACATGCCCGGTCTCGGTATCGACCTCCACGGCCACGGCCTCGGCCACGTAGCCATAGGCGAAGTTGGGGTTGGCGGTCTCGCCGGTTCCAGGGGTGTAAGGATAGGTCTTGGGCGGCTGATAGTTGAAGGTGCCAATCGCCGGGCGATCCTCGTTCTCCCATTTCTTCAGAGCGACCTCGGCGGCACCACGGATGGCGTTGCCGCTCATGTAGGTCATCCGGGAGGCCGAAGAACTGCCCGAATCATCGGTGTGGGCGGTATCCGCCGCCATCAACTCGATTCGTTCAAGGGGCACGCCGACGGCCTCGGCAGCCACCTGCTTGAAGATCGTGTGAGCGCCCTGGCCGACGTCCGCCCCGGCGTGGTGCACGACCACCCGCTCAATCTCGCCCTCCCCGTGCAGTTCCACCGTGGCCCAACTGCGCTCCGGGAAACCGAAGGAGAAGCCCACGTTCTTGTAGGAGGCGGCAAAGCCCACGCCGCGCCGCAGATGTTGGGCCCCTGCCTCGGCGGGCTTGTCCTCAGCCCCCAGCCCATCGACGCGCTGCCAGCCCACGCCCACTTTCTCCCAGCCCGCTGCCCCGGCGCAAGCCTCGATGGCCTGCTTTATGGTGACGCCCTGAGGCAGCCGGGCATTGAAAGACATGATCGACTCATCGGTGGCCACGTTGCGCAGGCGCAGTTCGACGGGGTCGATGCCCAACTTTTCGGCCAGTTTGTTCATCTGCATCTCGGCGGCGAAGGCACCTTGCGGGCCACCAAAGCCACGGAAGGCGCCGCCGGGGATGTTGTTGGTGTAAGCAGCGCAGGAATCCACGTGCACGTTGGGGATTTCATAAGGGCCGGTGACCATCAAGGTGGCGTTGCCCAGCACCTTGGTAGAGGTATAGGCATAGGCACCACCATCGGCGATCACCTCGGCCTGGGCGGCGATCACCTGCCCGTCCTTGGTGGCGCCCCATTTGGCGCGGATCAAATAAGCATGGCGCTTGTGGTGCCCGATGATCGACTCCTCGCGGCTCCAGATGATCTTCACCGGACGGTCGATGCCGCGCTGGTGCAGCCGCCAGGCAGCCAGGGCCAGCACGATCTGGATGGACATATCCTCGCGGCCGCCAAAAGCGCCCCCAATAGCGGGGTGGATGACGCGCACCTGCTCCTCGGGCAAATCCAGGGCGTGAGCGATGCCTTCGCGCTCCTCGTGGGCCCACTGCCCGGCCACCTCGACGGTGATGCGCCCCTCTTCGTCGATGTAGGCCAAACCGGCCTCTGGGGCTAAGTAGGCGTGCTCCTGAGCGGGGGTGCGGTACTCGCCTTCCACGATCACATCGGCCTGCTCGAAGGCGGCCTCGACGTCGCCATGGCGAATCTGGTAGTGCAGGATGACGTTGGTCTCTTTATCGGGGTGCAGGAGCGGGGCGCCTGCTTTCATCGCCTCTTCCGGGTCGGTGAGCACCGGAAGGTCTTCGTATTCGACCTCGATCAGGTCGCGCCCCTGGGCGGCGATCTTCTCGCTCTCGGCCACCACCAGGGCCACCTGGTCGCCGATGAAGCGCACCCGCTCGGCGTAGACCCGGCTCGAGCCAGGGCCGCACAGCACCGGTTGGTCGAGGATGTTGAGCCCATATTCGTTGACCGGCACGTCCTTAGCGGTGAACACGGCGATCACACCCTCCAGGGCTTCGGCCTTGCTGGTTTCGATCACCTTGATGGCGGCGTGGGGACGCCGGGCGAAGAGGATCTTCATATAGGCCTGGCCGGGCTTGTTGATATCGCCGGGGTAAAGGGTTTGCCCGGTCACTTTGCCGTAGGCATCGATGCGCTGCACGGATTTACCGATGATGGACATAAAGAGCCTCGCAGAAATCGGATTGAAAGTGTGTGAGCGGTTTCATGACAGTTGATGGATGGGTTGGGCGCGGCCCAGCCGGGTGCGCTCCAACTTGAAGATGCGGCGCAGGATCGCCAAAGCGGCGGCGTAACTGGGATCCATGCCAAAATAGGACAGGTTGCCGGCGCCCAGGTTGCGGCCCTTGGAGAGCGGCGTATCCGAGGCGTAGTGGAGCATGCCCAGATCGAAGGGCAGGCCGTACAGGTTGACGATCTCGTCGCTGGGGTGGCGCTTAGGCCGGTACATCTCGTAGACCGCCGAGAGATACGGGCCAGCCTCCATCTCGATATCGGTGTAGCCCTCCCGGTAGAAGACGTCCATGTAGGTGGAGTTCTGCAGGAAGGTGCCCCGCACGGAGACACCTTTCTGGTTATCCAGCACCGTGCCGTAGGTCAGGTAGGGCGCCACATCGTCGGCCTGGATGCTGTTGGCGAACATGTAGGTGTTGTAGGAGTGCCCGTCGTAGACCACGTTGGGCAGCATGACATCGCCGATCACGCCGTTCAGCGTGGCGGCCTTGCCCATCATGTAGACCCCCAGCACCTCCCCAGCCTGATCCGAGACCTCGCGCAGCACGTCGTAAGCCGCCAGGCCGAGGGGATAGTCGATGTTCAGAATCAGGGCATCGCTGGAAGCGAGCAAATCCTGGCTATCCAGCCCCAGGCGCGGGTCCAGCTTATCGGCATCCAGGCGTGAGAGATCGACCACCTGAGCCTCGAGGTCGAAGCTGTGGGCGCTGGTGATGCGGGCAATGCCGCACGCTTTCTCGGCCTCCAGGCGCTCCTGGCGCAACTCACGCCCGGCGGGGGTTTGCAGGTACTTCTTGAGCACGTAATAGAAGAAATTCTCCCGTGAGGAGGGCACTTGGCGGGCCTGAATATCCCCCCACTCAGCCAGCAGTTCGGAGTCGTCGCTGCTCTCGAGGTAATCCAGCAGCAAATCCTGGTGTTGCAAGGCAAAGCCGCTGAGGATATTGACCAGGCTATGAGCGTTGCTGGAAACGAAATAGACCGGGCGTGCCAGGATATCCGGGCTGGCGGCCTCGATGCGCTGCCACCAGGCATGGGTAGCGCGGCGGTATTCACTCAACGAAGCGCTCAGCAACTGCACCCGCAGGTCCCGGCGCTGGGCGGCGATGCTCTTGAGATTGCGGACGAAGTCACCTTTCCAGATGGTCTTCAGGTGATCCAGGTCTTCGGGGGCCAACCCCAAGGTCTCGGTCAGGGTGCGGCAAGCCTGCTCATCATCCTCGATGTCATCCAGTGAAAAACCGTCGGGGAGCTGCCCCATCAGGCGGTTCAGCTTGTTCCACTCGATCTGGTAGGCGGTCAGCATGGGCACGAGGTCATCGATGTCGCTGCGGCTGGCGATCAGGCAGGCCAGGGTGCCTTCCCCATCGAAGAAGCAGCGGCGGCGGCGGGCAGGCGCCGAGATGTCCTCCCAATCCTCCAGCTTCCCGATGCCCTTCTTGGCGAAAACCTCCGGGCTTTGCCCCAGGACGACCAAATCCACCTGCCACATGCACTCCGGCAAGCGCAGCAAGCAGTAAATGAAGGCCGACATATCAGGGGAGGGCTTGCGGGCGTCGGGGTGCAGCAGGGAGTTCATCCCGGCGTGGGCCTCTTCCAGGGTGCGCACGTGCACCTCGGCCGTGCTGCGCAGCAGGGAATAATAGGTGCGCAGGTAAAGCTCGATTTCCTCAGAAGCCACGCGTGGGACCGTCCGCTCCATGATTCATCCTTCCTAGCGCTGCGACCGTCCGAAAGGACGGTGCCGAGGCGGCGCGTCGCGCGGATCGAGGCGGTCTCCACCCATCACCCAGTAGAACACAGCGTACAGGAGCGAGAGCAAAAGGAATAGCACCACAGCCAGCACCACCGCCACCAGCAACTTGGCGAAAAAGAACTCGATGGTGAGGGATTCACCAACCTGCAAAGTCTTGGCCAACTCAGGCGGGATATCGACGACATCCTGATAGTTCTCGACCAGCAGGTCACCGGCAGCGAAGGCCACAATGGGGATCAAGATAAGCAGCAGGCAGCCGATGCCGCGCCAGATAGGGTGGATGCGCCAGCGGCGCTCCTTAGGCTGGGGCCGTTTATAACGCTGGTAACCCATCTCAGTTTCCTCCTCCGGCACGCTCGATGGCCTCGACGATCTTGTAATAGCCGGTGCAGCGGCACAGGTTGCCGGTGATGGCCTGCTGCACCTGTTCTCGGGTCGGCTGCGGTTTCTCTTCCAATAGCTTGGCGGCCGACATGATGAAGCCCGGCGTGCAATAGCCGCACTGCACGGCACCCTGCTCGATGAAGGTCTGCTGCACGGGGTGGAGCGCCTCCTCCCCAGCCAACCCCTCCACGGTGAGGATCTCGGCCCCGTGGGCACGCGGGGCGGGAACCAGGCAGCTCATCACCGCCATGCCATCCAAAAATACGGTGCACGCGCCGCACTCGCCCTCCGCACAGCCCTCTTTGGTGCCGATCAGGCCGCCTTCCTCCCGCAGCAAGCGCAGCAACGTCTTGTTATGGCCGCCGTTGAAAGTGTAGTCCACCCCGTTGATGCGCGTCTCGATGGGCTCTCCGGCTCGCAAGATCGAGGTGCCTTTCAAGGCCGGGGCGGGACGGTCGTAGTGATCGCCCCACAGCAGCACGGGCGCTTCCGGCAGGCCGGTGGGTGCGTGGGGGTCGGCAATTTGGCGCAACGCCCGCCGGGTGCACACCTTCACCATCGCCCGGCGGTAATCCGCCGAACCGCGCACATCGTCGATGGGCGTGGCGGCGGCAGCGGCCAGTTCGCCAGCTTTGGCAATCGTGCCCTCGTCCAGGCGACGGCCAACCAGGTATTCCTCCGCCTCCTGGGCGTGGATAATGGTAGGCGCCACCGAGCCTAGCGTGACCGCTGTGGCGGTGATCTTATCCTTCTCATCGAAGCTCAGAACCACGGCAACGTTGACCACGGCGATGGCCTGCGCCCGGCGCAGCCCCAATTTGACAAACGCACCGCGCTGGGTGGCCAGGTCGAGGGCGGGAAAGCTGATGTCCACCAGCATCTCGTCGGGCTGCATGACCGTCTGGCGCACGCCGCGATAGAAATCCTCCAGCGCCACGAGACGCTCGCCATTCTGTGAACGCAAGGTAACGCTGACGCCCAGGGCCATCAAGGGCGTGATGGTGTCGTTGGCGGGAGAGGCGGTGATCAAATTACCGGCCACAGTGCCGCGATTGCGAATCTGCGGGGCGCCGACCTGGTAGGTGGCTTGCGCCAGGGGGAGAGCACGCTCCACGATCAGCCCGGAGGCCACGCATTGGTTGTGGGTGACCAGCGGGCCAAGGTGGATAATTCCATCCTCATCGAGGCGGATGGCGTGCAGATCGGGGATACGGGTGACGTCGATCAGGGTGTCGATGCCCGTGCGCACGCCGCGCTCAATCTCCAGGATCAAATCGGTGGCGCCGGCCACGATGCGGGCGCGCTCGCCATGCTCGGCCAAAGCCCCCAAAGCGTCAGGGATGCTGGTTGCGTTTATGTATTGCTGCCACATAGGTGCTCCAAAGCAAAGATGAGCTTCTTATAATGCATAGGATTATAGCATTTGCCATTGGTGAATGCCATGCGCTGTTCACTCAACTCAAATATTCCAAACCCTTGACATAGCACGGCCGTTCGGCTATAATCATAACACATAACTATAACGCGTTTTTACAACTTTATCATGGGAGCACGGAATGACAACTGAAGATCCAATCGATGAATTAATCATGAAGACAGATGTGGTGGAAGGTGAGACGCGTCGCGTTCTTGTTGACCTAATAAAACCTTTCGTAAGAATTGATCCGGACACCGGATCAGTCCATTTCATCTATCCACAGTCTCGGTTTACCACAAAACAACATATCATCATCTACTTGTTAGCCAAGCTTGCTATTGCTTCGAAAAAACCAGGAGAGCTTTCCCCTTCGGCCACACCCAAAGAGGTGACGGAAGCAACCAGATTACCTGGAGGTACCGTGCGACCGAAATTAAGGGAATTGCTCCAAGAAAGAGCTATTTCACACAACAAGGAGGGGTATTTTATACATTCATCAGACTTGCATGTCGCAAGGGCATTTCTGGAGGACTTACTCAAGGAAAACACTAAGTAGTTATTCAGGGAGAAAACAATGGCAAAGAAAGCGCGACCTTCAAAGCAGTATCCTGATGCTCGGCCAACGGGCATGAAGGGGATTTTCCAAATGCTCCAAGAGGAGAAGGACTGGATGCCTAACGAGATAACAGTAAAGGCATTGAAGACCTTAGACCTTGCTAGAGGAAAAGAAACTAATGCGATATTCGCGTTAAAGTTCCTCGGCGTTCTCGATAAGGATAAGAAACCTACTGAAGAGTTTGCTAACCTAAGGAACAGCTTCCAGCCTACTCTTATTCGCCTAGTAAAGGCTGCCTATAGAGAGCTTTTCAATATTATTCCTCTAAGCAGAATGACTCAGCATACTTTGGTTAAGTATTTCATGGAATCCGGGTATTGTGAGGATACAGCAGAGTACCAAGCAAAGCTCTTTGCCTGGCTGTGCGAACAAGCAAACATAGAACTGCCAAACATCGAAAGCAGTTTCAAGCGAGCCAGGTTTCAAAAGGGCAAACAATAGGGGGTAACAGATGCCTTCAATTAATGATGTTAAAGCGGATCTAAAAAACTCGATTGATCCCAAGCTGGTTGATAGCCTTTTTGAGCATTTCTATGAACTACAGAGTAGATATGTTCAGGGGGATTTTGAGCCAAGCGAACTCAACGGCGGGAAGTTTGCTGAAACAGCCACAAGAATCATTCAGTTTCTAACGTCTGGTCAATTCACTCCGCTTGGTCGGCATATTCCAAGACTTGCCCAAACGCTTGATAGTTTCGAACAGCTTCCTAGCAGACAGCACAATGAATCCCTTCGAAAGCATATTCCCAGGGTCCTAAAGGCTGTGTGCGAAGTAAGAAACAACAGAGGGGTTGGACATACACCTGGAGACATAAACCCAAACTTCATGGATGCTTCTCTGGTTCTAGCAAATTGTAGTTGGGTCTTAGCTGAGTTTATCAGACTACAAACAAATATGAACGAAACTGAAGCCCAAGCCTTTGTAGATTCTCTGGTTTCCAGGCCTATTCCTGTAATTCAAGACATCGAGGGCTATCCGAAAATCTTATACCCTGAGTTTTCAGTTCCTAACAAAACCCTTCTGCTTCTCTATTTCAAAGGAAGTGGGGGCATTGAAAGAAGCATCTTGGTTAATTGGTTGGAGCGTGAAAGAATTAAAAAAGACACCATCTTGAAATCACTTCAGAGATTAGACACATCGGCAGACATCCATGTTCACGAGAATGGGAACGTCTATCTGACAGATAAAGGCCAATCTAGAGTTGAAGAAGTTATCCGGGATACTCGGGGGTAATTTCTATTCTGATTGCATCATCCGTTTGCCGTCTCCACCGCGCTGCTGCATGATGATCTCGGCCAGGATGCTCACGGCGATCTCCTCGGGCGTCTCGGCGTTGATTTCGAGGCCGATGGGGGAGACCACCCTGTCGAGCTGCTCGGCGGGCACCCCGGCCTCCTCAAGCTGCTGGCGGGCCGTGGCCCAGCGGCGACGGGAGCCGATCACGCCGATGTAAGCCGCCGGGGTCTCCAGCAAGGCCGGCAAGGCGGCCACGTCGAGGTCCACGCCACGCGTGGTCAGGATCAGGTAGGTGTGGGCGTTGATGGCGAGCTTCTCGGGAAGCTCGGCGAGCGGGCCGGGGAAGAACTCCTCGGCCTGGGGCACGGTTTCGGGGGTGCAGAATTCGGGGCGGTCATCGCTCACCACCACGCGAAAGCCCAGCCAATCCGCCAGGTGAGCCACCGCCTGGCCGACGTGCCCGGCGCCAATCACCACTACGGTCGATTCTGGTCGGATCGGTTCCACATAGACCTCCATTTGCCCGCCGCACACACCTGGGTCGCCGCTGGCCGGGTCGGCCAGGGAATATTCCAATTTGCGGGGCCTGCCATCCTTGAGGGCTTCCAGCGCCACTTGCCGCACGCGGCTTTCCATCTCGCCGCCCCCTATCGTGCCCTCCACCGCCCCGTCGGGATACACCAGCATCTTGCTGCCGGGGCGCCGCGGTGTGGAGCCTTGGCAGTGCACGACGGTACACAGCGCCGCGGCGCCGCCTTCGGCTTGGAGTTCTGCAATGCGGCGGTACAGCGACAAACCCTATTCCTCCAACAAGCTGAACACAACCGGCACGAGTTGCTTCTTGCGCGAGACCATGCCCTTGGCCTCCAGGGTGCCGTCGGGCAGGCGAGCGAAGGGCAGGTCGTTGAGGATCGCCGGGGCCTCCGACGAAATCAGCAAGCGGCTGCTGGATTGCACCACATCGGTGACCATTAGCATGGTGAAATCGAGGCCGTTCTGGGCGCGCAGGTCATCCAGCGCCTGGTGCAGCGGCTCGCGCAGGTCTTCGATCTGCAACAGATCGGTGACCTCGGCTTGAGCGATGACGAAGCGCATCCCGCTGGCCTCGTAAAGCTTCTTGTCGGTGCTGACGATCTCCATCGGGTCGCGGGCCAGCAAGCCAGCGCTGGCCTCCAGGACCGCCTGACTGTAGGTCTCGAGCGTCTCACCTTTCAGCGGGCCGCCGCTGGCGAAGGCCCAGCGCCCCAGCCGCTCGGCGGTCTGCCGGTCGCGCTCGGTGGAGGTCGGGGAGGTGAGCGCCAGGGTATCGGAAATCAGCCCCGCCAGCAGCAGACCGGCGATATCGGGCGGGGCGCTCAAGCCAGCCTCGAAGATGCGCTCGGCCACCAGCGTGCTGGTGCTGCCGACCACGTCCACGGTGAAGCGGATCGGCTCGATGGTGGAGGGGTTGTCCAAGCGGTGATGGTCGAGCACCTCGACCAGCTCGGCCTCCTCCAGGGAGGCAATGGCCTGGCGGGATTCGTTGTGATCGACCAGGATCAAGCGCAAACGTGGCGGGTTGAGCAGGTCGCGCTGGCGGCAGACGCCGAAGTACTTGCCCTCCTTGTCCACCACCCAGAAATCATTGTGCTCCAGCCGCAGGATGCGGTTGAGCGAATCGCGGATGCGGGCGTCGCGCGGGAAGCGCGGCACCTCGACATCACAGGCCTCTTTGCAGGGGAAATCCAATATCTCGTTGATCGACCTGCCCAGCAGCTTGGGGTTGGGCCCCACCGTCTCGCTCAGGAAGGAGAACAGGCTCCAGCCGGTCACCAGGCCGTAGGGCGTGCCGTCCTGATCCACCACCGGGGTGACGCCGCCGGTGCGGTTGGCGATCGCCCAGGCTTCCCGCAGGGGCTGGTCGGGGGTGGTGGTATCCAGGCGGCGGGTGACGCTCTCAAAACGCGGCGAGGCATCGGTGAGCAGGGTCGGCGACTCCATCTCCAGCCGGTTGAGCACCCAGGTGGTCTGCGGGTTGAGCGGGCCGGCGCGGGCGGCGATGGTCTCCTGGCCGTCGCGCTCCTGAAGCAGCCAGGCATACCCAACCGCCGAGGCGATCGAGTCGGTATCAGGGTTGACGTGTCCCAAAACGTAGAGTGCACTCATAGAAACAATAAAACCATAAACGGCTTCCCGGTCATTTGGCCTATTATATCAACCAGGAAGCCGTTGTGCGCCGATGTTAACAGCGCTCTAACAGCCCTCAAACCCCCTTGAGGGCCCGCCAGATGCGCTCCGGGGTGGCTGGATTCCTGTCGATCTGCGCCCCGCAGGCATCGTAGATGGCATTGC
>Ga0209164_1005377_pt1 | contig 10942 bp, 11 predicted proteins | sample MTBNYHSulfiMetaG_FD_187458 | JGI IMG/M metagenome (GOLD analysis project Ga0209164, IMG submission 187458) | Enrichment culture microbial communities from rom New York Harbor, USA that are MTBE-degrading - MTBE-NYH (New York Harbor Sulfidogenic)... | ecosystem: Environmental > Aquatic > Marine >... | reverse complement strand
ACCGAGAATAAAGGTGCTCGCAGATTGCATACGGTTTTGGAAGCGCTCCTAGAAGACGTATCATTCCGTGCTCCGGAGATGTCGGGACAACGAATGGATATTACACGAGAATATGTCCAATCCAAGCTGTCCGACATCAAGAAGGATGAAGACCTGAGCCGTTATATCCTGTAGAGTTTCCGTCCGAAACAGAAGAGAGCCTGGGGGATCCCGTCGATGGAATCCAGTGTACAGGAACGCGACACATTAAAAGCACAGACCCTGATAGAGGCCTTACCGTATATTGTCCGCTTTCACAATGAAACGGTAGTGATCAAGTATGGCGGCCACGCCATGGTGGACGCCGAACTAAAGACCGCTTTTGCATTAAATGTCATACTGCTCAAGTTTGTCGGCCTGAATCCATTAATCGTGCATGGCGGAGGTCCTCAGATTGGAAGCGTGCTCGAGCGCATGCAGATTCCGACGCAATTCGTCGACGGCATGCGGGTCACCGATGAACCGGTTATGGATGTGGTGGAAATGGTTCTGGTGGGCCGGGTGAACAAAGAGATCGTATCTTTGATCAACCAAAACGGCGGGTCCGCCGTGGGTTTGAGCGGCAAAGACGGTGGCCTTATTCATGCCCGAAAAATGCAGGTATACCGCGACTCCGGGACACCCGAACGACCGCCGGAAATCATCGACCTCGGCATGGTCGGAGCGGTGGAGACGGTTCATCCGGCGATACTGCAAACGCTCGAGCGGGACGGATTCATACCGGTGATTGCGCCCGTGGGTGTGGGATCCGGAGGAGAAACCTACAATATCAACGCTGATCTCGTGGCCGGAAAAGTTTCCGAGGCGTTGAAAGCTAAGAAATTGATCCTGCTTACTGATGTTCCCGGCGTTACAAGGGAGGACGGCACGCTGGCTTCTACACTTCGAGCATCCGAGGCGGAGGGAATGATCCAACGGGGAGAGATTCGCGGTGGAATGGTTCCCAAAGTGCGATGCTGTCTGGAAGCTTTGAGGAACGGAGTGGAGAAAACGCATATCATTGACGGTCGAAGAAAGAACGCCGTTTTGTTGGAAATATTCACCAATAGAGGAATAGGAACTGAAATCGTTCTGGACTCATCACCGGAAGAAACTTGAACCATCATCTGGAGCGCCAACAATGAGTCTGAAAGAGCTTGAAAAACAGGTTATCATGCAAACCTACGCCCGGAACGATCTAGTACTGGTTCGAGGTAAGGGTACCCGGGTCTGGGACGAAAAAGATAACGAGTATCTTGATTTCGTCGCCGGAATAGCTGTCTGCAATTTGGGTCATGCCAATGAGGTGGTGGCGGATGCCGTGTGTAAACAGGCGAGGACTCTGGTTCACACATCCAACTTATACTACACCGAGCCTCAGGTCCGGCTTGCCCGGATCCTCACGGAACATTGTTTTGCCGACAAGGTGTTTTTCTGCAACAGTGGAGCGGAAGCCAATGAAGCGGCGATCAAGTTGGCGCGGAAGTACGCAGCAGGCAAATACGGCAAACATCGCTTCAGAATCATTACGACGGAGATGTCGTTTCATGGAAGGACCATGGCGACACTAACGGCTACGGGCCAGGCCAAGGTGAAGAACGGGTTCGATCCATTGTTGGAAGGCTTCTTGACGGTGCCGTTCAGCGACCTCGAAGCAGCCCGACGGGTAATGGATGACTCGGTATGTGCATTTCTGGTGGAGCCGATTCAGGGAGAAGGCGGCGTTATTCTCCCCTCCGAGGGGTACCTGCGCGGCCTGAAGGACTTATGCCGGGAACGAGGCATATTGCTCATGTTCGATGAAGTTCAAACCGGAATGGGGCGGACCGGCGCTCTTTTCGCTCATCAGGTATACGGGGTGGAGCCTGACGTAATGACACTGGCTAAAGCCTTGGCCAACGGGTTGCCGATGGGAGCCATGCTGGCCCGGGATGAGGTGGCGCAGGTTTTCGGTCCGGGAAGCCATGCCACCACGTTCGGAGGAACGCCGTTGGTCTGTACTGCGGCCATCGCCGTAATGGAGACTTTGACTTCGGAAGGGTTCCTTGAAGACCTGAACAGACGCAGCGTCCTTTTTGAAAAAGGGCTCCTAGAGGTCGCCCGCAGCAGCCCGATGGTAAAGGATGTCAGGGGTAAGGGCATGATCTGGGCGGTAGATCTGAATCGGGAAGCCAAGCCGTTTGTGGTGGCGGCCCAGTCCAAGGGCGTGCTCGTGAACTCCGTGCAGGAGAGAACACTCCGAATGACGCCTCCATTGACGGTAACTGAAGCCGAGATTGGCCGGCTGATGGAAGTGTTGAAAGAAATTCTTGGGTGACGCCCGTATGAAAAGGGACTTGCTGAGCGTTTTGGACTTTTCCAGAGAGGAGATTCTGGAACTGTTCCATCTGACGAGACGATTGAAGGAACGCTGGAAGGCCGGCCGTGTAGAAAGGGCGCTTCAAGGGAAAACGTTGGGGCTGCTTTTCGAAAAGCCGTCCACGCGGACCAGGGTTTCATTTGAAGTGGCCGTCTATCAACTCGGAGGGTCATGCATCTACCTTCCGGCTGGTGATACACAGTTATCAAGAGACGAAACTCCTGAAGATACGGCGCGAGTACTGGCCAGATATCTGGATATCCTCGCCGTCCGAGCCTATCGCCATGATTGGTTGGAGAACATGGCCCGTTCATCGAGACGGCCCGTGATCAATGCGTTGACCGACCGTTTCCATCCCTGCCAGGCCTTGAGCGATGTGTACACGGTGTTCGAGAGGCGCGGTTCGTTGGATGGACTTCGAGCCGCCTGGATCGGAGATGGAAACAATGTTGCGCATTCGTGGATCAATGTAGCCGCTCGTCTGGGGTTTGAACTCACGTTGGCCTGTCCCGAGGGATACGATCCGGAGTTGGAGATATTGGAGGCGGCCCGCCATGAGAATCCGTCGATTCGCATTGTTCGGGATCCGAAAGAGGCCGTACAGGGATGTCACGTGATCAATACGGACGTCTGGGTGAGTATGGGTCAAGACGATGAAGCCGAAGACCGACTGAACGCATTTCAGGCGTATCAAGTAAATCCTGAGCTGGTGGCCTATGCCCTGCCCGACGTTATGGTGCTTCATTGTCTTCCCGCCCATCGGGGTCAGGAGATCACCGCCGATTTCTTGGATGACCCGGAAGCCGTGGTCTGGGATCAGGCAGAAAACAAAATGCACTTTCATAAAGCGATCTTGTTAAAACTGTCAGGAGGTGAGCTTGACTGAGAATATCCGGAAAATCGTATTGGCATATTCCGGTGGCCTGGACACATCCGTAATCCTGAAATGGCTTCAAGAAACGTACGGTGCGGAGGTCATCGCCTTTGCCGCAGATCTCGGACAGGGAGAGGAACTCGAGCCCGTGGAAGCAAAGGCCAGGCGCACGGGCGCCTCTAAGGTGTATATCGAGGACCTCAAGGAGGAATTCGTTCGGGATTTTGTATTTCCGGCCTATCGAGCCAACGTCTTGTACGAGGGCGCGTATCTGCTCGGCACTTCACTGGCTCGCCCTTTGATCGCAAAGAAGCAGGTCGAGATTGCGGCTCTGGAGGATGCGAACGCGGTCAGCCACGGAGCGACGGGAAAAGGAAACGACCAGGTACGATTCGAGCTGACCTATATGGCGCTGAATCCCCAACTCACAATCATTGCGCCTTGGAGGATTTGGGATTTCGGCTCACGGGAAAGCCTGATTCAGTATGCCCGTCGCCATGACATCGAAGTTCCGGTGACTCCCCAGAAGCCTTATAGCTGTGACCGGAACTTGCTGCATCTCAGTTTCGAGGGCGGTATACTCGAGAACCCCTGGGTGGAACCTCCTGAAGATATGTTCGTACTTTCCGTGTCGCCCGAACAGGCCCCTGATAAGCCGACGTACGTCGAAATCGAGTTTGAACGGGGAGATGCGGTGGCCCTTGACGGCGAGCGTCTCAGTCCTGCTGAATTGCTCGCGAAGCTGAATGCCTTGGGTGGAAAAAACGGAATCGGCCGCGTGGACATGGTTGAAAATCGCTTTGTGGGCATGAAAAGCCGCGGCGTATACGAGACTCCCGGCGGTACCATATTGCAGGTGGCTCATAGGGCTATCGAGTCTCTTACCATGGATCGAGAGGTCATGCACATCCGGGACTCGCTGGTCCCGAAGTATGCCGAACTGATCTATTACGGCTTCTGGTTTGCCCCGGAGCGGACGCTGATGCAGGCCGTCGTGGATGAAGCCCAAAGCAATGTTTATGGCATGGTCCGCCTGAAGCTCTATAAAGGAAACACTATTGTTGTAGGGCGCAGGTCCGAGCGATCCTTATATTCCGTGGATCTCGCGACGTTCGAGGAAGACAGTGTGTACGACCAGGCCGATGCGACGGGGTTCATCCGGTTAAACGGTTTGCGTCTTAGGGTTCAAAAACTGCTAGGCAGGACGAGTTAGACGTGGGGACATCCAGAAAGCTCTGGGGAGGCAGATTCAATCTGAATACCGAGGGTATCGTAGAGAAGTACACGGCCTCGATTGATTATGATAAGCGTCTGTACTCTTATGACATCGAGGGAAGCGTAGCGCACTGCCGGATGCTGGCCAAACAGGGCATCATTGCGAACGAAGAGGCGGATCAGATTATTGAAGCCCTTGGGCGAATACGGCGGGAAATCGACAAAGGGGAGTTCGAATTCGACGCGGGTCTCGAAGACATCCACATGAATATCGAGTCTCGTCTGATCGATCTGCTCGGGCCGTTAGGACAGAAGCTTCATACCGCCAGAAGTCGTAACGATCAGGTAGCGCTGGATCTCAGGTTGTATCTGAAGGAGGCTGTTCAAACCTGCTCTGAGATATTGAAGGAACTATGTAAGGCCTTGGTCACACAGGCGAAGAACAATTTGGAACTGGTTTTGCCCGGATATACGCATTTGCAAAGAGCGCAGCCGGTACTGCTGGCCCACCATCTGCTGGCTTATGTAGAGATGTTTTGTCGCGATTCGGACCGCCTGAGCGATTGTGCGCGGAGAATAAATGTGCTCCCGCTTGGAAGTGCGGCCTTGGCGGGAACGCCTTTTCCCATCGATCGGGAATACACGGCCAAATTGCTGGGCTTTGACTCCGTATCCCGGAATAGTATGGACGCGGTGAGTGATCGGGACTTTGTGGCGGAGTTTCTGTTCGACATGTCCATGATCATGATGCACACAAGCCGCCTGGCGGAAGAACTCGTCCTTTGGAGCACAAAGGAATTCGATTTTGTGGAGATGTCCGATGCTCATACCACGGGAAGTTCCATCATGCCCCAAAAGAAGAACCCGGATGTGGCCGAACTCGCCCGTGGGAAAACCGGTAGGGTTTATGGGAGCCTTGTGTCTGTGCTCACTATGATGAAAGGATTACCGCTGTCCTACAATCGGGATATGCAAGAGGACAAAGAACCGGTTTTTGATGCAGCCGATACGGTGAGCGCTACTCTATCCGTGTTGGTTCAGGTCATCAAAGGCCTTAAGTTCAATGGAGATCGGATGTTTCGGGCCACTCAAACCGGTTTTCTGACGGCCACGGACCTGGCGGATTACCTGGTTCGGAAGGGATTTCCCTTCCGAAGGGCGCATCATGTCGTGGGAGAGATGGTGCAGTATGCCTTGAATCGGGGCAAGGAACTGTACGAACTGGAACTTTCCGAGATGCGAGAATTTTCGAGAAGCATCGAAGAGGACGTGTACCGAGTGCTGGACGTAAACAGCTCACTTGAAACCCGGGGCGTTCAGGGAGGAACGTCTTCCGCATGCGTACGCCAGGAGCTGGAACGATTCGAGAAGGAACTATGGGACGACGATTCGCAGCCTTGATGATGCTTCTCGTCTTCTTCGCGCTGATTTGTTCGTGTGGCAAGAAAGGGCCGCCTTTCATTCCTGATCGCGAAAACACATCGAGTATAAGCGACTTCTTTCGGGCATAAAGAGAGCTTGCACGAGGTGGCCGTCGGGCTCACCGTGTTTTACGTCGAGCCTGACGCGGCGGCGGTCTATGTGTCGCCCGCGAAAATACGGCTTTCGAATAAGGATACGACAGATTTCATAATGGAATTACCTTTGAAGTCACCCGTCCCCCGCAGGGAAACCGTCTGATGAATGCATGGATCGATCATTCTTTTGTGAAAATGCATGGGTGTGGCAACGATTTCATTCTGTTCGATGATCGGGATGGCCGTTTGGAATCCTCGATTTCGCCCTCCGTCGTTAAGATGCTATGCGACCGTCGTTTAGGCATTGGTGCGGATGGTTTGATCCTGATTCAGAACTCCGGACACGCCGATTTTGGTTGGCGATTCTTCAATTCCGACGGGAGCGTAGCTGAACTGTGCGGCAATGGAGCGCGATGCGCCGCCCGTTTCGCGTACATGACGGATGTTGCTCCCAGAGAGACGACATTGGAAACTCTAACAGGAATTCTCCGCGCGGTTGTAATGGATGACCGCCGTGTCAAAATCGAAATGCCTCGGCCTTGCGACCTTTCGATGGACGAGCAACTATCGCTCGGAGGGGAACGTTTGAGTGTATCCGTCATCAACACGGGTGTTCCTCACGCCGTGGTCTTTGTCGGACGCCTGGACGATTTCCCGGTACTGACCGCGGGCAAGCTGTTGCGGAACCACGAACGATTCCAACCCGGCGGTTCAAATGCCAATTTCGTTCGTTTTTTGAGTGACAATCAGCTGGCAATCAGAACGTATGAAAGAGGAGTAGAAGACGAGACACCGGCGTGCGGGACGGGCGCCGTCGCTGCAGCTCTCGTCGGAATAAAGCGGAATGACATGCGACCACCCATATCCGTTGTGACAAAAAGTGGTGAGCGTCTTACTGTTCACGCCGCTCATCGTAGTGACTCCGAATTCGGACAGGTATTCCTGGAAGGAGCCACGAGCATCGCTTTTCATGGGCGCATTTCCGCTGAATTATTCATTTCTACAGGAGATTAATTATGTTTTCAGGTTCGATTGTTGCGATTATAACACCGTTTCGAAACGGACAGGTGGATGAAGAAGCCTACCGGGAGCTGATCGAATTTCAGATTGAAAATGGGACGAGCGCCATTGTTCCATGTGGTACGACGGGAGAATCCGCCACCCTGTCCATGGAAGAGCATAACAGGGTGATCGAAATCTGTGTGGACGCTGTTCGGAAAAGGGTTCCCGTCATCGCGGGTACCGGAGGGAACAGTACCTGGGAAGCAGTGGAACTGACTCGCCACGCCAAAGAAGTGGGGGCCGATGCATCTCTTTCCGTAACCCCGTACTACAACAAGCCCACTCAGGAAGGACTTTATCAGCATTTTAAAACGATCGCCAAGGAAGTGTCGTTTCCGATCGTTCTGTACAATGTTCCGGGTCGTACTTCGGTAAACATGCTTCCCGACACAGTGGCGCGTCTGGCGCAACTGGAGGAAATTGTGGCCATTAAGGAGGCTTCCGGCTCCATAACGCAGATGACGGAAATCGTGGTCAAGTGCAGGGACAGCATCGCCCTGTTGAGTGGGGATGACGGAATTACACTACCGTTGCTGAGTATTGGAGGCAAGGGAGTGATCAGCGTTGTCGCGAACATAGCGCCCAAACAGTCCGCCGAATACGTGGGTGCGTTTCTGGAGGGCCGGCACGAGCAGGCTCGAGAAATGTTCTTGAACCTGTTCCCTCTGTGCCAGGCGATGTTCATCGAGACCAATCCGCTTCCAGTCAAAACGGCGCTGGCTCTCATGGGTAAGATTCAAGAGGAATTTCGACTGCCTATGTGCGAAATGGCGCCTGCGAGCAAAACCAAACTCGAATCCGTTCTGCGGGAGTACGGCTTGATCTAAGCGGTTAGGGCGATGCCCGTCTGACAGGGAAGGGGTAACAGATGGTCAAGGTGATTATCGCTGCGGCATGCGGCAAAATGGGACAGGAGATACTGAATACAGCCCTGGAAGATCCCGAGATAGAAGTTGCGGGCGTTTTTGAACGGCCGGACCATCCGCGTATCGGAGAAGAAATCGCGAAAGGGCTGCCGTTGGCGCCTCGGATAACGGAAGTCATCGATGCGGGAGACGTGCTCATTGATTTCAGTCACCATACGGGTTCCATCGAACACGCCAGGATAGTGGCGGAACGCAACAAACGGGCGGTAGTGGGTACGACGGGGTTCACTTCTGAGGAATTAAGTGAGATCAAGAGCCTGGCTCACAAAGCGCCTTTCGTTGTGGCGCCGAATATGAGCGTCGGCATCAATCTGATGTTCAAGCTGGTACGGGAAATGGCGACTGTTCTCGGTTCCGTCTACGACATCGAGATTATCGAAGCCCATCATCGCATGAAGAAGGATGCTCCCAGCGGGACGGCCTTGCGCTTGGGAGAGATTCTGGCCGAAGCGGGGAATGCGACCCTTGAAGAAGTCGGGGTTTTCTCACGACATGGTATGATCGGCGTACGCACGGACCGGGAAATCGGATTTCAGACCATTCGGGCGGGCGATATTGTGGGAGAGCACACGGTCCTGTTTGCCGCTCCGGGGGAACGGCTCGAGTTGACTCACCGGGTCGGCAACCGGGCCAATTTTGCTCGTGGCGCCATTAAGGCGGCGCATTGGCTCGTGCGCCAGGGCGCCGGATTTTATGACATGCAGGACGTGTTGGGCTTGAAATGAGCGATCCGCGTTTCCCGGATCGTCCTCAGGATGAGGAAAACCGCCTCGTCGCACCATTTCCATCTTCTGCCCGTAAACGGCGCGACGAGGCTATACTTTACCATTCGGATAGTTTCGGCTAAACTTATGTTTGACTGAACGTTCCGAAAAAACATTGCAGCGGGAACGGGTTCCCCCGAAGAAATAGGCCGGGAATTGCCCGTGCGGGACCTAAAAATAGAGGAGCTTCCATACCTATGTCACGAGTGGAGAAAACGGAACGATTGAGCAAATTGCCTCCATACTTATTCAAGGAGCTGGATCGTAAACGGGAGGAAGTCAGGTCTCGAGGCATTGATGTGATCGACTTCGGCGTAGGGGATCCCGATTTACCCACACCGGTGCATATTGTCAAGCGCCTTTGCGAAGCGGCTCATGATCCCGCCACACATAGGTATCCGGCGTATTCAGGGATGAGGCTTTTTAACGAAGCCGTGGCCAGGTGGTACGACGGACGGTTTGGAGTGCAATTGAACGCCAAAAGCGAGGTGGTAACCCTGATCGGGTCCAAAGAGGGTATCGCACATACCCCGCTGGCATTCGTCAATCCCGGTGATGTTGTCCTGGTGCCGGATCCGGCGTATCCCGTATATAAAATCGCTACCTTTTTCGCAGGGGGAGAGCCGGTTTATATGCCTCTCCTGGATCGAAACGGTTTCCTGCCCGATCTGGGAGCCATTCCCAGCGACGCGGCGAAGCGAGCCAAGCTGATGTTCCTGAACTATCCGAACAATCCAACCGCTGCTACGGCAACCCTGGAATTTTTTGATGAAGTGGTCTCGTTTGCCAAAGATTACGACCTCATTGTATGCCATGACAACGCGTATTCGGAAATGTGTTTTGACGGATACGTCGCGCCGAGCTTTCTCCAGGCTGAGGGCGCTAAGAAGGTTGGAATCGAATTTCATTCCCTATCCAAGACATACAACATGACGGGCTGGAGGCTGGGTTTTGCTGTCGGCCTGCAAGACGCCATCAGTGCGCTCGGGACCATCAAATCCAATATCGATTCAGGCGCCTTCGATGCCATCCAGTACGCGGGAATTGCCGCTTTGGATGGGAGCCAGAGCTGTGTGGACGAAATGCGAACCATCTACAGGGAGCGCCGGGACATTCTAGTTGCAGGTCTCCGGGAGGCCGGCCTTCGGATCGAACCACCCAAGGCCACGTTCTACCTCTGGATCAAAACTCCGGAAGGCCTTGGCTCTTCGGAGTTTTCGACTTTCCTTCTTGAGAAGGCGGGCGTTGTTACGACGCCGGGTAACGGGTTCGGCCCGTCTGGAGAAGGCTTTGTTCGAATGGCGCTATGTGTGAACAAGGAACGAAGCCTTGAAGCCGTCGAGCGCCTCAAGTCCCTTAAGTTTGCCGCGTGATCATGAATCGTAGTGGTGTCGTCCGGCGTCTGATGTGCGGAAAATCCTGTTGAAAAAAGCGGAGAGCGCGTTTGTGGGGCTCGGTTCCAATGTGGGAGACAGAATTGGGCACTGCCGCTGGGCGATCGACGAAATGGGGCGCATCGAGGGATGTCGCGTGGAACGGATTTCCAGTTTCTATGAGACCGACCCCGTAGGCTATAAAGATCAGGACCTTTTTGTCAACGCTGTTCTTGAACTCACGAGCGTTTTGTCTCCTTTGGAACTTCTGGATGAGTTGCTGTGTATTGAAAAAGCGATGGGTCGGACGAGGACCATCCGATGGGGACCTCGGATTATCGACCTGGACTTGCTCCTGTTCGGGGAGACGGTGATGTCTCACCCACGCCTTACTCTGCCGCACCCCCGAATGCATGAGCGTGGATTCGTATTGATACCTCTGGCGGAAATTGCGCCCCATGCCGTTCATCCGGTTCTCCGACGTTCCGTAAAGAGCCTTCTGGCTTCCCTTCCCGATGCGGAAAAAGGAATCAATCGATTATGACCAGGCTGGTGCTGCTGATAGTGTTGCTTTATTTGTTGTACCGCTTGATCAAGATGGTGATCGGCGGACCGCGCTTGGAACGTAGCCGGGAAGGTGGAAAGCAGAAAAAGAAAGAACGCATAGAGGATGAAATGGTTAAAGATCCTCAATGTGGAGTATACGTCCCCAAACGAGAGGCTGTTACCGCAAAGGTGGGGGGGGAGAAAATCTATTTCTGCTCTGAGGACTGTAAAGAGGCATTTCTCGAGACGCAGCGCAGATCGAACTAAGGAGGATCAAATGAAATTCTT
>Ga0209164_1005374_pt1 | contig 10944 bp, 7 predicted proteins | sample MTBNYHSulfiMetaG_FD_187458 | JGI IMG/M metagenome (GOLD analysis project Ga0209164, IMG submission 187458) | Enrichment culture microbial communities from rom New York Harbor, USA that are MTBE-degrading - MTBE-NYH (New York Harbor Sulfidogenic)... | ecosystem: Environmental > Aquatic > Marine >... | reverse complement strand
CGCCTCGAGCGAGACGCCCTCCTTCAGCCGCGCTACGCCCTGGAAGGTGAAGTTGGAGACGTCCAGGGTGGCCCGGTCGTACTGGAAGGAGAGGTAGAGGTCCGGAGACCGGTCCAGAAAGCGAAAGCCCTCGGGCATGATGCCGATGATCTCGCTGCCGGAAGAGCCCAGGCGGAGGGTGCTTCCCAGAACCCCCGGATCGGCCCCCATGCGCTGGAGCCAGAAGTCGTGGGAAAGGATCACCGTCCCGGGGGAGGCAGCATCGATGTCTTCCGCCGTGAATCCCCTGCCCAGGAACGGCTGCACCCCCAGGGCCCGGAGGGCCCCGTCGGTGACGGCAATGGCCGAGAGCTCCTCAGGGGTCTCGGCGAGATGGGCGGGTATGGTCTGAGGGTACCAGACTCCCACCTCGTCGAAGACGCGGGCGTCGTCCTCGTACACGGCGTTGACGGCCAGGGACTGGGGAAGGAGATCCTCTCCCATCCCCGGGGCGGTGTTCCATACCGCCACCAGGCGCTCCGCGTCGGGGTAGGGGAGGGGATCCAGCAGGACGGCCTTCACCACGCTGTAGATGGCCGTGATGGAGCCCAGCCCCACGGCCAGCGTCAGGAGGGTCACGGCGGTGAAGCCGGGGACCTTTCCCAGACGCCGGAAGGTGAATCGGAGCTCCTGGAGAGCGTTGGCCACGGAGACCCAGCTCCCGCCCCGCTCCCGGAGTGCCTCTTCGGAGCGCTCGGTGGCGCGGGCAACCTTCGAGGGGGACGACCCCCGACGTGTGCGGCGAGCGTCCCGGGCAAGGCGGTCCCAGTCCTCGATCTCTGCCAGGGCCAGGGTGGTGGCCTCCTTTTCGGTGGCTCCTCGGGCCACGGCCTCCCGCCAGGTGTCCTCCAGGTGTCCCGCCAACTCCTCCACCAAGTCCCCTTCCACCTCGCCCCGGAACTCCGCCAGGGGGAGGTGCTCACGGATGTGCTTCATCCAGTCAGGCATGGCTCGGCTCCACCACCAGGTTCACCGCCAGCGTGAACTCCTTCCAGGTGATTCGCTGTAGCTCCAGGGCCTCCCGGCCCTTGTCGGTAAGGGCGTAGAATCGCCGCCGCCGCTCCCCCTCCCGCTCCACCCAGCGGCCCTGGATCCATCGGCGCTTCTCCATGCGGAAGAGGACCGGGTACAGGGAGGAGGCCCTGAACTGGAGCCTTCTGCCGGAACGCGCCTCGATGAGCTTGGCGATCTGGTAGCCGTGACGGTCCTCGTCCTCCAGGATGGAGAGGATGAGGAGCTCGGCGCTCCCCTTCTTGAGGGTGGGGCTGAACACGGAGTCCTCCATGGGTTGGACCGCGATGTGTCGGACTGAGGTATATGACGAGGGTGGGAATGGGAAAGTTGCAGCGGAACTCCAGGTAGCGACGATTCGCCGCACCGAGCAGCTCGGCCATCACGCCCAGACCAGCGGAGGTAGCGCCCCCCCGGGCTATCCCTCCAGCATCAGCTCCTTCAGGGCCCCGAGGTTCGGCTCCAGCGGGACGACCGGGCGGGGTGTGGCCTACTACCCCTCCCTCAGCGACTGCACGGGCTCGGTCTTCGATGCTCGATGGGCCGGGACGAGATTGGCCACGACGGCGACTCCTACCAGGAGCGCTGTGACGCCACCGTACACGACCGGATCCAACGCACCGACACCGAAGAAGAGCGCCGAAAGGCCTCGGGCCGCGGCATAGGCGCCCACCAGGCCGATCACCGTGCCGACCCCCACCAGAACCATCCCCTGGCGCATCACCAGGCCCAGCACCTGCCCGCCCTCCGCACCCAACGCCATCCGAATGGAGAGCTCGAATCTCCGCTGATTGACCCCGTAGGAGATCACCCCATAGATCCCGCCTACAGCGAGCATCAGCGCCAACCCGGAGAAGACCGCCAGGAGCCATGATGACGCTCGGCGCACCCACTGGGATGCGGCCATCCGGTCGGACATGGTCTGGACGTCGTAGATGGGCAAGTTCGGATCCAGCTCCTGGAGAGCGCGTCGGGCCGGAGCCACCAGGCTTGTGGGGTCCAGGGAGGTTCGCACCACGAAGATGGGCGAGTCGATGGGATACTGGGCAAGCGGAATGTAGACGCCGGGACGCATCTCCTCTTCCAGACCGTAATGCTTCACGTCGCGGGTGACGCCCACCACCGTCATCCAGGGGGATCCATCACTGTAACGAGCCCTGGCGCCGATGGGATCCTGGTCAGGGGGGAAGAAGCGGCGAACCGCGGTCTCGTTCACGACGACCACCCAATTCCCCTCCTCACGCCCGTCCGTCTCGGTGAACAGGCGTCCGCTCTGCAGCGTCACCCCCATCGCCTGGAAATAGCCCGGCGACGCCACCCGGTTGAGGATGATGGGAGTGGGTTCGTCCGGATCCCTTGGCGGCGCGTTCTCCACCTGGAAACCCATTCCCCAATGCCCTGCCAGGGGAACCACGTTGGCCACGGCGGAGACCTCCACGCCCGGAAGCGCCCCCAGCCGCTCGTCGTAGGCCTCCAGGAATTGAAGCCTCGCTTCCGCCTCCGCATAGTCGGCTCCAGGGAGATCGACCCGAAACGTCAGGACGCCTTCGGGCCGGAAGCCCGGGTCCACCGCCTGGAGGGCCTGGAAGTCCCGGATGCTGAGGCCCGCCACCACCAGGAGCACCAGGGCCAGGGCTACCTCTCCCACCACCAGGACGCTCAGGACCCGGCGCCGTCCTCCTGTGGCCGTGGATCGATGGGAGGCGTCCTGGAGCGCAACCCCCGGGTTCGCCCGAGACGCCTGGAACGCCGGAGCGAGACCCGCCACCACCGCGGCGGAAGCGACGAGGCCGAAGGTGAAGAGCACCACCCGGACATCGGTGTGGAAGGAGATCCACCGCGGGACATCCTCGGGCATGGTCACGGCGATGATCTTGAAGAGACCATAGCCGAGGAGGGCGCCCACGATTCCCCCGGCCGTGGAAAGGACCAGGCTCTCGGTGAGAAGCTGGCGGACGATCCTTCGGCGACCCGCCCCCAGTGCCACCCGAATGCCCATCTCCCTTCCCCGGGCCAGGGATCGGGCCAGCATCAGGCCGGCAATGTTGGCGCACGCGATGAGGAGCACCAGCCCAACGGCTCCGAGCAGGGCCAGGAACCCAAGACGGAACTCCCCCAGAGAGCGCTCCAGAATGGGCTCCACCGTGGGGAAGGTGACCTCGTTCACTTCCCGGGTTTCGATCCGGTTCTTGTGGATGCGCTCCAGATCCTGTTGGGCTTGCTGGACGGTGACACCCGGCTTGAGCCTGCCCACCCCGTTCAGGTACCAACTCCAGGGATTCGCTTCCACATCGAGCTGGAGAGGAGCCCAGACCTCGGCCTCGCCTACGAAGAGAGCCTCCTCCGGGAGTATGCCGATGATCTCGTAGGTCTCTCCGTCCAGGCGCAGCGTCGTGCCGACCAGGTCGGGGTCTCCTCCGAAGCGATTCTGCCAGAGATCATGTCCCAGGAGGACGACCCCGGGCGCGCCGGGCATGTCGTCCTCCGCGGTGATATCCCTCCCCAGCAACGGCTGAATCCCAAGGACCTCCGCCATGTCGTGGGTGACCACAGCCGCCTCGACCCTCTCCGCCACTCCCTCGAGAGACAGGTTGTAGGCGGCGCCCCCCCAGACGGCCATTCCTTCGAAGGTGGAGTTCTCTTCTCTCCACGGGTGGAAGTCGGTGTAGTTGTTTCCGGTGTATTCCAGCTCCCAACTGGGGGCCCTCTCATCGAAGTTCACCAGGCGCTCGGGCTCCGGAAACGGCAGAGGGCGAAGAAAGAGGCCGTTGAAGAGGCTGAAGATCGCCGTGTTGGCGGCGATCCCCAGGCCCAGCATCCCCACGACGATGACGGTGTAGCCCGGTTGCTTCAGGAGCGTGCGGACGGTGTAGCGTATGTCCTGGAGGAGGGTGTTCATCCAAGGCCTCTCTCTGGGATGTATCTGTCCCGGTGTCCGATCGTATGCCCTGGGTAGGGTACAGGGTCCCAGAAGATCCGACGAGTGAGGAACTCGTTTGGTTTCCGGACGAGAGTCACTTCGTTCTCGGCGGGGAACCGGGCTCCCCCGGGGAGGGTTCCACGGCCGGATACTCCCCAAGCCGCATTCCGCAGGAGGTGACGCCCATGGCTCGCAGTGAAGCCAAGACCGTCGAGCAGTACCTGGCTGAGCTCCCCCCGGAGAGGAGTGGGTGAAGGAGGAGTTCGAGAAGGCAGGTAGGAAGCTGGATGTGGGGAAGTCCTGGGCGACCTCGTGGGCGTCGGGAGCAGGGGATCAGGGCTCTCGAGGATCGGTTCCGTGTAGGAAGGTAGGGTGGCGGGAGCGTTCTCACTCCCCGGCAGCCGACGCACCCCCAATCCCCCGTGACCGAAGCGAGGGAATCATGGCCCACGGTGTTCCACGTCGCCGCTCGATCCAGGTCTTCGTCCTGGTGGCGCTCCTCTCAGCCCTTCTCCTTCTCTGCGCCTGCTCGGACGCCCGGTGCCCTACCTGCGTGGAGGGCGTGGATCCCGCCAAGCTCATCGATCCCGAGACCCTGGGGGATGGAAGCGGCTACCCCGGGGCCACCTGGACGGTAGCCCCCGACCCCCAGCTCCTGGGGTGGTCGGAGCGCCGCTTGAAGGCGGTGGAGGAGAGGGCCCGGGCCCTGGGGTCCGATGCCCTCCTGGTCGTGGACCGGGGCGTGATCGTGCTGGAGCACGGAGCCTCGGCTCGCAACCTCATCGTGCAGTCGTGTCGCAAGAGCTTCCTTAGCGCGCTCTACGGTATCCAGGTGCAGGCCGGCGTGATCGACCTGGATTCGAGCCTGGCTGACCTGGGGGTCGACGACCTTCCCCCGTCCCTCACGCCATCGGAGAAGCAAGGCACCCTGCGCCACCTGATCATGGCCCGGTCCGGGGTCTACCACGAAGCGGCCGCCGAGAGTCAGTCCATGAAGGATGCCCGCCCCGCCCGGGAAAGCCACGCCCCCGGCACCTTCTGGTACTACAACAACTGGGACTTCAACGTCCTTGGCACGGCGTACCGACAGCTCGCCGGCGAGGACATCTTCCAGGCGCTCTACGACCGACTCGCCCTCCCCCTCCAGATGCAGGACTTCCTGCCGTCCAACGGGTGGTACTTCTACGAGGCCATGTCCGAGCATCCGGCCTACCACTTTCGCATGTCGCCCCGTGACATGGCCCGCTTCGGGCTCCTCTTCCTGCGGGGCGGCCGCTGGCGGGACCAACAGGTCGTTCCGGAGACGTGGGTGGGGGAGAGCACCCACCCCTGGTCCGACGCCGGGAGCACCTGGGGCTACGGGTACATGTGGTGGGTGGGAAAGCCCGATGCCTGGGGAGGACCTGCCCCTTACTCCGCCCGGGGCGGGAGCGGACAGGCCATCTACGTGGTGCCGGACCTGGGGGTGGTCGTCACCCACAAGGTGGACAACAGCACCTGGACGCACGGCTGGAGCGAGGTGGACGACCTGGTGCGGCAGGTGATGGCGGCGAAGGTGCTCTGACCCGAGCTACCATCGCCCTCGAGGCGTGGCTTCCGCCTCGCCAGGACCCCGTCGGGCGCGCGGGCCCCGGCTTCCCTCCCGGGCGCACCGCCGCATCCTGGACATCGGGTGTGGAACGGGCGGTCAACGTCTTGAGCAAGCCCGGGCGGGGGCCCGGGGTTCCGAAAAGAGGACGCCCCGGAGCCGGGGGGGCTCCGGGGCATCCGGAATGCCGTTGGGCCGTTGGGCCGCACGGATCAGAAGATGACCGTGGCCGTGTTGGAGCAGATGTCGGTTCCGGTCTCGCACACGCGGTAGGCGAACGTGCCGCTGAGGCGGCCCAGGTTGTCCGTGAACGAGCCGTCACTCGAGCCGGTCCATATCCCCACGCCATTCCGGAAGATGTCGACGTTGGTCTCGGCGCCGCTCCAGACCAGATCCACGTATCGAATCCCCTTCACCTTGGAGCCAGTGGCGGTGAGCACGATGTCGGTCGGGGCGGTCACCGTCACCGTGATCTCATCAGTGGCCGTCAATTTCCCAGAATCGGTCACAGAGGCCGAGATCGTGTGGGTGCCTACGGAAAGCTCAGAAGTGTTGAAGGTAGCTCCAGTTCCGATTGAACCATCCGGAGCGGAAGTCCAGGTGATACTGGCGCTCAGATTCCCATCTTCGGCATCACTGGCGGTGGCCGAAAAGGTGATCAACGTTCCTGAGGCGAAGCTTGAATTGTGCTGGGGCGCGGTGATGGAAACCAGGGGCGGGCTATTCGTCGTCCCACCTCCACCAGTTCCGGGAACTAAGATCGGCGCGAACAGAGTAACATCGCTCACATCCAGCAGCGGCTCCTTGATCCCGTCCCCGGAGTCGTCCGTCCAGTTGTAGTTCCCGTTGCTCTTCACCTGGTTGTAGAGACTGTTGACGTCCGTCGCGTTGGCCGGATTGTTCGCGCTAGCCAGCAACGCCAACGCCCCGGCGGCGTGGGGAGAGGCCATGGAGGTCCCGCTGATGGTCCCGTAGCTCCCCTTCTCCAGGGGGTAGGTGGAGAGGATGCAGACCCCGGGGGCCGCGACGTCCACCTCGGGACCCCAGTTGCTGAAGTCCGCCAGCGTGTCGTCGATGTCGCTCCGGCACGTCGCAGCGGCGCCGCCCCCGGGCAGGCCATTGAAGTCCGCCAGGGCCGACACCGAGAGCACGTTGTCGAACCCGCCGGGGCTGTAGTTATTGGCGTCGTCGTCCTCGTTCCCCGCGGCCACGGCGAAGGCCACGCCGGCATTCACCGCCCCCTGGATGGCGTCATACTCGGCCTGGCTGAAGCCCGCGCCCCCCAGGCTCATGTTTGCCACCTCGATCGTCGCGGCATTCGCTGTCACCCAGTCGATTCCGGCGACGATCCAGGAGGTGTATCCGCTCCCTCGTTTGTTCAGCACCTTCACCGCCCACAGCCGCACCCCCGGGGCCACACCCACCACCCCGTCCCCGTTGTCCAGAGCGCCCACGGTGCCCGCCACGTGCGTCCCATGGTAGTGGTCGTCGTCGCCCCCGTCGATGCAGACGGCGTTGAACACCTTGGTTGTGCAGTTCACTCCACCCGCGACGTTCAGCTCCGGGTGCTGAAGGTCGATGCCGGTGTCGATGATGGCCACGTCCGCGTCCACCCGGTAATCATCGCTCCCGTCGATATCGATCACCGCGTTGCCCTCAGCGAAGATGCGCTGGATCCCCGTGGGCACCTGCTGGGCCGAGATCGTCCGCACCCGGTCCGGCTCCACGTAAGCCACCATGGGATTGCGGGCCAGAGCGGCGGCGGCGGCGGCGGGGAGCTCCACCGAGAAGCCGCGAAGGGCGTGCTCGTAGACGAAGCCCAGGGCGCCGCCGTGGGCCGCCGCCAGGCCGTTCGCCACACCGCGAACGTCCTGTACTCCGGGTCTGAAGACCACCACGTACCGGTCCGGCGCGACCTGATCCGACACTCGCGACTGGAGCGGTTCTTCGGGAGACATGGGCTCCGGGGCGTTCTCACACCCCGCGAGAGCCAGGAGCACCAGGACCGTGCCAAGGGCATAGCGTTTCATGGGACGGTTTCCTCCAACGTGAGGCCAGGAAAACAAGTCCAACCTGAATGCCGGAAACGAACCACTCTGTGGGTGGGATTCCCGCGTCTTCCAGGGATCCGCCCTGAGCTTCAAGAATACGCGCCCTGTTTTCGGGAGGCCAGTAGAACCCTTCTCTTTCCGGGTCGTCAACCCCGCACCGGTTCAGGGTCCAACCACTACTCAGCCGTGGCTCTCGGAGGAAGGAGGGTCCGAGGAATCTGGACCGCTTCCGGCCATCAGGTGGTAGGATAGAGGATGGAGGCCTCGCATGTCAGAACTCTCGGCTTGAGGTACCGCGCCATGGCCCTATCGGCACTGACTCGCCTGCGTACCAAGGGGTGGCTGGTTGGATCAAGGCATGGGTTGAGGCCCCTCGCCATCGCCGTCGCCTTGGTCCTGTCGGGCGTCCCCCTCCCCGTCCCCGCTGCGTCCCAGTCCATCCTGGTGCAGATCACGGAGGCCGAGACCCAAGCCCCCGTCCAGGGCGCGTTCGTCTCCCTTCTGGACGATCAGGACGACGTCGTGCGAAGCGCCCTCACCAATGAGACCGGACGATTTCTGTTCGTGGTCTCCTCCCCGGGACGGTATCGGGTGAGGGCGGAGATGATCGGCCGGGAGACGGGACTCAGCGACTCGGTGGTCCTGGGCGCCAACGAGGCCGCGTCGGTGACGGTGGCCTTGCCGGTCCAGGCCATCGCCCTGGAGGGGATCGAGGTTTCGGCCGATGAGCAGTGCCACCTCCGACCCGCCGAAGCCACGGCGCTGGGGCAGGTCTGGGAAGAGGCCCGAAGAGCCCTCTCTGTCCAGGCCTGGGCAGAAGAGGTGGGCACCTATCGGCTGAACCTCACCACCTTCGACCGGGACCTGGACGCCGACGGCCGGACCGTGGAGCGGGAGACACGACGCGGCCTCAGCGGCGTGACCCGGACCCCCTTCGTGAGCCTTCCGCCTGAAGACCTCCTGGAGAGTGGGTTCATCCGGCCGCTGGAGGAGGGAGGGCACCAGTACTACGGACCCGATGCCTCGGTCCTCCTCTCGGATCTCTTCCTCCGCACCCACTGCTTCCGCTTGGCCCGCTCCAAGGATCACCCGGGATCCGTCGGCCTCTCCTTCGAGCCGGCCCGACGGAGCGAGATGTCGGACATCGAAGGCACGCTCTGGTTGGAGGAGGCGACAGCGAAGCTCCAGGTGCTGGAGTTCGGCTACACCCGGGTTCCCTACCGGGAGGCCCAGACAGTGGCCAACGGGCGGGTGGAGTTCGAGGCGCTCCCGGACGGCGCCTGGATCATCAAACGGTGGTGGATCCGGGCCCCCATCATGGGTTTTCACCCGACCCTGGCCCGGGCAGGAGATGCGGGGATCCGGGTGGCAGGGATCCGGGAGACGGGCGGAGAGGTGACCCGGGTCTCGACGCTGGCCGACAAGAGGGTGTCCGAGGTGGTGCGGTCGTCCCTCTCGGGGATGGTGTGGGACAGCACCCGGGCCGTGCCGCTGGAAGGAGCCACGGTGTACCTGTCCGGGACTCAGTACGCGGCGGTGACGGACGGAGAGGGGAGGTTTGAGCTGGATGGTCTTCCTGAGGGTGTGTACTCGGCCGCGTTCGAGCACCCACGGCTGGACTCCCTGGGGCTGGTGCTCCCGGGTGTCGAGGTGGAGATGGGGGAGGGGACCAGCACCGAGCTGCGGCTGGCCATACCCTCCGAGGCGTCCATTCTGGCGGCTGTCTGCCGGGAGGAGGAGCAGGAGGAAGGAACGGCCGTGCTCACGGGCGCCGTGACCGATGCGGCCAGCGGCGCGCCCATCCCCGGGGCCACGGTGAGGGTGGAGTGGCAGGAGGTGGAATCGGTGGAGCCGGTGGTCCGGGCCCGGGACCGGTGGCTGGAAGCAAGGACCGACGGGGAAGGCCGGTACGTGGCGTGCGGAATCCCCACGGACGAGCGGATCACCGTGCGGGCATCGTTCCTGGAATGGGAGAGCGCGGCAACCGAGGAGGCGTTTCCGGCGGAAGAGCGGCGGGTGTTGGACGTGGCAATCGAGCTGCCGCCGGGGCTTCTCAGTGAGGGGCCCCGGGCGTCGGGTGCAGTGGAGGCCTATGGAGCCCAGGGGGTGCAGGGCACGTTGGTTGAGCCGGGCTCGAGGGAGCCGGTGCGGAGGGCCGAAGTCGTGGTGCGGGACGCGGCGGGGCAGGTCACGGGCTCGGCTGTGACGGACAACCGGGGGTTCTTCCGGATCCAGACGCCGGTTCCGGGAAGGTATGTCCTCTCAGCTCAGGCCCTGGGTTACGCAGAGCTGAAGACCCAGGCGGTGGAGGTGCCGTCCGGGAAGGTGGCGGTGGTGGAGGTTCAAATGGCACCGGCGGCCCTGGAGCTGGAACCCCTGGTGGTGACGGCGGCGCCCCGGGCCTTCCACCTGGAGATGGAGGGGTTCTACGAGCGGGAGGCCAAGGGCCTCGACAACGGGGTCTTCTTCACGCCCGAGGATCTGGAAGAGAGGCGGCCCCGGAAGTTGTCGGACGTATTCTTCGGTCTTGCGGGAGTGCGGGTAGCGGAACCGGCCCTTGGAGCTGGTGGGCGAGCGGTATGGTTCAGGGTGGGGGAGCGACCAGGAGGGGTGTGTTGGCCGATGGTCTATATAGACAGGCATTTGGCTTCTCCGGGCGGTGCTCCGGACACTCTTCTGGACGCGACCGTCCTGGATACCTACGTCCACGGAATGGACGTAGCGGCCGTGGAGGTCTACGGGGAACCCGCCCGCGTTCCCCCAGAGTTCAATGGTGCCAACGCCGGCTGCGGGGTCATCGTCATCTGGACCCACCGGGGCGGGGGAGGGTGAAGGTGAGGGGATCCCCTTGGCCCTTCGCCTCCCCCTCCGTCAGACCGAAGGGTTCCTCCGGTCGTCGATGGCCGCGGCCGAACGGATGGTGAAGCTGTCAGGCTCCGCCGCGCGGATCGATGCGGGGGCCGGCACCACTGAGTGCTCGGCGCGGCCGGCGCCCCAGGGCTGATCGAACTCACCTTCGGGAATGGGCTCGGGGTCGGCGGGATCGAGTTCGGGGGTCTGGGCGAGGGCGTTGTCGCCGATTTCTGGATGGCCTCGGGCCAGTTCAAGAAGCTGAAGTGACTCTTTCCAATCCTCATTTCGGAGGGCCACGAGGGGATCCACCTTCGTGGCCCTCTTCACGGGGATGAGGATGGCCGCCCCCACGACCTACAGGATCCCCAGGCCGACGTGGATTTCGGTGAGGCGTCGGGATAGGGTCTTGGAAGGAAATTGCCCAAGATGATCGGATTCGAGGCACCAGGGTAGCACAGAGCCATGTACTCGGAGATCTCCAC
>Ga0209164_1005373_pt1 | contig 10944 bp, 6 predicted proteins | sample MTBNYHSulfiMetaG_FD_187458 | JGI IMG/M metagenome (GOLD analysis project Ga0209164, IMG submission 187458) | Enrichment culture microbial communities from rom New York Harbor, USA that are MTBE-degrading - MTBE-NYH (New York Harbor Sulfidogenic)... | ecosystem: Environmental > Aquatic > Marine >... | reverse complement strand
GCGCCGGGGATGATGAGCCGCATGCTGCGCGACGCCCTGGCCCGGTTCGACAGTGGGGCATTGAAGCCGCTGCCGCACACGGTCTTTTCCGGCGAGCAGGTGGTCGAAGCCTTCCGTTTCATGGCCCAGGCCAGGCACGTCGGCAAGGTCCTGATCTCCTTCGGCGAGCGGCCCGGAGACGCCCGGGCCGAAGCCCTCATCCGCGGCAATGCGACGTATCTGATCACAGGCGGCCTGGGCGCCTTGGGCCTGGCCGTGGCCGGCCTGCTGGCCGACCGCGGCGCGCGGCAACTCGTCCTGGCCGACCTGTGCGACGCAGCCTCCCCTGAAGCCCAGGCGGCCTTGGACGGCCTAGCCGCCTCAGGCGTCGAAGTTCTGGTCAGCCGAACCGACATCGCCGACGCGGACCAGGTTGCGGCGATGATGCGGCGGGTTCGCGACTCGATGCCGCCGCTCAAGGGCATCGTCCACGCGGCCGGGATCCTGGCCGACGGCGTGCTGGTCGATCAAGATTGGGAACAGTTCGCCAGGGTGCTGGCGCCCAAGGTGGCCGGCGGTTGGCACCTTCATCAAGAGACCAAGGACCGAGCCCTCGAATTCTTCGTGTCTTTTTCGTCCATCGCCTCCCTGCTCGGCTCGGCAGCCCAGGGCAACTACGCGGCCGCCAACGCGTTCCTGGACGGGCTGGCGCATCAGCTCCGGCGGCAGGGGCTTCCGGGGCTGAGCATCAACTGGGGACCTTGGGCGGACGGCGGCATGGCGGCCGGCATGGACCGCAGGGCCCGGGCCCGCTGGGCGAGCGCAGGCATCGGCGAGATCGCCACCGACCGCGGCTTGGAGATGTTCGAGCAGTTGCTGGCAAGCCGCGGACAGGTCGGCGTGGTGCCGGTGGACTGGCCCCGGTTTCTTGGCAACCTGGCCGACGTCCCTTTCTTCCGCGTCCTGCGGGAAGAAGCGGGCCTGACCGGCAAATCCGCATTCCTGGAGAAGCTCAACGAGACTCCGCCTCAGAGACGACGGCAGTTGCTGCAGGAACACATCGTCTCCCAGGTCGTCGCCGTCATGGGCCTCAGCGCCCGGGACGAGGTGCCCATGGACACCGGTTTTTTCGAGCTCGGCCTCGATTCGCTGACCGCCGTCGAGCTGCGCAATCGCCTTCAGGTGTCGCTCGGCGTGGCCGTTGCGCCGACATTGATCTTCAACTACCCCACGTTGAAGGCGATGATCGGCTACCTGGCCGATGACGTTCTGAACCTGCCGAAAACCGGCGAGGCGGACGAGCCTGCCCCATGACCGAAGCTCCAACCTATCAAAAAGGCCGCAAACACGCTTTCATCAAGGCGGGGGACCGGCTTGGAGCGCATCTCGAGCGGCTCGGAATCGAGCGGTCTTGGACCGACCTGTTCGAAGAGCGCCTTTTACAGGAAGCGATGAGTTCCGCCGGGCTTGACGACTTTGGATCGGACATCTTCCACGAGCCGCTCCGCATGCTCCTCGGGGCCGCCAGGACAGAGGGGCGCCTGACGTGGACGGGGAGGAAATTCGCCCGCCTCGCCGTGAAGAACGGGCTCGTGGTCAGGCTGAGGACCCAGGAGGCCGTCAGGCGGAACGCGGATATCCTGGAGCAACCGGTCCGGCGTCCTCTGATCGTAACGGGACCGCCGCGCACCGGCACCACCCTGATGAACCACCTGCTGGCTCTGGACCCTGCGGCCCGCCCGCTCCTGATCTGGGAGTCGCTCGATCCCACGCCCTGGCGTTTCAGGCGGTACGCGGGAGGCGACCCGCGCCGAGCCCTGAGCGCCCTGAAGGTGAGGCTGACAAAGACGTGCTTTCCCGGGCTGGCGGTCGCTCACGACTTCTCGCCCCGTATTCCCGACGAATGCCAATACCTGTTCTGGCCGACGTTCGTCTGGCCGCCGGCAATGGTCCTGCCGTCCTACCGCGCCTGGCTGATGCGCCAGCCCCCGGCCGTCTACGACAAAGTCTACGGCGAGTACCGCCGGGCGCTCCAGATGCTGCACTGGCAGCGGCCGGCCAGGGGACACTGGGTCCTAAAGTCGCCGCTTCACTCCTGGGCGCTGCCATCCCTGATGAAGGTCGTGCCCGAGGCTTCGGTCATCCAGATGCACCGGAACTTGATCGAAGTGCTCCCTTCTCTTTGCAGCCTGGGAGCGATCCTGGCCTCGGTCTACACGGATTCCGTAGAGCCGCGGAAGGTTGGTCCGCTGGCCATGGACCTCGCCCGGGACGCCGTCGGACGCATTCTCGACTTCCGAACCCAAGTCGAAGAGAGTCGCCTCTGCGAGGTGGCCTATACGCGGTTCATAGCTGATCCCGTGGGAACCGTCCGCGGGATCTACGACGCGTTCGGCTACGACTTCACGCCGGAGTTTGAGGTTCGGATGCGGCGTTTTCTGGCCGGGAAAGCCTCCTCACGCTGCCGCCCGCAAGTTTACTCCCTGGAGCAGTTCGATCTGGACGGGGCCGTTATCTCCCAAACGTTCGCCGACTACCACCGCCTGTACGGAATCGATGGGCCATGAGTTCCAGGCGATGCTTTGAGGCGTTTGCTCCCTGCGGTCTGGAGGAATCCGGGTTGCACAGGCGGAAGTCCGCACAACCATGAGCGCGCACCAAGGGTCCGTCATCGAAAGCCTGGGCGTCTACCTCCCGCCGAAAGAAGTGTCCACCTCCGAGGTGGTCAAGGGCTGTGCGAAGACCTTGTTGCTGCCGCTCGAACGGCTGACGGGCATCAAGTCCAGGCGCATGGCCGGCGAGAAAGAATTCTCGTTCGATCTGGCGGTCAAGGCCGTCGAGGACTGTCTGGCCGTCTCCAGGTATGGCCCCGACGATATCGACCTGCTCGTCTGCAGCCACATTTCCCATTGCGACGGGCCGGACAAGTACTCCTACGAGCCCTCGACGGCGGCCCGGCTGCGTGCCGCCTTCGGCTTCGGCCGGGCCCTGGCCTTCGACATTAAAAGCGCCTGCGCCGGCATGTTCACCGGTATCTACCTGGTGGACGCCCTGATTCGAGCGGGCGCGATCCGGCGGGGCATGGTGGTCAGCGGCGAATACATCACCCACCTGACCCAAACGGCCCAGAAAGAGATCAGGGGCCTGGCCGACCCGCGGCTGCCCTGCCTGACCCTGGGCGACGCGGGCGCGGCCGTGATCGTCGATGCCCGAGCCGGCGCAAATTTCGGGTTCAAGGGACTCGGGTTCTACACTATGGGGGCCCACAGCTCGCTGTGCGTGGCTAAGGTGACGGATGAGCCGCACGGCGGGGCCATCATGAAGACGGACATGCTCAGGCTGGCCCAACTCTCCATCCCCGCCTTCCTGAAACACGCGGTCCACATGGGATTTCAGCTCGGGTGGTCGCCCGCCGAGATTGACCATGTCCTGCCGCATCAAACGTCCAAGACATCGCTGGGCGCCGGCTCCCGCGAACTCAAGCGTGTCGCCTCCGCCCTGGGAGACTTCCAGGACAAGGTCATCGACAATGTCGAGCGCCGAGGAAACACCGCCTCGACGAGCCATTTTGTCGCCCTGAAGGACTGCTTCCTGGACGGCCGGGTCAAAACGGGCCAGAGCGTCCTGTTCGGCATCTTGGCCTCGGGGATCACCATCGGCACGGCTCTGCACCGTTTCGACGACCTGCCGGACCGAATTCGGAAGGCCGGCGGCGATCTTCGGAAGCCCGCGGCGCGGCCGGCGGCTCCGGAAGCGTCCTTTCTCGGCCGGGACTGCAGGCCGCGGGTTCGCGTTGAGGCCGTCGGAATCCTCAAGCCCGGTCAAGCCTCCGGACAGGGCACGTTGCCCATGCTGACCGCCGCCGCGGAAAACTGCCTGGGCGAATCGGCCCACGAACGGGCGGACATTAACGTCCTCCTGAGCTCGGGAGTCTATCGCACCGATTTTCTGACGGAACCGGCGATCGCCTCCCTGCTGGCGGGCGCACTGCGGATGAACGCCGATCCCCGGGCGCTGATCGAAAAAACGACCCTGGCCTTCGACGTGACGAACGGCGGGCTCGGCCCCCTGGTCGCCTGCCAACTGGCCTCGGAACTGATCCGCAGCCGCACCGCTCGGACAGTCATGGTTGCCGCCTCGGAGGTTGAGAACAACGCCGCCGCGGCGCCGGATTGCCCGCGCGGCGTCCGCGAGACCGCCTCGGCCCTGGTCCTCGATGCCCCGGAGGACGGCGAAACGGGCTTCGGTGCCTTCTGTTTCCGGGCATTTCCCAAATACGAGGGGAGCCTGCGCGTTTACGGCCGCTGCCGCTCGCTGCGCATCGGCAACCGCTTCGCGGCGCGTCTCTTCGTTGAAAAGAGCCAGGAACTCGAGGAACACTTCATCGCCTGCATCTCGGTCGCCGTCGGTGAGTTGCTCGGCCAGCAAGGGCTGACCGCGTCCGACATCCGGGTCGTGCTTCCGCCCCAAATATCCCCCGGCTTCATCAACCGCTTATCCGCGGCGCTCGGCTTTGAGCGGGAGAAGGTCGTGAACGTGTCGGGAGACGGCGACCTGTTCACCTCCAGCCTGGCCTACGGGCTGGAGCATCTGCGGCGCGGCCGGCTCGCTCGGGGCGGGGACATCGGCTTGGTCATCGGTGTCGGGGCCGGGATCCACGTCGGCTGCGCTCTCTACCACTTCTAGCAGGGAGGACCCGGGCGGGTGAGCTCATGACCTCGATCGCGCGCCTGTTCTCGGCCTGCGTGGCCACGGCGGAAGGCAGGCCGGAGGAACTGCAAGCGGAGGTTCATCCGGAGGAGTTGAAGGCCGTACAAAATGCCGTGGCCAAGCGTCGCCTGGAATTCATCGCCGGCCGCACCTGCGCCCGCCTATGCATGGACAAGCTCGGACTGCCCGGAGCCGTCATTCCCGTGGGAACAGGCCGCGCTCCATTATGGCCGCCGGGCATCGTAGGAAGCATTTCCCATACCCGCGGCTACTGCGGCGCCGCGGCGGCCCGGCGGGACGATGTGCTGGGGCTGGGCTTCGACGCGGAATGTGTCGACGACGTGCGACCTGAGCTATGGCCGGAGATTGTCTCAGAAACAGAGCTGTCCGACCTGATAGGCGCGGCCGCAGGCGATCTCGACCGAGCGTTGGCTCTGGCCTTTGCCGCCAAGGAGTCTTTCTACAAGTGCCAGTATCCCCTCAGCGGGAAGTGGGTGGGTTTTCATGACGTCGAGATGCGCCTCGAGGCCGACGGAAAAGACTTCTTGATCGTGCCCCGGCTCGACATTCCCGGCGCGGCCGCCAAGGGAGCGCCGATCAGGGGGAACTACGAATTCAGCGGCGGCACCGTGCTGGCCGGGATCGAGATCCCGACGCCCGGGCGACGAACGCGGCAGCGGCCCTGAAAGCTAGCGGGCCTCTAAAATCTCACGTAGACTCCCAGGTCGAAGCGCCAGCCGGAGAGGTCGAGGACGAAATCGCGGTCGCGCTGATCGGCCGTCCAGCCTTCCCAGTAATTCGTGGGGACGAAAACCGTCTCGCTGAGATAGGGCATGACGATGTCTTCCCGCTTGATCCCCCAGGTGCCTTCCCAGGTCGTCTCGCCGGGGATGCCCAGCCGGGTCTCGCGGCCGCTTCCCTGGAGCGATTTTAGGCGGCAAAAGGCATAGCTCGATTCGGCGAAAATCCCGAACCGTTTCCCGAGCGGCCGGTTGAGGCGCAGCATCGCCCGGGCCGCGAATCCGCCCCCGGATCCGTCGGCTTCGATCGTCCGGCCGTCCGTCCCCTGGAAAAAATAGGTGCCGTCCACGAGCGTGACGGTATAAGTCCTGTCGAGACCGATGTCGAAGGCCGCCCGCGTCCAGCCGGCGGCGAGCCCGGCCTCGAGGGCCAGCGATTCGCCGATCGAAAAACCGTAATGGATCCCTCCCAGGACCGTCCAGCCCTCCAGACCCAGGTGGTAGCGGCTGTATTCCAGCCTCTCGGTCACTGTCCAGCCGCGGCTCAATGAAAACTCGCCCGAAACGGGATAGTCTTCGCTGCGGCGGAAACCTTCCACGCCCGCCGACAGCGACAGAGCCTTCGTCACTCTGAAGCGGAGGCGGATTCCGGCCGGGACGGCGTGGCGTATCTCGGGAAAATCGTTTATGAAATAGCCCTCCCAGCCCAAATGCCGTTCGACGAAATATATGTTGTTGTACCGTTCCTCGGCCTGGGAGAGCATGTTCAGGTCCGCGGGACGAAGCAGGGATACGCCGCCCAGAACCTCGACCTGGAGGCGGCCCGGATCGTCCGGGAAGGCGGGCAGCGCCGCTCCGACGAGAAGCATCAGGCCGAATGCGAGGCTTGTCCGGAACGTCTTGTTTTTTTCTTTTTTCATGATGTACTCCTCAGCGCTCCTCAACGGGCAGGCCCGTGCTCCACAGCCAGGCGATGACGTCCTCCAGCATTTCCCCGGGCTCGATCATGGTCACGGCATGGCCGCTCTGGGTGTAGCGCGGAAATCTGATCGTCCGCGAGACGACCGACGAGCCAGGGACGCTCCCCGGCCGGTAAGTGAGAACGATTTGGCCCGGCCGCTCCGCCCCAATCGGGCCGGCGGCGACGAACTCCGAGCGGCTCAGGATGTCCGTATGCCGCCCCAGCGCTTCGGGAAGGGCGGGGGTGAAGACCACGATGTCGAAGGCGGCGTTCGTGGCGAACGTCTCGACCCAGGCCGCCTCCTCCAGGAAGAGACGGCCGAAAAGGTTGGAGGTCCGGAAGGCCACGTCGCTGTATCCCTGGAACGTCACGCGGTTCCAGGCGAAGACATTGGTGACTTCGTAGTTGAGGTCCAGGAAAAAGTTGTCCCAGGGCCGGAGAGGTCCAAAGACCGCGGCCATGTCGTCCTCGTCGGCCGGCATCGATGCCGCCGGGTCCGCGTCCGGCCGGGGGGGCGGGCCTATGAACGCCGAGAAGTCGAGGTCGTCCGAAAAAGCGCGGGCCAGCTTGGTTTTGTAGGCCCCGCTCCGGGCGGAGGCGTACATATCCGCAATGAGGGCGGCGTTCATTCCGATCATCAGGCTCAGGGTGTCGGGCCGCGTGAGAAAGTTCTGCGCCGCGGCCCGATGGCCGTTGAAAAATCCGTCCGGTTTCGAGCAGATGTAGGGATCGCGGTCAATGAGGTAAAGATACTCGTAAATGTTGTTCATGATCAGGTCCCACGTCGGGTTCGGGTCCGCATCGGGCTGGTCACGGTAGCGGACGTAGGGAACTCCCGTTTCCGCCGCCAGCCAATCGAGGATCGATCCGGGCGCCTCGAGCATCTCGACCTCGACGCTTTGCTGATTGGGCCAGGTGATTGAGGTTTGGATGAGGATCTGGTGCCCGAACTGACCGGCCACGACGCCCGGAGGAACGGTTTGTCCCAGGTAATCCGGGAATACAGCGGCGTAGTGGTTCCGGATCTCATCGACCAGTCCGGGAGCCTGGAAAATCTCGCGGCCGTCGGCGTAGTTTTCATAGTAGAGGAGAAGGTGCAGCATGACGATCGTCCGCGTGCCGCCGTAGCTCTCCGGGACGAGGACGACACGGTTGGACCGGATGGCCGGATGGGCCTCCAGGAAGCGCAGAATGAGCCGGACGAAGTCGGCCCCGTCGATGAAGGAGTTGTAGTTCTGGGCGTCGAATTCGCATCGCCTCGCCTCGTCGTCGCCCGGATCGTCCATCAGGCTGTAGGAAAATCCCGTGGTCCGGGCATCAACATGGAGGAGGTTCCCGGCGCGCGTCCAGGAGGCGGCGTTGGGGATGATGGCCGAGGCGCCGCTTTCCCCGTCCCGCCAGACGGCCAGCCGTCCGGTGTTGGCGCTCAGGAGGCCTGAGCTCGTGGCCCCTCCCGGGCCTCCGTTGTAGAAGACGAACAGGGGTTTCTCGAGCGGATCCTCGTCGGCCGGCTGGTAGACGTACCAGATGCGGGCCGGGGAGGACCTCAGGGCGATACGGTTCGACCAGCTTCCGGAATGGAAGTAGAAGTCGGTCTCGCCCAGGGTGATGAACCCCGCCTCGGGCAGGGTCTGGGCCCCGAGGGGGACGGCGGTCCCCGCCCCGAGGAGGACCAGGAGCGCCGGGATGATGAAGCGTGTCGTTTTCCTCATGTTCTCCTCTTTCATGGCCAAGGATATCAGAATTCGTATTCCAGCCCGATAAAAGGGATGGTGCCCCACATGTACTCGGAAAGGTAGGTGTTGCCCATGTAATCCCAGAACCGGTAGAGCTCGTTCTTATGGTTGAAGATGTTCCAGGCGCCGGCATAGACCACGAGGTTGGATTTCCGGAACTGGAATCTTCGGTCCGCGCGGACCGAGAGGTTCTTGTAGTCGGCAAGATGCCCGTTCATGATGGCCTCGTACCGGATGTAGGGAAACCCGTAGAGGATCGAATTGGCCTCGTCCACGGGGGTGAAGGCCTTGTTGCCGCTCCAGGTGAAGCGGACGCTGAACTCCCAGAAGCGGTTGGGCTTGTAGCCGCCGGAGAAGCAGAAGATGAACCGGTTGTCGAAAAGCCGGTTGCGCCAGTATCCCGTCAGGTCCTGGTAGCGGGCCCGGTAATAGGTCACATTGACCAGCCCGTAGAAGTTCTTGGCCAGCTTTTTCTGGACCGTGAGTTCCACGCCCCGGGCGTGGGCCTTGCCCAAATCCACCAGGGGGCCGAAGTTCCAGAACCGGTCATTGTCGCCGTTCACGTCGTCGATGACGAAATAAAAGGGATAGAGGGGCGACATGGGAAAATCGGTATAGAGCTTGTCATAGACCTCCAAGGTCGCCTGCGTGTCCTCGCGGAGAAGAACCTTGAGACCCAGGATGAAGTGGCGGGCTCGGGGGTCGCGGAGCGCGGCGTTGGCCGGGTGCTGCTGGATGAGGAAGAGCGGCATCTGCTGGATGAACAGGCCGAAGGCGCCGTTCACCGAAATCCTGCGGCTGAGCGCCCAGTTGAAGGAGAACCTGGGCGAGAGGTGCCGCCTCTTGGAGAAGGGCATGACGTCGAGCCTCAGGCCCGAGGAGAGCGAGAAATTTTCGAAGGGATAGACGACGTAGGTGAGATAGGCCGCGACGTAGGTGCCGGTCAGGCTCTTTTCTTCGTATTGATAGTCGTCCCAGTTGCGGAACCGGACGTTCTGGACCTCGACCCCGAAGCTCAGGCGGTGGGCCTGGGAAAGCGAGAAGTTGTTGACGTTCCGCAGGGTCAACCACCGGTGGCCGTAATCGTACTCCTCGTGGAGCGCGCCCTCGCTGATATAAAAATTGTTCTCCGAGCCGTTGAGAAAGGAATAGGAGACCGATGTGTCGGAGTAGCCCCTGCCGCCCCAGAGGTGGCGCCAGTTGAGGCCGGCCGTGGCATAGTCGAATTTCTCGCGCCCCTCGGGGTCGTAGCTCGTGCGGCTGCTGCCGCCCACGGCCAGGAACGACAGGCGGTCGCCGGGGGTGAGGTCGTAAACGGCCTTGCCCTGGAGGTCGAAGAAATCGGAGGGGTTGTCGGATTCGAGGGCCTTGGAAATGAGATCCAGAAAGCTCCGGTTCCCGGAGACCATCCAGGCTCCCTTGCCCCCGGCGATGGGTCCCTCGAACTGGGCGCCGTAGCCGATGACGCTTAGGTTGAGCTGGCCGTTCAGCCGTTCCCGGTTCCCTTCGCGGTAGGCGATGTCGATGATGGACGACAGGCGGTTGCCGTAGGAAGCGTCGAAGCCGCCCGTGGAGATTTCCAAGCTCTCGATGAAGTCCATGTTCAGCATCGAGATGTTGCCCCCCGAGGCGCCCTGCTGGGGGAAGTGATTGATGTTGGGCAGGAAAATGTTGTCGATGTAAAAGCCGTTCTCCATGGGGCTGCCGCCCCGGACGATGAGGTCGTTGGCTTCCTCGTCGGCCTTGACGATCCCCGGGACGGCGTACAGCGCCCGGCTCACGTCGCCGGCCGAACCCGGGTCGCGCCGCAGCTCCTCGGCGTTGAACTGCATCCGGCTGACGGGCTCGTCGCGGCGCGGAGAGAAGAAGTCGGCCGTGACGTCGATTTCCTTCTGGATCGACCGGACGGACACCATGTCCATGTTCAGGTAGGTCGTCCGTCCCGAGCGCACGATGACGTCGGTCCGGGTTTCCGGATAGTATCCCTCCCGCTCGAAGGTCAGGACATAGAAGCCCAGGGGGACGTCGAAGAGCGCGTAGGCGCCGTCATTCCCGCTCAGGGCTTTCTGGTCCGTGCCGGTCAGGGTCACGGCGACTCCGGCCAGGGGCTTTCGGGTTTCGTAATCCAGGACGCGGCCCTTGATCAAGCCGACGGCCGGCGGGGCCTCAGCCGGTCCCGACTGTCCGGTCCCGGGCGCCTCGGCCCTGAAAACCGGACTTTCTCCGTATGTCGCCGCCAGCCCGGAAAATATGGCGGCGACGAACCATACCCCAGCGAGGAAAGCATTCTTTCTTATCCGTCTCACCACTTCGTCCTCCTCTCCTATAGGAAGTCAAGAGCCGCATTGTCTTTCTTCTCTCCTAACACTTATGTAACACCACGGATGAACGAATTTCCATATCAACGACCTATCGAGGCCCGTCGGGTTATTTGGTAGAATAAAACCGCAAAGTGAAAAAAAACGCGCGGCTTGGTGTTGAATCGAAAAGACGGATTGATTCAAGCGCTTTAAAAATGGACCGCGAGGCAGGTCTCGGAATCGATGTGGAAGCTTACTATCGCCGCTTCGGCCCCATGGTCTGGCGGCGGTGCCTGGCGCTGCTGCGCAACGAGGACGCCGCCCTGGACGCCATGCAGGAGGTCTTCGTCAAGCTGATGATCCACCGGCAAAGCCTGCGGGGGACCAGCCCCTCCAGCCTGCTCTACCGCATGGCCACCAACCATTGCCTGAACACGCTTCGCGACCAGCGCCGCCAAGGCGTACGGGAATCGTTCGCTTGGGCCGAAAGCCGCCTCGCCGGTTCGGGGCCGGAACAG
>Ga0209164_1005371_pt1 | contig 10948 bp, 11 predicted proteins | sample MTBNYHSulfiMetaG_FD_187458 | JGI IMG/M metagenome (GOLD analysis project Ga0209164, IMG submission 187458) | Enrichment culture microbial communities from rom New York Harbor, USA that are MTBE-degrading - MTBE-NYH (New York Harbor Sulfidogenic)... | ecosystem: Environmental > Aquatic > Marine >... | reverse complement strand
GACGAGACCCGGGTCTCGTACACCACGCCGGTCGGGTCCCTGTCCACGACGGTCCTGTATGACGAGGCCATGCGGCGGGCCGGCATCACCATCACCCACATCACCGAATACGCCGTCAAGAGCCCGGCGGATTACCGCGCGCTGGGCTACCTCTTCGAGGCGGCGCGGGTGGAGGAGAACGCCGAGGGGTACCGGGAGTTCCGGGACTATGTAGGCGAGCGAGGCCTGGCCGTCGGCTTCCTGAGCCTGGCCGCCTCGCCGATGCACCTGCTGCAGCGGGAGCTCATGCCCCTGGAGCGCTTCTTCTTCGAGCTCTACGATCACCCCGTGGAGATGGCGCGATGCGCTGAGAGCATCGGCGCCTACTTTCGCCGGCTGTTCGCCGTCGCGGTGGAAAGCGAAGCCGAGGTGCTTCTGCTCGGAGCCAACTACGACGCCAGGGTCACCTGTCCGCCGTTCTTCCGGGAGCATATCCAGCCCTGGCTGGCCGAGCTCGCCGCGGCGCTGCACCATCGTGGCAAATACCTGCTCACGCACACCGACGGGGAGAATCGCGGACTGCTGGAGGACTACCTGGACAGCCGCATCGACGTCGCCGACTCGGTGTGCCCGGAGCCGATGACCAGCCTGTCCTTCGCCGAGGTCCGCGACCGCTTTGCCGGACGCATCACCATCATGGGCGGGATACCCTCTGTGAGCCTCCTGCCGGATTCGATGAGCGACCGGCAGTTCGCGAGGTTCCTGGACCGCTTCTTCAACGAGCTGGGCGGCGGGGACCACCTGATCCTGGGGATCTCGGACACCACGCCCCCGGCGGCGGAGCTGGAGCGCCTGGAGGAGATCGCCCGGCGCATCGAGGCATTCGGTCCGGTCGGGGCTCCTCCCCCACGGGTCCCCGGCCCGCACCCGCTGTAGGGGCGCCTCAGCCGGTCGGAAGGCAGGCGATTCCGATCTCTATCGCGCAGGAGCGCAGCGTCCCGTCGAAGGTTGCCAGGTCCGCCTGTGCCCGGCGGACGGCGCAGAGTATTGCAGCGTCCACCCATCCGACGCCCTTGCCGTCCAGCGAGTTGTCTCTAATGAAGTCGAAGACCGCATCGGGCGCGTTGAGAGGCAGGGCAGGCAGCGCCCGAAGCAGGGACTGGTTTGCCGGGGACAGTCCCCCGAGGGCCAATTCGCCGAACACCAGCGGATGCAGGAGCGCGAGGTTGCCGCGAAGCTTCTCCCCGGCGAATCTGGCGTTCTCGGAACCCTTGAAGAAGCGGACCCAGACACTTGTGTCGATCAGGATCACCGCCTTCTCCTCGGTGCTGTCAACTCCGGCTGCGACCCGAATGCCTGCACGAGGCGGGATCTCTTGTTCGCCTTGATCAGCTCTTCGAGACCCATCTCGATGATCCGGGTCTTCGTGGCTACCCCGTAGAGCCGCATTGCCTCTCGTGCAAGGGATTCATCGATGTTGATGGTGGTCTTCATACATCCGTTCTAACGGTGAAGGCAATACAATGAAAGGGTATCGGTATGTAAGAATCCTTGAAGAGAGCCCCTACATTCGGGAGTTCTCGTATGGGCCGCCCCGGCGCCGAGGCGGCGCGGCATTTACAGGTGTCGGCCGTTCCCCTACAATCGTCCGAGGCGGTCGCGTCGCGCTGGTCGACCGATGGGCTGGTGATCGAGGAGGGCAGGGGGCATGAACCGATTCGGCTACGAGCCGGACTTCGACAACTTCAAGACCGTGCTCCAGGGAGGGCGGGGCCATCGCGTGCCGATCGCCGAGCTGGTGATCGACCAGGAGCTCAAGGAAGCCTTCCTGGGGCGGCCGCTCTCCGGGATGGCTGACGAGGTCGAGTTTCGCTATCAGGCCGGGTACGACTACGCCTGGGTCAGTGTAGGCATGATCGATCCGGCGGGCACGGTCAACAAGGAGCTGGTCCGGGACTCGGAGGAGCGGCACGTGGAGGGCAAGGACCGGCGAGTATGGGCGGACGAGCACGGAGGGCTGATCCGAGACCGCCGGGATCTGAATGCGTATCCCTGGCCGGACCCTGAGTCCCTCGACTATGGCCCGTTCCACGAAGCGGCAGCGGCCCTCCGACCGGGGATGATGCTGGTCGCCGTGCTGGGCAAGATCTTCACCGCCGCCTGGCAGCTCACCGGCTTCGAGCGCTTCTGCGAGCTCTCGCTCCTGGAGCCGGAGCTCGCGGCCGAGCTGACCGAGCGAGCGGGCCGCCTCCAGGTGGAGGTGTTCCGTCGTGTGATGGCCTTCGACTGCGTGGGAGCGGCCTGGCTCCCGGACGACATCGCCTTCCGGACCGGCACCCTGCTGCCGCCGGAGTGGTTCAGGCGCCACGTATTTCCCTTCTACCGGGAGATGACCGCCCTGGCCCGCCGCCTGGACAAGCCAGTGATCTACCACTCCGACGGGGACCTGACCCCGGTGCTGGACGACATCCTCGGGGCGGGTTTCGACGCCCTGCACCCCATCGAGCCGGAATCCATGGACATCTACGCCCTGCGCGAGCGGGTGGGCAGGCGTCTGTGCCTGGTGGGAAACATCAGCGTGAACACCCTTTCGGTCGGGACCCGGGAGGACGTCCGGGCGCTGGTGAAGGACCGGGTCACACGCCTCGGCTACGAGGGGGCCTACTGCGTCGGCTCCAGCAACTCCGTGCCCAACTACGTGCCGTACGCGAACTACCTGGCCCTGCTCGAGGCCAGTGCCGAGTTTGCTGGGGTACCGCGGTAGACCAACTCCCGGGCAACGCTCGGATGAGCCGGGCGCCGGAGACCTACCAAGTCGTGTCCAGCCAGCCCAGAGCGCGCAGCAGGTCGTCCTTCGTGACCAGGGGGAAGGCTTCGGCCAGCGCAGTGGCCACGATGAACCGATCGGCCGAGAGCGGAACGGCATGCACCCTCGGGATGGCGAGCACTTGCTCTGCCCACTCGGCTGACGGCTGTCCCGGTTTCAGCGCGAGGTGGCCCTTGCGGACGAGAAGGGCGGTCTCCCAGAAGCAGATCGCAGGGATCAGGATCCAATCCGCATGATCGATGGCCTGCGCGGCATCAGCACTCAGGAGCGCCGGCTCCTGGGTCCACCAGAGGAGGGTGTGGGTGTCGAGGACGATCGCGATTCCCGCCACCCGGCGATTTCCGAGGAGGGTTCCAGGAAGGTCTTTTCGTCCACGAGTATTCCCCCTTCCCCCTCGCGGAGCCGGATCAAGATGCTCCGCTCGATCTCCTGATTGGATTCCACTGGCACCAATCTGGCCATGGGCTTGCCGCGTTTGCTGATGACGACCGGGCGATGGGTCCTGGCCACCTCGTCGATGATCGCCAGGAAGTGCTGCTTGAAACGTCCGGCCGGGATGTGGCGTTCTTTCGTGTCCATGGTCACGGTATATGGACATGTTGGCCGGAGGTCAAGGCCGGATTCGACGTGAAATGGGTGGATCAGCCGCTTGACACCCTGTTAGAACATGTTATAATTCGCGCCATATTGTTAAATACTGACAAAGGACGTGAGCATGGATCCGCTGCTGGAGCGCCTGTATTCCATGGGCCGGAAGGAAAAAGAGGCCTGCGAGAAGCACCTGATGATCGGCGGCGGGACCCGCCCGGCCCCGACTGTCGTGCGGGGCAAGGGCGTGTGGCTGGAGGACATCGACGGCAACCGCTACATCGACTGCACCTCCCAGAGCTGGGCCATGTACCTCGGCTTCGCCAACGAGGAGTTCAACCGCACGGTGTATGAGCACACCCAGAGCATCAGCCACGTGCACCAGGGCTTCGACACCCCTTCGCGCTTCGCCCTGGCCCGGAAGCTGGCGGAGCTGGCTCCCGAGAAGATCAACCGGGTCTCGTTCACCGTGGGCGGCGCCCTGGCCGTGGAGGGCGCTCTAAAGATCGCGGTCAAGAACCGGGAGAACGCCCAGGAGTTCATCTGCCTGATGGACGCCTACCACGGCACCTCCCTGGGGGTTCTGGGCTCCAACTGGGCCTCCACCCGGGCGGCGGGCAAGTACATCGGAGGGGCGCGCTTCAACCGCCTGATCCGGCAGTTCGTCCGGGTGCCCAACCCTTACTGCTACCGCTGCCCCCTGGGGCTGGAGCCGGGGACCTGCGGGATGATGTGCCTCAAGATCCTGCGCCTGACCATCGAGCGGGGGGTGAACGGTCCCGCGGCCGGGGTGCTGATGGAGCCCCTGCAGGCCTCCGGCGGACAGATCATCTTCCCCAAGGAGTACCACCAGGGGGTGCGTGCTCTCTGCGACGAGTTCGGGATTCCCCTGATCTGGGACGAGATCCAGACGTACTGCCGCATCGGCACTTGGTTTGCCACGGGCTACTACGGCGTGGAGCCGGACATCATCTGCCTGGGCAAGGGCCTGGGCGGAGGATATCCGATCGCGGCCACCATGATCAGCGACGACCTGGAAGGGTTCGCCGCCGACACGGAGGAGCTGCACACCTTCGCGAACAACACGGTTTCCCAGGTGGCGGCTCTCAAGCTCATCGAGATGCTCGAGAACGGAATTCTCGACAACTGCAACCGCATGGGAGACTACCTGGGCGAGGGTCTGCGGGCCCTGCAGAAGGAGCACCCGAGGATCGGGGACGTCCGCCAGGCGGGCCTGCACATCGGGGTCGAATTCGTGAAAGATCCCGATAGCCGTGAGGCGGACGGCGAGCTGCTCACCGCCGTACGCTCCTACGGCATGGAGCACGGGGTTCTCTTCGGGGTCGGGGGCATGCTCAAGAACGTGCTCAAGGTCAAGCCGCCGTTCATCATCAGCCAGCAGGAGGCCGACACGGTCCTGGGCGTGATCGCCGAGGCCATGAAGAAGCTCACCTGAGCGGCCGCTGGAGCCTCGAGAGGGACGGAGGAGGAGAAAGCATGTCCGAGTGCAAGATCGCCAGCGGGTTCGCCCCTTTCAGTCCATGTGCGGACCGCTTCAACGTGGCCGGCTACCGGGAACCCATGTCCCTGGCCGAGCAGTTCGAGGCCGCCGCGGCCATCAAGGGCTTCGGCGGGGTGGGGCTGGACTACCCCTACCAGTTCACGGGGGCCGAGCAGGTCCGTCCGCTTCTCAAGAAGACCGGACTGGAGTTTGTGACCCTCGAGATCGGCCTGTACCCGGACCGGAAGTGGAAGAACGGGACCTACACGGCCCCCGATGCGGGTGTCCGCCGGGAGGCCATCGAGATGAGCAAACAGGCCCTGGACATGGCCGCGGAGCTCCACGCGGTGGACGTTCTCATGTGGCCCGGGCAGGACGGCTTCGACTACCCCCTGCAGAGCGACTACCAGAAGTATTGGGGCCTGCTGGTGGACGGGATCGGGGAGGTGGCGGCCCATCGTCCGGAGGTCAAGATCGCGATCGAGTACAAACGCATGGAGCCCCGGACCAACTGCTACGTCCGCAACGCCGGGGTCTTGCTGGCGCTTCTGAACGAGCTGCGGATGGACAATGTCGGGGGCTGCGTGGACCTGGGGCACAGCCTGGTGGCCGGGGAAAACCCCGGGGAGGCCGTGGTCCTGCTCGCCCGGGCCGGGAAGCTCTTCCAGGTGCACATCAACGACAACTATCGGGACTGGGACCATGACCTGGTCGTCGGGAGCGTGAGCTTCTGGGAGACACTGGAGTTCTTCTACTGGCTGCGGCGCTGCGGCTGGGAGGGCTGGTACATCCTGGACATCTACCCCTACCGCCTGGACGGCCCGGGGTCGCTGCAGCAGGGGGTGGACCGGACCCGCTTCTTCATGGAGCTGGCCGGCAGGATCGACTCCAAGGAGCTCCGGGGAGCCCTGGAGCGCTCCGACGCGCTGGCCGCGGGCAAGGAGCTGTGGGCCCGGGTGTTCCGGGCGTGAGCCCTGGCCGGGCGGGTCGGTGTGTGAAGATGAGCAAAGCTGTGCAAAGTTGCGTTATTCTGTTGCACTTTTCCTTGACACCGGGGCGAAGCAGTTTATACTGATGCATATTCCTGCGGGGAGGGAATAGGAAGGCCGGGGGGTGGATCACAAGACCAGGGTCCGCAACGCGATCCTCGTTCGGGATGTCGACAGGCCCCCCTTCGATCTCTTCGACGCCCCGGCGATCGGTGCCGGGGTGTGCGCAGACCGTCCCATCTTCGTGGAAACCTCGAGGGGCAGCCCTTCCGGACACGAAACCCTGATGAAGGAGCGGGAGCAGTGGCTTCTCGGTAGTTCGGTATCAGTAACCTCGCGTGCCGGGGGAGCATATAGAGAGGAGGAGGTGAAGGAATGAAAGGACCAACCAAGAGGACGCTGGTGATTGTTCTCTGCCTGGCCTTCGCGTTGTCTGGGGCCGCAGGCATGTTCGCGGCCGGCCAGAAAGAGGCACCAGCCGGGGAAACCGCCTACACCCTGGGGATCAACAACTACATGGACTCCTTCGAGTTCTGCTTCAAGGTGCACCAGAACATCGAGGAGTGGGCCAAGAAGTACGGGATCAAGACGGTCTACGCCGAGGCCAAGATGGAGCCGGAGAAGGTCAAGGCCAATCTCGACACCTTCGCGGTCCAGGGGGTGGACGCGATCTTCGAGTTCAACTGGCTCACCGAGGTCACGGAGAAGTGGGTCAAGGACAACCCGGGCATCGTCATGGTCACCGGGGACTACATCGTGGAGGGGGCCTACTACTTCGGGGCCAACCAGTACCAGGCCGGGGTGGTCCTGGGCCGCCACCTGGCGGAGCAGGTCAAGAAGCGCTGGAACGGCCGGGTCGACGCCATGGTCTTCGCGGCCTGCTACCAGTGCGGGCCGCTGTTGATCCAGCGCATGGACGGGATCCGGGACGGCTACAAGGAGACGTACCCCAACTACCCGGAGGACAAGATCTTCCGCTTCGAGAACATGGGGGCAGACGGCCAGATCGTGAACACCAAGCGGATCGTCACCGACTTCTACACGGCCCACCCGGAGATGACCCACATCGTGGTCGGGACCAACAACGACGAGGGCGGCCTGGGGGCGCTTTCCGCAGTGGAAACCATGGGGAACCAGGAGAATTTTTTCATTGTGTCCCATGGAGGGGACACCCCCTTCCGGGAGAAAATCCGCGCCGGAGCGGGCAAAGTCTGGATCGGCTCCACGGCCTACATGCCCGAGCGCTACGGGGAGTTCATGATCCCCTGGCTCAAGGACATCCTGGACGGCAAGGACGTTCCGAAGGAGATGTCCCCGGAACATTTCGTGCTGACCGCCGAGAACGTCGACCAGTACTATCCGAACGACTGACCGAACACCGCGCTCCCCCGGGCGTGAGGCTGGCATCATTCGGTCTAGAGGTGCAAGAGAATGGATGAACCCAGAAGCGCCGGAGCGGAACCGGTGCGGAGACGGGCGGTGCCCGGTTTCCTGCGCAAGCTGAGCTCCTCCGGAGAGATCCTCAGCATCCTGATCGCCCTGATCATTCTGTGCGTGTTTTTTTCCCTCACGTCTCCGTACTTTCTGACGATCCGCAACATCCTGAACTTCACGATGAACACCTCGATCCTCGGGATCATGGCCGCGGGCCTGTTCATCGCCATGGTGATCGGAGAGATCGACGTCTCCCAGTACTCGATCGTGGCCCTGTCCACGGCCGTAATGGTCATCTCCATCCGCCGCGGCATGGACAGCGGCCTGGCCATCGTTATGTCTTTTGGCATCGCGATCCTGTGCGGGGTCGTCAACGGTTCCCTCGTGGCCTTCCTGCGGATCAACCCGATCATCACCACTCTCGGGGCGATGATGATCTATCGCGGGATTGCCTACAACATCACCCAGGCGAAGGCCATGGGGGTCACTGGGGGATTCTTCGAGGCCGTGGGCTCAGGGAGGTTCCTGGGCATTCCCGCCAGCGTGTACATCATGCTGGGTCTGTTTCTCCTGGTGCACGTGATCCTGACCTACACCGCCCACGGGAAGCGGGTGTACGCGGTCGGCGGCAACGCCGAAGCAAGCTACATCTCCGGCATCAACGTTCGCATGGTGCGCTTCTGGGGAATGGTGGCGAGCTCCGCCGCGGCCGGGGTCGCCGGACTGGTCTTCGTGTCCCAGGTCGGAGCCACCGTGCCCACGGTGGGGGAGGCGGGCCTCATGGACGTGGTCACCGCCGTGATCCTGGGCGGGATCAGCCTGTCCGGGGGCAAGGGCAGGATCGTGGGAACCCTGATCGGGGTGCTGATCCTGGCGGTGCTCCAGAACGGCATGGTGCTGATCAACGTTCAGAGCTACTACCAGCTCATGGTCAAGGGCGTGGTCATCCTGCTGGCCGTGCTGGTGGACTCGCTGCGCGGGGGAGGGTTCAAGTAATGATACCGACGATCGATCAGGACTGCGTGCTGGAAATGCGGGACATCCACAAGTCCTTCGGGGGCCTGAAGGCCCTGGACGGAGTGAACCTGGACCTGCGCTGCGGGGAGGTCCTGGGCCTGGTGGGGGACAACGCGGCGGGAAAGTCCACCCTGATGAAGATCCTAACCGGGTTCTACCACGCCGACGCCGGCTCCATATGGCTGGACGGCAAGGAAGTGCACATCGACAGCCCCAAGATCTCCAAGCGCCTCGGCATCGAGATGGTGTACCAGAATCTGGAGCTCTGCCAGAACCTGAACGTGGCCGAGAACCTGTTCCTCGGTCGGGAGATCCAGAGGGACCCGGTGTTCCGGTTCCTCAAGCTGAGACAGATGGAGCGCAAGTCCGTCGAGATCCTGCGCAAGCTCAAGATCGACATCCAGGACCCCCGCAAGCGCGTGGACAGGCTCTCCGGGGGCCAGCAGCAGGCGGTGGCCATCAGCAAGGCCGTGAGCTTCGGTCCCAAGATGCTGATCCTGGACGAGCCCACGGCCAACCTGGCCTTGAAGGAAATCGGCAAGGTGCTGGACATCGTCATGCAGCTCAAGGAGCACGGCATCCCGGCCATCTTCATCAGCCATCGCCTGGACGACGTGTTCCACGTGTGCGACCGGATCTTCGTGCTCCGGGGAGGGCACCGCGTCGCCCTCAAGCAGAGCTCCGAGACGGACCATGACGAGATCGTGCGCTACATGTTTCTCGGGGCCGGAGAGGAGAGCTCCCGGAGCGCCTGAGGCCCGAAGGGGCCGCGTTGGCTGGGAGGAACAGCCCAATGACGAGAACCGACGATGCACGAGAGGATCAGCTCCTGTCCTTCGACCGTCGCAGGCGGATCCTGGAGATCGTCAACCAGAACAAGTCCGTGACCATCGACTCCCTGACAGAGGTGCTGCCTGTGTCCCGGATGACCGTAAGCCGGGACCTGGAGCGTCTGGAAAACGACGGCCTGCTCAAGCGGGTGCGGGGAGGGGCGGTGTCCCTTTCCCACATCGTGGTGGCGCCCCCGATGTCGCGCTCGGCCCGGGCCCTGACCGACGAGCAGAAGTGCATCGGCCGGACCGCGGCCGCCCGGGTGGCCAACGGCGACTTCCTGATCATCGAGTCCGGCAGCACCTGCCTGGCCCTGGTCGAGCACCTCGTGGACAAGGATAATCTCAAGATCGCCACCACTTCTCCCATGATCGCCATGCGTTTGGCCGAGATCGTGGAGCAGTTCGGGCGGAAGTTCGAAATCATGCTGGCCGGCGGCATTCTCAATGTCTACAAGAACTTCGTGATGGGACCGACCGCTGTCGAGATGTTTCAGCGCCTCAACGTGGACATCGCCTTTGTCAGCGTGACGGCCATCGACGCCGAGGCCGGGATCACCGCCGATGAGGTCAACGAGAGCGCCGTGTCCAAGGTCATCCTGGAGCGCTGCGGCAGGAAGACCATCGGGCTCGTGGTCTCGAACAAGTTCGGCAATGCTTCTTTCTACAAGGTAGCCGACGTAACGGCTTTCGACGAGATCATTACGGACCGGGGCCTGGACCGAGAGACGCAGAGACTCTTCGAGGAGCGGGGCGTGCGGATCACCCTCTGCTGACCCCCCGGCGCGGAAGGTCCGAAAGCATCGGAGGAAGACAACCATGGATTTGCAGCAGCAGATCGAAAAACAGGCCGTACGGAGACGGCAGGAGCTGGAGGGCCTGCGGCTCTTCGACGCCAACCTGTGGCTGGGCCGTCCCGCCTACTTCCCCCTGGCGGAGGCTCTCTCCGCCGAGGAGCTGCCGGCGCTCCTGGGGCGGTACCACATGAGCGGGGCCCTGGCGTCTCACTGGGACTGCGTGCACCTCTCGGCCCAGGACGGCAACCAGGCCCTCCTGGCAGCCGGGCCGGCCTTGCCGGCGAAGGTGTTCACGATCTGGACGGGACTGCCGACCACCCTGAAGGAGCCGGGCCCCCTGCCGGGCATGGCGCCGCCGCCCCCGAGCATGCGGGGCGTGCGCCTGTTCCCTCAGACCCACCATTTCTCTCTCTCCCCCTGGGTGGTCGGGGAGCTGTGCGACTGGTGTGCGGAGCATGGCCTGCCGCTCTTCGTCTGGCACGTGGAGATCCGGTGGGAGGAGCTGCACGCCCTGGCGACGGCCTTCCCGAAGCTGAACCTGGTGGTCGAGACCCAGTGGCAGAAGATCCTGTACCACCTCCGGGACCTGGCCGCCCTCCTGCGTGCTGCTCCCAACGTGTACGTGGAAACCTCGAACTTCATCGGCCAGGACCACCTGACCCAGTTCGTGAAGAGCTTCGGGGCCGGGCGCCTCTTGTACGGGTCGTTCCTGCCGGTCAACGACCCGTACGCGGCCATCGGCGTGATCCTGGACGCGGACATCTCCGAGGCTGACAAGGAGCAGATCGCCGGGGGCAACCTGCGCCGCCTCGTGGGGGAGGTGCGCTCATGAGCTCTCCGTTCGTCGTAGACGCCCACGTGCACACCGGCTACCCCGGGATCTTCTTCTCTCCCGAGGTCGACGCCGCCGCCCTGCTCCGGCGCATGGACCGCCTCCAGATTCAGTGGGCGGTCAACCTGAGCTCCATGCACAGCCTCCAGGCTGC
>Ga0209164_1005370_pt1 | contig 10949 bp, 8 predicted proteins | sample MTBNYHSulfiMetaG_FD_187458 | JGI IMG/M metagenome (GOLD analysis project Ga0209164, IMG submission 187458) | Enrichment culture microbial communities from rom New York Harbor, USA that are MTBE-degrading - MTBE-NYH (New York Harbor Sulfidogenic)... | ecosystem: Environmental > Aquatic > Marine >... | reverse complement strand
AAGAAACTACGCTCCAGGATCAGGTTCACTCGCTCAATGAGTCATTTTTCGCAACGGGGAAGTCTATAATGAATGTAGTCCCTGGTTCCTCTGATTCTTCTTTTGTTTTTGTGTCAAAGGTAATGGATCCGCCGTGTTTCTTTACGATACCATACGAAACTGAAAGACCAAGTCCTGTGCCTTTCCCCACCTCCTTTGTTGTGAAAAGCGGATCAAATATCCTTTTTCTGTGTTCTTTTTTAATGCCCACCCCGGTATCAGCTATCTTTATCTCAACATTTTCGTTTAACGATTTTGTGGTAATAGTTAAAATACCTCCGCCTTGCATCGCATAAATGGCATTATTGATTATATTGAAGATGACCTGCTGCAATTCTCCGGTATCCCCGATTATCGCCGGGAGGTTCTCTTCAAACTGTCTCTTCACAGAAATCTTGTTCACCACCAGGGTATTCCCCATGATATTTAATACCGATTCTATCCCCTCATTTACGTTAATGGCTTCTTGCTTTTGTTCTTTATGACGCGCAAAACTTAAAAGGTTTTCAACAACCCTTTTGGCATTGAGACCCTGTTTTTCTATCGTTTTCAATATATCATATTCATCAGAATCTGGTTGAACCTTCTCCAGGAGTATATCGGTAAAGCCGAGAATAACCGCAAGTGGATTATTGATTTCATGCGCCACACCGGCGGCAAGCGTTCCCATGGCCGCCAGTTTTTCCGTATAATAACTATGTTCCTCCATTTCTTTTCTTTCGGTAATGTCCCTTGATATGCCGAGGACAGCATAGATATTCCCTTGTTCATCCCAGAGCCTTCTGAAATGCGTATTAAGCCAGTACTCCCGGTCTTCTATCAGAACCAAGTGGGTTATCTGTTTACTTTCTTTTGTCTCGAATACCTTTTTGATCATCGTCAGAAGCACCTCGCTGCTCGGCCATGAAATGAGCTCCAGCAAATTACGTCCGACAATACTTTCTTCCCGCAAGGTCAAAAAATAGGCGCCATACCTGTTTATTGAAAGAATATTTCCATGATAGTCCACCGTAAAAATAATATCTTCAGCATTTTCTACGAGAGATTTGTATTGTTGCTCCGATTTTTTTAATTCGATGGTCTTTTTCGTAACTTCCTGTTCAAGTGTATTTGACCAGCTTAAGATCATGAAGTTTATGAAGATTCCACCGAAGAGGATGACGAAGATGATGAGAGCCTGAAGGAGTATCTGCCGCTGTTGTATTTCATGGATCGGACCTTCGATTTCGCTGACAGGAGCTACGACCGCCACAGACCATATCTTGTTTTTCACTTTGTCGTTGAATGAGATAGGTGTGTATGCAATCAGTTTTCTAATCTCCCCCTCAACCCCTCTGTGCCAGCCTGAAATATACCAACTTGTCCCCTCGTCCCCTTTCAGCATTTTGTCTTTCTGGATTTCATTGATCCTGTCAAATGAAATGGTGGGCTTTTTCCCTTTCCTCACCTTGAATGCGTTTTTCCCGATGAACGATTGGTCCTGGTGGTAAAGGAACGTGCCATTTTCATCAATAACCCATGAGTACCCTGTTTTCCCCGAGCGGATCTCACTGGTAATATTGCTAATGAGTCTGCTTACGTCGAGCACAAAGATCAAAACCCCTGAAAACTTATTGGTTGCAACGGGGTGTGATTCATCGACAGATATCTGCCATACTGGGATGACCATTCTCATAATCGGACGAGCAGGTTCACCATTGAACTGTATGGTTGAAATGCTGGTAAACATGATCTGTCCGATATTTTCTTTCTTTTGAGCCCATGATATATATGACGAATCATCCGGCCCCATTGTTCCTGAAGAGCATTCATGCTGGCCGGTTACGTGGTATACCCTCTTGTTTTTCGGTTCTATCAGGCGCATTTCGAGCGTTCCTTCATGTTTGATGCTCGAGAATGCAACGTCCATCCTGTTAATCAGCCATGTCATCTCGATATACTGCAGGGAGGGCGAGATACTCAGGAGCTGGAGCTCTCTTTTCAGGGATTCGAGACTATTTTCGATCTGAGTGGCTGCATGGCGCGCAAGCACCAGCTGCTGCTGGTTAAAATCATCTGTAACAATCTCCTTCACCTTTTCTGAAGAAAACCATCCGAGTATTAGGACTGTGCCCATAAGCAAAGTCATGCTGATCCCTACGATGGCCTTGAAAAATTTGATGTTAAAAGGATGATATTTTTCGATGAAAGACAGGAATATCTGCCTGATATTCGAGAAGAAAGACGTTTTGCCTGTCAAGGAATCTCCTGACGTTTTGACCGTTTTACTGTTTTTACAATAACAAATTATCGGAGAAAAGTTAAGAGGGGATATCCGTCCAGCCTTCTGGGCAGATAATGACAATATAAAACACCACACGAGAGCGTTGTCGTCAAACCCACTTGCTCTCTGCATGCTGTGTATTCCGGCAGATACGGTATTGTTGCTCATTCTCGTTCCAATCCCGAATGCTTTTTGTGTGGGGACCCCGAGGTATCCTGTTAAGACCGGAATAACAGCCAAAATCAAAGAAGCGCATAGATCGTTGCCACACGGTACTTGACAGATATAAAAAATAAGTATACTATTCACTACTAAGGTAGTGAATATAGATAAGGCGCTTTCTCATCTTACAGAACTCGGACTCTCGGAATACGAGGGAAGGGCGTATATTTCCCTGCTCAGGAACAGCCCGGCCACTGCATATGAAATCAGCAAGCACTCAGGGATACCGACGTCGAAGGTATACGAAGTGATCAAGAGGCTTTCAGAAAAAGGGATGATTGCCCTCTTTGAGAGCGAAAAGACGAAGAAATATATCCCGGTTGAACCTGAAATTTTTCTCGAACGGTACAGGAGCAGAACAGAATCTGTTGTAAAGACCCTGAAAAATGAACTCACGGCCCTGGATGATACAATGGACTTTTCCTCGATCTGGAATATAGCCGATTACGATTATCTGATGAACAAGGTCATTCAGATGATTCAAAGTGCGACCCAGGTTGTGCTGCTGTCAATCTGGAAGGAAGAGCTTGAACAGATCGAGTCCGTTGTGAATGATGCCGTGTCGAGAAACGTCAGGGTCGCTGTCGTCCATTTCGGGCAGACACGGTTTAAGTCCGGGCAGCTCTACCAGCACCCTATCGAGGATACTCTCTATCAGGAGAAAGGAGGGAGAGGGCTCGTTGCGGTGGCCGATTCAAAAGAAGTGCTCATGGGGACAATATTCAAATACAGGAGGGTCAACGGAGCCTGGAGCCGGAACAGAGGGTTCATTACCATGGCTGAGGACTATATTAAGCATGATATCTATATTATGAAAATCATCAGGCGGCATGACAACCTGCTGAAGGCCAGATTCGGCAGCAGATACGAAAAAATGCGTGATGTTTTTTCTGACGAGGAGGTCTCATGAAGATTTATATCGACGGTGAATACTATGACAAGCGAAACGCCCGGATATCCGTGTTTGACCACGGACTGCTCTATGGAGACGGGGTGTTCGAGGGGATAAGAATATATCACGGAAAAATCTTTAAGCTGGAGGAGCATATCAAAAGACTGTTCAGGAGCGCGCATGCGATCCTCCTCAGAATCCCCATGACACAGGCTGCCATGAGGAACGCAGTCGAAGATGCAGTCAAGATCAACAAGAAAAGGTACGGCTATGTGCGTCTGGTTGTCACCAGAGGAAAGGGTGCCCTCGGGATTGACCCTTCTTCTTGCAGGAAGGCGACAGTCATCATCATTGTGGACAATCTTCAGTTGTACCCCCGGGAATACTATGAAAAAGGGATCGGGATCATTACCTCTTCCTCAAGGAGGATGTCATCGGACTGCCTTGACCCGCGCATCAAATCCCTGAACTATCTGAATAACATTATGGCCAAACTCGAAGCGCGTCAGGCCGGCTGCCTGGAAGCGGTAATGATGAACAGGGAAGGGTTCATCTCGGAGTGTACAGCCGACAATATATTCATTGTGAAATCACGGAGACTTTTCACCCCTGCGCCCTGTTACGGGGCGCTTGAAGGGATTACGAGAAATGTCGTCATTGATATTGCAGCGTCGCTGGAGATTCAGCGGGAGGAGGCCGCGCTTACGCGCTATGACCTCTACACTGCCGATGAGTGCTTTATGACCGGCACCGGCGCGGAGATCGTTCCGGTGACTGAAATCGATGGACGGGTGATCGGGAAGGGCAGCCCCGGGGAAATGACGAAAAGGTTAATCAAAGCGTTTGTAGAATATGTGAAGAGGTAATCAGGATTCACATCAATTGTGAAAAATAAAAGGTTAACTCTTCGGCAGAGACAAGGAGAAGGATGCGCCTTCATTGACTTTCCCCTCTGCCCAGACCCGTCCGCCGTGGCGGTGGACAAGCCTTTTCACATGAGCAAGGCCTATGCCTGTCCCTTCAAAGTCCTCTTCGCGGTGAAGGCGCTGAAAAATACTGAACAGCTTGTCTCCGTATTTCATATCGAAACCGACGCCATTGTCTTTTACCGTAAAGACAACTTCCTTTTTTTGGGCGGCAGCATTGATCCCGATGATCCCCTGTTTCTTTTTTCGGGTGAATTTCAGTGCATTTGCGATAAGGTTGATCATTACGAGCCGGAGCATTGTGGGGTCGCCTTCCACATTGGGTAGTTCCCCGATATCCCAGCGGATGTCCCGTCCCTGGACGTCTGTTTCCAGCACCTGCAGGGCCTCCTTCACGAGGGCATTCATATCGATACTGATTTTTCTCATTTCGGCACGGCCCATCCGGGAAAAAAGCAGGAGGTCGTCTATCAAACGGCTCATCTTCATCGCCGAATCCGAAATCACCTGAAGATAGCGTTTTCCTTCTTCGTCCAGATTCTCTGAAAGCTTTTCGGTGAGCAGGCCGGCAAAGCCTGTAAGATGGCGCAGTGGAGCCCTCAGGTCATGCGAGACGGAATAGGAGAAAGACTCAAGTTCTTTGTTCATGTCCTCAAGTTCGGCGGTTCGGTCTTCCACAAGCTCTTCGATGTGCTCACGGTGCTTTCTCAACTCTTCGTCCACTTTTTTCTGAGCGGTTATGTCTCTTATGATGTGGACTCCGCCTTTCAGGTTTCCGCCATCGTCCAATAAAGGGTCGACAGTAACATGGAGCGATCGGTTATTCTTGACGAATTCGAGAAATTCCCTTTGTCTTGATGATTTCAATCGTATGATCGGGCATTCCGGGATCCGTTTGCTGTCGCCGTGTACAAGAGTGTAACAATTCTGCCCGATAATATCTTTTATCTGTCTGCCGACCAGTTCTGCCATAGCAGTATTGCAGCGCAGAATTTTCCCGTCAAGATCGATCAGCGAAATCGCGTCGTTCATAGCATCAAAAGTGATCTGCCAGTTCCGTATAGAATTCCCAAGGGCCAGTCCCTTTTCCTTCAAAAGTCTGTTCGCCGCTTCAAGCTCCGACATTTTATTCTCAAGCTTGCGGAACAGGGACTCACTGTACTCTCTCAGTAATACTTTTTCTGGCATTTTGAGCCTGCGTCTCTTTTTTCCTTTTTCCTCCCGGGGTCCGGCAAGAAGATCAGCGATTATTTTCAGGAATACTTCGGGTTCCTTGGGCTTCACAATAAACCTGTCCGCACCGAGGCTGAGTGCGAACTGTTCGTCTTTAGGGTCGGTGTAGGTCCCTGTGTAAAAGACAAAAGGAATGTCCTTCAGGATGGGATCTTTTTCCCATGCGTTGCAGAGGCTGAATCCGTCCATCACCGGCATCAATATGTCTGAAATGATAAGGTCAGGCAGTGATTTTCTCGCTTTTTCGAGAGCCTCAGCGCCGTTTGTTGCCATAACGACGGTGTGCCCGCTTGATGCAAGCATAGACTGGAGAAGATAAAGATTGTCCTGATTATCGTCTGCAATAAGAATTGTTTTCATGCGAATAATTTATCCTGAAATCTGTAAGTATGCAAATATCATATCCATATAATCTCCCTGACCGCACTCTGTTAAAGGAAGGTTTATTTGATGTATTTCTCTATCTCCTCGATGATTTTTTCGGGGTCGAGAGGTTTTTCGATGTACCCCGCACATCCGGCGGCGAAGGCTTTTTCTCTGTCACCGGCCATGGCATAGGAGGTGAGGGCAACCACCGGGATTTTTTTCGCTTCGTCCGTTTCTCGTATTCGTTTTGTTGTTTCATACCCGTCTATGCCGGGAAGCATGATATCCATGACTATGAGATCGGGGCGTTCCTTTTTTGCAAGTTCTACCCCTTCCTCACCGTTCCAGGCCTGGATTATTTCATACCCTCCTTTTTTGAGAATGAACGAGATGAGATACATGTTGTTCTCATTGTCTTCGACGATCAGTATACGTTTTGCCATACAAACCTCCGTTCAGTTCAAGGGTCAGTCAGCCAGGGAAAGGGGAACCATACATAGGGAACGAAATTATCATTTCAGTGTCTTTCTTAAGCCTTAAAGAATCTTGCTCCAATACCTGAAAATTAAATGTCCAATTTCTCCAGAATTCGCAGAAACAGCCCGGAAATCTCCGCATCGAATTGGGTGCCTGCACAGCGTTTGAGTTCGGATATCGCATATTCCCTGCCAGGCGCCGGTCTGTAGGGTCTGTCTGCGGTCATGGAGTCGAATGAATCGGCTATGTGGAGAATCCGTGCGCCGAGAGGAATTTCTTCGCCTTTCAGCCCGTCCGGGTATCCCCGGCCGTCTATCCTCTCGTGGTGGTGTCTGACGAAAGGAATAATATCCCGCAGCTGTTTTATACCCTTTAGGATCTCATACCCCTGCGCCGGATGCTTTTTGACTACCTCGAATTCCTCTGTGGTAAGTCTTTCAGGTTTATCGAGAAGAACGTCATAGGTGCCTATTTTTCCGATGTCATGGAGCAGGGAGGCAAGATGGATCCTTTTCACCTGATCCTGATTCATCCTGGCCCCTTCCGCAATTTTGGTCGCAAAAAATGCCACACGTTCCGAGTGACCTCTTGTCCACCGGCTTTTTGCGTCGAGAGCATTCACCATTGCTTTTACCAGTCCGATAAAGAGTTTTTCCAGTTCCTTATAAGAATCACTGACATCATCGAGCATATTGAGAAATGCATCGCGGCTTTTCTGGGCCTCCTCTGCGAGAATGCGATAGTGTCCCTCACTTTTCCTGAGGTTTTCTTCTGCCCGCTTGCGATCAGTACGCTCCTGGCGTTCTTTCAAAGCCCGTTTTATTGAAGGAACAAGCCGCGAAAGGCTGCTTTTCAGGACATAATCGGTTGCTCCCCGCTTCATTCCCTCAATCGCCTTTTCCTCACCGATAGTCCCGGATACGAAGATAAACGGCAGATCGGGACTCTTCTCCATAAGAAGCGACAATGCTTCCATGCCGTTAAAGGAAGGGAGGGTGTAGTCTGCGAGGATCAGGTCTGGTTTAAACTCTTCGAGTTCCCTGAGGAAATCTTCGCGTTCGTCAACCCGTTTTGCACTGAATGATACCCCGCCTTTCCGGATCTCGTATTCGATGAGTTCCGCATCGGCACGCGAGTCCTCAATTATGAGTATTTTGATCTCATTCATCTTCGTCACTCTTCCTGTACTTTGAGAGTTCAGCCTTTAGTCCCTTGATCTCCTTCTTCAATTCTATCATTCTCAGCTCTCTTCCGACAGCCATTTCATAAAAATTTTCGAGCTCCCTGACCCTTTTCTTCAATTCCTTGCCCTTCTCTTCCAATGCGTTTTCCGCTTTTCTCCGCTCCCCCACTTCTATGGCTAAGGACACAATGTCTGCCACAGAAGCAGCAAATTGCTGGTCTTCATAAGACCACTGTCTTGGTAAGGTATGCTCATAGCAGAGAATGCCCGCGATCGTTCCATGTATTCTTATGGGCACATCAAGCATCGAGACGATTCCCAGCGGCTTCAGGTAATGTTCGGATAATTCGTTCGTGCGGGGATCGTTCATGGCATCGTCAGTCGCCAACATGCGGTTTTCTTCTAGGGCTTGCAGATAACCGGGATACCGATCAGCCTTCAACACAAGTCCTTTTTCATGCATGTGGCTGCTTAAGAGGTAAAGGTCTGCACAATGGAACTCGGAGCTTTTTTTATCAGAAAACCATATGCTGACGCGTTCGATACCGAGAATTTGCGCGCTGATGATTGTAACGAGTTTGAGGAATTTTTCGAAATCGTCTGTTTTTGTCTTCGATAATTCAAGAAGGGCGGCATGGTTCAAAAGGACCTGGTCGGTTCTTCTGTGTTCTGATTCTTCTGCCGTTTTTCGCTTTGCCTTCTCATCGAATTCACTGAGGGCCCGATGCACTGCGGGTACAAGACGTGACAGGCGGTCTTTCAGCACATAATCGGTAGCCCCTTCCTTGAGCGTTTCGATTGCCTTTTCTTCCCCCAGAACGCCGGTCACAAAAATGAACGGGATATCCAGGTCCTTTTTCCTGATAATCTTCAGGGCAGTGAGACCGTCAAAGGACGGGAGGGAATAATCTGCAAGGATCAGGTCATAGGAATTTCCCCCTATTTGCTCAATGAATGCTTTCCGGGTATCTACTCGGGTTATCCGGCAGTTCTTCCATCTTTTTTTGAGCTTTTTTGCAGTGAGCGCTGTGTCGTATTCATTATCCTCAAGGTTGAGGATATTGAGTTTTCTGTTCATGATCCACCCCGTCCGCATTCGTATATGCTTAACCATATAGAAGCTATCAAAGTTATGCCAATGAGTCAAGTAAATCCCGAATTTAGCGATAAGATGACAGGGACCTTGTCCAGCGTGTCATTATCGAGAGCGGCTGAAGGATGCGTGGCAATCTCATTGCGTTGAGGTGCGCACATACCCGGCAATGAGAACAGAGGGGCCATAACGGAGGAGGTTACTGTATTCCCGGTGGGACTGAGAGCCCGTACTTCTTCATTTTATATCCGATCTGCCTTGGGGTAAGACCGATGAGCCGCGCTGCTTTTGCCTGAATCCAGCCGGTTTTCTCAAGCGCATCGAGGATGCTTGATTTTTCAATATCCTGAATCCCGGCCTGCAGGGATTCTTTCTGCAGGACGTCGTTATGTGAAGGCATCTTCATATTCATGGGGAGATCGTCTGCATTGATACTGTTCCTGCCGGACATTACCACAAGCCGTTCAATGGTATTTTCGAGTTCCCTGACATTGCCGGGCCAGTGGTAATCCGCCAATACCCTTAAGGCATCCGGTGCTATCGAAACGTTTTTATTGTTCTCTTTATTGAAACGTTTCAGGAAAAATTCTACGAGCAGGGGGATATCTTCCCTCCGCTCCCTCAGGGAAGGCATGCCTATGGGTACTACATTGAGCCGGTAAAATAAATCCTCCCTGAATTTCCCCTTTGAAACGAGTTCCTCGAGGTTCCGGCTTGTTGCCGCAATAAGCCGGACATCCACTTTCATCGTCTTTTCTCCCCCAACCCGCTCGAATTCCCTTTCCTGGAGAATACGCAATATTTTTGGCTGAAGGTTCAGCGGGAGGTCTCCCACTTCGTCGAGCAGCAGTGTCCCGCCATGAGCAAGTTCGAATCTGCCCTTCCGTGCAGAGATGGCGCCGGTAAACGCGCCTTTCTCATGGCCGAAAAGCTCGGATTCGAGCAGTCCTTCCGGGATTGATGCGCAGTTGAATTTTATAAACGGCAGTTTGACCCGTGGGCTCATGTAGTGTATGGCCTTTGCAATCAGTTCCTTCCCCGTACCGCTCTCGCCGTAAAGGATTACCGTTGCTTTGGAATCGGCAACGCGGTGGATCGCTTCGAAGACTTCCTTCATCCTGTCGGAAGCACCTATGATATTCGGCAGGCTGTAGCGGCCTTTCAGTTCGAATTTCAGGTTCTCTCTTTCCTGCTCGGACGCCTGGTAATGTTTCCAGAGAATGACATACTGGGCAATGATGGAAGCAATGATTTCCAGCACCCTGATGTCCTCATCGATGGTTATGCCGGTGTCTTTGAATATTCTGTCCACGCTGAGCACACCGATGGAATCTCCCTTGAATTTTATCGGGACGCAGAGGAATGAGATCCCGTTTTTATCGATTCTCGACTCGGTCTTGTTCAGGAACAATGGTTCGTTCCTCAGGTTCGGGATGATCAGTGGTGCGCCTTTTTCGATGACCCTTCCCACAATCCCTTCCCCCATGCGGTATTTGCCACGGTCGATCTGTTCCCTGGTGAGGCCGTGGGCGGCAACTATCCTCAACTCCTTTGTATGTCCGTCGAGCAGAAATACGGAACCCCGCTCCATTTCGAGGAACTCTCCAAGGACCCGCATGGTACGGGAGAGGTTCTTTTCGAGATCGAAAGAGGAGTTCAGAACCTTGCTTACCTCAAGGAGCGCGGAAAGAATCCGGTTTTCTCTGATTAATGATTGAGCCATAACTTTATAGTATTACGAAGTCTCCTGATCATGGTTCCTTATACGTTCTCCACCATTTCCCATACGCCGCACGGGCATATGCCGGCGCAGAAGCCGCAGCCGATGCACTTGCTGTCGTCGACCACATATTCATATGCGCCGTCTTCTTTTTCGACCCTGCTGATCGCTCCCCAGTAGCAGGTAGCTTCACACATGTGGCAGTCACGACATGTTGCACAGGACATACACTTGTTCGCTTCCTGCTCCGGCGAGGTAAAATCACCACGGCAGACATCATAATATTCCGTTCTGATCCGCTCGTACGGGATAACCTGTTGAACTTCAGGCGATCGCGGCGCATGCATGAGCTGATAATGGATTGTTTCAGCGGCGATTCTGCCCTGGCCGATGGCATTGGTTACCAGTCCCGGACGTGTCGCATCTCCGATTGCAAAGACCTTCACATCTGAGGTCTGACCGATATCATTGACTGTCAGCCATCCCCTTTCCGTATGGACGCTCTGCGGCAAAAAGTCGAGAATCGGGACATCGC
>Ga0209164_1005368_pt1 | contig 10951 bp, 8 predicted proteins | sample MTBNYHSulfiMetaG_FD_187458 | JGI IMG/M metagenome (GOLD analysis project Ga0209164, IMG submission 187458) | Enrichment culture microbial communities from rom New York Harbor, USA that are MTBE-degrading - MTBE-NYH (New York Harbor Sulfidogenic)... | ecosystem: Environmental > Aquatic > Marine >... | reverse complement strand
CGAGCCGAGGTTGTGGACCAGGGCGGCGGCGATGGGGGTCAAAAGCCCGTAGGCCGAGGCCAGGACGGCGGCGGCGTTGAAGGCGATTCCGAAGGCGATGTTGATCTTGATAATGGCCAGCATCCGCCGGCTGAGACGGATCAGGAAGGGCAGCCTGGCGATGTCGTCGTGGGTCAGGGCGATGTCGGCCGTCTCCAGGGCCACGTCGGTCCCGGCCGCGCCCATGGCCACCCCCACGTCCGCCGCGGCCAGGGCCGGGGCGTCGTTTATCCCGTCTCCGATGAACATGACCCTGTCCCCCCGGGTCTGATGGTCCCTGATGACCGTGAGCTTCTCCTGGGGCTTCAACCCGGCCCGGACGTCCTCGATCCCCACCGCCTGGGCCACCAGCCGGGTGGGTTTCTCCAGGTCACCGGAGAGGATGGTCAGCCGGCTCAAGCCCAGCTTCTTGAGCTCGGCCACGGCCCGGGCCGCGTTGGGCCTGATCCGATCGGAGACCCCCAGGACGCCCAGGGGCCGCTTGTCCTTGAGGATCAGGAGAGGCGTGGCCCCCTTGTCCATGATCGAAGCGGCGCAGTCCCTGATGGGTCCGGGGAGAACCACCGCCTCGCCGGCCACGGCCAGGCTGCCGACCTCGATGAGGGAGCCGTCGACAACGGCCCTGACCCCCAGCCCGATCTCGGTGATGGCCCGCTCCGCGGACCTGACCACCACCCGGGCGTAATGAGCCGCCTTGAGCACGGCCCGGGCCAGGGGGTGGGTGCAGTCCTGCTCGGCGCTGGCCGCGCAGGCCAAAAGCTCGCTCTCCTCCACCCCGGCGGCGCAGGCCAGGTCCTGGACCATGGGCTGGCCGGAGGTCAGGGTCCCGGTCTTGTCGAAGAGGACCCCGTTGACCGAGGCCACCCGCTCCAGGAACTGGCCGCCCTTGATTAAAATCCCGGCCCTGGCCGCCCGGCCCAGGGCGGCCACGGTGGCCGTGGGCGCGGCCAGGATCAGGGCGCAGGGGCAGCCGACGATCAGCACGGCCACGCCCCGGCCGAGCTCCCCGGTCAGGGCCCAGGCCGACCCGGCGCAGGCCAGGATGGTCGGGGTGAACCAGCGGGCGTAGCGGTCGATCAGCCGGATCGCCTCCGGCCGGTGGCGCTCGGCCTCGGAGACCAGGGCGATGACCTTGCCCAGGGTGGTCTCCTGGCCCACGTTGACCACCTCGGCCACCAGGACCCCGTTGTGGTTGAGAGTCCCGGCCATGATGGCCTCTCCCGGGCCCTTCTCCCGGGGCAGCGGCTCGCCGCTGAGGGCCGACTCGTCGACGGCCGAGACCCCGGTCTCGATGACCGCGTCCACCGGAATCCTCTCCCCCGGCTTGATCAGGATCCGGTCGCCCACGGTCACCTCCTGGATGGGGACCGTCCTCTGCTCCCCTCCCTTGAGGACCGTGGCCTGCCGGGGGGCCATGCCGATCAGGCTTTTGATGGCCCGGCGGGCCGACTCGGCGGTGGCCTCCTCGATCAGGCCGCCCAGGGTCATGACAAAGCTGACCACGGCCGCGGTCAGGAACTCGCCCTGGGCCAGGCTGGCCACGATGGCCAGGCTGACCAGCTCGTCCACGTTGACCCGGCCGCGAATAACCCCCTTGGCCGCCTGCCAGATAATCGGCGCCCCGTTGACGGTCACCGAGACCAGGGCCAGGCCCAGGCCCAGGGGGCTGGCCTGAGCCGAGCCGTGGTCGATCAGAAAGCCGGCCAGGGCCATGACCCCGGCTCCGCCCACCAGGTAGAAGTCCTTCCGCCGGAACAGCTCGCGGTAGGCCCTGGCCCGTCCGTAACGTCCGATCATCTCTCCCTACCTAATGAACTTGTTAAATATTTCGACAACTTGATCGATCAGCTCGGCGTCGTGCTCCCGGCTCCTGATGGCCGAGGAGACGCAGCCCTTGAGGTGGTCCTCGAGGATGACCGCGCCCAGGGAGCGGAGGGCCCCGCCGGCCGCGGCGATCTGCTTGAGGACGTCCAGGCAGTCCTGGTCCTCCTCGACCATTCTCTTGAGGCCCCGGACCTGGCCCTCGATCCGGTTGATCCGGGCGATCAGCTTGGGATGGTCGTCACCGCAAAGAGCCATGCCCTTACCTCCATATACATATAGGGGGTATATGTATATTATCGGGCCGGCCCTGTCAAGACCGGCCCGAAGGAGGCCGGAGTCGGACACGTGGGGAAGGCCGCGAGGGGGAAGCTGGAGAGGGGTTAGCCCGGATATTTCATGAAGAACGCCAAAGAGAAAGGTAAATTGGTGGCTATCTCAAATAGATACATGGAATTAGGGAGCTATTTTCCATGGTGACGGTATGCAACCTTTGCCAGGTGGGGAAACTTTGGCGTTCATCACCCTTCGGGCGAGCCGATTTGGCCGCATCTGCTACGTTGCGTGACACTCGGCATAGGGCGACTATAGCCTCGTGTCCCGCGCCTTGCATCTGCGGCCAACTCGACTCGTGAAATATCCGGGTTAGGACGGCCGCTTGTCCCTCCCGCACCAATCCAGGGTGGTCAGGGCGATGATCTTGGTCATCTCCACCAGGGAGTCCAGGTGGACGCACTCGTCCGCCCCGTGGATGTTCTCGCCCCACGGCCCCAGGCTGAAGGAGGGGAAGCCGAAGTAGCTGGAGAAGCGGTTGTCCAGACCGGCCGGGCTGCCCACCGGGGTCATCTCCCGGCCGGTGACCAGCCTGGCCGCCTCCAAGCCCAGCCGGATCAAGGGGTCGTTGGGGTCCTGATACCAGGGCTCGGCCTGCCAGCCCCACCACCTGACCACCGGCGGGTGCTCCTTAAGCCAGTCGTCCTCCCGGGCCGCCCGGGCCACGGTCTCCTCTACCAGCTTGGCCATCCCGGCCCTGGTCTCGCCCGGGACAAAAGAGACCCGGCAGTCCATCTCGGCGAACCCGGCCACCGTGGAGGGCCAGTCCCCGGCGACCAGCCGACCGATGTTGAGATGGCAGGCCGGGTTGCCCTCGGGCTGATACAGGGGAAAGCTGACCTCGGCCTGCCGCCGCCGGTCCAGGTCCGCCAGGGCCTGGTAGATGAGCATCATCTTGCCGATGGCGTTGACCCCGGTGTGGGCCTTTCCGGCGTGGGCGGTCCGGCCCTTGACCAGGACCTTGAAGTAGAGGATTCCGGCGTGGGAGATGCACATGACCGGTTGGGGCTCCGAGATGATCATCCCCTCGGCCGTGTACCCCTCCGCCAGGCAGGCCAGGGTGCCCCCGCCCCCACCGGCCTCCTCCTCGATGACGCTCTGGAGCATGACCCCGCCCCGGGGAGGATGGCCCGACCTGAGGAGGGCCTTGAGGGCGAAAATATTGGCCGCCAGGCCGGCCTTCATGTCCGCCGCCCCCCGGCCGTAGAGCCGGTTGCCGACGATCTCGGCTCCCCAAGGATCGTGGGTCCACTGGTCCACCGGCTCAGGCGAGACCACATCCATGTGCCCGTTGAGGATGAGGGAGTTTTTGGAGCCGTCGCCGGGCCGGCGGCCGATGATATTGGGTCGGCGGTCAAAGGGGAGCTCGCTGTCCACAAAGGCCGGGTGGTCTTTCAGCCTGGCCTTGTCCGGGACAAAGGAGTCCACCTCCAGCCCCAGGTCGCCATAGACCCCGGAGATGAACTCCTGGCCCGGCCCCTCGCGGCCGACCACCGTCTCCAGGCGGACCAACTGCCGGAGGGTGTCGATCATCTCTGCTTTCAGCTCATCCACCGTCCCCAGGACGGCGGCAACGGTCCGGTCATCCATTTTCAGGCTCCGTCATCCATTCCTTGGTTAAGTGGCCATCTCCCGCCGGTCCGGCCTGAGCCGCCCGACCTGAGGCAGGCGGTCCAGTGGCCCGGCCGGACCTCGGTCAGCTCCGGCCTCTCTTGCCGGCACTCCGCCTCAGCCCAGGGGCATCTGGGGTGGAAGGCGCAGCCAGGGGGGGCGTTGAGCGGGCTGGGCACGTCGCCGGCCAGCAGCTTCACCTTTCGCTGCCGCTCGGCCGCCGGGTCCGGGATCGGCACCGCGGACAGGAGGGCCTGGGTGTAGGGATGCTCCGGGCGGCCGTAGAGCTCCTGCTTGGGCGATATCTCCACGATTCTTCCCAGGTACATGATGGCCACGGGATCGCAAAGGTGCTCCACCACGGCCAGATCGTGGGCGATGAAGATCAGGGACAGGTCGTACTCGGCCTTGAGCTTTTTGAGGAGGTTGATCACCTGGGCCTGGATGGAGACGTCCAGGGCCGAGACCGGCTCGTCGCAGACCATCAGCTCCGGCCGGCAGATCAGGCCCCGGGCCAGGGCTATCCGCTGGCGCTGGCCGCCGGAGAACTCGTGGGGAAAGCGAGTCAGGTGGTCGGCGCTCAGCCCGACCCGGGCCAGGGTTTCGGCCACCAGGTCGCGCTTGCTCCGGCGACTCATCCGGCCCAGGAAGTTGTCCACGGGCTCCTTGAGAATCCGGTAGACCGACATCCGCGGGTCCAGGGAGGAGTAGGGATCCTGAAAGACGAACTGCATCCTCCGGCGTAGCGCCTTGAGGTCCCTGGTGGCGGCCAGGTCGTGGCCGTCGAAGAAAACCCGCCCTCCGGTGGGCTCGATGAGGCGCAGGATGGCCCGGCCGGCCGTGGTCTTGCCGCTGCCCGACTCTCCCACCAGGCCCAGGATCCGGCCCTTGTCCAAGTGGAAGGAGACCCCGTCCACGGCCTTGACCACCGGACCCTGGGCCGACAGGGGGCGCCGCCCCAGAGGAAAGTACTTTTTCAACCCCTGGACCGATAAGAAAGGGCGGTCGCCGGCCGCCGACTGTCGGACGGGACGGGTCACCACGGCATCCTCTCCAGCCAGCAGCGGGACCGGTGACCGGGACCCACCTCCTTGAACTCCGGCGCATGCCTCCGGCATCGGTCCATGACCTGCTGGCAGCGGTTGGAGAAGGGGCAGCCGGCCGGCAGCTCGGTCAGCTTGGGCACGGTTCCCTTGATCTCCATCAGCTCCTCCGCGGGCCGGTCCAGACGGGGCACGGAGCGCAGAAGGCCGTGGGTGTAGGGGTGGAAATGGTCGGCAAAGATGTCCTCCACCGGTCCCTCCTCCACCACCCGCCCGGCGTACATGATCACCAGCCGGTCGGCCATGGCGGCCACCAGGCCCAGGTTGTGGGTGATGAGCATGACCGACATCCCGATCTCGGCCTGGAGCTGCCGGATAAGGTGGAGGATCTGGGCCTGAATGGTCACGTCCAGGGCGGTGGTCGGCTCGTCGGCGATGAGGATCCTGGGCCGGCAGGCCAGGGCGATGGCGATCATGGCCCGCTGGCGCATGCCGCCCGAGAGCTGGTGGGGATAGCTCCTGGCCCTCTTTCCCGGGTCGGGGATCTCCACCCGCTTGAGCTCCTCCACGGCCAGCTCAAAGGCCTCCTTTTTTTTGGTCCCCCGATGAAATCGAAAGACCTCGGCGATCTGGTCACCCACAGTGAAGGCCGGGTTGAGGCTGGTCATGGGCTCCTGAAAGATCATCGAGATCTTGTCGCCCCTGATCCCGGCCATCTCCGCCTCGGACAGCTCCAGCAGATCAGACCCCTGGAACAGGACCCGGCCGGAGTCGATCCGGCCCGGGGGGCAGGGGATGAGGCGCATGACCGACTTGGCCGTGACCGACTTGCCGCAGCCGCTTTCGCCCACGATCCCCAGGACCTCGCCCTGGTTGACGACCAGGTCGACCCCGGCCACGGCCGGAACCACGCCCTCCAGGAGATGAAAGGAGACCGAGAGGCCGTCCACCTCCAGGAGAGGATCGCCGGCCTTGGCGGCGGCTGATGTTAACCCGGTCCGGTGATCGGTCATTGCTTCAGCTTGGGGTCGAGGACGTCCCTCAACCCGTCGCCCAGGGTATTGAAGCCCAGAACGCTAAGGGTGATGGCCAGGCCGGGAAAGATGGTCATCCAGGGGGCCTGGGAGATGAAGTTCCGGCCGTCGGCCAGGATGTTGCCCCAGCTGGGAGCCGGCGGGGGCACCCCCAGGCCCAGGAAGCTCAAGGCGGCTTCGATGAGGATGGCGTTGGCCACCCCGATGGTGGTGACCACGGTCAGGGGGGCCATGGTGTTGGGCAGAACGTGGAGAAGGATGATCTTCAGGTGCCCCGAGCCGGCGTTGACCGCGGCCTCGATGTACTCCTTCTGCCGGATGGACAGAACCGAGCCCCTGACCACCCGGCCGTAGGTGGGGACCCCGACCAGGGCCATGGCGATGATGATATTCTGGACCCCGGGCCCCATGACGGCCATCAACCCGATGGCCAAAAGCACGCTGGGAAAGGAGATCAGGGCGTCCATGACCAGGACGATGAGGTAGTCCAGCCGGCCCCCGAAGTACCCGCCCACCGCGCCCATGACGATCCCCACCGCCGCGGCGAAGACAACCGACATCACCCCGACCCACAGGGATACCCGACCGCCGTAAAGGACCCTGGTGAGGATGTCCCGGCCGAAGTGGTCGGTCCCGAAGAGGTGGCTCCAGGAGGGGCCCTTGATCCGGTTGGAGATGGACAGCTTCAAGGGGTCGGAGGGGGCCAGGAGGCCCGCCCCCAGGCTGATCAGGACCACCAGGACGACCACCACCAGCCCCAGGAGGGCCAGCTTGTTTCTCAAAAACCTCTTTTTCAGCACCGGCGGGACCTAGTTGTCATAGCTCACCCGGGGATCGAAGTAGGCGTAGGCGATGTCCACGGCCGCGTTGACCAGGACGTAGACCGCCGTGACCATGAGAATGCAGCCCTGGACCACCGGGTAATCCCGGTTGGTTATGGCGCTGAAGACCAGCCGCCCGACCCCCGGAATGGAGTAGATATCCTCCATGACCACCGTCCCGCCCAGGAGGAACCCGACCTGGAAGCCGATGATGGTCAGGACCGGGGCAAAGGCGTTCTTCAGGGCGTGCTTGAGGACCACGAACCGCTTGGGCGTCCCCTTGGCGATGGCGGTGACGATGTAGTCCTCCCGGAGGACCTCCAGCATGGAGGACCGGGTCATCCGGGCCACGATGGCGGCCAGGATGAAGGCCAGGGAGGCGGCCGGAAGGACCAGGTACTGGATCCCCTGCCAGAAGTCGTCGAAGACCGAGACCCAGCCCATCATCGGCAGCAGCTTCAATTGGACCGAAAAGAGCATCATCAGCAACAGGGCCAGCCAGAAGCTGGGCACGGAGACGGCCACGATCACCAGGGCCATGAAGATGTAGTCGGTGTAGGTGTTGTGCCGCAGGGCGGCGATTATGCCGGTGGGCAGGGAGAAGGCCAGGGTCAGGAGCAGGGCCGCGGCGGCAACGGTCATGGTCACCGGCAACCGCTCCCAGATCAACCCGGCCACCGGCTCGTCGGAGATGAGGGAGGTCCCCAGGTCCCCCTGGAGGAGGGAGCCCATCCATCTCCCGTACTGGACCAGGAGGTTCTGGTCCAGGCCCAGCTCCCGGCGCATGCTCTCCACCAGCCCCGGCTCGGCGTTGGAGCCCAGGATGACCAGGACCGGGTCGCCGGGAACCAGGTGGATCAGGGCGAAGACCATGGCCGAGACCAGCCACAGCACGGGGATGATGGAGAAGATCCTTCTTATGACGTACTTGCGCATGGTCTGGGCGGGGGCGGAGCCGGTCCCTTTCCGGGGCCGGGTCCGCCCGGGTGGCTCATTTTTCCAGGTACATGTTCCAGAGCCGGGTCCGGAAGGCATCGAAGTCGGTGAAACCCTTGACGTAGGGTTTGAAGGCATAGGTGTTGTCGATGTAGAAGTTGATCATGTAGGGCACGTCCTCCACGGTGATCTTGTAGACCTCCTGGAAGAGGCGGTTAGCCTCGGCCTGGTCGACGGTGTCGTTCATGGCCGCCCGCAGCTCATCGATCTTGGGGTTCTTGTAGCCGTAGAAGTTCCCCTCGCTCAGGTTCCAGGTCTGGGCCACCGGATCCATCCGGCCGATCATGGCAAAGGAGAGGATCTCGTGCTCGCCCTTTTTCCATCTGGCCAGATGGGTGGCCCAGTCCACGACCTCGATCTCGGTGTTGATGCCCACCGCGGCCCACATGGCCTGGGCGGCCACCACCTGATCGTACATGGGGGCGTAGTTCTTGGAGGTCAGGATCTTGATCTTTTCGCCCTTGTACTTGGTTTTCTTGAGGAGCTCCTTGGCCTTCTCCGGGTTGTAATCAGGGGCCATCTGGTCCAGCTCGGGGGTGTAGGCCGGAAGGACCGGGGAGAGGACCGAGAAGGAGGGGGTCCCGTAGCCCCACACGGCCGCCTTGGTGATCTCCTTCCGGTCCAGGGCGTGGGCCATGGCCTTGCGGAAGTTCAGGTCGGCCAGGATGGGGTGGTGGAAATTGACGTAGAACATGTACCAGACCGCGTCGGGGGGCAGGGCCGCGTAGACGGTCAAAGTCCCCTTTTTCTTGAGATCATCGATCTGGTGGTAGGGCAGGACGGAGACGAAATCCACGTCGCCGCGCTCCAGGGCCATCAGACGGGTGGCCGGCTCCTTCATGACGTGGAACTCCAGCCGGTCCAGGTACTGATGGCGCTGGCCCAGGAGGCCGTCCACCGGGCCGTCGGCGGCCGAGTAGCCGTCGAAGCGCTCCAGAACGATCTTGCTGTCCTTGGTCCAACTGACCCACTTGTAGGGCCCGGTCCCCACCGGGGTGGTCACCTTGTTGCCGTTGGCCTCCAGGTCCTTCTTGGACATGATGGCGATGGTCCCCACGTTGGTGGCCAGGTACTGGAGGAGGTTGGCCATCTTGCCGGTCATGGTCAACTGGACCTGATAGGGACCGGTGACCGTGACCTCCTGGACCTTGGCCAGGTTCTTGGCGTGGAAGGCGGGCAGCTTTTCGTCCCGGGCCCGGTCCAGGGAGAGCTTGACGTCCTCGGCCGTCATCTCCTCCCCGTTGTGGAACTTGACCCCCTTTTTCAGATCCAGGGTCAGGACCAGCCCGTCGTCGCTGTACTTGTAGCTTTCAACCAGGAAGGGCTTGATGTTGTTCTGGCCGTCATAGGTGAACAGGGTCTCGTAGACGGTCATGCTTAAGACCCCGTTGTCGATCTCGGCCGAGGTCTGGTGCAGATCTACCTGGGTCATGTCGGTGGGGATGGCCATCTTGAGGACCCCGCCCCTCTGGCCGGCCGCCCAAACGGGCCCGGCGGTCAAGACCAGGGCGGCCGCGACCAGGAACAACAGCAAGACCGGGTTGGACCATTTGGGAATAGTGGATCTGCGTTTGAAAATTGATTGAAGCATGCCTTTCCCTCCCCTGGTTTGAAAATCGATTAGGGTGACCGGAAAAATTCCTGTCCGGATAAACGCTTCACTCCGCCTGGCCGGGACCGGGGGAACCGTTCCAGTCCCAAAGAATGTCCGGGTTTCGGCGAACCAGACCCTGCTCGATGGCCCTCTCGTGTTCCCGCATGCTGGCGGCCACGTCGATGATGTGCTGCCGCATCAGGTCCGTGGTCCTATCCTGGTCCTGGTTCCGAAAGGCCTCCACCAGCCGGAGGTGGTAGTCCAGGTTTTTCAGATGGACCTCCCGGTAGCCCTCGAAGCCGGGGGCGTGGGACAAAAAATGGACCAGGAGATCGTTGATGAAGAGGCAGTTGAAGCCCAGGAGGGGGTTGGGGCAGACCCGGGCGATGATGTTGTGGAACTCCAGCTCCGCGGCCAGGATGATCATCCGGTCGTAGACCCCGTCCAGAACCCGTCGGCTGGTCTGGATGGTCTCCTCCATGGACCTGAGGTCGGCCTGGCTCAACCGGCCCACGGCCTCGGCGGCGACCATGGGCTCCAGGACCGTCCTCACCTCGTAGATCTGGTTCCCGGTCAGGTGCTTGAAGTGGAAGTAGTTGGTCAGGAGCTGGGAGGCCCGCTCATAGGGCACGGGTGACAGCCGGGCCCCGCCCTTGGGTCCAGGCACGATCTCGATCAGCCCCTGGACCTCCAGGGATTTCAAGGCTTCGCGGACCGTCCCCCGGCTGCTCTGAAACAGGTCGATCAGCTCCTTTTCCTGGGGCAGCCGGTCCCCGGCGGAGAGGTTGTTGATCACGATGTGGCGTTTCAGCTCCTCGGCGATGATCTCCGACCTTTTTTGAAACGACGCCGGATTGGGCTTTCGCATCACCTTCCCTTTTTTGGCTGGTTAAATTTGTTGATCCCTCAAATGGGACTTGATGACCCGAAAACAGAATCATTATATTTATTATAATCATTATGTCAAACTCTTTTTAAAGCTGCTTTCAGACTTACCTTCCGTTTGGCAGGCGGCGAGCTTTGGCCGAGGAAGCGGGAGGGGCTCCAGAATCGGGCCGGGTGTCTCTGAAAAACCGCCCTAACGGGACCAAAGGCCGGCCCAGGCCCGCCGGACGCCTGGGGAGGGGAGGGAAACGGGGGTCCGGGAGGGCGGTCAGATTCCGGGAAAAAGGGGGCTCACCCCAAGAGCGATGGAGCCCTCTGGGGAAGGGCGGGCAAGGCCGGGGTAGGACCGGGAGGGCCGGGCTAGACTATCCTCGCCCCGCTCAATACCTGGACCAGCCGTTTGAAGGCCTCCATATCCAGCTGGTCGCCCATCTCCTCCCTCATCAGGGTCAGGGCCTCGAAGGGGGTCCGCTTCTTGGCGTAGGGCCGGTCGGTGGTCAGGGCGTCGTAGATGTCGGCCACGGTCACCACCCTGACCGGGAAGGGGATGTCGGGCCCGTTCATTCCGGAGGGGTAGCCTGAGCCGTCCATCTTCTCGTGGTGGAAGAGGATGGTGTTCAAGGCCTCCTGGCTCAGGGACAGCCGGGCGCAGAGGGCCGCCCCCTGGACGGGATGGGTCTCGATGATCTCCCTCTCCTCCGGGTCCAGCTTGCCCGGCTTGCGGAGAATGTTCCTGGGAATCCTGGTCTTGCCCAGATCGTGGAGGATGGAGCC
>Ga0209164_1005367_pt1 | contig 10952 bp, 13 predicted proteins | sample MTBNYHSulfiMetaG_FD_187458 | JGI IMG/M metagenome (GOLD analysis project Ga0209164, IMG submission 187458) | Enrichment culture microbial communities from rom New York Harbor, USA that are MTBE-degrading - MTBE-NYH (New York Harbor Sulfidogenic)... | ecosystem: Environmental > Aquatic > Marine >... | reverse complement strand
CAGGCGCAATCTCTGTCATATCGCCGCGAGCCACCTCCTTCAGGAAAATGAGCAGGAGTATAATTTCGGTTTTGCCAGGGAGGAACTGGGGCAGGTTCCCGGAATCATCAATTTCTGCAAGCGGGAACAGGGGCTCCTTGCGGCCAAGGGAAATCCCAAGAAGATCAAGGATATCCCTGACCTGGCCCGGCCGGGGATCCGGATCGTCAACCGGCCGGCGGGGACCGGGACCCGCCTCCTCCTGGATACGGGACTCAGAATGGCGGGCATCGACGGCTCGCGCATCGAGGGATATGACCGGGAGGTCAGCCGTCACTTTGATGTGGGCATCGAGGTATTGTCCGGCCGTGTGGATGCCGGACCCGGTATTCGGGCCGTGGCCGGTCTCCTGAACCTCGATTTCATCCCCCTGCGATGGGAGCGATTCGATTTTTTGATCCAGAAAGATCGTTTTTTTGAAAGGGGGATACAGCTTTTCCTGGGTTTCCTGAGTGAGCCTGCCTTCCGCGAGCTGGTAACTGGGCTGCCGGGATATGATTTGAGTTTGTCCGGGAAAATGGTCTTTCCCCACGACGCACAGGAATAGGAAGTGTGAGAGGGGCCTGTCGCCTCCGGGGCGGAGGTTTTCCCGGCGAACAGACCCCAAGGGATGGCTGTCCCATACCGCTGGTCAGCGCGACCCAGGCGTGAAATGAACGAGCACCCTCTAACCCGCGGCCAGTACCCAGCATGAAGAGATCGTCTTACACACAATGGATGGACCGGCGCTGGCCCATATGGGCCGCCGCCACGCTAAAGGCGTGGATGCGACTGGTCCGGACAACCCTTGTGGGGGTGGAACAGACCCGGGGCATCCCATGCGGCGTTGCCGTCTGGCATGGGGATGAGTTGGCGCTGGTCTCCCGCTTCGGTCATCTGGGGCCGACCCTCCTGGTCAGCCAGTCCAGAGACGGAGAGAGCATGGCGACGGCAACCCGGGCACTGGGCTACCGGGTGACGCGGGGTTCCTCTACTCGGGGCGCGGTCGGAGGGCTGATCGCCCTGATCAGGGCAGTCAGGGAGGGACACACGGTTGTTTTGGCCGTGGACGGGCCTCAAGGCCCCCGGGGGGTATGCAAGCCCGGCATCATCCGTATTGTCCAAAAAACCGGGGTTCCCCTCTTCCCGGTAGGCGTGGCCGTTTCGCACCGATATGTGTTCAGAAAGACGTGGAACCAGGTCTATCTCCCCCTCCCCTTCTCCCGCCAGGTCGTGTTTGTGGACAGGCCGATCTCCTTTCCAGAAACCGAGGACCTCAGGACCATGGACTGTCACTGCCGGCAGGTGGAGGCAGCCCTCGAAAAGGCCCATATGAAGGCCAGAATGATGCTTGAACAAAGGACGAATGTCACTGCGATGTCCTGACCTCCGACGACTGACTATGTTCCTTGATGATGCATACCCGTCCACTTGAATCCCCCTCCATTCGGGGCCGTTTTCGCTTGAAATACGGCCGAAGGGGGTGTAAGCGATGAGGCAAAAGGAATAAGGGGAGGAAATCCGTATGGGCAGTTATATGCGATTCGTGGTCACTTTATGCCTGATGGTTTGTTCTTTATGGTTCGCCAATTTCACCGCATGGGGGGCGCCGCCTGATCCGCCATGCCGTGTCTTCATCCTGCACAGCTATGAATTCGACCATGTGTGCGGCCAGCCCCAGTACGAAGGGGTGGTTTCGGCACTCGACAAGGCCGGGCTGAAGGCCCCGGAAAATCTTTTGATTGAAACCTATTGCATGGACACCAAAAGAAATAACAATACAGAGGACCTGATCCATGAACAGGCGCGAATTGCCCTGGAACAGATTCGGGCCTTTGATCCCAACGTCCTGGTAGTCCTGGACGACAATGCCTTTCGGACCGTGGCCCTGAGCCTGGCGGACACATCCACCCCTATCGTGTTTTGCGGACTGAACGGTCAGCCCGAGGACTATCACAGGCAAAAGGCGTTCATGGAATCCAGAGAAAGACCGGGGCATAACATTACGGGTGTCTATGAGAAACTCCATTTCGTGAATGCCATCCGGGTGCATGTCAGGCTCTTCCCAAAGACCAAGAAGGTTGTGATCTTATCGGATCTGTCTCCTACCGGCAGGGCAATCCTTGAGCAGGTCCGGCTCGAAATGGCCCGGGAACCCATCCCTTGCGCCCATGAAATCCGGGTTGTTGAAAACTGGGAGGAGTATAAGCTGGCGGTCCTGGCTGCAAACCAGGACCCCGAGGTCGGAGTGATCTATCCGGGAGCCCTTTTACTGAAAGACCGGGAAGGAAATACCTACACGGCCCCCCAGATATTCGCCTGGACCCGGGAGAATTCAACTCAACCCGAGATCGCCATCAATTACGCCTTCACAAAGATGGGCCTGTTTGGCGGCGTGGCCGTGGATTTCCATGCCATGGGAGAGCAGGCCGGCCGAATGGCCATTCGCATCCTTCGGGGTGAAGACCCTGGCGGCATTCCGATAGAAGAGGCCGAGAGATATGCCCTTGTGTTCAACCTGGACCGGGCCCGCCAACTGGGCATCCAGATCCCGCCGGACGTCCTTCTGGCCGCTGACGAGGTAATCATAGACAAGACAAGGCAGGGATTAGGGCGGCGATAATGGCGGAAAAGAGGTTCTCCAGATTCATCCTGTATGTCCTGGTTATTTTTCAGGGGGTATCGCTCGCATTGGTTGTGGGAATCCTGTATGGGATACTCAGCAGGACCATGACGTCGAACTTCTATAACCGGATCAGGACGGAAGGGGTGGAACTCAACATGGCTCTGTATGACCGCATCTCCCGACTGAAGGCACGGCTTCAGGAATTGAGCCTGAACAACACCGTCAGAGTAGGCCTCATGCTGGGGGTTGAGAACCCGATCCTCGAAATTATGAGAAAGCAGTACGCCCATTCAGATGGTGCGTTCTATTGTTTACAGGCTGCGGCATCCCCAATACTTTTGCCAGAGTTGCCCCAAGGGCTGGCGCCGCTGAAATCACACATGGAAAGGCTTTCGGCGGAAAAGGCGACCCGGCTTATTCGTTTTGAGGAACCAGGCAGTTCCGGATTCCTTGCGCTCCTCTCTACCCCTATCATGAGAAAAGAGGAGCGGTTGGGCACGGCCTTTGTCTGCTACAGGCTTTCCGAGGACAACCGCTTCTGGCAGCGTGTGCCGGTAGCTGGCCGGCCAAGGCTTTTTGCGCAATCCCAACAGGAGTTGATGGATCTTCGCACCGGCAGGGCCGTTCCGGTTTTAGGCAGTATACAGGCAGACGGAAATGAGAAAGCCAACGAGGTCCGGACCGATGTGCTCCAGGATCATGCACTTGTCGCACTGGCGGATTTCCCAGGGGTCTTTTACGCCAATTCATCCCTGCCGCTGGATGACCAGAAAAGAACCTTAATCCTGATCCTTACGGCGCTCTGTGCCGTTATCTTCCTTTCGACCCTTTTTGTGGCCTTTTTGATCGCGAGAAAGGTCACCCTTCCTCTCAGGAGCATGGCCGACCAGGCCCAGGAGATCGCTGGCAACCCAACCGGCCGGTTCCTTAACCCGGAAGGGATCCGGCACAGCGAATTCAGGACCCTGACGCGGGCCTTCAATCAGGTCCTCGCCGGGTTGCTTAAGACACAGAAAGAGCTGAAAAAGAGCGCCGAAAAGGAATTGGCGGCCAGTGAGGAGAGATACCGGCGCACCCTGGAGGCGGCGCCGGATGCGATCACCTTGACCACATTGAAAGAGGGGCGGTACTTGCAGGTCAACGAGGCCTTCAGCAAAATGACCGGGTTCTCCGTCGAGGAGGCCGTGGGCAGGACGGTTGTCGAACTGGACGTGTTTGTCAATCCCGCCGACAGGGATACCTTGTTGAAAGAGCTAAAAGTAAAGGGAGAGGTGAACGGTCTTGAGATCCGTTACAAAAGGAAAGACCGCACCTTATTCGATACGCTTCTTTCCGCCAGGCGAATTCGACTGGGCGAAGAGGACTGTCTTATTGCCGTGACCAGCGACATTACAGCCCTGAAAGAGGTCCAGAGAGAGAAGGCCCGGCTTGAGAAGAAATTGCAGCAGTCTCAAAAAATGGAGGCCATCGGCGCCCTTGCCGGGGGCGTGGCCCATGATCTCAACAACATCCTTTCCGGACTTGTCAGCTATCCCGAACTGCTGTTGATGGATCTGCCCCAGGACAGCCCCATGAGAAGACCCCTCTTGACGATTCAGAGATCCGGAGAGAAGGCGGCTGCCATTGTCCAGGACCTACTGACGCTGGCGAGGAGAGGCGTTGCGATTACTGAAGTGGTCAATCTGAATGATATTGTGTCCGAATATATGATGAGCCCGGAATATGAAAGGCTGAAATCGTATTACGGTACGGCGGAGGTGTCCGCCGATCTTGAACCCGGGCTTCTGAATACGCATGGCTCTCCTGTCCATCTCTCGAAGACCGTCATGAACCTGGTCTCAAACGCGGTGGAGGCCATGCCTGAGGGCGGAAAGGTGACGGTGACCACCAGAAATGTCTATATCGACAGGCCGATTCAGGGGTATGAGGATGTCAATGAAGGGGACTATGCTGTTCTGACGGTTGCGGACACCGGCATGGGAATCTCTTCGGAAGATCTGGAGAGAATCTTTGAACCGTTCTATACCAAAAAGCATATGGGGAGAAGCGGCACCGGTCTCGGGTTGTCCGTGGTTTGGGGCGCGGTGAAGGATCACAACGGATATATCGATGTCCAAAGCACTGAAGGAGAAGGCGCACAATTCAAGCTCTATTTTCCGGCAACCCGGGAGGAATCGGCCAGCGAGAAGGAAATGGTTCCTTCTGTCACCTATGCGGGCAGGGGAGAATCCATCCTGGTGGTGGACGATGTGGAGGAGCAGCGAGAAATCGCCGGCAGTATGCTGCGGAAGCTGGGCTACAACGTCGCTTCGCTTTCAAGCGGAGAAGAGGCCATCGGATATATGAAGACCCATTCCGTAGACCTCTTGGTCCTGGATATGATCATGGATCCCGGCATGGACGGTCTGGACGCCTACAGAGAAATTCTCAAGGTTCATCCCGGCCAGAAGGCCATCATCGCCAGTGGATTCTCTGAGACGGACCGCGTGAAGGCGGCCAGAGACCTGGGCGCCGGGGCCTACATCAAAAAGCCCTATGTAATGGAAAAACTTGGGCTGGCGGTGAAACAGGCCTTTGATAAACAGCGGGCATGAAGAGGATGCATGAATGCCGATATCAACGTTTAAGTCCATAGCCGCTGAAAAAGAAAACCTGGAGCGGATCCTGGATAACCTTGCGGAGGGGATTATTGCCCATGACAAAGAGCGGCGGATCCTCTTCTTTAACCGGGCCGCAGAAGAGATTACCGGTTATCGTCGACAGGACATCCTCGGGAGGGACTGCCACGAGGCCTTTGGAAGGCCGTTTTGCGGGGATCGGTGCTCGTTCAAGAACGGCCCCCCCGATAGACTTGAACACGCCACGTATCCTCTCAACATCTTCACGCCGGAAGGGAAATTGCGTCGCATCGAGATGCGGGTGACCGGCATGCTGGACCACGACGGCGCTTTTGTGGGCGTTCTGGCCTCTTTCAGGGACCTGACCGAGCTGATCGGGCTGCGACTCCAGCTTGGGGAACTGACCCATTTCGGGATCGTGGGGCAGGACCCCAAGATGATGCAGATTTTCAGGGATATCCAGGATGTGGCGGCCAACGACTACCCGGTATGCATCACAGGGGAGACCGGGACCGGAAAGGAGCTGGTAGCCAACGCCATCCATGACCAGAGCCTCCGGTCCGGCAAGCCGTTTGTGCCTGTCAATTGCGGTGCCCTGCCGGAAGGCCTGCTGGAAAGCGAGCTCTTCGGGCATGTCAAAGGGTCCTTTACCGGTGCGGTGCGGGACAAAAAAGGCCGGTTCGAAATTACCGACGGCGGAACGCTCTTCCTGGATGAAGTGGCGGAATTGCCCAAGGCGGTCCAGGCAACGCTGCTCCGGGTCCTTCAGGAAGGGATTTTCGAGCGTGTGGGAGGCGAGGAGCATATCTCTGTAGATGTGCGGATCATTGCCGCTACCAACAAGAATCTGAAACGAGAGGTGGAGAAAGGGAATTTTCGGGATGATCTTTACTATCGCATCAATGTGGTCCCGATCCATATGCCTCCCCTCCGTGAGCGTCCGATCGACATTCCGCTTCTGGTGGCCCACTTTCTGCACAGGGCGGCGGAACAGGGGCATGAAAGCCCCGGTTTTTCCAAAGAGGCAATGGCCGTCATGGCAGATTATGTCTGGCCCGGAAACGTTCGCGAGCTTCAAAGCGCGGTCCGATTCGCCCTGGTGAAGGCGAGGGGGCAGATGATCCGGCCGGAGCATCTCCCGATCGAACTCAAAGAATGGGAAGGAAGAAGGCGCGGTCCGGGCAGCCCCAAGAGAAAACTGGACCCGGAAGGCGTCAGAACGGCCCTCACTCAAACCGGGGGCAACAAGGCCAAGGCCGCCCGGCTCCTGGGCGTGGGTCGCGCCACGCTGTACCGGTTTTTAGCCGACCTGCCGGATTCATAACCTCGCGGCTGTTCTCCGGATTCAATACCGATGACCAGGGAGCGGGCTCTCGGTCATGAGGGGTATCCGTTATACGTTCATAGCTGTCAGGAAAAAACCACAAAGCCTCATCGAGAACCAACCGGACCGCCCGCCCACAGTGTCTCACAAAACACTTGTGTATCATTAAAACGCATGAGACATGGGTTGCACGTCTGTCCGTTTCCAGTCCCCTTCCAGAGCGAGTCCCGATCATTGATCCAACTTACTTAATATAATAAAGTTTTCTGATCTGCCATTAAAAGGCGTCATCTCAGGCAGTGCAGTGACGATGTTTCTGCGGAGTTGTTGAAAGACCTGAAACATATTCTGGCCTGTTGCAGATATGTTATACTATTAAATAGTTATGTCAACTATCAACTGATGAGACAGTATTGTCTCATTGTGTTGGTTTTCCAGCCTCCACGGATTGGGACCCACCGGATTGAGTTGGATTAGCTATTGGATATTTGAAGCCTTTTTTACCTTTTCACTTCAGATGTGCATCTTGGCACGGAACCTGCTCCCCATAAAAAACATAGTGATCAGATCGCTCCGGAGAAATGATATGATGAGACCATGTGATGAAAGCATCAAGAAAACCCTTGGCCTTGTGGATTCGATGCTGCAACTGGCGGATGAAGGAGACGAGGTACGGGAAGACAGCGGGTGCGGCGTATTGTTCGGGGTACTCAGGGATTCCGCATTCAAGTTGAAAAAGTTGGCGGAGGCCGAGAAAGAAGCCCATATCAGGAAGGGCTGGTGGGAAAAATAGGTCCTTTCCTACGTCCTTTAAATGGGCGAGCAGGACAAATTTCGAAAGGAAGCGTTGACTATGATGGGATTAGCTGAACTAAGGAAAAACCGCCGCCTCGTAGACGCCATCGACTGGGAGATGAGCCCTGAAGAGGCGGTTCGGCTCTATCTTGAGTGGGGCAACAACTGGAGCCGGGGATATCGAATGGTCAGGTCGAGAGATGACGAGACCTATTACTTTGTCCTCAATACCTGGGAGGATGTTCCGGTGATATATTTTATAAAACGGGCCTCGGAAGGTGCCGTAGAGCTTGCCCGGGTTGAGGTTCCGAAGGGCCTGAGAGACCGGGTAGATCAGGGACGAGGCGTTCGGAGGGGGATATACGCCGTTGAAGATGAGGTGCGGGACTGGCTCAGGGAGGAATTGGATGCGTAATACTCGGTGGGTCAATCGATATCAAGGGAGGCAATTATGGAAAAGGAAGTAATCGGGGCCATGAAGAAGGCAGGAAAGCCCGTGAGGCCGGGAGATATCGCTAAGATGTTAGGGGTTGACAGCAAAGAGGTTTCCAAGGCGATCGATCTCTTGAAGAAAAAGGGAGAGGTGATCTCTCCCAAGAGATGCTACTATTCATTATCTGAATAAGGAGGCAATCATGGCAGCACCTGAAGAAATGTGGCAGTGCCAGTCCACAAACTGCGGATATATCTACAATCCGGACAAGGGAGATAAAAAGGGAAAGATCCCCAAGGGAACCCGTTTCGAGGACCTGCCGGAAGACTGGAAGTGCCCGGTTTGCGGGGCTTCAAAAAAGAATTTCAGACCATTGGGCGGACCAGGATCCGTGGCAGCCGAAGGGCGTTGAAGAAAAACAACAAGTCAGATACGTAAAAGGGGAGAGCGATATATGAACTTGAAAGGAAGCCAGACTGAAAAGAACCTGCTAACCGCTTTTGCCGGGGAATCCCAGGCGAGAAACCGGTATACCTATTTTGCCGGCCAGGCCAAGAAGGAAGGATTTGAACAGATTTCCGCTATCTTTGAGGAGACGGCCAACCAGGAAAAAGAACATGCCAAAAGGCTGTTCAAATTTTTGGAAGGCGGCGAGGCGGAGATAACGGCGGCCTTCCCGGCAGGGGTCATCGGGAATACTGAAGAAAATCTAAAGGCATCCGCGGCAGGCGAGAATTATGAGCATACCGAGATGTACCCGGGCTTTGCGGAAACGGCCAGGAAAGAAGGGTTCGATGTGATTGCTGCCGTTTTTCTGGCGATTGCCGTTGCTGAAAAGCAGCACGAAAAGCGGTACAATGAGCTTGCTTACAACATCAAAGCAGGCAGGGTGTTTAAGCGGGACGCCGAGACCGTGTGGCGGTGCAGGAATTGCGGGTACATACACATAGGCCATGCGGCTCCGGAGGTATGCCCGGCGTGCGCACACCCTCAGGCGTATTTCGAATTGCTGGGGGAAAATTATTAAGACGGATTTGGGGATTGAGGAATTAAGGATATAGGAACTCTTGTTGGAGGAGCCCGTCTTTGACTGATGCAGTACGAAAAGACGGTGCGGCTTGCATTCGCGGGCCGGGTGGCATACATTAAGGATGGAGATCATCAATATTCAACCTATTCATCAGGGAGGCAATGACATGGCAGAAAGACTCGAAATTTACAAATGTGAGGTATGCGGCAATATCGTGGAGGTGGTGCACGGAGGCAAGGGAGAATTGGTATGCTGCGGCAAGCCGATGGTGCTTCAGAAGGAAAATACCGTGGACGCTGCCAAGGAAAAACATGTGCCCGTGGTGGAAAAGGGAGCAGATGGCGTCAAAGTGAAGGTGGGCGCCGTTAACCATCCCATGGAGGAGAAACACTTTATCGAATGGATAGAGATCATTGCCGATGGCAAGGCCTACCGGCAGTTCCTCAATCCCGGAGATGCACCGGAAGCCCTCTTCGCAGTCAGCGCCGGGGCAGCGACGGCCCGGGCCTATTGCAACATCCACGGTTTGTGGAAAGGGTAGTCCGGCCCACCCGGAATGGCTGTTCCGGGTGACTTTCTCAAGGGACGGGAGGATGCTATGGTATCGCCTAAAACCGATAACCTGTTAGTCAATTTAGCGAAAATTGAAAGAGGCATTGCCAGGGTTTATGAATATCTATCCAAACTGGAGACCTTCACGCCCTCTGTGAGGCGATTCTGGAAGACCATCATGGAAGAGGAGCTTGTTCATGAGAAGATCTTCATGGATATCCGTGAGAGGGCGAGGGCGGATGACTCCTTTCAGATCGAGATCGATACGGATCTGGATGAACTGAAGGGGATTGTTCAGAAACTTAACTCGATTCTTGATAATATCAAAAAGATGGATGTCTCCGAGAGCCAGGCCTATTCGTTCGGCGCAACCATAGAGGTTGAAATCGATGAGGCAAATTTTTTGAAGAAGATCAAGGCCAATGACCCCGAAATTACGAAAAGGCTCAACCGGGTCGATTCAGAGACCCAGAAGCATCGGGTGATGATGGTCAATTATTCGCGAGGCCTGGGCTAGCCTCCATGGGTCCGATGAAGGACCTCGGCAAGCAGGCCTCCCTAACCGTCTCGGAAAGGAGATCGATCAACATGGGAGAGTGGAAGTGCAAGGAATGCGGCTATCTTGTCAAAGAGGATGTCCCGCCTGAAACGTGTCCGATGTGCAAGAAGAAATGTGAATTTGTGGATACAACCTGTTATATCCCGGACTGTGGCAAAACGGGTCAGGATCCAAGACTTTAGCAGCACCAAACGTGGAGGAGGTACCAACATGTCACAGAAAAAATACCGAGTGAGGGCTGAATGCCCCCAGTGCGCCTGTGGGGATGTGAGCTTTCTGGGACCCGAAAAACTGCGGGAGAAGTTTATCGGGGACGAAAAGGAGATTGAGATTCTTTGTCCCCTCTGTGGAACCAAACATAAAGGTATCGTGGAAGAGGTCAAGGAAGAGTAGGAGGTTGTAATGGCAAAGGCATTGGTTGTCTATGCGTCAAGGACCGGCGCCACCCAGAAGATTGCCGACCTGATTGCCGAAGGCATCCGCGTCAGCGGATCAGAGGCGACGGTGGTGAATGTCACCGGTGTAAAGAAGGTGGAAGATCTGCAAGGGTATGACGCTTATGTTTTCGGGTCTGCGACCTACCACGGGGAGATGATGCAAGGGATGAAAACCATGCTCTTTCTGGCCGAAAAGACCGGGCTGGAAGGAAAGGTGGGGGGCTCTTTCGGTGCCTTTGGATGGAGCGGCGAGGCCCCGGGACGCATCTTCGACACCATGAAGAACGTCCTCAAGATGGAAATGGTGGGAGGGCCCTTGAGGCTCAAATCCGCCTCACTCGGGGGCGGGATTCAAATGGCCCAGGATTACGGCCGCGACATTAATAAGAAGATGGCAACATCTTAGGCCGCTAAATTGGATGAACATCATCAGAAAGGAGATTCACCATGGCGACGACACCGCAGCACTGCCCCGGATGGGAGCAATTCAAGAATCTGAAGGCATTTTCCTGTAAATGCCCCAATTGTGGAAAAGAGAAAGAGATCTTTTCAGATGAGTT
>Ga0209164_1005364_pt1 | contig 10955 bp, 7 predicted proteins | sample MTBNYHSulfiMetaG_FD_187458 | JGI IMG/M metagenome (GOLD analysis project Ga0209164, IMG submission 187458) | Enrichment culture microbial communities from rom New York Harbor, USA that are MTBE-degrading - MTBE-NYH (New York Harbor Sulfidogenic)... | ecosystem: Environmental > Aquatic > Marine >... | reverse complement strand
CACCGCCCCCCTCCCAAGGCTTCCTGGTAGGCCTCAGCCACCTCCCGGGCCGTCCTGTCCCAGGTGAACAGGGCGGCCTGGCGGAAGCCCTCGGCCTTCAGCTCCTCCCTCAGCCCCGTCTGGTCCAGGAGGAGGACCACGGCCCGGGCCATCTCCTCCTCTTTAAGGGGATCGAAGTAGAGCCCGGCCGGGCCCACCACCTCGGGCAGGGAGGTGGCCCGGGCGGCCAGGACCGGGCAGCCGCAGGCCATGGCCTCCAGGGCCGGCAGGCCGAAGCCCTCGTAGAGGGAGGGGAAGACCAGGGCCTCGGCGGCGGAGTAAAGGAGGGGCAGGTCCTGGTCTTCCACCCGGCCGATGAAGGAGACCTCTCCCCGGAGACCTTCCCGGGCCACGGCCTCCTCCACCGGCCCCACCTGGGCCCGGTCCTCCAGGGGCCCGGCCAGAACCAGCCTGGGCCGCTCCCGGCCCTCCCGGCCCAGCCCGGCCCAGGCCCGGACCAGCCGGACCAGGTTCTTGCGGGGGTCGAACCCGCCCACGTGAAGGAAAAAGGGCCTTTCCAGGCCGTGGCGCCGCCTTAAACCGGCCAGGCGGTCCGGATCCTCCACCGGGCCGAACTGCTCCCCGGCGGCCAGGGGGATGATCTTGATTTTTTCCGGGCTAACGCCCATGTATTTCCGAACCTCCCGGCCGGTGGCCCGGGAGATGGCCACCACCAGCCTGGCCCGCCTCACCGCCAGGGCCTCCAGGGAGCGCAGGAGCCGGCGGGCCGGCCCCCCCTTGGCCAGGGTTCCGGCCTGGCGGGAGAGGATCAGGTCGTTGACCGTGACCACGGCCGGGACCGGGGAGAGGGCCGGGGCGTCCAGGTGGGCGATGTGATGGACCAGCCTCAACCGGCCCCGGATGGCCAGGGGCAGGGCCACCTCCTGGCCCAGGAGCCGGTCCTGGATCTTGCCCCGGGGCCAGGGCCGGCGGACCAGGAGCCGGGGCCGCCCGGCCAGGTATTGGGGGCCCGGAGGCTCCAAGCCCCCCTGGACCAGACCGGCCAGGTCGAGCTCCGGGGCCACCTTGGGAAGACGGAGGGCCAGCTCGTGGGCCTCCCGGCCCAGCCCCCGGCCCAGGTGGGCCTTGAAGCCGGGCTGGAGGCCCCGGAGGTCGAAGCCGATGGGTAATAGCCCATTTTTATGAAAACCCCCGCCCATCAGCTTTCCGCCAGGGGCTGGAGCAGCCCCCACAGCCGCTCCCAGACCGGCCCGGGCCGGAAGGCGGCCAGCCGCTCCTCCTGGCCGGCCAGGATCCCTTGCCTCAGGTCCGGATCGCCGATAAGGGCCGAGACGGCCTCGGCGGCCGAGATCGGCCCGGGATCGTCCAAGAGAACCCCGGCCGGTCCCAAGGTCTCGGTCACGGCCGTGGAACGCTTGGCCACCACTGGAAGGTTCATCTGCATGGCCTCCACCAAGGGGACGCAGAAGCCCTCGTGGTCGGAGAGGCAGAGGTAGGCCGAGGCCAGGCCGTAGAGGGCCAGCAGGTCCGGGCCGGAGACCCGGCCCAAAAAGAGAACGTCGGCCAGGTCCAGCTCGGCCGCCAGCTCCTCCAGGGAGGCCCGGTACCTCTCCAGCCCCTCCCCCCCGCCCACCAGGAGCAACCTGGCCTGGGGATGGATCTTCTTGAAGAAAAAGAAGGTCTTGATCAGGTCCTCATACCTCTTCTGGGGCATCAGCCGGCCCACGTGGAGCAGGTTGGGACCGCCCTGGGCCAGGGCGGCCAGGTGGGCCGGGACCTTGACCGGGCGGAGGGAGTCCAGGTCCAGGAGGATGGGGCAGTGGCCGGTCCGGGGGTAGCCCAGCCCGTCCAGCTCGGCCTGGTTGAAGGCCGAGTCCCCGACACCCAACTGGACGAACCCGGCCGCCTCCTGAAGCTGGCGGCGGCCCAACCGGCACTCCAGGGCCAGCTGGGGGCTGATCCCGTCGAAGAAACGGGCCGGGGTGATGTTGTGGTAGCGCATGACCACCCGGTCCGGGACCCGGGCCGCCAGCTCGGCCAGGGAGGTCCCGATGGAGAAGTGCCAGATGAGGAGGTTCTCCGGCGAGGAGTGGTCCGGATAGGTCCGGGCCGGCCTGGAGCGGCGGCCCATCCCCGGCCCGTGGTGGAGGCAGAAGATCTCCGAGTCGTGCCCCCTTTGCCTAAGGCGGCTCTGGATGGTCAGGACGTCGTGGCCGATGGCGTCCCCGGGGGCCAGGTGGTTGACCAGCTGGTGGATCGGCTGGCGATCCGGGCGGCTCATCTCAGCCTTCCCCCCTGTCGGTTCTGTCTTGGAAGGGCCGGTCCAGGAAAGGGGAGAGGACCTCCGCCAGGACCGTCCAGCCCCGGTCCGGCCCACCGGAACCGATCCCGCCCCACTCCTCCCTCTGGGCCTCGGCCAGCTCCCGGTTGAGGGGGCCGTCCGAGAGCAAGAGGTGGAAGCTCTCGGCCGCCTCGGCCGGGCCGCCCAGCCCGGCCAGGTCCAGCACCGGCCGGCCCATGGCACTTGCCTGGGCAATAACCCAGCTTGTTTCCGGGGCCGAACCGAAGGCGGAGACCAGCCTGGCCGAGGCCAGCGCCTCGGCCTGCTCCTCCGGCCCGTTGGGGGTGATCGTCTCGACCCCTTTCAGGTCGGCCCGCCGGCCGGCCAGCTCGACCCTCAACCTCACCAGGTCCTCTTCCCGGCCGGAGAGGATTTTCAAGCCCGCCTCCGGGCTGAGCCGCCCCAGGAGCAGAAAGGCCTTGAGGACCAGGTCCAGCTCCCGGGGCCGGCCGCCGGCCGGGAGGAAGAGAAGCCAAGGGGGGCCGGCCGGGCCAGGCGGGGAATGGCCTCCCAGGTCCTGGGGCAGGGTCACCAGGGGAACCGGGACCACCCGGTCGAAGCCGATCTTTTGGAGGCGGGAGCCCTCCCCGGCCGAGATCGGCAGGACCCATCGGGCCAGGGAAGCGGCCCGGCGGAGGAGATCCAGGGCCGGAAAGTCCTCCCCGGCGGGGACCGGGAGCCGGCCCAAGGGCCGGACAATCCTGATGGCCAGGGGGCCGGAGAGGCCGGAGAGGGCCTCCGCCACCCGCTCCTCCTCCGGCCGGCCCGGGTCCAGGTGCCACAGGAGAAGATCCTCCGGGCCGATCTCGGCCCGGAGCCGCTCCAGGGGACGGGCTTTTCGTCGGACCCCGGCCTCGGTTCCGGCCGCGTAGAGGGCGCCACGGGTCTCTACCCGGGCCAGCCGCCGGCTGATGGCCAGGGCCTCCAGGCCCACGTCAGTGCCCGAATCCAGCCGGCCGATGACCTGGAGGACCCGGGGTCCGGAGGAGGCCGGGGCCAGCCTTTTCAACCGGCGGTCAGAGGGCCAGGTTTGGACCTCCTCAAATAAATTGATGAAACGCCCACATATTTTGTCCCAGGTGTAGTTGGCCAGGACGTACTCCCGGCCCTGCCGGGCCATCTCGGCTGCGGCCCGGTCGTCGGAGAGGAGAAAGTCCAGGGCGGCGAGGAAGTCGCCCTCCCCGGCAAAGGTCAGCCCTCCCCCGGAGGTCTCCACGTGGTCCCTGGTGACCGGGCAGCGGCGGTGGACCAGGACCGGGGTGGAGTTGAGCCAAGCCTCCATGATGACCATGGAAAAGGACTCGTTGACCGAGGGCTGGCAGAAGACCCGGGCCGCGGCAAAGGCGTCGGCCTTGTCCCCCGGCTCCAGGAAGCCCAGGTCGATGATCTCCTTCTCCATCCCCGGGGGAAGGATAACCGGTTGGTTCCCGATCAGGACCAGCTTCAGCCCGGCCGCAGCCCGCCCCCTGGCCTGCTTGTAGGCCCGGAAGAGGTCCATCAGGAGGGGGGTGTTCTTGGTCCGGTCCCGCCGGCCGGCGTAGAGGATGAACGGCGAAGAAATTTGGTACTTTGCCCTGAATATCTCGGCCTGGCCCAGGGGCTCCTGGTCCAGCCCCACCCCGGTCAGCCTGGTCCGGCCGGGCGGCAGCCCCCAGATGTCCCGGGCCAGCTCCAGCTCCGGCCGGCTCAAAAAAGCCACCGCCGGAGCGGCCAGAAAGGCCTGCCTGACGAGGTCCAGGTAGGCGTAGCTCTCGTCGTGGAGGCAGGCGATGGGCACGGTCCGGCCCGGGGCCGTCTCCAAGGTCCGCCAGGTGGTGGAGAAGAGGTAGGGCAGGGGCAGGAAGAGCCTCTCCGGGGAGCGGCCGGCCTCCCGAATAAACTGGTACATTGCCCGGCTATTGACCATGTTCTCCAGGAAGGCCTGCTCCTGGCGACGATTGAGCCGCCTCCCCTCCAGGAGCCAGCGGTTGAGGAGGTGGAACAGGGCCGCCTGGCGGGGGTCGAAGGCGAACCGCCGGACCAGGACCCCCTCCTCCCTGGTCTCCCCGGGAGGGAAGGCGCTCCGGTCCCAGTCGGCACTTAAGCCCCCCAGGGTGGTGGTCAAAACCTCCACCGGGAGCCCCCGCCGGGCCAGGTTTTGGGCCAGGTTCCGGCAGAAGGTCTCGGCCCCGCCCGGGACCTGCCGGCCGTACCAGGGGATGACGAAGGTCGGTCTCAGCATCCGGCAGGGCTCAGCGCCGGGCCACCACGGCGTAGTCCTGGGGTCCGAAGAGGAGCTCGTTGAGCCGCTTAAGGTTGGCGTTGAGCCTCTCCGCCCCGGGGGTCCAGCGGCCCACCAGGGCCAGCTTGAGCCGGTCCGGGACGGGGTTGACCTGGATGACCCGGATCTCCTTGAAGCCGGTGGACTCCAGGAGGAACCTGGCCGCCTCCGGGTGAACCGGCCGGAGATGGGTCGGGTCCAGGTAGAGGGCCGAGGCAAAGGTCACCAGGGACTGGGGGTTGATGGTCTCGGCCAGGATGACTCCGCCCGGGGCCAGGGCCCTGAAGGCGGCCTCCAGGAGGCCGTTGATCCGGGGCAGGTCCAGGTGCTCGATGACCTGGGCCAGAAAGAGCCCGCCCAGGGAGGCCTGGTCCAGGGAGCGGAGATGCTCCAGCCCCTCCCCCACCTGGGCCTCCAGGCCCTTCTCCCGGGCCAGGCCGACCATCTCCGGGTTTAGGTCCACCCCCCGGGCCTGGATCCCGGCCTCCCGGAGAAGCTCTAAAAACTCGCCCCGGCCGCAGCCCAGGTCCAGAACCGGCCCGGGCAGGTCCTGGAAAAAGGCCAGGTAGGGCTCCTGGCGGGCCTTCAGCTCCGGGCCGGAGCCCCGGTGGCGGTCCTCCAGGGCCAGGTACTCCAGGGGGGGCAGGTCCGCCGGGGGAGGACTCTGACTAATCTGGGCAGACGACCACTTTTCTTCCGGCCCGCCCTCCTCCAGCCGCCGGACCAGCCGGACCACCCTCTGGCTCAGGGAGTCCAGCCGCTCCTCCTGGCGGGCGTAAGCCTCCACCAGCTCGTGGCTGAAGTCCACCAGGTTTCGACGGAACTCGGTCTGCTGGGCGAAGAGGACGGACAGCAGGGGCCGCATCAGCTTTAACAACCCCTTCTTGGCGGCCACGATGACCGGGCCCAGGACCGGCCGGTGGGAGGTGATCCGGGGGACCGCGGCCGGGTCAAAGGACTGGCTGAGCCTGAACTGGAGCTCCTCCAGGACCGAGACCGGCGGCAGCTCCGCCCCCGGGGGGGTCAGCTCCAGCCCGGTCAGCCGGGCCTCCTCCTCGGCCGTGTAGAGCCCCTCGGCCAGGTGGCGGCGCCGGTTCTCCCGGGCTTGGGCCAGGATCTTTTCCCTGATCTCCTTAGGCTCGCTCATGGCAGCGTCCAGGTGTGGGGCGGGTAGTAGACCCCGTCCTGCTCCAGGTCGGAGCGGACGGTGAAGGAGGAGGCCTTGGTCCAGTAGTCGAAAGGCTTCCCGTCCCTGGTGTGGATGGCCGCGTCCAGGTAGTAGAGCCCGTTGGCCAGGTCCAGCCGCTCCAGGTTCAGCTCCACCTTGCCGGAGCCGGGCAGGGCCTCGATGGTCAGCCCGTCCAGATGGGTGTTGGTCCCGAAGACCAGGGTCCCGTCGGCCTTGGTCAGGGCCACCCCAAAGGCCAGGTCCCGGCCCGGCCCGGGTTGATCCTGGTCCTGGGAGTAGGCTATCCGGACGGCCAGCGGCTCGCCGGGGCGGAAGGTGGACCGGGGCTGGCCGTCCCGGTCGACCACCTCCAGCCCGCTGAGCCGGATCGGCCCCTCCCCCCAGCGGTCGGACCCGACCTGGGCCGGGGCGGCCCCGTCCTGGGAGGCGATGAAGTCGCGGTAGGTCCGGATCACCTCCCCCGGGGGGCCGTCGGCCTGGATGACCCCTTGGCCCAGCCAGACCACCCGGTCGCAGAACCTCTCCACCTCGTCCAGGTCGTGGCTCACCAGGACGATGGTCTTGCCGGCCTTCTTGAACTCGGTGATCTTGGCCTCGCACTTGCGCTTGAACCCGGCGTCGCCCACGGCCATGACCTCGTCGATGAGGAGGATCTCCGGGTCGGTGTTGACCGCCACCGAGAAGCCCAGGCGGACGTACATCCCCGAGGAGTAGGTCCTCACCGGCGAGTCGATGTAGTCGGCCAGCTCGGCGAAGTCCACGATGGCGTCGAACCTGGCCCGGATGTCCTCCTTGCTCAATCCTAAGATGATCCCGTAGAGGAAGATGTTCTCCCGGCCCGAGAACTCGGGGTGGAACCCGGCCCCCAGCTCGATCAGGGCCGAGAGCCGGCCGGATATTTTCACTTGGCCGGAGGTGGCCTTGTAGATCCCGGCCATGATCTTGAGAAGGGTGGACTTGCCCGAGCCGTTGCGGCCGATGAGCCCGACCATCTCCCCCTGGGCGGCCTGGAAGTCCAGGCCCTTGAGAACGTGGAGCAGCCTGGGCCCCTCGTGACGGTGGGCGGCCAAGGGGTTTAGGAGGACCGACTTGAGACTGGTGAAGCCGCCCTTGATGTTGACCCGGCGGAAGTCCTTGACCAGGTCCCTGACATCTATAGCCAGTTTCTCTATGGCCCTAGCTCCATCCATCAGACCATCTCGGCAAAGGATTCCTTGTAGCGGTCGAAAACGGCCATCCCCACCCCGGCCACGGCCAGCCCCACCAGGGCCAAAAGCCCCAGCTCCGGCCAGTTGGGCCCCTGGCGGCGGAAGAAGAGGTTCTGAAAGGCCCCCATCATCAGGGTCAGGGGGTTGAGCTTGATCAGCCAGCGGTACCTTTCCGGGACCTGGCTCAGGGGGTAGAGGATGGGGGTCAGGAAGAACCAGAGGGTCAGCAGGTTGGCGATGATGTACTGGGTGTCCCGGAGAAAGACGTTGAGGGTGGATAAGAGCAAAGCCAGCCCCCAGACAAAGAGCCAGGCCGCGGCCAGGACGAAGGGCAGCCAGAGGAGGTTGAAGGAGGGAGGGATGCCCTGGAGCCAGATGAAGGCGGCCAGGATGGGCAGGCCCAGGAGGTAGTTGACCAGGGCCGCGGCCACCTTGACCGTGGGCATGACCTGGAGGGGGAAGATGACCTTGGTCACCAGGGACTCGCCCTCGGTGATGGCGTTGGTCCCGTAGACCAGGGAGGAGTGGACCCAGATCCAGGGCAGCAGCCCGGAGAACATGAAGGCCGCGTAGTTCTCCATCTGGATGCGCATGTAGACCGAGAAGACCAGGGCGTAGACCCCCAGGAGCATGAGGGGGTTCAGGAAGGTCCACAAGAAACCCAGGACCGAGCCCCGGTAGCGGACCTTGAGCTCCTTGCCCACCAGGTGGCCGATCAGGCTCCGGTGGCGGACCAGGTCGCTTATGTGGCTGACAAGACTGGACATGGTTGGAGCATAGTTACCATGTCCGAAGAAAAGGGAAAAGGGGTTTTAGGATGGGAGGGGGGAGCGGTTTTGTGCTCTCCCTAGGTAAAACAGAGTATCTCTTCAAATTTACCTTGATGGAAGATAGCACTTGAGTTCTACAGATAAATATTTATTAAATGGAATCACTTAATACTCAGGTTAAGTTTCTAGACCAACGGTTCGAAGAAGCTTGTACCGGGAACAGTGATCGTGGATCAGAATGACTTCATTATCATGCAAGTCAGAATAATTGTGAGCAATTTAGGGCATGGCTTTGGGGAGGCTGTAACGAGAGTCATTACCAATGTATTTAGGATGTTAAGCCGTTTACCCGCGCGATCTATCGTAACAGGCAGGTTTGAATTGTCGCTAAAAAGCAGGACCGAAACTATCTTCTTCAGGTAAAAGCTAGGATGGAAGGAAATTGTCTCAGAGAAGAAATAATCTAGTATAGAGGGGAATTGGACTGTATTTTTTGGTCCTACTGCGTAGGCGTTATGAAGGCTGAACAGGTGATCTTTACGGCGGGGAAATGAACGGAGAAAATATTTATATTAAGAGTTTATTTATCATTTATCTTGCATTCACTATCAGAGTATTTATTAAATTTATGCTTTATTCTTTGCGGATTTTCATTTATAGGCCGCTCTATTTTACGGCATTCTCCGGTCTTAAAAAATATTCTGATTGTAGTTTTTTCTCCTTTCAGTTTTGTCATTTGATCATTATATGGAGTCTCAATAGGAGTATATTTATCTATCCTACCTTCTTGCCCATCGGGCGAACTATCGATGCTATATGTAACAAAGCACGTTTTTCTGAAGAAATCTATTAAATTTTTTGAGGCTTTTGAAATTAATGTTTTAATATCTTCTGCGATAATAAGCCCATGAGTAATAATATCTCCTGATTTGGTAAGTTGCCAATACCCTGTAAGATAATATTTATTATGAAATCTTGATATACTATAAGAATATATGCCATCAACCGCGATGAGTGAAGAAGAAATTAATCCTTCATCCTTTTGGTGCATTATTTTTTTTGCCACAGGCACAAATCCTCTTATTCCCATGAACATTGGAGAATGTGCAGGTACAGGCTTGCCGGCATCAACCAGGACAGCTTTGAATGCTTCAGCATGTGCCTGACCACTCATAATTAATAATTTAGTTCTAGGATTTTTTTCTTTAATTTTTTGTTCAAATGTGTACCAGTCATATCTATCGAGATTTTCTTTTTCCATGCTACTATTATAATTAAAAGCCGATATTTCTCCCTCATCAATTATATATTCTGGAATTCCTATCCCTCTTGTCGGATTTCCCCAGAAACCAATCGCGATAGGCTTATAACTTTTTTTTATTTCATCTGCTATTCCTCTGTTCAATTCATCAAAATTAATTTTTTCGTCACCACCTGAATCAACCGGGAAGATACCATATGTTAAATTATCTTCACCAATACAAGGGGAGCAAAATAATAATAATAGAAATAATATAGCAATTAATTGCCTCATTTTAACCTCTATGTTCTATTTATTATGTTTGCCATGATTCCCAAAATTACAATGCATGTTAATAATAAAAACCATATAATATAAACTATATAATAATCAAACCAGAATTGAATAAATATTTGAATTTGTTTTTCGCTTGTATACCACATTAATTTGTCATAAACTGTTGTTACTCCGACAAAAATAAAAGCCAGCAGTATTCCAGGGAAGATCACCAATTTTTTCTTATTTTTATTTTGTTTATATGCATAACCCAAAAATCCGATCAATAAAGTTATTGACGCCAATACAAAACCTCCAACAAAGGTGAGAAAATGAAGCGTTTCGGAGATAAATATTTCATAGTGTTTTGGCATAGTTACAACGATTTAATTAGTCAACTTAACAAATGGGATGGTCATCATAAATCCCGATAAAATATTTCCGTCTCAATTGTGATGATACTCTTGCCATTAAAAATGGCAAGTTTTTATTACCATATAATATTAAACTCTCAACCAATATTCTATTTTTTATAACAACTATCCCCTTCCATATTTTTAATTAAGTCAGAGTCAAGGACAATTGCGAAACACGGAACCACTGCTTAAGGTTAAGGAAACACCAAGTCTCTGCTCAATACCAGCCCATAACTTATGCTAATACCACCTTGATAATCACTGCTTCTTCATAGGCGAACTAGTTATCTAAATCTTATTGTCCTCCATAAACATTTTAGCCAAACGCTTGCTGAGCCTTTTCTCGACCCCGGATCTTACCTCCAAGGCTCGATCTCCCATCTTTTTCTCCAACTCGGCCGCGTCATTAAAAGCCATCTCGGCTTGCTCTGGATTCTTATCCTTAAGAGCCAGGCCGGCAAAGATGTATGGTTCCATGGCCAATTCGGTCTTGCCTAGTGAGTTAAAGAGATCACCAAGGACTTTACAGATCCCGATTATATTAATCCCAAATCCACCTAAAACATTCTCCCAGATTCCTCTCAGCCATTTTTCCGAATCAGAGAAGTCCGGGTTGAGACAGAGCTTCTGAACGCTACGAAAGACAATACTCAGCTTTTCCCCAAATGCGGCGGGGAGCTCCAGGAAAAGCATTAGATAGAGGAGCAAGGATTCTCCAACGAGATCAGCAGCTACTCTTAGCTCCCCCATATCAGTCAGGAGGTTGCCCAAGTTGTTGCAGGTCCCTGCCACATCTGGGGGGTAGGCCTTGGGCTGCTCCCGGGCCACCTGGCGATAGATCCCCAACGCCTCCTGGTACAATTCACGGGCTATCTCCTGATTACCCATGGCCGCCAGCAGGAGGCCCAGATTGTTGCAGGTACCCGCCACATATGGGAGAAATGCCTTGGACTGCTCCCGGGCCAGCCGGCGATAGATCTTTATCGCCTCCTGGTAGAGTTTCCGGGCCTCTTCCCGCTCACCCATGTTCGCTAGTAGGATGCCCAGGTTGTTGCAGGTCATGGCCACATCTGGGAGAAAAGCCTGGGGCTGATCCTGGGCAAGCTGGCGCCTTGTCCCCAGCGCCTCCTGGTAGAGTTTCCGGGCCTCCCCCCGCTCACCCATGTCCCGCAGGAGGTTGCCCAGGTTGTTGCAGATGGTGGCCACATATGGGAGGTAGGCCTTGGGCCGCTCCCGGGCCAGGTCGCGTCTTATC